>BNJT01001076.1_pt1 | contig 88064 bp, 144 predicted proteins | sample 8540491 | NCBI WGS metagenome assembly BNJT01 (sample SAMD00202455, study PRJDB9452) | human saliva metagenome | host: Homo sapiens | reverse complement strand
AGCGCCAGCAGTTCTTCCTCCGTGGCGCCATCCTGCGCCTGGATGGACATGCCCTGGATCATTGCCCCGATGAAGCGGGCCAGCGCCGCAGCGTCGGTATCCGGCCTGAACTCACCCGCCCCGATGGCGGCACGGATACGGCGCTCGAACATGGCCACGGCCGCATTGCGCAGTGCCGCCACATGATCGGCCTCCGCCTGGTGTCTCACGGGCACAGCGCAGCGTGGCCGTGGACACCATGCAGCCACGTGGCAGATCCGGCCGGCTGAAGGCCGTCGCCGAGCGGCGCAGCATCTGCGTGAACCCGGCCAGCGCCGACGGCTGCTCCAGCGCCTGCACCGACGCCGCGCCGAACACCCGCTGGTAATGCGCCAGCACCTCCCGGTACAGCCCGGATTTCGAGCCGAAGGCCGCATACAGGCTCTGCGGCGTGATGCCCATGGCCGCCGTCAGGTCGGCAATCGAGGCGCCCTCGTAGCCCAGCTTCCAGAAGGTCAGCATGGCCTGATGCAGCACCGTCTCCCGATCGAAGGCCGGCGGTCGCCCCGGCGGCGCGCGGGCCTGCCGGATGCCCCCTCCCGCGATGACGCCTCCATCTGATGTGAGCCCGCTCTCCCGGGCTGGCATCCGGCGCTGACACCTGATCCGACACCTGATCCGGCGCCTGTGGGCCGTCCGTCCGTAACAGCCCACCAGGAACGACGGACAGCCCATTGGAAAGCGGCGTCCGACTGCCCACCCTTTTTCATAACGACCACTCTTGAATTATCCAGATCGATGGCGTAGATTTTCCGGAACGATCGATGTGATTATTCCATACAAAGCTGAAGGGGTCAGCCACGGGCAGATCTCGCCTCCCGCCGACTGCCCCACCCTGCAAACCCGCCTGCAAACCCCTGCAAACCTTGCGAAGCCTGCGAAAACGCCACGAACGACGAACGGTCTTGCGAAATCGCCACGCGACACCAACACAGAAGGAGCCCTCACCATGATGCCTGCCGACCATCCCCCCGCCCCGACGTTCGATACCCTCGACACCGTCATCACCCAGGCGGTGCAGGAAGAACGCATCGTCGGTACCGTCGTGCTGGTGGCCCACCACGGCCAGCTCGTCTACCAGCGTGCGGCCGGCTGGGCCGACCGGGAAGCAAAAAAACCGATGCAGCCGGACACCATTTTCCGCCTGTCCTCGGTCACCAAACCAATGGTGACCGCCGCCGCCATGCGGCTGGAAGAAGAAGGCAGGCTGCCGCTGCAGGCTCCCGTCACCCGCTGGCTGCCGGATTTCCGGCCCAGTGCACCCCAGGCAGCCCAGGCGGCGCAGACAGAGACAGCAGAACCCTCGTCGCCCCACCATCACCATCGAGCAGCTGATCACCCACACCAGCGGGCTCAGCTACAGCTTCATGGAAGACAGGAACAGCCCGTACGCACGCGCCAAAGTATCGGACGGACTGAACATGGACCATCAGCCTGGCCGAAAACCTCAAACGGCTGGGCAGCGTGCCGCTGGTTTACGAGCCGGGCAAGGGCTGGCGCTATTCGCTGTCCATCGACGTGCTGGGCGGCGTGATGGAGGCCGAAACCCACCAGTCACTGCCGACATCGTGCGTGAAACCGTGACGGGCCCGCTGGGCATGAAGGACACCGGCTTTGCCGTGACCGACCCAGATCGGCTGGCCGTACCCTACAAGGATGCACCGGCAAAGGACAGTGCCACGGCGCACACCTCCAGCCGCAACGGCGCGAACGCCAGTGGCGGCAACACACACAGCAGCAACGGCGACAAACAAACCAGCGACGGCAGCACGCACAGCAGCGACAGCAGGCATGATGGCAACCATGCGGAAACGGCACCCACCACGCCCCGCAGCCGCGCGGCCATCCGCATGCAGGCACAGGACACGCTGGACACCGGCAGCGGCATCCTGAACTTCGACAACGACCATGTCTGGAAACAGGCAGGGCTATCCGTCGGGCGGCGGCGGCATGGTGGGCACAGCGCCGGATTTCATGAAATTCCTGCTCAGCCTGCGGCCCGGGGCGCAGAAGCGCGTGCTGAAACCGGAAACGGTCGCGCGGATGATGCAGCCGCATGTCAACCCTGCCTGGCTGGACTTCATGAAACCGGGCTGGAGCTGGGGCTATGGCTGGGCCGTGCTGGATGACCCCGCCAGGGCCCACACCCCGATGAGCCGGGGCACGCTGCAGTGGGGCGGCGTGTACGGCCACCACTGGTTCTACGACCCGGTGAAGGACGTGGCGGTGGTGGCCTTCACCAACACCTCGGTGGAAGGCATGAACGGCCCATTCACGACGGACGTGGTCGATGCCGTATACGCTGCGGTCAACGGCTCCCCAAATAAGAGACATCATGCCCAAAATGGTGTGCCGTACTCCGTCGAAACCTCCGGAACACGGCACACCACTGACAGGTACACTTGCTCGGCTGCGCGCATACGAGCCCTGACAGACGATGGGCACCCGCACGCCCGCGCTGTTTACTTCACGGCATCGATCAGGTTGCCATAGCCCTCTTCCTGCATTTTTTTCCAGCGGGATGAAGCGCAGGCTGGCCCCGTTGATGCAGTAGCGCAGGCCGCCCTTGTCACGCGGGACCGTCGGGAAACACATGGCCCAGGTGCGGGATTGGCCGCATGGCTGCGCACCTCGGTGCGGATCATGTTGAAGCTGGTATCCCGGTGTTCGGTTACGGCCGACTTTTCGATGGGCTTCGTGAAGCTGGGCCAGCCGCAGCCGGAATCGAACTTGTCCTTCGAGCTGAACAGCGGCTCGCCACTCACCACGTCCACATAGATGCCGGGCGCGAACAGGTGGTCGTACTCGTGCGTGAAGGCGCGCTCGGTGCCGGCCTGCTGCGTCACCCGATACTGCTCGGCCGTGAGCTTCGATTTCAGGTCGGCATCGGACGGTTTCTGGTAGGAAGCCGCATCAAAACCCTTGTTTGCCGCATTGCCTGCATCCGCCCGCACGCCGGCCTGTGCAGGATTGCCAGCCTGTTTTGCCGGGCAGCGGCTCGTCGGCCTTGCGCACATCGATATGGCAGTAGCCGTTGGGGTTTTTCATCAGGTAGTCCTGATGGTATTCCTCGGCGTCATAGAAGTTCTGGAGCGGCTGGTTTTCCACCACCAGTGGGCGGCTGTATTTTTTCTGCTCGGCTTCCAGCGCACGCTGGATGACGGCCTGCTCGGCAGGGTCCGTGTAGTACACGCCGGTACGGTACTGCGCACCGCGGTCATTGCCCTGCTTGTTCAGGCTGGTCGGGTCGATGATGCGGAAATAGTATTGCAGGATATCGTCCAGGCTCAGACGGTCGGCATCGTAGGTCACCTTCACCGTTTCGGCATGGCCGGCGCCACGGATTACGTCCTCGTAACTGGGGTTTCTGGTGTGGCCGTTGGCGTAGCCCGACACGGCATCCACCACACCCGGAATGCGCTGAAAATACGCTTCCACGCCCCAGAAGCAGCCACCGGCCAGAATAGATGGTTTTTGGTGTTCATGACTTTGTCCGATTTTTTTGGAGTCGGGTTGATAGTAGGTCTGCGCAGAAGGCGCCAGACGGGAGATATCGGCCTCTTCGGGATTGTCGATGATGGCCAGCGCCTGCGCCTCGGTGATGCGGCCGCGGATGACGCGCACCACGGCGCCGTCTTCATTCAGCACCACCCACGACGGATAGACCTTCACGCCCAGTTGCCGCGCCAGCGAGACCACCATTGTCCACCAGCACCGGCATGTGCGGATAGTCCCTGACGAGGGCCGAATACCAGGGTGGTGAACTCACCGGCCGGCTTTTTCGCGCAGAAAGCCGGGCGAGGCCAGCGTGACCAGATTGGCGCCGGCAAAGCGCTTGTCGGCCGCCCAGGCATTGGTGTCGGCCAGCTCGGCCAGACACAGCGGGCACCAGCTGGCCCAGAACTTCACCAGCGTGGGCCTGCCCGCCTTGATGTAGGACGTGGCCGGCCTGCCCTGCACGTCCTGCAGTTTGGCCAGATAGGCCAGCGGCGTGCCCTTGAGCCCCGGCGGCAGCTCGCTGCCCGGCTGGTCGGCGCCCTTGCCCGCCGCACCGGCCGTCCCCAGCGCCAGCGGACTGCTGCCCGCACTGGGCAGGCCGCCGAAAAAGGCCACGAACATCAGCACCAGCAGCACCACCAGAAGCAGGGTTTCTGGGGGTGAACAGTCTCTTCATGATCTTCTCCCTGAGAGGATGGGGGCCGCCACGATGGAAGCCCGATATCCACTTGGTCGAAACGGGACGGAGAAGAGATTACAGCAAAGCGTGCGAGGTCGTGCGCACGACCCATAGCCGACTGGGAGCCGGCAGGCAAAAACCGGCAGCTTACGCTGCTTTCGCCCGGTCTGCCTCGGAGGTGAAGGCATCGGCGTAGAAGTTTGTGCCATCCAGCCCGCACTGGGCCACGAAGTCGCGCCGCGCGGACTCCACCATGATGGGGGCACCGCAGGCATAGACCTCCCAGTCGGCCATCGACGGCAGGGTCGGCCATCACCGCCTGGTGGACGAAGCCGGTACGGCCCTGCCAGGCATCGGCCGGCGTGGCGTCGGACAGCACGGGGATGTGGGTGAAGTGCTGCAGCTCCCGTTCCCACTGGCGGCAGAGTGCATCGTGATACAGGTCCGCCGGGCGACGACCGCCCCAGTACAGGCGCACGGGGCGGCTGAACTGGCCATTGGCCTGAAGCGCCGCAATACGCTCGACAATGGCCTTGATGGGCGCAAAGCCCGTACCGCTGGCCAGCAGTACCACCGGCCGGTCGCTCTCCTCGCGCAGGAAGAAGGTGCCGAACGGGCCTTCCATGCGGAAAGATCTCGCGCTCCCTCAGCGCCGGTCGCAGCCCCACCCCGAATACCCGGTCGGTGAAATGCCCGCCCGGCAGATGGCGGATGTGCAGCTCCACATCGGCCAGCGTGTCGGGCGCCGTGGCCATGGAATAGCTGCGGCGCACCCGTCCGGGAAGATCAGGTCCACGTACTGGCCGGGCAGATACTGCAGCCGCTCGTTGAACGGCAGCTGCAGGGCGGATACATCGCACATCTGCCGCCAGCGGCCCGATGCTGCGCACCCGCACCGGCAGCTTGCGCACCGGAATGGTGCCCGCCCCGGCCACCACCGTGGCTTCGATCTGCAGGTCCGACGTGGCTTTGGCCGTGCACAGCAGCGCATAGCCCTGGGTGATCTCGGATGACGACAGGGCCGACGCCTGATGGTCGCCCTGCACTACACTACCCTCCGTGACCAGCGACTTGCACGAACCGCAGGCCCCGTTCTTGCACCCATAGGGCAGCACGATGCCCGCATCCAGCGCGGCTTCCAGCACCGAGGTCTCGGCATCCACCTCGAACTGCTTGCCGCTGGGTGAAATCGTTACGTTATAGCTCATGTCAACTCCCGTCAGAACCAGAACAGGACAAACCCGGCATTATCCCGCAGTTCCGCGGGTTTTTCGCCGTCAACGATTGTTGATCATCGGCTGTGGCGACATAGGGTCAACGTCTGGTGAAACAGCTGCACCACGGCTGGCGCACCATCGGGCTGGCGCGGGAAGACGCCACGCTGGCAAAGGTGCGGGCAACGGGGGCCATGGCGGTGAAGGCGGCCGACATCGGCAAACGCAACCTGGCTGCGTGGGCAACGAAGGTGGTGCATCTGGCGCCGCCCGACTGTGCCGACGGCGAGATCAACGACCGGCTGACGCGCTTCTGGCTGCACGCGCTGGCCCGTGCCCGCGGACAGGCAGCCCGGCGGCTGTCGGCCGGACTGGGGCTTTCGAACCATCGGGCCACGCGTCATCCGTCTACCCGCCGCGCGGACAGCGGCGCAACCCATCCACCCGGCTGGTGCACCAGCTGGCGCCGCTCTATCTGGCTCCCCTGAACGTGGCCGCCCAGCGCCGGAGCAAGGACCGGGCACGGGGTGGCGGGCAGCATGGCGGACGGGAGCAGGCAAAACGCTTCGTCTATATTTCCACCACCGGCGTCTATGGAGACCGTCAAGGTGCCTGGACGGTCGAGACCGACACCCCCGCCCGCTGACCGACCGGGCCTGGCGCCGGGTGGATGCCGAGCGGCAGGTGCGCTTTGGCACGCGTGCGTGGCGCGAAACATCGCCATCTTCCCCGGCCACGGCGCGACCCCATGGCGGGCTGCACCAGCCGGGGGTTTCGGCGCTGATCCTGCGCGTGCCGGGCATCTACGCCGGCGACCGGCTGCCGCTGGAACGGCTGCGACAGCAGGTACCGGTGCTGACGCGTGAGGATGATGTGATCACCAACCACATCCATGCCGACGATCTGGCACGTATCTGCCGCACCGCCCTGCTGCGCGGACCGCGGCAGCGGATCATCAACGCGGTGGACGACACGCAGATGACGCTGGGCGACTACATGGATGCGGTGGCGGATGTGTTCGGGCTGGCAAGGGCGCCGCGGCGGTCTCGGGCCGAGCTGGAACAGGTGTTGCCGGCGGCGCGGATGAGCTTCATGCGGAGTCGCGGCGGCTGGGCAATGCGCGGCTCAGGCGGGAGCTGGGGTGAAACTGCGGTGGGGGACGGTTGCAAGCTTTCTTGCACACGCATCCCCTCTTCGGATCAAAAATCAGACCAAAAGCTGAATCTTCCCGGGCCTTCAGGCCACAAGCCAAGGATTGACAACTTCAACCCCTGCAGCTTCATAAAGGCGCCGTATCCCGCGATGCAACGATAAAGCCCCGGGACGCAGCAATAGCCGCCATATAGCCATCTGGCACAGGGAAACCACGCCCGCGCTGCCTTGCAAGAAGCGCCAGATCAGCATAGCAACGCGCCGCTTCTGCATCAAAAAGGCAAAAATCCGCTCATTAAACACGGCCAGCAGCCGCAAAAAGCCGCATGGAGCAAATTTCGGCGTTTGCCAACAGGCAATGCGTTGATACCAAACAATTCCTCTGCCAGTGTAACACTTGAAACATAGAGCGTATTGAGATCCTGCTCATTGAGCCATGCCATCACTGCAGACGACGAATCCGGCTTCATGGCCTCAGAGACCACGTTGGTATCGAGTACGATCATTCGTCAAAAACTCATCGGCTGAGCAGGCGTACGGTCCCGCAGCCTTTCCATGAATTCAAAGTCCTCCCGAGTCAGGCCAAGATCCCTGCCAATGGCCGCCAGCGCATCACCAGCCCGGACCCGCTCCTGTGGTTTGAGCACGGACGCGAGAATGGCTCGCACCTCAGCTTCAGCACTGCGACCATGTTCGGCCGCCCGAACGCGCAGAGCACGGTGGATATCGTCAGGAACGTTTCGAACTGTGAGAACACCCATGGTAATCGGATCCAATCAGAAGACATGACAGCAATTCTACAGCAATGCTGTCATTCGAGATAGCAGGTACCAGTTCAGCACAAGCCTCCCTCGCGATTGAACGGCCCGGTAGCTCCTCCTCTCCTGTTCAGAATCGGGACCCATCTATCGGCCTTCCAAGTCTTGGTGTGTCATCGGCGCGACCGGTTCTGGCCTCTCCTGCAAGGGGACTTGCCAACCCGCCTCGGTTTCAGGTTAGAATTGCAGCTTCAGCAGCACCCTGCCGGTGTAGCTCAGTTGGTAGAGCAGCGCATCTCGTAATGCGAAGGTCGGGAGTTCGACTCTCTTCACCGGCACCAGATTTTCGAAAAAGGCCACCCTTGCGGTGGCCTTTTTGCTAGCCAAACAGCCCTCGAATCCAGGACAGCAGCGACAATATTATCTGAGCAAAACCGTACAACCGGTTTTCAACCCTCTGCTTCCTGGCATCTGCACCATATTCCCTAAAGAATTTCATCAAGTCGGCTACGAATTTCATTCACAGCCTCTCCAGATCCGCCGACCCGAACTCCAGGGTAATCCCCATTTTTGATCGACATCAGAAGTAGAGTGATCAGGCGGTCAGTGGCGTACCGCTGCCTGGGGGTGATGCCGCCCCTCGGGCAGGCTACGGCTCATGCCCGGAGATTTCTTCTTGTGGTCTTTCCTGCGGGCGCCAGCGAGTCATGCCGGCCGCTCCGATGACACATCAGCTCGCTGGGCGGGCAGCGGTCTTCATGCCATCAGGTTCATTGCAGCACGCCCCAGCCGTGTCTGGTCTCCCTGGCCTGCCAGCAGCCCAGCCACCGACACATCCTCGTCAATAGCCTCCCAATGCAGGCCGTAGTTGCTAATCTCCACCTGTGCACGCTGCTTCGGCGTGGCCTTCAGCAACCGCGGAAACCACGCAAGTGGCACCCCGATGGTCCGACCATCCGAAAGGTCCACCCATCGTAGTGTCGTCATCAAAGCGAACCGTCGTCGCTTTCACCGAAGTGCTCATTCCATGCGCTCCCTGATGGTTTCGACATGCAACTCCACCACACGAACCAGTTCTACCTGCTCCACCCGGGAAAACCCGTCACAGAAAGCAGATCCGCACAGAGGGGTACAACCAGAGCTTTGCTTCCTTGCCGCCAGCCCTGGCGTGAATGTGAAGGGGTTCACGGGGATTGCCCTCGTTCGAATAGAAAAAGACCGGATCCCTTTGTACTTGAAAAACCGTCGGCACGCCCACCACCACGTGGCTCAGATACATGGCATCATTATATCGGGGTCGGCGTAACCGAGCGTGATGGGCCTCACCCTTCTCCACCATTTGTGGGCAGATTCATCAGGCACCGTCACACCAGCGGGCCACTGGTCTTTTCACCCGGCTCGATGCCGCTGTGGCGGTGCCCGGCGCCAACGTTGCCCCCCCCGGTTGGGCATGCCGCCCGAGACTGCCAGATCACCCGCAATGACGCTGCACCGGCCCCACTCATGCCGCCTGGTAGATCAGCAGCCCCTGTGCAGGTGGTGGACGGGCGTGTGACGTCACGCCCGAGCCCGCATTGATGGTGGCCTGGTCGCAGTTGACGATGACCGAGCCGCTGCTGGCCGTGATGGTCAGCGTGTGGGCTGCGCTGTCGCAGGCGGCCCCATCGAGCCATCGGGAAAGGCGCTCGGTCACGGATCCTCGTACAGTACACCCTCACCGGCCAACGACCGGGGCCAGCTGTCGGCACGCAAGGCAGCCAAGACCATGGGCATGAATCTCTCACAGTTGGCGGAGCTGTTTGCCGAGCATTCCATGGCCTCGCCGTTTGAACTGTGAGGCGCCTCTACCATGCAGCAGACCGCTGTTCCACAAGGGCGCCTTCGCGTTTTCGTGGATACGAACATCATCCAAGGTCAAGGTTCGGCTTGGCATCATCCCTTGACCGGGTACCTGCTACCCCTGCTGCTGCACCCTCCGGCACTTCCACCGGCGGCAGCTTGTGTTTCTCCACAAACGCCGCAAACCCGGCCATGAACCTGATCAGGCTGCTCCGGGCGGCCTCGTCGGTCAGTTTGCCCTGCCCGTCCACGGTGTCCTGTGCACGCGACAGCAGCATGCCCCCTTCGCCGTAGATGACGGTGCCGAGGAACTTCAGCGTGGGCAGCCAGGCGGCCTGACCGAGAACGGTCCCGAAGCCGCCCATCGAGGCGCCCATCAGGCCCACCGGGCGGCCGTTGAACACGGCCTTCATGTCGGCGCGGGATACCCAGTCGATGGCGTTTTTCAGCACTCCGGGCACGCCGTTGTTGTATTCGGGCGTGGCCAGCAGCAGGCCGTCGTGCGCCAGAATCTTCTCTTTCAGGCGCAGCACGGCATGAGGGATGCCTTCACTGGATTCGATGTCACCATCGTAGAGCGGGATGCCGTGCAGGGTGACGACGGTGGTCTCGACCCCTTCGGGCGCCAGTTCGGCCGCGGCGTTGGCCAGGGCGGTGTTGAAGGAGCCGGCACGCAGGCTGCCGGAAACGATGAGGATGGAGGTCATGGTTGCAGTCCTTCCTGGGCGCAGATGGCCTGCACACCCTTGTTGGCGGCCACGCGGTTGTAGAGGTCTTCCAGCCGTTTGAGGGCGCCGATGTCGAGTTTAAGGCCACGCGCCCAGCGCAGAATGACGTAGCAGTACACATCGGCCACGGAAATGTCCTCACTTCCCAGCCACGGGGTGGTGGCCAGCCGGTCGTCGGCCTGTTTCAGCATCTTGACGATCTGCTCGCGGGCAGCCTGCTGGGCTGCAGCCTTCACGTCGTCGCTCATCCAGTCCGGAGCATGAAAGAGCGGCGAGAAGGCCTTGTGCACGTCGGCATTCAGGAAGGCCAGCCAGCGCCAGGCCAGGGCCTTGCCCTGCGGGGTGCTGCTGCCGAACAGTTTCGCTTCGGGGTGCAGGCTGTCGAGATAGGCCAGGATGGCAACGTTCTGCGTAACGACCAGCTCACCATCGACCAGCAGCGGGACGGCCCCTGGGGATTGAGCTTCAGATAGGCCGGCGCCTTCATCTGTTCGATGGTGACGCCTTCAGCCTCGTAGGGCTTGCCGATCCACGCCAGGGCGGTGTGGGGCACCATGGAACAGGCGCCGGCTTTGTAGAACAGTTTCATGTGTTTCTCCGAGTCTTCTCGCGACACAGGGAAGTTACCACGAACCGGACACCGGGCGGGCGCCCGGGGCCGTGGCATGAACGTGACAGGAAGAGAAGCAGACAGATATCTGCCTCCAGGCGGGCGCCCCGTTGGCCACACGCCATCTCTCAGTGCATGCCGCCGAACCGGCCACTGTTGAAGTCCAGGATGGCCTGCTGGATCTCTTCGCGGGTGTTCATCACGAAGGGGCCGTAGCCGGCAACCGGTTCATCGATGGGCTCACCGGCCATCAGCAGCACCCTGGGCATCGGCTGCCGCCTCCAGCGTCAGCCCACTGCCCTCACGCGACAGGGTGACCAGCCGGCCTTCGGTCACTTCCTGCCCGTTGACCTGTACGGAACCCGCCTGCACCAGCAGCAGGGGTGGTCCAGCCATCGGGCTGCGGCAGGCTGGCGGTCTGACCGGCCGGCAGGCGTACGTCCCAGACATTCATTGGGGTGTGCGTCTGGGCCGGGCCGGTATGGCCGTCGAACTCACCAGCAATGACACGCACGACCCCCTGCCCCCAGGCCAACGACAGGAATCTGTCTGGCGGTGATGCTCTGATAGCGCGCCGGGGTCATCTTGTCCTTCGCGGGCAGGTTGACCCACAGCTGCACCATCTCGAAGGGGCCACCGCGGCGGCTGTAGGCCTCCGAGTGGAACTCTTCGTGGATGACGCCGGCCCCGGCGGTCATCCATTGCACATCCCCTTGCCGATCACGCCACCAGCGCCAGTGGAGTCGCGGTGTTCGACCTCACCGTCGTAGACGATGGTCACGGTTTCGAAGCCGCGGTGCGGTGCCCGCCCACGCCTCTGGGATGGCCACTGTTGGGGGCGAAGGAGGTGGGCGCTGCGTAGTCCATCATCAGGAAAGGGGCTGCGGGCGGCGGCACCGTGGTTGTAGCCGAACATGCCATGGACTGGGAAGCCGTCACCCACCCAGTGGCGGCCGGGTTTGTCGCCAATCTGGACGATGGTCTTGGCAGCGGTGGACAGGTGCGGGGTGGTGCGGACGACGGCATCGGCCACGGGGGTGGCCATGTTTGTGGTGGTGTTCGGGGTTGCGCTCATGGTTCGCTCCTTGTGAAAGGCACGGGCCTTCAGGTGGGCACCTCGCCATGGGCAGGTGCGCCGGGTCTCGTTTCGGACGAGAGGCTGCGTCGCTGGCTGGGTGGTCTGGACGGATCCGTTTCAGGTGCAAGAGGCTCCGAGGACCGTGTCGCAGCCCGGGATACCTGGATCGGCCGGTGTTGCGAAACCGTGTTCCGGCGCAGGAACAGTATAGAATGAATATCAAGGACAAACGACTGATCTGATAACATGCTGAAAAATACACTTCATCGTTTCATATATAGAACGATGATCTGTCCCCAATTCCCTGCTATCTCTGCCGCTGACAGTCCATTCCTGCCCCTTTCCTGATCCTGACTGCGTTCGTGTCCCGGGCAACCGGCACTTTGGCCAACGCAGCTTTGTTTCCCCATTTGGCATCTCATCTCATGCAGGGACCTCAACGACCTCGCCTACTTCGCCGCCGTAGCCGACCATGGCGGTTTTTGCGCCGGCCGGCCGGGCGCTGGGCATGCCTAAGTCCAAACTCAGCCGGCGGATCAGCCAGCTGGAGGAACGGTTGGGTGTACGGCTGTTTCATCGCACCACGCGCCGGTTTGCGCTGACCGACACGGGCCATGCACTGCTGGCCCATGCGCACGCCATGCTGGCCGAGGCCGAGGCCGCCGAGGCGCTGGTGAACGAGCAGTCCACGGCACCGCGAGGCACGGTGCATCTGTCGTGTCCGCCGGCCCCTGCTGCAGGCGGCGGTAGGGCAGCATGCTGACGCGCTTTCTGAATGCCTGGCCGCAGATCCGCCTGCACATCCAGGCCACCAACCGGCCGGTGGATGTGTGGGAAGGGGCGTGGATATTGCGCTGCGGGTCCGTGCGCCCGGGCACGCCGCTGCCGCTGGAGGAAACGGTGAAGGTGCTGGCCATCAGTCCGCATGTACTGGTGGCCGCGCCCTCACTGCTGACCAGTGCGGCACCACCCGCCCAGCCGGATGATCTGGCTGCCCTGCCCGCGCTGTCGCTTGGGCACCGCGCCGAAGGGCATGTGTGGACGCTGTGGAATGCCGACGGCGAACGGGCCCAGATACCGCATGTGCCGCGGCTGGTGGTGGACGATGTGGCGGTGCTGCGCTGTGCAGCGCTGGCCGGTGCGGGCTGCGCCATCCTGCCGCTGATGATGATCTTCGACGATCTGCAGCGAGGCGACCTGCTGCCGCTGCTGCCCGGCTGGCAGCCGGAGCCGGGACAGGTGCAGGCCGTGTTCGCGTCGCGCCGGGGCATGAGGCCGGCGGTGCGGCAGCTGCTGGATGCGCTGGGCGAGGCGTTCGGCGCGCTGGTGAAGGATGGACGGTGTGTGGCTGCGGCCGGCACAGGAGACGGAAAACCCTGGACGACTTCGTCGATTTTCTGGTGCAGGTGGGTGACCGGCATGACGGTCAACGTCTGAAAGCCGAACTGCCGGAGCGCGATTGGGAATAGTGCGTGGTCGGCACAACGGGCGTTTTGGTTTGGTGCAAAAATCTGGGGTTGCAGGATCCTGCGGCCAGTGAGGTGACTACTGGCCGGGACAGCCCTGCCCATGCTGTGGAGATGCGCCGTCTGCCCTGTCACGTTCAGACGGCTCCCTGATTTCAGACATTCATCATGCCCACTGAAGCCTCCCCTTCGTCCGAACCGGCAACACCCACCGGCGGCGTGCCAGCGCCTTCCTCCCATGAGGGCACTTCGCACAGTACCTCTTCCCCCATCCATGAAGGCCGCTTGCCCCGCACCTCTCCCCTGCCCATGGGGGCATCTCACCCGGTACATCTTCTCTGGGCCATGAGGGCACCCCACCCGGTACATCTTCTCTGCCAGAGGGCACCCCACCCGGCACTTCTTCCCCGTCCATGGTGGCACCTCGCCCCGCACATCTTCCTCTGTGCATGAGAGCCCCCAGCCGGCGCATCGGCCCCGGGTCCCTTCCCTCAGAATCCCGCCCTTTCACTGGACGCTCAGGACCCAGGGTGGCGTGATTGCCCCGGACGAACGGCTGCCGTGGCCGCAGATGGTGGCCATGGGGCTGCAGCACGTGGTGGCCATGTTCGGTGCCACGGTGCTGGCGCCGCTGCTGATGGGCTTCGATCCGAACATCGCCATCCTGATGTCGGGGGTGGGCACGCTGATCTTCTTCTTCATCGTGCGCGGGCGGGTGCCCAGCTATCTGGGGTCGAGCTTTGCATTCATCAGCGTGGTGATCGCGGCCACGGGCTATGCGGGGTGGGGCCAATGCCAACCTGCCGGTGGCACTGGGCGGGATCATCGCCTGCGGCGTGCTGTATGTGCTGATCGGGCTGATCGTCAATGCGGCGGGCACGCGCTGGATCGAGCGGATGATGCCACCGGTGGTGACGGGTGCCGTGGTGGCGGTGATCGGCCTGAATCTGGCACCGGTGGTGGTGAAAGGTGTCAATGCCAACGATTTCGACCGCTGGATGTCGCTGGCCACGGTGCTGTGTGTAGGTAGCGTGGCGGTGTTTTGCACGCGGGGCCATCCAGAAGCTGCTGATCCTCGTCGGGCTGATGTCGGCCTACGTGCTGTACTGGCTGCTGACCAATGTGCTGGGGCTGGGGACGCCCATCGATTTCGGGCCGGTGGTGCAGGCACCGTGGATCGGGCTGCCGCGCTTCACGGCGCCGGCCTTCTCCACGGAGGCCATTCTGCTGATCGCACCGGTGGCGCTGGTGCTGGTGGCCGAGAACCTCGGACACATCAAGGCGGTGTCGGCCATGACGGGGCGCAATCTGGATTCGTCGATTGGCCGGGCGTTCATCGGTGACGGGGTGGCCACCATCGTGTCGGGCAGCATCGGCGGCACGGGGGTGACCACCTATGGCGAGAACATCGGCGTGATGGCGGTGACGCGCGTCTATTCCACGCTGGTGTTCGTGATTGCGGCACTGGCAGCCATCTGCCTGGGCTTTTCACCGAAGTTCGGAGCGGCCATTTCACCATCCCCACCGCGGTGCTGGGTGGAGTGTCGATCGTGGTGTTCGGGCTGATCACCATTGCCGGGGCCCGCTTCTGGGTGGAGAACCGCGTGGACTTCAGCCAGAACGGCAACCTGATCGTGGCGGCGGTGACGATGATCCTCGGTGCCGGCGACTTCACGCTGCAGTTCGGCGATTTCAAGCTGGGCGGCATCGGGACGGCCACCTTCGGAGCGATCATCCTGAATGCACTGCTGAACCGCAAGAAGGCCGTGTGAGCCCTCTGCTGGCCAGCCGCCCTGCGGATAAACCGGCAGCATGGGTCACGCGAGCAGAATGGCCCGAAAAATCGTTGACGTTGGTGCCGGTCGGGCCGGTGATCAGCAGATCGTTCAGGGCGGCAAAGAAGCTGTAACTGTCGTGATCCTGCAGGAAACGGCGTGGATCGAGCCCGGCCGCCCGGGCCCGCTGCAGCGTGTCGGGGCCGATGAGGGGCGCCGGCGGCATCTTCGGTGCCGTCGATGCCATCGGTGTCGGCCGCCAGTGCCCAGACACCCGCTGTGCCCCCAGGGCCAGTGCCATGGCCAGCAGGCATTCGGTGTTGCGGGCCACCCCGGCCCGCACCCTGCGGGCCGATGGTGACGGTGGCCTCGCCGCCCGACAGCAGCACGGCTGGCGCCGGCAACGGCTGACCGTAGAGCGCCACGGCACGGCCGATACCAGCCAGCACCGTACCCATCTGGGCGGCCTCGCCTTCCAGTGCGTCACCGAGGATGAGCGGGGTGAGGCCCAGGTCGCGAGCCGCACGGGCCGCCGCCTGCAGGGACATCATCGGCGCGGCGATGATGTGCAGTGTGTGATCGGGATGGGGGCCGCACCGGTGGCTGCGGCGTATCCAGAACCTGCAGGGGCCGCAGGTGGCAGCTGCATGCCGTAACGGGCCACGATTTCGCGGGCCTGGGCCTGCGGGTCGGCAGATGCAGCCCCTGCGACTTCGGGCCGCCTGGCCTGGTCAGCATCCCCAACCGAGCCCCCGTCCGTATCACCACCTGTTTCCCTGTCGGAAACCGAACGATTTTCACCGATGACATCCAGCCAGCCATCAAGATCAGCCACGGTCGGTCCCGAGGCGATGATGGCCGGATCATCACCCGGCACGTCGGAAACGATCAGTGTGCAGAGCCGCGCGGGCATGGCTGCCTGAGCCAGCCGTCCCCCTTGATGGCAGATAGCTGGCGGCGCACGACATTCATTTCATGAATGGTGGCGCCGCTGTGCAGCAGGGCGCGATTGACGGCCTGCTTGTCGGCCAGCGTCATGCCGGCAGCCGGCAGGGTCAGCAGTGACGAACCGCCGCCCGAAATCAGCGCCACCACGAGATCATCCGGCGTCAGTCCCTGCACCGCCTGCAGGATGCGCCGTGAGGCCCGCACGCTGGCCTCATCCGGTACCGGGTGTGCGGCTTCGAGCACGGTGATGATGCGGCTGGGGGCGGCCGTACCGCCGGCAGCAGCGAGTCCCCAGCCACCGGGATGCCGCCTGTAGCTGCGACTGCGACACTGCCCGAAGCGGCGGGGCGCTCTGAGGGTTGCCGTGCAGGCAGATGCGGTGGCGCCCCCTGCTGTGGGGCCGATGCATCATGACCCGCTGCACCTGCATGGCCATAGCGGGTAACGACCACACCCGATACATCCACATCGGGCCAGACGGCGTCCAGCGCAGCCGCCATGGCTGCCGCCGCCTTGCCGGCCCCCACCACGACGCAGCGCCCACCGGCCGTTCTGGCAGATGGCGGCGGACCGCCTCCCGGATCGGCGCACCGGACGGCAGCATCGAACAGCTGGCGCAGGGACGGTGCGGGCCGTTGCATCGTTCCAGGTGACAGACTGGGTGGGCTGGGCGGTCATGGGGATCTCCTGAGATCTGGGCGCTTTGGGGCGCCCGGAGCGCGCTGCGCTACGGTAGCAGATCCATAGGGCCAGCAACGAGGCAGCCCCTCACTGGCAGAAAGGCTACGCCGTGCGCGTGCCGGTATCCCGGCACAGCCCGCTTTCAGTGGGCCAGGCGGACACGCCCGCAGCAAAGCAGGCAGCCATTCCCCACCCAGAAACGAAAAGGGACAGGCACACCGAACGGAATGGTGTGCGCTGTCCCCCTGGCGCGTATCACGGGCTCATTCGCCCTCGCGCCCCCATCTGGAGTACGCAGGACGAGTGGCGGGCCACAGAATCCTCGATGACTTCAAGGCACCGTCAACACCGTCATGCGTGCCCAAAGGGAGTTTTCCCTCCAGGCCGGAGGCGTTGCCCGCCCACCCCAACCGGGGCGCAACGGGCAACGGGTGCCAGATTACTTGACGGCCACTTTTTCGCAGGCTTCGATGCAGGCCAGGCAGGGACTCGTAGCAGGCCTTGCACTCGGCGTGGTGCGGAGCGTGTTCCTTGCAGGCATCGGCGCACTGCTTGCAGGCCTCGATGCACACCTTGGCCAGCACCGGGGTCAGCGGCGAGCGCTGGGCAGCCAGGCTTTCCAGGGCCTTGCACAGGGCCAGCATCTGGTTCACGCCCTTGGCGCAATCGGCCATCGACTGGTCGCCTTCGGACAGCTGGCGGATGCAGTGGGCCAGGCACACTTCGGCGTCGACCACGCATTTGCCGGCGGCAGCCGGCACGCCGTCGTACAGGCCACCACCCTGCATGGGCATGGCATGGTTGTGGCTCATGCGTGGGCGTGCTTGTGGCCGGTTTTCTCGGCGGCAACGGCAGCAACCGACACGGAAGCCAGCGAGGCAGCAGCGGCGCTGCCGATAAAGGAACGACGATCCATGAAAGGACTCCTGTGGAAGAGGATGTTGGAATGGAAAACCAGGGAGCGAGAGAGGCGGGAGTATAGCGGACAGGGTTGTATCACAATGAAAAACACCATTCGGTATTTTTCAAAAACGGTAGCAATTCCGACAAACGACATCTGACATGTGCCGTATTTCGCTATTTTTAATTTTCTGAATAAAAATGAATATAATCCAGAAAGGCCCGTAGCTTCGCCTCGTCCAGATGCCAGTGGCAGATCTCGGTATCGCCGGCCAGCAGTACCGGGACCAGCTCGTTGTAGCGGGCCACCAGCGCCTCGTCGGCATCGACATCGATGGTCTGGACCTCGAAGCCATACTGCAGCCTGCCAGGGGCCAGGGCGTCGAGCATTTTCTGGCAGAGGCTGCAGTAGCTGCGGGAAAGGACGGTGAGCTTCATGGTGACCGGGCCAGAACGGATTGGCGCATGTCAGGCGTGTATGGAGCCGGTCCGGCGGCCTGCGGCACCGCAGTGACTGACGCAGACTGGGCCACAGGGCGGAACCAGCCTGGGCGATCGGCGCGGGGGCGCCGGTCGTGGCCGCCCAGCCGCCTCGGCCTGCTGCTTTCTTGAGCGACAGGCCCTTGGGCAGCGGGAAGGCCATGTTCTCTTCCACGCCTTCGAGCGGGCGTACCGATCTGGCGCCCAGTTCCTTCAGGCGGGCCACCAGTTCGTCCACGAGATTTCGGGGGCGGAGGCACCGGCGCTCACACCCACACGCTTGCGGCCGGCCACCCATTCGGGTTTGAGTTCGGCGGCACTGCCGATCAGATAGGCTTCGCAGCCGTGGCGCTCGGCCACCTCGCGCAGGCGGTTGCTGTTGGAGCTGGACGGGCTGCCAATGATCGAGCACCAGGTCGCACTGCGGCGCCATGAACTTCACGGCATCCTGGCGGTTCTGGGTGGCGTAGCAGATGTCCCTGCTTCTTGGGCTCGTTGATGTGGGGAAAGCGCCGGCGCAGCGCCTCGATCACGGCCCGGCAGTCGTCCACGGACAGGGTGGTCTGGGTGACGTAGGCCAGCGTCACGCCTTCGGGCACCTGCAGCCTTTCGACATCGGCCTCGGTCTCGACCAGATAGATGCCATCGTCGGCCTGACCCATGGTGCCCTGCACTTCCGGGTGACCGGCATGGCCGATCATGATGACGTGATGGCCTTCCCTTGCGCATCTTGGTCACTTCCACGTGCACCTTGGTCACCAGCGGGCGGGTGGCGTCGAACACATGCAGGCCACGACCGGCCGCCTCGGCGCGCACGGCCCGCGACACGCCGTGTGCAGAGAAGATCACGGTGGCACCGTCGGGCACCTCGTCCAGTTCCTCGACGAACACGGCGCCCTTCTCGCGCAGGTTGGAGACGACATGAGTCGTTGTGGACGATCTCGTGGCGCACGTAGATGGGTGCACCGTGCAGGGCCAGCGCCCGCTCGACGATGGTGATGGCACGGTCCACCCCGGCACAGAAGCCGCGGGGCTGCGCCAGCAGCACCGCCTCTTCACCCGGCGGCAGCTCGGCGTTCAGCAGGGCCTCGACGTCGCCCTGGATGGCGCCGGCACCCGCCGGCTTTGCGGTGCAGATCGACTGCGTTCAGTTCGGTTTCGGTCATTGTTCCCATACATCGGCTGCCGGGAAAACGCTCGCTACATCCCCGGCAGGGGTCATATCAGGGCCAGGGTCCTTTCACGGATGCCCGGCGGTTTCATGCCACAGCGGAGTTCAGAGCACCCCCAGCAGCTTCACCTCGAAGCGAACGGCCTTGCCGGCCAGCGGGTGGTTGAAATCGAAGACGGCACCGGTGTCGTCCTGCGACTTGAGCACACCGGCAAAGCGGCTGCCATCGGGCGCGGGGAATTCGACCAGGTCGCCGGGCTGGTAGGTGCCGACATCGTCGGGCATGCTGTCGCGGTCGAGCAGCACGTGGGAGACCTTCTGGATCAGATCCGGATTGCGCTGGCCGAACGCCTCGCCACCGGGCAGATCGAACACCCGGTGCTCACCGTCGGCCATGCCAACAAGACAACTTTCTAACGCTTCGGCCATCTGGCCTATACCCAGCTGCAGGGGTTGCTGGCTTACCTGAAGGTATTGATCACATCCGTACCGGATTCCGGCAGGGTCAGGCGGTAATGCAGCGTGAGAAACGACTGCGGACCGACCCGGACCGGGCCAGCCTCCGGTACCGGGGATGTGGCGGCCGCTGATGCGTCCACGGGGCGCCAGCGGCATCGGATGAACCGGAAGATGGATTCACGAAACCAGATGAAACGGAATCAGACATGGATTGCGGGCCATCGTGCCCGGAAGATGACAGGAAAAGGCAGCGCCACCACGGCCGGCACGCCAACTGGCCCGATTGTATGGGACGAAGGCCGGGGTGGCACAGTGTCCGACCTGCGGACGGGCCATCCGGAATGCAGAAGAATGTGGCACGGTGTGCGGGAAGACGTCCCTGCCGGCCAGCGGCACCCGGTATGCCGCCCACCGGCATACCGTGCCCCAGCATGCTTCCCTCCGGCACGCCGCCACCCAACATGCATCCACCCAGCATGCATCCACCCAGCATGCGTCCCCCAGCATGCGTCCACCCAGCATGCGCCATCCCGCCCCCGGCAGCATCCGGCCCCGAACCCGGAGCGGCTGCCCAATGGTGGCACCTTCCGCCCGGGGCCCGCCTCGAACCGGCTGCCCTGAGCCCTCGCTGGCGTTCATCCGGCGCGCAATCGGCCCCGGGTCCGTGGAAGTACCGGCCACACCACAGCCCCTGCAGCTGACCGATACGAGTCCGCTGCGCCACTGGCCGGAACGGGAGCGCCCACGCGAGCGGCTGCTGCGGCATGGTGCGGCGGCGCTGTCGGACGCCGAGCTGCTGGCCATTCTGCTGCGAACGGGCAGCCGGGGTCAGTCGGCCGTGGCGCTGGCCAAGCAGCTGCTGGCCGACAGTGGCACCTCGCTGTCGCGGCTGCTGACCACCGAACCGGAGCAGCTGATGCGCATGGATGGTCTGGGGCCGGCCCGGGCCACGACGCTGGCCGTGGTGGTCGAACTGGCCCGGCGGGTGCTGGTGGAAAAGATGGAGGACAGCATCCTGATCAACAGCCCCGAGATCGTGAAGGAGTACCTGGGCATCACGCTGCGGGGGCTGGCCCGGGAAGTGTTCGTGGTGATCTTCCTGAATGCGCAGCACCGGCTGATCCGTGCCGACCAGCTGTTTGCCGGCACGCTGGCCCAGACGCCGGTGTTCCCGCGCGAGGTGGTCAAGCGGGCACTGGAGCTGAACGCGGCAGCCGTGATCCTGGCCCACAATCATCCGTCCGGTCTCCCCACGCCCAGCGAGGCCGACCGGATCCTGACGCGCACGCTCCAGACGGCCCTGGGCCATGTGGATGTGCGGGTACTGGATCACATCATCGTGGCCGGGGGCAGCACCATTCGTTCTCGGTTCATGGGGAGCTGTGAAGCCGGGGCCGGCAGCGTCGATGTGCCACGCCATTCGTTCCCGGTGCACCGGGCGTGGTGAGCCGCGCGCAGGGGCAGCGCTGGCAGCAGCTGTGTCCCGCACCGGACAGGACGGGAGGGCAACTTGTTCCATGCGTCACATCTGGCTATAATGCACGGCTTTAGTGGGCTTTGGCCTTGCGGCAAAAGCCTTTTTCAACCTTTTACAGACACTCCAACGTGGTCTGGTGGCGCCAGGCCAGAAGAAGGTTGCCAAAAGCAGGAGCGCATGCACGGGCTGGCATTGCCAGCGGGCCTTCAAGGGGCCTGGGCATGTCTGCCTGCAAACCCGCGCACCCTTTTCCAGCGCAAAGGCCGGCCACGTCGCAACAGGACAGGAACAGCATCATGGCAAAAGTCTGCCAAGTCACGGGCAAGGGCCCAATGGTCGGGAACAACGTTTCCCACGCAAACAACAAGACCAAGCGTCGTTTCCTGCCCAACCTGCAGCAGCGTCGCCTGTGGGTCGAGAGCGAACAGCGCTATGTGCGCCTGCGCCTGACGGCTGCCGGCCTGCGCAAGGTCGACAAAGTGGGCATCGAGGCCGTTCTGGCCGAAATGAACGCCAGCGAGGCCTGATCGCCCCTGCCCCTGCGCCCAGACATCATCCCACGGGAGAACCGACATGCGTGACAAGATCAAGCTGGAATCGACCGCCGGTACCGGTCATTTCTACACCACCACCAAGAACAAGCGTACCCAGCCGGAAAAGATGGAAATCAAGAAGTTCGATCCGGTTGCCCGCAAGCACGTGATCTACAAGGAAACGAAAATCAAGTGATCCCGCCCCAGGGCTGGCATGCCAATGGCATGACACCCTGCAGCGTGATTGCCAGACCGGCCATTCAGGGCGCTTCCCACGGAAAGCGCTGCTGGGATGGCCGGTTTTTGCTGGAGCTTGTTTCTTCATGATGGAAGGCTTTTTGCGGACAATGACGGCCCGCCTCAGCCGGAAAAAGATCAGAGCTGCTCAGGCTCCCGATGCCGCCGCGTGCATGCGTATCCGGACGATATGGGGCAGAACCTGTACCTACAGCCCCAACTCGGCATGAGACCCCAGACGCACCAGCCGCAGCGTATCAGGGCCGAGCTTCTGGTAGATCAGCACCAGGTCCGGTTTGAGGTGGCAGTCGCGATGATCACTCCAGTTACCCGTCAGCGCGTGATCGCGGTACTTCGCCTCCAGCGGAATATCCGCCTGCAACGCCGCCAGAACAGCGTAAAGCTCGGCATCGAGCAGAGCACGATAGCGCCCTTTCTTCTCCCGCCGGTAATCGCGCTTGAACTGGCCGGTATAGTCAGTCGTCCGCATTGAGATCTCTGAACAGGGGCATCAAGACTCTCTGCCTTCGTCACCTTGCCGGCGCGAGCGTCCATCATGGCCTGGATGGTCGTTTCGTTGGGAATCAGTGGCTCGAAAGGCAGTGCTTTCTCCCTGGCCACCCGTGTGAGCAGCAGCCGGACGGCATCAGAAACCGTCAGCCCCATCGCCGCCAATACGGCAGATGCTTCTTCCTTGATGACACCGTCAATACGCGCCTGTACCAGCTGGTTTGCAGCCATGATCAATCCTCCTGCGTGGAAGAAGGGCAAGGGTCGGAAAATACCCAGATGCCCGACAGAATCTTGCCCTTCCTATCGATGCGTGCATGACATTGTAATTCACATGCACAGAAATGCAATGGCTGGCCACACAGATACGAGGGCGCTTCCACGGAAGCGCTGCTGGGATGGCCGGTTTTTATATCAGAACCGTCCCTCCCACGACACCAGCAGGGCGCGGCCCGGTGCGGGGGGCTCCATGCCGGCCAGCCCCTCGGTGAGATGGTCGTGATAGCGCTTGTCGCCCACGTTCTTCACCATGAAGCGCAGGCTCTGCTGCGCCGCAAACTGCCAGGTAGCGCCCACATTCAGCACGCCATAGCCGGCGGTGGGGTCTTCGAGGCCCCGGGCAAAGCGGGTGGCCACGCGCTTTTGCTTGCGTACCAGGCTCAGGTCGGCATCGGCGCTCCAGCCAGCCACCAGTTTCCCTTCCCAGCCCAGTGAGAGCCGGTCGGCCGGCATCTGGAAGAGCGGCTCGTGATAGTCGCCATTGGTGCCGTGCAGGGTGGGTGAACGCGGCCTGCAGCCACTGGCCGGGCAATGCCTGCCAGCGCGCACCCGCCTCGAAGCCGGTGATGGTGGCGTGGCCGAGGTTCACTGTCTTCATGCAGTACTGGGACTGGGCCTGGCCGCAGGCGGCCATGGCCTGCTGACCGGTCAGCTGCGTGCCGGTGATGTAGTCGGTGATGCGATTGCGGTAGACCGAGACCTGATAGCCGAGGTTCTCGTTCTCGCCCTTCAGGCCCAGCTCGATCTGGGTGGCGTATTCGGGTTTGATCTGCGGACTGCCGGCATAGTAGTACCCGTTGGTGCGGGCGCCGGACTGGTAGCGCTCGCGCATGTCGGCCGCCCGGAAGGCACGCGAGACGTTCACGTAGGGGCGCAGCAGCGGGTCGGCCTCGTAGATCACGCCGAGACTGCCGGAGGTGGCACCATCGGTACGGTTCAGGCCGGTGGTGACGGTGCGGTTGTTGATGCTGCTGGCACTGCCCTTGACGCGGTCGTGCCGCAGGCCGGCCAGCACGTTGAACGGACCGAAGTGCATGTCATCCTGCACGTAGATGCCGGCCGCCTGCACCTTGCCATCGGTGAACGGCGGGTTGGGCACCCACTGGGTGAACTGCGGCGGACGGGCCGAGCGGCTGTCCGGGCTGGCCGTCATGCGCCAGACGTTGACCCCCGGCCGACAGCAGGTGTTCGGGATGCACCAGCCAGTCGGCACGGGCATCCACGCCGGTGGTGGCAAAGGTCACGTCGTTGCTGACGATGTCGCGCCCCAGCAGACTGGACTGCACGTAGATGGTGCGGTGCATCTCCTGCCGGTACACGCGGGCATCGACGTTGACCTCGCCGGCCACGGCGCCCCTGCGGCTGTAGCCCACTTCGTAGAGCGTGCGCTCCTGCCGTGGCGAGTGGGTCAGCGTGTTACCCACCACGTTGGCCAGCGGGTGGCGGCGAACGCTGCCCGGGTACCAGACATCGTCCTCGCGCTCGTGCTGGGCCGACACGCGCAGCTGCTGCTGTCCGTCCAGCCGGTAGCGGTACTGGCCGATGAAGGCGCGGGAATCGTAGCCGGTATGCGCCACCTTGCCGCCGGGTGCCTTGTAATCCCGGTCCTTCGAGGCCGACAGCCCAGCATCAGCGCATGATCGCCCTCGCTGAAGTTGCCCACCGCGGCACCACGAAGGCCGCGGCTGGCCGAGTCGAAGCCGGCCTGGGCACGCAGCCCCAGCCCCGGTTCGAATTTCGCCTGCGGCATCTGCACGTTGATGGCGCCACCCAGCGCGCCGGTTCCGTAAAGCACCGAGGCCGGCCCCTTGACCACTTCCACCCGCTCGGCCAGCCCCATCGAGATGAACGAGGCAATGGCCCCACCGGCTGCGCCGAATTGAAGCGCATGCCATCGACCAGCAGCACCATCCGCTCCTTGCCCAACCCGCGGATGACCGGATTCTGGCCCTGGGCGCTGTCGGAGGCCACGGCCATGCCGGGCTCGTGACGCAGTGCGTCACCCACGTTCGGCGACTGCTGGCGCTGCAGCTGGGCACGCCCGACCACGGAGGTGGCCACGGGGGTTTCGGCCGCATCGGCCTCGTAGCCCTTGGCGGTGACGTTGACGGTGGACAGGGTGGTCTGCGCCTGGGCGCTGGCCGCCAGCAGGCTGGCGATGGCGGCAGCAATGCGGCTGGGGCGATTCATGGTGTTCTCCTCGATAGGGACGAATATGGACAGATACGGGACACCGTCGGCGCTGCCACCCTGTCCTGTACGCCCATGGAACGTGTCATGGATTGATTCGTCCCTCACGAAACGCCCTTTGGGCCTGCAGGACGAGGTGGCAGGGCCGCAGAATCCTCCATGGATTCAGGACACACCGCCAGCACGGTCATGCGCGCCCAAAGGCGAGGGAACCTCCGGACTGACAGGGGTAACGGCTCGCTTTGGTGCCTCATCATCGTCAGACTACGCCGGGGGAGACAAGAACGCCAATGATTATCATCAACTTATAAAACGGCAACGCACCGGGAAGCCTCCTGCATGGACGCTTCCAGGAAAGCAAGCGTTAATGAAGTGAAGGTCTGAAGGGGGCAGGTCTTGCATTCGGCCTGCAAAGGTCTGCGAGCGCTTTGGAGCCAGGATCGGGATGAACCCCAAAGCACCTGGTCAGCAATGGCAGGACCATGGACGGCAAACGATAACGCACTGGTTCGCCCGGGTGTGAGCCAAGGTGCTGCAGGACGCTTGCAGAGACATCCGAATCGTCCCGGGGACGGGAATCAGCCCAGCTTTTCCCAGGCGGCCATGAAGAAGGCATCCCGCCCTGCTCGCCCGGCAGCCAGGCGCGCTGTGCGGTGGCCTGCCAGCCGGAGCCCAGCCGTTCGGCCAGCCACTGCATCTGCTGCGCATTCTCGTCGGCCAGCAGGCTGCAGGTGGCATAGACCAGCCTGCCCCGGGACGCAGGAGCCTGAGCGCCGCCAGCACGATGGTGCGCTGCAGCTGCTGGTAGTGGTCCACGTCGTCGGGCTGCAGGCGCCACTTTCAGGTCCGGATGGCGGCGCAGCGTGCCACTGCCGCTGCAGGGGGCGTCGACCAGCACCAGATCGGCCCAGCCCCTGATAGCGGGACCAGCCGGGGATCGTCGCAGCCATCGATGCGCAGCGTGGTGACGATATCGACCCCGGCGCGCATCAGGCGCGGGGTCAGCCGCGACAGGCGGGCCTCTTCGGTATCGAAGGCGAGGATCTGCCCCTGGTTGCGCATGCGCGCGGCCAGCGCCAGCGTCTTGCCGCCGGCGCCCGCGCAGAAGTCGATCACCCGGGCACCCCGTTTGACACCGCAGGTATCGACAATGGCCTGGCTGCCGGCATCCTGCAGCTCGAACCAGCCCTGCCCGAACTGCGGCAGCCGGGCCAGTGCCGGGCGGCCGGACAGGCGCAGGGCGGTGGGTACTTCTGCGACGGGTTCGGCCGTCAGGCCGGCGGCGGCCAGCAGCTTCTGCAGGGCCGCGGGCTTGCCCTTCAGCAGGTTGCAGCGAATGTCGGTACTGGCCGGCAACAGCAGGTGTGCGGCCAGTGCCGGCGCCTGTTCGCCATGGGCCGCCCCGATGCGCTGCCACAGCCAGTCGGGCAGGCTGAAACGCACGGCCGGCGGCTGGGTGGCCAGCCAGCGGGTGTAGTCACCGGCGAGCGTGGTGAGCGCATCGGTCTCGTGCCACGGATGGATCCCATGCTGCGCGTCGGCTCCGCATTGCTGCTCACCGTCCTGCCGGGGACGTCCTGGCACGGCGGGCTGGACGGCGCCCGGGCAGCAGATGCCTGCTGGCGCATGGCCTCCGACAGGTGGATCAGGGCCAGCAGTCGTCCCTCTGCACCGCCTGCACGCGCTGCATGGCCTGCACGCCGGCAGTACCTTCCCGCCCACCATCCGGCGGCACCGACGACAGCGGGGCATCACCCCTGTCCGGCACGCGCGGGGCGTATCGCATTCCCCCGCCGGGGCTTCCGGGATCGATGGAATACTGCCGCAGAAAGGTCTCGTAGGGCGCGCCCATGGCGCAGCACATCATAGACGCGGTCGGACAGCCAGCGACGCTCGCGTGCCCCCAGCGATGGATGACGCCGCAGCCAGAAACCCAGCCGCTGGTCGGCCGGGGTACTGCGGTGCCAGGCGGGCAGGCTGCGGCTGAAAGAGGCGCCGTCGGGCGCGGCAAAAAGGGCAGGCCTGTCTGCTGCCCCGTCGGGCAGCACGGCCAGCAGGGCGTCGGCCGCCCACCCGGTCAGGCGTGGGGAAACACGCAATCCGGATTCTTCTTTCATGAACACTCTCTGGAGCGTGTGATGGACTCACGCGTCCCAAGGGGGTTTCCCTTCGGGATCAACCCTGGCAAAGGTGCCGGCCGGACTGCGCGCGCCGCCATAACCCCGATATCGGCGTCAGAACCCCGATCCGCCCGTGGACGACAGGCCGGCCAGCAGTGGATGGATCAGCGTGCGGCTGCTGGGGTGATCGCTGCCATCGAGCAGGGCGCGGCCTTCGGCCGACACCGTCACCCGGTTCGCGGTCAGCCAGTCGAGCACCATCGGGAACAGGCGGTGCTCCATTTTCGAGCACGCGGGCGGCCAGTTTCTCTTCGGTGTCGCCGGTCAGCACGGGCACCACGGCCTGGGCGATGATCGGGCCGACATCCACTTCCGGCGTGACGAAATGCACCGTGGCACCGTGCAGCAGGGGCGCCGGCGCGCAGTGCCTGCCGGTGGGTGTGCAACCCCGGATGGGCCGGCAGCAATGCGGGATGGATGTTGACGATCCGGTCCGGATAGCGGGCGATGAAGCCTTCGGTCAGCACCCGCATGAAGCCGGCCAGCACCACCCACGGGCGCCCGGACGGTGGCGCCAGTTCGTCGATGGCGTCGCCCAGGGCGACGTCGAAGGCGGCGCGGTCGGCAAACTGGTGGTGATCGACCGTACGACAGGGAATGCCCTTGCCCTGTGCCCAGGCCAGGCCCGGCGCATCGGGACGGTTGCTGACCACGCCGGCCACCTCCACGGGCAGCCCCTGACGTTCGATGGCCCTCGACCAGCGCCATCATGTTGGAGCCGCGGCCGGAGATGAGAATGACGATCCGTGCGGGAAGTGGACGGACCCGACGCGTGCCGGGCCATGCGTGTGTTCTGGGCAGCTGTAGCCATGGTGTATGTGTGAGAGCGAGCGTTGTCGGCCGGAAGTCCGCCGGCGGCCGGGCGTGATGTATCCCGCCGGGCGCGCAGCGATGAGAACATGGCAGACCGGAACGGAATGACCGGTGATTCCTGTCGTCAGGGCCCGGAGCAGAGCCTCTGCCCCTGGGAGCAGAGCCTCCGCGCCCCTGCCTGAATATTAGCAGTGTGGCACGAAAGCACCAGTCTTCGCCTGTGCCGGCACAGCGGTATCGTCGTCCTGGGACCGAAGCGCTCGCAGACTTTTCACCGAGACTCCTGACGGTGGGTACGGGGTTCCCGGAGATTTTCCCAGGTCGGGCAATGCTTTCCGCAACGCAGGAGCTGCCCGAAGGGCAATCCCTGAGGGTGCGCGCTCAGGGCCAGCCCGCATGCCCCCTCCGGACGTGCGGACGAGGCGGCAGGGGCTGCAAAAATCCTCGATGGCTTCAAGGCACTGCCAGCGACACAGCCATGCGTCCCCAGAAATGCATGCCCCAAGGGGTCCTCGCGGGGGCGAACAAGTCCATGACACGCTCTATAATGCCGCCGGTGAAGATCCTTCGCTCCCTGCCCCTGCCCGCCCCGGCCAGCCCTGTGCGCTGACCATCGGCAATTTCGACGGTGTCCACCTGGGTCACCAGGCACTGGTGCGCACGCTGGTGGCCGACGCCCGCGCGCAGGGGTTGCCGGCAGCCGTGCTGACCTTCGAACCGCATCCGCGCGAATATTTTCATGCGCTGCAGCAGCAGCGGGGCCAGGCGGCGGGGCCGGCGCCCCTGCGCATCTCCGGTCTGCGTGACCGGCTGGACATGCTGGCCCGTCTGGGGTGGACCAGGTGCATCTGGCCCCGTTCGGCCCCCCGTGTGGCCGGCTGGCCTGCGGAAGATTTCGTCCGCCATTGCCTCGCGGAGCATCTGCAGGCCCGCCACATCCGCATCGGTACCGATTTCTGCTTCGGCGCGCGCCGGCAGGGCGATTTCGGCCTGCTGAAGTCCGTGGGCGCCGAATGCGGCATCGAGGTCGTGGCCATGCCGATGGTCGAAGATGCCGGCGTGCGCATCTCCAGCTCGCTCATCCGCGAGGCGCTGGCCCAGGCCGATTTCGGCTGGGCGGCGCAGATGCTGGGCCGCCCCTACACGCTGTCGGGCCGGGTCGTCCACGGCCGGCGGCTGGGCACCGAGCTGGGCTTTCCCACACTGAACCTGCGCTTTCCCCACGGGCAGCCGGCGCTGTCGGGCATCTTCGTCGTGCAGGTCTGCGGGCTGGATGCCGATCCGCAGCGCCCCCTGCCCGCCGTGGCCAGCTTCGGTACCCGTCCGGCCGTCGAGGCCCATGGCCAGTGGCTGCTGGAAGTACACCTGCTCGACTGGCAGGGGCGATGCCTACGGCCGCCTGGTGCAGGTCGAATTCCTGAAGAAGCTGCGCGACGAGGCCCATTTCGACAGCCTCGATGCGCTGAAGGCGCAGATCGGCTGCGATACCGACGAGGCCAGATGCCATTTTCTGCAGCACGCCTCCCGCGAAGGCAGCAAACACCCCAGCCCCTCATCCTCTCCTAGCCCCTCAACGAGTTGACGCTGATGGCCAAACCGTCTGATTCCACCGGTACCCAGGACAAAGCTGCCGGCTACCGCCACACCCTGAACCTGCCCGACACGCCCTTCCCGATGCGCGGCAACCTGCCCAAACAGGAGCCGGGCTGGGTCAGGCGCTGGCAGGACGAGGGGTCTACTGGCGCATCCGCGCCGTGGCCAAGGGCCGGCCGCCTTCGTGCTGCACGATGGCCCGCCGTATGCCAACGGCGTGATCCACATGGGGCACGCCATCAACAAGATCCTGAAGGACATCATCATCAAGTCGCGCGGACTGGCCGGCTACGATGCCCCCTACGTGCCGGGCTGGGACTGTCACGGCATGCCCATCGAGCACCAGATCGAGAAGAAGTTCGGCAAGGACCCTGCCCACCTCCGAGGTGCAGGCGAAGTGCCGCGCCTATGCCGGCGAGCAGGTAGAGAAGCAGAAGACCGACTTCATGCGGCTGGGCGTGCTGGGTGACTGGGACAACCCCTATCTGACGATGAACCCGCACAACGAGGCGGAAGAGATCCGCTCGCTGGCACGCATCATGCGGGCAGGTTTCGTGTTCCGCGGGCTCAAGCCGGTGAACTGGTGCTTCGACTGCGGCTCGGCGCTGGCCGAGGCCGAGGTCGAGTATGCCGACCGGACCGACACCGCCGTCGACGTAGGCTTTGCCTTTGCCGAGCCGGAGAAGGTGGCAAGGCGCCTTCGGGCTGCAGGCACTGCCCGCCGGCCACCAGGGGCTACGCGGTGATCTGGACCACCACACCATGGACGCTGCCGGCCAACCAGGCACTCGAACCTGCACCCCGAGATCGAATACGCACTGGTCAGGACCGAACGCAACGGCCAGCCCACGCTGCTGATCCTCGCGAAGGAACGCGTGACCGCCCAGCTGGAACGCTATGGCCTGAAGGGCGAGATCATCGCCACGGCCCCCGGCCAGGCGCTGGACGGTGTGCGCTTTGCACACCCCTTCTACGACCGCACGGCACCGGTCTACGTGGCCGACTATGTCACCATCGACACCGGCACGGGCCTCGTGCACTCGGCGCCCGCCCACGGGAGTGGAAGACTTCCCTCACCCTGCCGCGCCCATGGCATGAAGGATGACGAGATCATCAACGTGGTGATGGGCAGCGGGCACTATGTATCCACCCTGCCCCTCTTTGGCGGCATGCTGATCTGGGATGCCAACCCGAAGATCGTCGAACACATGCGCAGCAACGGCAGCCTGTTCCATGCGGAAAAGCTGCCGCACAGCTACATGCACTGCTGGCGCCACAAGACGCCGCTGATCCTGCGCGCCACCAGCCAGTGGTTTTGCCGGCATGGACACGAAGCCCGTCGAGGGGGCCACGCTGCGCGAGCGGGCACTCGAGGGCGTGGGAGCAGACCGCCTTCTTCCCCGCCTGGGGCAAGGCGCGCCTGCACGCGATGATCGCCAACCGCCCCGACTGGACGCTGTCGCGCCAGCGCCAGTGGGGCGTGCCGATGGCCTTCTTCCTGCACAGGGAGACGGGCGAACTGCACCCCGACACGCCCGCACTGCTCGACCGCATTGCCGATCTGGTCGAGGAACACGGCATCGAGATCTGGCAGAAACTCACGCCGGCCGACCTGCTGGGCGACGAGGCCGACCAGTACGAGAAGGGCCGCGACACGCTGGACGTGTGGTTCGATTCGGGCTGCACGCACCAGACGGTGATGCGTGGCTCGCATGCAGGGGAACTCAGCTTCCCGGCCGACCTGTATCTGAAGGCTCGGACCAGCACCGTGGCTGGTTCCATTCGTCGCTGCTCACCTCGTGCATGATGAACGACGAGCCCCCTACCGGGCGCTGCTCACGCACGGCATGGTGGTGGACGGCCAGGGCCGCAAGATGAGCAAGTCGCTGGGCAACGGCGTGGAGCCGCAGGAGGTGGCCAACCGCCTGGGCGCCGAGATCCTGCGACTGTGGACGGCCAGCAGCGATTATTCCGGCGAGATCTCCGTATCGGACGAGATCCCGAAGCGGGTGGTGGAATCGTACCGCCGCATCCGCAACACGCTGCGCTTCCTGCTGGCCAACGTGTCGGACTTCGACATCGAAAAGGATGCTGTGCCACTGGACCGGATGTTCGACATCGACCGCTATGCGCTGGTGATGACCGAGCAGGTACAGCAGCGCATCGTCGACCTGTACATGAAGTACGAGTTTCACCCGGTGGTCTCCCTGCTGCAGACCTTCTGCTCGGAGGAGCTGGGCGCCTTCTATCTGGACATCCTGAAGGACCGTCTCTACACCACGGCCCCCGGCAGCCTGGGCCCGCCGCAGCGCACAGACGGCACTCTGGCATATCACCGATGCGCTGCTCAAGCTGATGGCGCCGATCCCTGTCGTTCACGGCCGATGAAGCCTGGCGCGTGTTTGCACCGGCAAAATGCACCGAACCGGGCAGCACCATCCAGACGGAACTTTTCCACGTGTTCCCGCAGCTGCCGGATGCCGACGCGCTGGATGCCCGCTGGACGCTGATCCGCAAGGCCCGGGCCCAGGTGCAGCAGCATCTGGAGTCGGAACTGCGCGAGAAGGGCCAGATCGGTTCGTCGCTGCAGGCCGAGGTGGCACTCACCGCCCCCGGGAGGCGAGCTGTACGATGCACTGGCCAGCCTCGGGGACGATCTGCGCTTCGTGCTGATCACCTCGGCCGCGCAGGTGGCTGCTGGCAGCCCGGACAGCGAACTGCAGATCGACGCGAAGGCCAGCCCCAACCAGAAATGCGAGCGCTGCTGGCACTGGCGTGCCGACGTGGGCGCCAATCCGGAGCATCCGGGGCTGTGCGGCCGCTGCGAGGACAACCTGTTCGGCCAGGGTGAAGCGCGCGAGCACGCCTGACAGCATGGCCGGGCTGCCCTGTGCGCCACCACCATGGCATCGTGCAGGGCAGGCAGCCTTCCGGGCACCCACAGGTTCCCGGACACAGACCGCCCGTTTCCGGGGCGGTCCGACCCAGCAAGGAAAGCACGATCATGACCGAGCCGTCTTCCACCGGCAACAGCCGGCAAACCGCCGCACCCGCTGGCCCCGCTGGGCCCACCGGTTCCGCCGGCCCGGCGGCCCCTGCAGCAGGGCCTGCCCGGGCATGCCGGCCCCGGCACGCCGGGAACACCTGCACCGGGCCCCGAAGCCACCGGCGCTGTCTGGCCCTACCTGCTGATGGCGCTGGTCGTCATCGTGCTCGACCAGATCAGCAAGTACGCCATCATCGGCCGCTTTGCCTATGCCGAGCGCCTGCCGGTCATCGACGGTTTCTTCGACCCTGACGCTGCTCTACAACCCGGGCGCGGCCTTCAGCTTCCTGGCCGGCCACAGTGGCTGGCAGCGCTGGTTCTTTGCCGGCATCGCCGTGGTGGCCTCGGTCGTGCTCATCTCAGCTGCTGCGCAGCCAGCGGGGCCAGCCGATGTTCAGCACTGCGCTGGGGCTGATTCTGGGCGGTGCCATCGGCAACCTGATCGACCGGCTGGTGCTGGGGCCACGTCACCGACTTCCTGCTGTTCTATCAGGGCAGCTGGGCCTTCCCGGCCTTCAACCTGGCCGACTGCGCCATCACGCTGGGCGCCGCACTGCTGATCCTGAGTGAAGTGCTGCCCTGGTTCGGCAGCCGCCGCAAGACCGGATGACACCAGCACGTGCCCCAGACCCTGCCTGTTCCCGCGCAGGCCCCCTGTTCACCCCCTTCCCCATGAATGCACCCCCTGCTGACCACCGATCCCTGCCCCCAGCTGGCCACTCGCCCCCACGGCAGACGCTGCCGACGTGACGCTGCCGCCGCCCCCACTGGCAGGCCGCCATCTGGTGCTGGGCGTGACCGGCGGTGTGGCCGCCTACAAGGCCGCACAGCTGGTGCGTGACCTGCAGCGGGCCGGCGCCAGCGTGCAGGTGGTGATGACCGAGGCTGCCACCCATTTCGTCGGCACAGCCACCTTTCAGGCGCTGTCGGGCAGACCGGTGTTCACCGGCGCCTTCGACACCCGCATCGACGACGGCATGGCCCACATCGAACTGAGCCGCAATGCCGACGCCATCGTCATCGCCCCGGCATCGGCCGATTTTTCTGGCCAAGGTGACCCACGGCCTGTGTGACGATCTGCTCTCCACCCTGTGCCTGGCCCGCGACGTCCCGCTGCTGGTGGCACCGGCCATGAACCGGCAGATGTGGCAGAACCCGGCCACCCAGCGCAACATCAACCAGCTGCGTGCCGATGGCGTGCAGGTGCTGGGTCCGGATGCGGGCGAGCAGGCCTGCGGCGAGGTCGGTGCCGGCCGAATGCTGGAGCCTGCCGTGCTGGTCGAGGAGCTGTCGGATTTCTTCACCCCGAAGACCCTGCAGGGCAAGCGCATCCTGATGACGGCCGGCCCCACCTACGAGGCCATCGACCCGGTACGCGGCATCACCAACCTGTCCTCCGGCAAGATGGGCTATGCACTGGCCCAGGCCTCGCCGGCAGGCCGGCGCCCTGGTCACGCTTGTCAGCGGCCCCACGGCCCTGCCCCGCCCGTACGGTGTGCGCTTCCTGCCCGTGCAGAGCGCGCAGCAGATGCTCGACACCGTGATGGCCGAACTGGACATGGCGGCCTCCACCATCAGCATCGACTGTTTCATCGGCGTGGCCGCCGTGGCCGACTGGCGCCCGCTGCAGGTGGCCAGCCAGAAGATCAAGAAGGAAAGGGGTCTGGCGCAGGACGGTACGATACTGACCGGTGCAGACGGTACATCGCACGCAGGCACGGGAACGGCCGGAGCCGGCGACACATCGTACGCAGGCATGGGATCTGCGAGGACCGGCGGCACATCCCACACAGGCACGGTGCCGGCCGGCGCAGACCGCCCGTCACGCACCGGCACGGTCCCGGCAGACACCCTGACACTGGCCCTCACCCAGAACCCCGACATCCTGGCCAGCGTGGCCCGGCGCCCGGATGCCCCCTACTGTGTAGGCTTTGCCGCCGAATCCGAGGATCTGCTGCACCATGCCACCGAAAAAGCGGATCCGCAAGGGGCATTCCGCTGCTGGTGGGCAATCTGGGGCCGGCCACCTTCGGACAGGACGACAACACCCTGCTCCTGGTAGACGAACACGGCACCCGCACCCTGCCGGCCGGCAGCAAGACGGCGCTGGCCCGCTGGCTGGCCCAGGAGCTGGGCCGGCGGCTGCCGGCCTGACGCGTATCAGGAAGATTGTCGTCTCCACACAGGCGCCTGCACGGCCACGACTCCCTCCATGTGGCCTGCGGAAGGCGAATGCAAAGTCCATCCCATCACGCAGGCCCTGTCTCGCCAGCACAGCCACAAGCATCAGTACAGGCACCAACGCCCGTACCAGGCACCAGCACCAGTCCAATACCGTAATACCAGTACCAGTGCCAGCACGATTCTCGCAGCCATGACCCCCTACATCCGCCCTCGCCTGCCCTCAGACCATCGTCCCCAACAGTTCCACGGCGACAGGTGCCACCGCCCCCACCCAGTGATCGACCTGAAGATCCTCGACCCGCGCATGGCCGACCAGCTGCCGGCCTATGCCACGCCGGGCAGCGCCGGGACTGGACCCTGCGCGCCTGTCTGGGCGCGCCACTGGCCCATCGAACCGGGCAGCACGCACCTGATTCCCACCGGCCTGTCCATCCACATCGGTGATCCGGGGCTGGCGGCGTCATCCTGCCCCGTTCCGGACTGGGCCACAAACACGGGCTGGTGCTGGGAAATCTGGTCGGGCCTGATCGATTCCGACTACCAGGGGCCACTGATGGTGTCGTGCTGGAACCGTGGCAACACCGCCTACACGCTGCAGCCGATGGAACGCCTGGCCCAGCTGGTGATCGTGCCGGTAGTGCAGGCACAGTTTCGGGTCGTGACCGAATTCGGCGCCTCCGAACGCGGCACGGGTGGATTTGGCAGCACCGGCGCGCACTGATCCGGCACCATTCGCCTGCCATTGCCTGTATTTGCCCAGCCTGCATTCATCTGTATTTGCACGCATTTACCAGCATATGCACGCATCTACCCGCATGCTCCGGTTTACGCCTGCATATGCCAGTATCTGCACGCATCCCCTGCCCGGTTGCGTGCCATCGCCCTGGCGCGTCTGTCCGACCAACTGCTCCGGCCTTCCCCCGCATTCCGTACGACTTCACGCATGTCCCACGCCTTGCCCTGCCCCGACCACGACGCATATGCCCGCCAGCTCACCGACAAGCAGCAGCTGCTCGACACCCTCTTTGCTGGACTGGACGTGCCACCGCTGGAAGTCTTTGCGTCGGCCCCGCAGCACTACCGCATGCGGGCCGAATTCCGTATCTGGCATGAAGACGGGCAGCTCTGCTACGCCATGTTCGAGGGCGGCCAGAAGGCCAGCCGCGCCACGATGCAGCGCATCGACCGGCTACCGGGCCGCCTGCGAGGCCATCAATGCGCTGATGCCGCGGCTGCTGGCCGCCGTGCAGGCCAACCCGGTGCTGGCCACCCGCTGGTATCAGGTGGAGTTTCTGGCCACACTCAGCGGGCGAGATGCTGGTGACGATGATCTACCACCGCCGGCTGGACGAGGCCTGGGAAGAGGCGGCACGCGCGCTGCAGGCGCAGCTGGACATCTTCATCATCGGCCGCAGCAAGGGGACAGAAGCAGATGCTTGTGCAGGATTTCGTGACCGAACGGCTGCACATTCCGGGGTTGCCGGCGGCGGAGCACGCAACGGGCGAGGCAGTGACACCGGTGGCCACCACACGCCCCGGTCCCGGCACGCAGACAGCCGCCCCTGGCGGCGTCCCCTTTCTATCGTCAGCCCGAGGGCGCCTTCACCCAGCCCAATGCCCGCATGTGCGAGCAGATGATCGGCTGGGCCTGCCGCGTGGTCCAGGAAAGCGGATGCAGCCATCCCGTGACAGCGCCGGCACGGGCCTCGCCGAAGCAGAACAGCACCCGCCCAGGCCAGCTCCGGCCCAGGCGTCGTCTCCGACCCAGGCGATGACTTCTCCGGCCCGGGACCGAAACCAGCATGCTCCCACCGCGCCAGACACGTGGTCCCCCGGCACACGGACCTCCTCGAACTCTACTGCGGCAATGGCAACTTCACGCTGCCGCTGTCGCGCCTGTTCCGGCAGGTGCTGGCCACCGAAGTATCCAAAAACCTCGGTGCACGCCGCCCAGTGGAACATCGCGGCCAACCATTGCCCGAACGTGCGCATTGCGCGCCTCTCGGCCGAGGAATTCACCGAGGCCATGCAGGGCACCCGCAGCTTCCGCAGGCTGCGCGAGCAGGAAATCTCGCTGACCCGACTACCGCTTCTCGACGGTACTGGTCGATCCGCCCCGTGCCGGCGTCGATGACGCCACGCTTGCGCTGCTGCAGCGCTTCGACCGGATTCTGTACATCTCGTGCAACCCGCACACGCTGCGCGCCAACCTCGAAACGCTCTGCCGGACGCACCGCATCGTGCGCCGGGCGCTGTTCGACCAGTTTCCGTTCACGCCGCACATCGAGAGCGGCGTGCTGCTGGTGCGCATCGGCATAGGGGCAGCCCTCTGCGCTGCACTCCTGCCACACCACCCGGCATGCGGGTCCGCACCGGGCGGTTCGAGAGGACATTCAGGATGATGCCAGACGGGGCAGGCCAAGATCTGTCGAACCGCTGACAGGGGTCAGCACGCTGTTGAGCAGCATCGCACTGTTGTGCCACCAGCGCCGGCTGTTTGCCGCCACTTTCCGGGCCACTTCCGTGCTTGCGCCCATGGCGCACAACTCCCTGAACATGGTCTTGCCCCGCTTCCACTGCCTGAGCTGGATGGCCCGCAGCCGGTGACGTATCCATTCATCCAGCTCTCGCCAGACGCCTGTCGTTTGCGCCAGTCCGAAATAGGCTCTCCATCCCAGCAGCAATGGGCGAAGCCCATCGACCACCTGCTGCATGCTGCGTCCGCCACTGCGGCGGGTCAGCCGGCGCACACGCTGCCTGAAGGCCATCACGGCTTTTCGGGCCACCCTCCGTTTGACGACCCCTTTCGGAGCCATCCAGAAGCTGAAGCCCAGAAACTTGCGGCCAGTGAAGACGCTGGCCACCGCACTCTTGGACTCGTTGATCCGCAAATGCAGCCTGCCGTACAGCCGGCGCAACAGCTGCATCACCCGTTCGCCTGCCCGACGACTGTGCACGTATACGTTACAGTCATCGGCATACCGAACGAAGCAATGCCCGCGCGCCTCCAGCGCCTTGTCCACCTCATCGAGCAGCAGGTTGGCCAGCAGCGGTGACGGCGGTCCACCTTGCGGTGTCCCTCGTGCCGCTCTACGACCCGCCGCCATCCATGATTCCCGCGTTCAGGTACGCCCGGACCAGACGGCATACGCCATCATCTCCAATGCGCTTTCTGACGCGATCCATCAGGATGTCGTGATTGACCCGGTCAAAGAACTTCTCCAGATCGACATCCACCACGATCTTCCTGCCGGACTGGATGTACGACTGCGCGGCCAACACCGCGTCGTGCGCACGCCGTCCCGGCCGAAAGCCGTAGCTGTGTTCACTGAAGCCCGGATCAATCATCGGCTGCAGTACCTGCAACAGTGCCTGCTGGATCAGTCTGTCCGTTACCGTCGGGATGCCCAGCTCGCTGCCCACCTCCCGGCTTCGGAATCATGACCCGTCGTACCGGGCTGGGCCGGTACGTCCCCTGCAACAGTGCTTCGCGGATTCGCGGCCATCTCGGTCTTGAGCTGCCGGGCTGTCTGGTCGATGTCCAGACCATCCACACCAGCCGTTCCCCGATTGGTCTTCACCCGCTTCCACGCCCGCTGCATATTGGCTCTTTTTCAGAACTGCATCGAGCAGCCCTGCTCCTGTGTCTTCGGTGTCATGTCGCGGGCCGCAGGCTTCATCACGACATGCGCCCCTCGGGAGCTTCACCCCTGCTCACTGCATGTCGCCCCACTCGTGCAGGCTTCTGATGCATGGCCTTGAGCATCGAGCATGATCCTGTCAACACATCCTCTCGTTCGGTCCTTCGCCCTGACCTGTGTCCCATCATGGGGCTGGTCCCTAGCTACGACCTCTGCTGACTTCTCGCTCCGGCTCGACACCGTCGCCCTTTCGAGCATAAGGCGAGATCTCCCCAGGTAAGAACGCACACCTTCTCTGCACGACCGCCGGATCTACGCAACCTCGCCTTGACCACAAGAGCTTCGCGGTTTTCGCCCGCTCGCCCTGCTCGGCAAACGCCTTGTATCCGGTTCTTGTACATCGGCCCGCAGATTACGCTCACGCTTCCTTCCCACACTCGGTCGCCCTTGTGCAGTTGCGCTTCGCTTCACTCACTGTGGCCAGCTTGTGGCGGGACTTGCACCCGCAGGTGTGCGCCCATGCTGGGCGCACAGAAACTGAGCGCGGCCGCTCTGCGTCAGCGCTTCACCGGCACCCGCACATAACGCTTGTCGAACAGCCAGGCATCGTCGAAATGCCGGCGACCCACCAGGGCCGTGGGCTGGTGGCCGGACTGGCGCATGGCCCCCACGTTGGATACGCCCATCACCCAGAACAGCAGGCGCCCCAGCCGCTCCGTCCCCGAAACCACCCCGTCCTGGTTGTAGATGCTGCGCACCACACCACCGGGCACCGGCAGCGCCCGCAGCATGTCGCTGGACTCCAGCCGGTACGGCGGGTTGTCGAACACCGGCGAGCCCCAGTTCCGGCCAGGGCCGTGACACCCCGACGAGCTGGTGCGCTGCCGCTGACCCACAGCGTCAGCGAGCCGGGCCAGGTCTCGCCCACCCAGTCCTCGATGGCCGTGTCGATGGGCGAATACACCCACTCGGCCAGACTCTCGACGGCTGCCTGGCCCGCGCGGTTGACCCTGCAGCCGGCGGGTGGGGAAGAACATGGCGTAGCGGCCACTGGGCTGGATGGTGTCGTAGATCAGCGGCGCCCCGTCGGTATCGAGCGTGACCCGCCAGATCAGGCCATCCAGACGCCCGCCCTGCAGGTCACCACTGCCCTGCATCGGGCGGTCGCTGAACCAGACGAGGTATTCGAGCTGCGGCAGCACCGCATCGCCAAAACGCGTGAAGGTCAGACGCTGGTAGACCACGGGCACGTTGGTATCGACATCCAGCCAGAAGCGTTCGTCCGGATCGCGCACCAGACCGGCCAGATCGATCCACTGCAGGCGGCCGATGCGGTCGGAATCGGTGGTGGTGGCCACCTCCCAGGTGGGCGCGAAGGCCACGAACAGCAGCTCACGCTGCGCAGCCGAAAACTGCGGAATACCCAGCGCGTCGCGGGGGACATCCCGCATGATCTGCGCAGCCGTACGCCAGGCATCGGCCCCGGAGATCTGCTGGGCGGGCCGATAGCGCTGGAACGAGGCCCGTCCCGACAGCGATGGGCGCCGTTCGCTGCGAAACACCCGGCGCTGGTCTGCTTCCCAGTTGCGGATGGACGAGGCCACGCCGATGCCGGTCAGCGGATAGAGCCCCAGCGCACGCAGCGAGCGGCGGTACTCGTCCGGCACGACCGCCTGCTGCAGCACCCGGGGCACATCGGCAGGCGTCAGATGTGCAGCCATCAGCGGCGCACACCGGGACAGGCTGTCCTCCAGCTGCATGCGGTTGGGCAGGGTGATAGAGCGGGAAGGATTCGTCGGGCAGCCGGTTGACCTCCAGCCGGCGCACGTGGGTGTCGAGCTGCTGCAGGCGCCCGATCCAGTCCCGGAAGGCCGGCGTCTGCAGCAGGGGCCGCCGCACGGGTGGCCCGTTCGCCGTCATCGGCCGGTTTGCCCGCCTCGAGCTGCGCCGAGAAGTCGGGAGCAAAGGATGCCAGGAAGCGGTTGCTGCGCAGGAACGGGTAGCCCGGCAGGCGCTGTTCGCCGGCATCGATCACCTGCCGGTTGCGCACCTGCCCCTCCAGCGCCTCGTACAGGTTGGTGCACCAGGCCACGCCGAAACCATCGGGTAAGCCTCCGGGCGAGAAGGCCTCGCGCACCCGCCCCCGCCCGCCGGACAGTTCCGGCCCATCGGCACGCACGGCCTCCGTGGCACGATCGGCACCGCGGGCGTGGCACACCCGGCCAGCGCCAGCGCCAGCAGGGGCGGCCAGCCAGCCCCGGCGGCCGGGAAAGCGAAGGACACGCCCCATGGTCACTGCGCGCCCGCCAGCATCGTGTCGAGTGTCCGCGCATCGGCCACGAAGGCGCGAATCCCTCGGCCAGTTTTTTTCGGTTGCCATGGCATCCTCGTTCATGTCGAATCGGAAGCGCGCCTCGTCCAGCGCCTGCCGCTCCAGCGCCGCCTGCTGCGCGCGGGCGGGGTCCAGATGGCGGCTCACCGGGGCATGGTCGGCCGCCAGTTCGGCCAGCAGGGCCGGACTGATGGTGAGCAAATCACAACCGGCCAGTGCCAGAATCTGCCCCGTGCTCCGGAAGCTCGCCCCCATCACCTCGCAAGCATAGCCGAAGCGCTTGTAGTAGGTGTAGATACGCCGTACCGACAGTACGCCCGGATCCTGTTCGGGCACATAGTTCTGCCCGGTGCGTGCCCGGTACCAGTCGAGGATGCGCCCCACGAACGGGCTGATCAGCGTCACCCCGGCATCGGCGCAGGCCACCGCCTGGGCAAAAGCCGAACAGCAGCGTCAGGTTGCAGTGCACGCCGTCGCGCTCCAGCTGGCGCGCCGCCTCGATACCCTCCCAGGTGGCGGCAATCTTGATCCAGCACCCGCTCGCGGGAAATGCCGGCCGCCTCGTACAGCCCGATGAGCCGCTGTGCCTGGGCCACCGTGCCTGCCGTCGAGAACGACAGGCGGGCATCCACCTCGGTCGACACCCGGCCCGGGATGATGGCCAGAATCTCCTGCCCGAAGGCCACCAGCAGCCGGTCGGCCAGCTCGTCCACCGGTGCCTGCGGGTACGCGGCCTTCACGGCCTGCAGCAGGCCGGCGTATTCGGGCTTCTGTACCGCCTTCAGGATGAGTGAGGGGTTGGTGGTGGCATCCTGCGGGCGGAAGGCCTGCAGCCCGTGAAAATCGCCCGTATCGGCCACCACCGTGGTGAAGCGGCGCAGCTGGTCCAGGGCCGATGGCTGCGACGTACCGGACGTGGCTGCCCCGGCGGCCGTCCCGACGGTCTCGCTCCCCGCCTGACCCGTACCTGCTGCCCCGTCTGCCGACCCCGAACCTGCCTGACCGCCCACCATGGATAACCCTCCTCTCGATACGGCAGACGTGTGCCCCCAAAGTGGGCCGAAAGCCCGCTCCGTCAGGGCACGTCGCCCGCTGCCGGACTGCGCCCGGCCAGACGCCACGCCTGTTGATGCTGTATTGATGATGCTGCAGAAACCCGGAGGCCAACCCGCCTCCGGCAACCGTGCCGATACGTATCATGGACCCGTTCATCCAGAACACGTTCGACGCCAGATGCCCACGGCCGGACGCCGTGCACCGGTCCGTGTATCCTACACCGGAGCGCGTGCCGGCGTGATGCTGCCGGCACACGTGCCACATCGCACAATAAAATATAACTTTTACGCTGTACGGAGCAGAAGCATATGCCCTCTTTCGATGTCGTCCTCGAAGCCGACATGGTCGAGATCCGCAACGCGGTGGACCAGGCCAACAGGAAATCACCAACCGCTTTCGACTTCAAGGGGTCGGATGCCCGCATCGAACTCAACGACAAGGTGATGACCACCTATGCCGACGATGACTTCAAGCTCGGCCGGGTCCGCGACGTGCTGGTGGCCAAGCTGGCCAAGCGCAATGTGGATGTCCGCTATCTGGAAGACGACAAACCCGAGAAGATCGGCGGCGACAAGATGAAGCAGAAGATCACCGTCCGCCACGGCGTGCCCACCGACCAGGCGAAGAAGATCGTCAAAGCTGCTCAAGGACAGCAAGATGAAGGTCTCGGCCTCCATCCAGGGCGATTCGGTGCGCGTCAGCGGCAACAAGCGCGATGACCTGCAGACCGCCATCGGCCTGATCAAAAGCGGCATTCCCCGACCTGCCGCTGGTGATGAACAACTTCCGCGACTGAGACGGCCCGGTGGGACCGCACACCCGCGTGCCGTGCATCGTCCGACCACACACTGTGAAGCCGCCATCCGTCGGCCAGCCCGGCCGACGAACGGCAGCCGCCACGGCCGTGTTAGCAGCCACTACCACAGAAACCCCGATGATCAATGTTTCAGCGGTGATACAAACAACCGATCCTGACGCCTGATCATACGAACGGCCCATTTCCGGCAGACGAACGGTCATATGTAAAGAACATCGTCTGTGCGAAAAATCTTCACAGTCGCAAGCGATGAACACTGACCTGCAGCATCACGTAGCCGCACGGGACGCTGCAGGTCCGGTCAGGTTGTTTTCGATTACCCAATCTCCTCTCTTCGCCCCGGTCCTGCTGCCGCAGTGCCAGGGCTCTTTTGCATGCTACTGCGTAACACGTTTTATATGTTACTGCGTAACGCAAGCAGGTGACACAATACCTGACGATTCTGCAATCCCAGGACGGTCACGCGCCCGTGATGTCCGGAAAACGCGCGCGGATCTGCCGCTCGATGCCCGGGGCCATCCAGCCCTCCAGCCGCAGCAGCAGCGCATGATCGCCGTGGTCGATGTAGCGGTCGGGCAGCCCCAGCATCTGCACCGGACGGGTCAGCCCCGCTTCGGCCAGCGCTTCCAGACAGGGCACCGCCGGCCCCGCCCATCACCACGTGCTCCTCCACCGTCACGAAGGCCTCGTGGGTGGCGGCCAGCTCACGGATCAGATCGGCGTCGACGGGCTTGACGAAGCGCATGTTCACCACGGTGGCATCCAGCGCCTCGCCCGCCGCCATGGCCGGGGTCACCATCGAACCGAAGGCCAGAATGGCGATGCGCCTGCCCTGCCGGCGCACCTCGGCCCGGCCCAGCGGCAATTCGGTGAAGGTCTTCTGCACCGGCACGCCCGGGCCCCATCCCGCGCGGATAGCGCACTGCCACTGGACGCTGGTACTTCACGGCCGAATACAGCATCTGCCGGCATTCGTTCTCGTCGGCCGGCGCCATCACCACCATGTTGGGCACGCAGCGCAGGAAGGCGTAGTCGTACACACCGGCGTGCGTGGCCCCGTCGGCCCCCACCAGGCCGGCCCGGTCCAGCGCAAACACCACCGGCAGGTTCTGCAGCGCCACGTCGTGCAGCAGCTGGTCGTACGCCCGCTGCAGGAAGGTGGAATAGATGGCCACCACCGGCACCAGCCCGTCGCAGGCCATGCCGGCTGCGAAGGTCACGGCGTGCTGCTCGGCAATGCCCACATCGAAGTAACGGGTGGAAAAACGCTGCTCGAACTCCACCAGCCCCGACCCTCGCGCATGGCCGGCGTGACGGCCACCAGCCGCAGCTCGGCCTCGCCCATGTCGCAAACCCAGTCGGAAAAACACCTGCGTGTAGGTGGGCTTCCTGGGCGGCGTGGCCGGCGCCTTGATGCCCTCGGCCGGGTCGAACTTGCCCGGCCCGTGATACAGGATGGGGTCGGCCTCGGCCAGCTTGTAGCCCTGCCCCTTGCGGGTGATGACGTGCAGAAACACCGGTCCCGCTGATCTCGCGCAGGTTCTGCAGCGTGGGGAATGAGTGCATCGAGGTCGTGACCATCGATGGGGCCGAAGTAGGTAAAGCCCAGCTCCTCGAACAGCGTGGCCGGCACCAGCATGCCCTTGGCGTGCTCTTCCAGCTGCGGGCCAGCTCGTACACCGGCGGCATCACCGACAGCATCTGGCGGGCCACGTCACGCGCCTTCACGATCGGCCGCGCCGACAGCGTGCGCGCCAGATAGTGGTTCATCGCCCCCACCGCCGGCGAGATCGACATGTCGTTGTCGTTGAGGATGACCAGCAGATCCACGTCGCGCATCACGCCCGCGTTGTTGAGCGCCTCGAAGGCCATGCCGGCACTCATCGCGCCGTCGCCGATCACCGCCACGTGGCGCCGGCGGTCGGGCCCCTGATTCTCGCCCAGATTGCGCGAAGCCGCCGCCATGCCCAGCGCCGCCGCAATCGAGGTGGACGAATGGGCGGTACCGAAGGTGTCGTACTCGCTCTCGCTGCGCCGCGGAAAGCCCGACAGGCCCTGGTACTGGCGCAGCGTGGCCATCTGGTCACGTCGGCCGGTGAGAATCTTGTGCGGATAGGACTGGTGCCCCACGTCCCAGACCAGCCGGTCACGCGGGGTGTTGAACACATAGTGCAGCGCGATGGTCAGTTCCACCGTACCCAGATTGGACGACAGGTGCCCCCCGGTACGCGACACGGCGTTCAGAATGAACTGCCGCAGCTCGTCGGCAAGCTGGGGGCAGCTTCTCCCGGTCCAGCGTGCGCAGGTCGGCTGGACTGTCGATACGGGCCAGCAGCGCTTCGGTCGGGGGTTTAACGTCTTCGGTCATGACTTGGCAGAAGTCTCTGATTTATATGATTCGAATGACACCATCGCGGGTGACACCGCCACGAATGGCATCGCCAGACCGCCGGGCACGGGGGGCCAGCCGCGCCATCAGTGCAACCGCTCGACGATGAAATCGGCCAGCATGCGCAGACGGTCGGCCTCCGGCCCCAGCCCGGCCAGGCTCTCGTGGGCCTGGCGATGCAAGTCGGCCGCCAGCGCACGGGCCGCCTCCAGCCCGAGCAGCGACACATAGGTGGGTTTGTCGTGCGCCTGGTCCTTGCCGGCCGTCTTGCCCAGCGTGGCCGAGTCGGCCGTCACATCCAGAATGTCGTCCACCACCTGGAAGGCCAGGCCGATGATCTCACCATAGCGTTTCACCGCCGCTGCCAGCGCCGCCGGCGGTTCGCCTCCGGCCAGCAGGCCGAGTGTCACCGACACCGACAGCATGGCGCCGGTCTTGGCCCGGTGCATGGCCTCGAGCTGCGGGCGCGACAGCCGCACCCCACCCCTCGATGTCCAGGGCCTGGCCGCCGGCCATGCCCCACGAACCGGCTGCCCTGGCCAGCGCCGTCACCATGGCGGCCACCGGCACCGGAGCGCTGTCCGTGGCCGGCAGAAAGTCCCCAGTCTTCACCGACCCCGGAGCGGTTGCTGCCAGTGGCCGTTCTGCAGGCTGGCCGGAAAGCCGGCGCCGCCATGCCGGCCTGCGCGGCGGATCCGGCCGGTGCCACCAGCACCTCGAAGGCCAGCGTCTGCAGGGCGTCACCCACCAGCATGGCCATGGCCTCGCCATACTGGACGTGCACCGTGGGACGGCCCCGGCGCATGTCGTCGTTGTCCATGGCCGGCATGTCGTCATGCACGAGCGAATAGACGTGAATCAGCTCCACCGCACAGGCAGCGCCATCCAGCACCGCGGCATCGGCCCCCACCAGCTCGCCGGCCGCATACACCAGCAGCGGACGCACCCGCTTGCCGCCCCCAGCACCGCATAGCGCATGGCCCGTGCAGCCGGTCGGGTGCCAGCCCGGCAGCCAGCCCGGAAGGCCCGGGCAGACGGGCTGCCAGCGCGGCCTCCACATGGGCTGCCCGCGCCTGCATCCAGGCCGACAGCGTCAGGGGCGCAGCCACCGGGCGGCCGCCCAGGGCCGCCGCCAGGGTGTCGTTCGTCATGCTTCGTCCTCGCCGGAGGTCTCACCGGCCTCGTCCCCGTACGGCGCCAGCAGGCCCGCCTCCAGCACCTGCACCTGCTGCGTGACCACGGCCAGCCGCTCACGGCAGTGACGCACCAGGGCCACCCCGCGCTCGTAGGCCGTGAGCGCGTCTTCCAGCGGCAGACGGCCACTTTCCATCTGGCCGACCAGCGCTTCCAGCTCGGTCATCGCATCCTCGAAAATGATCCGGCAGGGGGCAGGACCGTCCGTACGGGCGGCTTCAGACATGGGCAGAACCTCGATACAGGCAGGGGGTCATGGACAGGGCTGCCGGCATTCTAGCGCGTGTCGCACGGGCGCATCGCGCCATCTGCACGTCCTTTGACCCCGCACAAACCCGGACACGTCCCGCAACATATACACCGGCACGATACTCGAAAACAGGCTTTACCCCGGCCCCGATCCCGGTAGAATCCGCCCTTCATCCATCTTCTGCCACACCACACCTGCCGGAGGGACGCACCTTCCATCATGACGGATATTGGGCATCTGGCACATCCAGCGACCCGCAACCCAGTTGCCGGTCTCGGCCTACTTTGACGAATCGCTCTACCAGCACGAGCTGCACACCCCTGTTCTCCAACGGCCCCGGCTACCGTGGCCACCGCCTGATGGTGCCCGAACCGGGCGACTATCGTACCCCTGGTGGCCGAACAGGAAGGCCGCGTGCTGGTCAACCAGCGCCCGGACGAGCACAACCCCAACGGCCGCATCGAACTGCTCTCCAATGTCTGTCGCCACCGCCAGGCCATCATGCTCAATGGCGCCGGCAATGCCGACAGCATCGTCTGTCCGCTGCACCGCTGGACCTACGACCTCGACGGCAGCCTCAAGGGCGCCCCGCACTTCGACCAGCAACCCTGCCTGGAGCTGCCGCGCTACCCGCTGCAGGAGTGGCAGGGGTCTGCTCTTCGAGAGCCCGCGCGACATCCAGGCCGATCTGCGCGGCATGAGCGTGGCGGCCGATCTCGATTTCTCCGGCTACCGGCTCGACCACGTCGAGGTGCACGAGTGCAACTACAACTGGAAGACCTTCATCGAGGTCTATCTGGAGGATTATCACGTCGTGCCCTTCCACCCGGGGCTGGGTCACTTCGTCGACTGCAACCAGCTCAGGTGGGAATTCGGCGAGTGGTATTCGGTCCAGACCGTCGGCCTGCACCGCGACCTGCAAAAGCCCGGCACCCCGGTCTACCGCAAGTGGCACGACGAGGTCCTGCGCTTCAACGGCGGGAAGATGCCCAAGTACGGTGCCATCTGGCTCACCTACTACCCCAACCTGATGGTCGAGTGGTACCCCAACTCGCTGGTGATTTCCTCGCTCATCCCGCGCGGACCAGGCAAGACCACCAACATCGTCGAGTTCTACTACCCCGAAGAGATCGTCTGGTTCGAGCGCGAGTTCATCGAGGCCGAGCGCGCCGCCTACATGGAAACCGCCATCGAGGGATGACGAGATCGGCGAGCGCATGGACGCCGGCCGCCGGGCCCTGTTCGAGCGTGGCGAAAACCAGACCGGCCCCTACCAGAGCCCGATGGAAGACGGCATGCAGCATTTCCACGAGTTCCTGCGCCGCGAGCTGGGCGACGTGGGCGACACGAAGAACCTGCCGGCCAATCACCCCACCGGCCACCAGCTGATCGAGCAGCAGCTGCGCCGCCGGCGGGCCTGAGCGCGTGTCATGGACTCATGCGTCCCAACGCTGGCCCCGACCGTGTGCTGACAGGGGTACCGCGCAATCAGAGGCCAGTCGCCCCTGCCATGCAGGGCAACACCGGCTGCGTCCCATGACGCCCCACCCAACGGACATGACCGTCATGCGAGGAGTTCCCCCATGCCATTGACCGAAGCCCAGACGAAATCCCTGCTGGCCTGCAAGGGCGTGGGCAAAACCGTCCTGCAGCGGCTGCGGGAGATGGGCCTGGACGATGCCGAACGCCTCGCCCAGGCCAGCGTCGATGACATCCTCGCCATGGGGGCGTCCATCACGCGCAGCACCTGCTGGAAGAACAGCCCCCAGGCCCGGGCTGCCATCGGCGCGGCCGTGGCCTGGGCACAGGACGAGGTCCGGTCAAGGGGCTGAGAGACAGTGCTGTACACGCCGAAGGGTCAAGAGAAACGGACCGTCCATGACCCGCTCTAAGATAGATGCCATCGTCATCTTCCCGAGCCTTTCTCATGTCCTGGACCACCACCCTCTCCGTCGAAGAACTGGCCACCCATCTGGATGCCTGCATCCTCGTCGACTGCCGCCACCGACTCGATGATCCGCAGGCCGGTCGCCGCGCCTGGGAAGAATCCCATATTCCCACGGCGCACTTCCTGTCCATCGACGATGACCTCTCCGGCCGCCACGATCCTTCGCTGGGTCGCCACCCGATGCCCGACCGCGCGCCACTGCGCGAGAAACTGACCGCCCTGGGCCTGTCGGACGACACCCAGCTGGTGCTCTACGACGACCAGGGAGGCGCCATGGCCAGCCGCCTCTGGATGCTGGCCCGCTGGCTGGGCCACGAAAGGTGGCGCTGCTCGATGGCGGCTTCGACGCCTGGAAGCGCGCCGGCTACCCGCTGACCGCCGAGCCCACGGCGCCCCGCAAGGCCGGCCAGCTGTCGGAGCGCCCTGAGCCTCGTGCGAGCTGCTCAATACCGCCCAGCTGCAGGCCGCCCTGCAGGACGGCCACAGCCAGGTGGTCGACGCCCGCGGGGCCGACCGCTACCGGGGCGAGAACGAAACCATCGACCCGGTGGCCGGCCACATCCCCGGCGCTCTCAACCGGCCCTTCATGCAGAACCTGCGCCCCGACGGCCGCTTCAAAGCCCGCCGAGGTGCTGCGCGACGAGTGGGAAAGAGCTGCTGGCCGGCCGCAGCCCGGAGGACATCATCCACCAGTGCGGCTCGGGCGTGACGGCCAACCACAACCTGCTGTCCATGGAACTGGCCGGCCTGCCCGGCAGCCGCCTGTACCCGCCTTCGTGGAGCGGCTGGATCAGCGATCCCGGCACGGCCTGTCGCCAAAGGCTGAAGCAACCATCTGACGGCGCGGAAGAACAGCCCCCCGCACCGCCGTCACGACGCGTCGGCCGCTCTCTGGAACGAAAAACGCCGCAAAGCCACGACAGGGGCATCCTGTCCGACTTTGCGGCATCATGTCATGCCACCCGGCGGCTGATGGAGCGAACCGCCGGAAAACCGCAGCCGGGTTCGAAAACCCAACCAGCAATTGAAGGCACCTGACCGGGGCCTGCCCCAATCAGTCCGGGTTCTTCTCGATGAACTCGTGCACCTTCTCGACCATCTTCCTCGAGCCCACGAAGAAGGGGCTGCGCTCATGCAGCTTGGTCGGCTGGATGTCCAGAATGCGGCGCTTGCCGTCGGTGGCCATGCCACCAGCCTGCTCGGCCAGGAAGGCCATCGGGTTGCACTCGTACAGCAAACGCAGCTTGCCGTTGGGATAGTTGCTGCCCTGCGGATACATGTAGATGCCGCCCTTGAGCAGGTTGCGGTGGAAGTCCGACACCAGCGAACCGATGTAGCGCGAGGTCAGCGGACGGCCTTCCGACGGCAGGTCATCCTGGCAGTACTTGATGTACTTCTTCACGCCCAGCGGGAACTTCAGGTACTGGCCCTCGTTCACCGAGTAGATGGTGCCATCATCGGGCAGGCGGATGTTCTCGTGCGACAGGGCAAATACACCGATGGCCGGATCATACGTGAAGCCATTGACGCCGTTGCCGGTGGTGTAGACCAGCATGGTGGACGAGCCATACACCACATAGCCCGCTGCCACCTGGGCGCTGCCCGGCTGCAGGAAGTCTTCCAGCGTGACCGGCGTGCCCACCGGCGTCACCCGGCGGTAGATGGAGAAGATGGTCCCCACCGACACGTTGACATCGATGTTGGACGAACCATCGAGCGGATCGGTCAGCACGATGTACTTGGCATTGCGGTTCTTCTCGCTGTCGAAGGCGATGAAGTTCTCTTCCTCTTCCGAGGCAAAGCCCGCCACGTCGTCCCGCGCGAAGAAGGCTGCGCTGATGGTCTTGTGGGCGAACACATCCAGTTTCTTCTGCTGCTCACCCTGCACGTTCTCGGCGCCGGCGTCGCCCAGAATCTCGTTCACCAGACCGGCACGGTTGATGTCGCGGTTGATGACCTTGGCCGCCAGACGGATGGCCGCCAGAATGCCACTGAGATTGCCGCGGGCGTGCGGGTACTCGGCCTGCTTCTCGACGATGAACTCGCCCAGACTTTTCATGGAAGTCTCCTGATTGAGAATTGAGAATAAATGACTTCCCGTATTGTAATGAGGAGACCGGTTATTTTCTGTGAACGACTGGGCATTCTCCGTCAAAAGGGCCGGGTGTTTTTCATGGCATCAGGGAAAACCCCAATGACATCCACGACGCAGCAGTGCGATCTGAAACACGGCGCTTGCCCGATAAACCACCATTCGGCCCCACTCACACGGTCCGGCTCACACGGCCCAGCTCGCACTAACGCTGAGCGACTGCAGCCCTCACTGCCCCAGACTGGCGGAAACCCGATCCGGTCACAAAAACCCGGCCGGACACGTGCATCCGGACCGGGTTTTGCCGAATCGTACATGGGTTCATGACACGCCCTGGCAAAAGTTCTGCGACACTTTGCCCATGCCCGGCGGCCCGGGGTCCAAAGCGCTCGCAGATTTCTGCAGAGCCAGGCCGGATTACTTCGCGAACACCTTCTTCAGAATGGCCGAACCCGTACCCACCGGATCCTGCCGGATCGTTTTCTCTTCGGCGGCGATCATCTTGTAGAGGCCGTCCATGGTCTTGTTGGTGACGTAGTTCTCGATCTTCGCATCGTCGGACTTCATCACGCCCAGCTTCGAGGCCTGGCCGGCCAGGCTGTTGTACTGCTGCGCCAGCCCCAGCTTGCTGGTGTACTGCGTCACGATGGGCAGGAACTTGTTGAACATGTCCTTCGAGGTCTTCTCGCGGAAGAACTTCGTCACGGAATCGTCTCCGCCCGACAGGATGCCCTTGGCATCACTCACCGACATGCCCTTGATGGCGTTGAGCAGTAGCAGCTTGGCTTCGACCACGGCCGCTTCGGCCGCCAGTTCATGTTGGTCTGCAGCGCCTCGAAGTCCTTCTGTTTGCCCATCAGCTTCGCTGCCTTTTCCATCTTCTGCAGGCTGGAAGGCAGCGGGATCTTCACGTCCGGGTTGCCCAGAAAGCCATCGGCCTTGCCCAGGCTGGCCACCGCCGTCTCGGCGCCCTTCTCCAGCGCGGCCCTTGACGCCGGCGGAAGCATCGCTCTGCGTGAGCGACGACAGGGTTCAGCGCGGCAGCGGGCATGCTCACCAGCAGGCCCGTGGTACCCAATGCCAGCGAGGCAGCCACCAGCGCGCCCCGCGGTACGGCCACGCAGGCCCGTTGACGATTTCTTGTCCATCTTGCGTTTTTCCCTCCCGATAATCCCGTGAACCTGGCCCTCCGGCCAGGGAAAGTGCCAGACGGCCCTTGCCGCCCATATCCTGTGCCGGCACCGTGCCAGTCAGGGACTTTCCCGAATCCGTGCAGACCACGACATGCCCCGGCCCTGCCGACCAGAGCCGGGAATCGTACCAGCCGCCCGCACCATCCGGCACGCATCGGCCCTGTCACGAGCAGGAGCGAGACCATCAGGGCAACAGACCGTCAACGACCGTCATCTCCCAAACTCAGTGCGCCTGCTCCCAGTTGGCGCCCACCCCCACCTCGGCCAGCAGCGGCACCGAGCAGCGAGGCGACCCCGGCCATGCGTGCCGGCAGTGCCGTCTTCAGGCGCTCGACCTCGGCCTCGGGCACTTCCAGCACCAGCTCGTCGTGCACCTGCATCACCAGCCGGGCTTCCAGCTGCTCGCGCTGCAGCCAGGCGTGCACATCGATCATCGCCAGCTTGATCGGGTCGGCAGCCGTCCCCTGCATCGGCGCGTTGATGGCGGCCCGCTCGGCCATCTGCCGCTTGCCCACGTTGCCGGAGGCGATTTCGAGCAGCCACAGCCGGCGGCCGAACACCGTCTCCACATAGCCCCTGCTCGCGGGCCTGCAGCCGGGTACGTTCCATGTAGGCCGCCACCCCCGGATAGCGGGCAAAGTAACGGTCGATGTAGGCCTGTGCCGCCCCCCGCTCGATGCCCAGGTTGGCCGCCAGCCCGAAGGCGCTCATGCCAGAGATCAGCCCGAAGTTGATCACCTTCGCGTAGCGGCGCTGCTCGCTGTCCACCTCGGCCAGCGGCACGCCGGGACACCTCGGCCGCGGTGGCGCGGTGCACGTCCTCGCCGGCCGCAAAAGCCTTCAGCAGGCCGGCATCCTGCGAGATGTGCGCCATGATGCGCAGCTCGATCTCGCGAATAGTCGGCCGACATCATCCGGTATCCGGGCGGCGCGATGAAGGCTTCACGGATGCGGCGTCCCTCCGGCGTGCGGACCGGGATGTTCTGCAGGTTCGGCTCGCTGGAGGCCAGCCGGCCGTGATGGCCGTGGCCTGAGAATACGTCGTGTGCACGCGGCCCTGCGCATCCATCATGTCCGGCAACTTGTCGGTGTGGGTGGAGCGCAGCTTCGAGAGCCCGCGCCACTGCAGCAGCACCCTTGGGCAACGGGTAATCGAGCGCCAGTTTTTCCAGCACGCTCTCGTCGGTGGACGGTTTGCCGGCCGGCGTCTTCTTCACCACCGGCAGCCCCAGCTGGCCGAACAGGATCTCTCCCAGCTGCTTGGTCGACCCCAGGTTGAAGGGCTGGCCGGCCAGCTCGTGCGCCTGTTTCTCCAGCGCCAGCATCTGCGTGGCCAGTTCCACCGACTGCTGCTTCAGAAGGGCACCATCGAGCAGCACGCCGTGGCGTTCCATGTCGAACAGCACCTGCAGCGTCGGCATCTCGATGTTGCGGTAGACGTACTGCAGCGTCTCGTTCGCGGCAATGGCCGGCGCCATCACCCGGTGCAGCTGCAGTGTCACGTCGGCATCCTCGGCTGCGTAGGGCGCGGCCACCTCCAGCGCCACCTGGTCGAAGCCGATGGCCTTTGGCCCCCTGCCCGCCACCGACTCATAGGCAGTGGTGAGGCGGTTCAGGTGGCGACCGGCCAGCGCGTCCATGCCATGGGTGCGGTGGGCTTCCAGCACGTAGGACTCCAGCATCGTATCGTCCGCCACGCCACGCAACCGCACGCCGTGGTTGGCCAGCACGTGCATGTCGTACTTGATGTTCTGGCCCACCTTCTGCGGCCTGTCATCTTCCAGCCAGGGCTTCAGCACCGCCAGCACCTCGTCCAGCGGCAGCTGGTCCGGGCACGCCGGCATAGCTGTGCCCCACCGGGATGTAGGCACCCTCCCACGGCGACACCGCCAGCGAGATGCCCACCAGATGGGCCTGCTGGGCATCCAGCGCCGTGGTTTCGGTGTCGATGGCCACGCGGTCAGCGGCCTGCGCCTTCGCCAGCCAGTCCTCCAGCGCGGCGCGGGTGGTGATCATCACGGTGTGCAGCTCACCAGCCGGCGGTGCATCCAGCACGATGCCATCACGCGTGAAGTGACCGCCGGTAAATTCGGCCAGCGCGGCCGCCACGCCAGCGCCTCGCGGGCCACTCGCGGCACCCGCACCGGCGGCACCGGCGCCTGAACCAGCCGGGATTCCGCCAGCGCCCGGCCCCCCGGCCACTGTCCCGGCTGCACCGGTCGTGCCTGAAACGCCCGCCGCCGCACCGCTGCCCGCCATGCTGCCACCTTCGGCAAACACCCGGCTGCCGCTGGCGTAGCCCCTGCGCATGCAGGCCGTCGATACCGCCCGCCGTCCCCTGCGGCCCAGGCCATCGATGCCCCCGCCAGACCGCCTGCCGCGCCCCTTCGCGCCGCTGGCGCTCCGCCACCAGCCGCCGGGCAAGGTGCGCAGCTCCCAGCGGTCGAACAGCCGCAGCAGTGTCTCTTCATCCTCGTCGCGCAGCTGCAGCTGGTCTATGCCCCCACCCAGGCGGACAGGTCGGCATCGCGCAGCACCGTCACCAGCTCGCGGCCCTTCGGCAGCCAGTCCAGTGCGGCGCGCAGGTTCTCGCCCACCTTGCCCCTGATGGCGTCGGCCTGGGCCATGAGGGGCATCGAGCGTGCCGTATTCGTTCAGCCATTTGGCGGCCGTCTTGGGGACCCACCTTGTCCACCCCGGGCACGTTGTCCACCGTGTCGCCGGTCAGGCTCAGAAAGTCGATGATCTGGTCCGGATTCACGCCGAACTTCTCGCGCACCCCGGCCGCGTCCATCGGCACGGGTGGCACGCCATCGCGCGTCATGGTGTTGACCAGGATGGTCTCGTCGTCCACCAGCTGCGCCAGATCCTTGTCCCCCGTGGAAATCACGGTGCGCATGCCCGCCCGGCGCGCCTGCGTGGCCAGCGTGCCGATCACGTCATCGGCCTCGATGCCCGGCACCACCAGCAGCGGCCAGCCCAGCGCCTGCGTCAGCTCATGGATGGGTGCAATCTGGGCCACCAGATCCTCGGGGGTAGAGGCGCGATTGGCCTTGTAGTGTTCGTACAGGTCATCGCGGAAGGTGCGCCCCGGTGCATCGAAGATCACCGCCCCGCGTGTAGCCCCACCATGCAGCCGGGTGTCGTCGCGCAGACGACGCAGCATGCCGACCATCCCGTGAATGGCGCCGGTCGGCTCGCCCGCCTTGTTGCGCAGATCGGGCGGGGCATGATAGGCGCGGAACAGATAGCTGGAGCCATCGACCAGCAGCAGGGTTTTGTCGGACGGTTTTGGTCATCGGGTAACGGAAGATCGGACAGAAGGGACGGACAACCCCGGCCGGGGCAGACGGATGCCACCTGGACGCAGCGGCGGGAACGGTACGACGGATGTCACCGAACCGCGGACTACACGGGAACTGCCCGGACGGTCCGGCGAGGGCATGCAGGGGTCAAACGGGGCCCGGGCACCGAAGTTTGATACGCTTTTGGGCCATTGCGCTGCCCGCGGGGCTCCGGCCCCGGGCCGTTCCTGCCACCGGGCCGAACCTGCTGCCTTCAGCCATCACCGGCCTGCGCCGGCCCGGACGTGGCGCCCCATTCACACCGTATACGGACACCCTACCCGACCCCATGGTCAACAACCTCAAGACCCGCCCCAAGACCCCCAAGCTCAGCGCCATGATGCCCAGCAGACGCGCCACGGCCATCAAGGCCCGCGAGTCCTGGCACGTGCTGGGCATTATCGCAGAGTTCGTCGAGGCCACCGAGGCGCTGGCCGACATCCGCCCGGCCGTCTCCATCTTCGGCAGCGCCCGCATCCCCAGGGACCACCCTGGTACCACGAGACCGAGGTGCTGGCCCGCAAGCTGTCGGACGCCGGTTTCGCGGTCATCTCCGGTGGCGGTCCCGGCCTGATGGAAGCGGCCAACAAGGGCGCCCATGCCGGCGCCTCCCCGTCGGTGGGGCTGAACATGCAGCTGCCCGTGGAGCAGCGCGACAACCCCTACCAGAACGTGTCACTGCACTTCCGGCACTTCTTTCCGCGCAAGGTGGCCTTTGCCAAGTACGCGGCCGCCTTCGTGGCCGTGCCCGGCGGCTGGGGCACGCTGGACGAGCTGATGGAGGTGCTGACGCTGATCCAGACGAAGGTCGGCCGGCGCATCCCCGTCATTCTGGTGGGTTCTGCCTTCTGGAAGGGCCTGCTCGCCTGGATGAACGACGTGCTGGTCGCCCAGGGCACCGTGTCGGCCGCCGACATGGAGCTGATCCGCGTCATCGACGACCCGGATGCCGTGGTCAACGAGATCTTCGACTTCTACCAGCAGCGTGGCTTCTATGCCACCAGCGACGAGCGGCAGCTGAACCTGCAGCTCTGACGTGCTCACGCTGCCCCGTGCCGATGGGTCAGCCGTCGGCAGACTGCAGCCCTGGCACGGTTTCACCGCGCACTGATAGGGATGCCCTTCCCTGCCGGCGCACCTGCTGCATGGCCCGTCACCCCCCGTCCTCGCACGAATCCGCGGCAGCTCCCCTGAAAGTTCCGGGCGCGACCCGATACTGGCCCGTTACCTGCAGTCCCGGCAGGCAGTTAGAATCGGCGCATCTTGCCCGAATTCCCCGAACCGCTGCCTGTCCGCGCCCTGCCGGCGGCCGGTGTTGCCCCTGCGGCACCCGCGCCCGGCACCCCGGACGGCAGTCCCTACCGGATCGCCCCATGGCCGTTTTCACCGTCGTTTCCGATCAGCAGCTCAAGGACTGGCTGGCCCACCATGATGCAGGCGAGCTGCAGCAGGCCGAACCCATCGCCTCCGGTATCGAAAACACCAACTACTTCGTCGACACCACGCGCGGCCGCTGGGTGCTCACCCTGGTCGAGCGCCTGCCCGTCGAGCGCCTGCCCTTCCATCTGGAGCTGATGCAGCACCTGGCACAGCGCGGCATTCCTGTCCGGCCCCGCTGGCCGACCGCGAAGGCCGCCTTTTTCAGCCCGCTCAACGGCAAGCCGGCCACCCTGGTCACGCGACTGAGCGGCAAGGCCGTGGTCGACACCACGCCCGAACACTGCCGCGCCATGGGCGCCCTGCTGGCCCGCATGCACCTGGCCGCGGCCGACTTCGGCCCGGCGCCCGCCAACGTGAAGGGCCCGGAGTGGTGGCCCATCGCCCTGGAAGAGCTGCGCCCCGGCTGGAACCCTGCCCTGCGCACGCTGGCCGCGGACGAACTGGCGGCCCAGCAGGCCTGGATGGACACGCCCGACTGGAAGAACCTTCCTGCCTCGGCCGTGCACGCCGACATCTTCCGTGACAACGTGCTGTTCACCAGTCCGTCCGAGCCCAGTGTCATCGACTTCTACTTCGCCTGCCACGACACCTGGCTGTTCGATCTGGCCGTGGTCTGCAACGACTGGTGCCTGGCCCCCAACGACGTGACACTCGATCCGGCCCGCACCGACGCCCTGCTGGACGGCTACCGCAGCGTGCGCGCCTTCGATCCCGCCGAGAAGCGTGGCTGGACCATGGCGCTGCGGGCCGCTGCCCTGCGTTTCTGGCTGTCGCGCCTCTACGACCTGCTGCTGCCCCGCGAGGCCGCCATGCTGCAGCCCAAGGACCCCACCCATTTCGAGCGGATCCTGACGGATCGTCGCACGCTTTCGGGAGCGCTGCACTGACATGGCCGGACAGACGACATCCAGCGGCATCCAGGTCCACCGCGTACCCGCCAGCCATGGCTGGTACTGGCTCAAGCGCGGCTTCGGCCTGCTGGGGCGTGCCCCCCTGCCACTGCTGCTGCTCATGCTGATGCTGATCACGGCCAGCAACCTGTTCGGTATCCTGGGCATCGTCGGTCTGGTGCTGGCCAAGCTGGTGGTGCCCGTGCTGCTGGTGGGCTACCTTGCCATCCTGCGGCAGCTGGCTCCCGCCCTGGCAGCAGCACGCCCGTGGCTGCACAGAGCACGGCCACGCCCCAGGGTGCACCGGCCCCGGCTCCCGCGCCTTCACGCAAATCTTCAACGCCCGCGTCTTCTTCGGCTGGGCGCAGGGCAACCGCCGGGCGCTGCTGGCCGTGGCCCAGCTGGGCCTGCTCAGTCTGGCCATCGACACGGGTGCGGCCTGGCTGTCGGGCTATCAGGGATGCCGTGGCGGCCATGTTCGACACGCTGAGCCAGATGCCGGCCAACAAGGTCCCCGACGCCGAAGCCATGAGCAACCTCATCATGCCGGTGTTCCAGTCGATGATGACGATGGCAGTCATCACCGTGCCCTGCTACCTGCTGCTGTGGTATGCGCCCATCTTTGCCGGCCTGCAGGGCTTCCGCTGCTCAAGTCGGTGGTGTTCTCGGCCGTGGCCGTCGGGCGCAATGCCCTGGCTTTTGTCTGCCACGCCCTCTGCCTGCTGGTCTTCATGATCGGCGTGGCCCTGGTGACGCAACTGCTGAGCGGCGCCCCGACCCTGCCCTTTGCCTCGCCCATCTTCCTGCTGGTCCTGCCGGTGGTGTTCGCCGTCATCGCCTGTGCCCTGTGGGCCTGCTACCTGGACACCGTGGAAGTGGCCGGGCATGACGGCAGGGCCCCACGGCTGCAGGACGATTCCGACCAGGGCTGAACGCCCCCATTCCCTCGCCCTCACACCGCCTGCAGAACAGCCAGCGGCGTCCTGCCGGGCTGACCACAGGCGTCCTGTGCTGCCTATTCAGACAGCCTGCCCGAGCGCGCAGCCACCCATCCTGCCCCTCGACCAATCGGCCGATAGCCTCTACCGCCGATTCTTGAAGACACACATCATGCAGCGTGCAGATAACTCCGGCACGATGCCCAATATCGCCATCGCGCCGGTCAACGGACTTCCTTTCCTGAAAGACCGCCCCGATGACCAAGCAATCGACCGACGTGACCCAACCCGTGCCGACGCGCACCGCGTCGGCACAGGCACACCCGACAGCGGCCAAGCACCATGCCCACAGCATGCTGGCACTGACGGGCGACGAGGCTGCCGACAGCAAGCAGCTGGCTGCCGCCGGTGTGGCCGAGATTGCCCGGCGCCATGAGCGCAACGAGGGACGACGACGACGATGCGGCATGGCTGCCCACCGGCGATGAAGCGGCTGCAGCCACCGATGCCCTGGGCGGTACGGCTTCCGTCACCAGCGGATCTTCCATGACGGGCGCTGCAGCCGAAGCAGCAGCAGGCGCATCGTCTGTCACCGCTGCTGGCGCAGGGGCGGCCGGTGCAAGCGCGGCCGGTGCAGGCGTTGCTGGCACTGGTTTTGCCGGTGCTGGTGCTGCCGGTGCAGGCGCTGCAGGCGTAGGAGCTGCTGGTGCAGGTGCCGCGGGTGTGGGGCTGCTGGTATGAGCCTCAGGCACCCTGCTGACGGCAGGTGCCGTCCTGGGATACCGTGGCCCTTGCTGCCGCTCTGGGTGGTGGTGGCGGTTCCTCGGGTTCGTCTGCATCGACCCTCCTCGCCTCCGGCGCTGGGCGGCAGCAAGGATCAGCTGCTGACGGTAACGCACAGAAACCGTGGCAACGAACAAACGGGCAGCGGTGCAGGCGCAAGTTCGGGCGCCGATGCCGGTGCAGCTGCAGGATCCGGCTCCGGCTCTGCTTCGGGCTCGGGTGCAGGCGCTGGCGGCATCGGCGCTGGTGGTAATGCGGGCGCCGCGAACGGTTCTGGTGCTGCGGGAGGTTCCAACGCTGCAGGTGGCTCCGGTGCCGCAAGTGGTGCCGACGCTGCGGGTGGTGCTGGCGGTACTGGCGCCGCGGGCGGTGCTGGTGCTGCGGGTGGCTCCGATGCAACCAGTGGTGCCGCGGGTTCTGGCAATGCGGGCGGCTCTGGGGCGGCTGATGGTACCGGTGGTGCTGGTGCTTCCGGCAATGCAGGGTGGCGCGGGTGGCTCCGGCAATGTGAGGGGGCGCTGGCGCTGCCGATCCGGCCAATACCCGCTCTCTGAACTATGGCGCCAACGAGAACAAGGCCATCGGCGCTAACGTCTTCAATAGCAACACCAATGAAACTCCGGCGTTCATCCGCATCACCGCCATCCGCGGCAAGAACTCTGGCGGTGCCCACGGCCTGATGACCCTGGAGAACGGTGAGGATATCACCGTCGGCAGGGTCATCTCCCGCGCCGATTTCGAGGCGGATCTTCTGGAATGCCTCCAGAGCGACGGCTCCTTCAGCTTCGTTCCCGTGCGGGATGCCAAGGGCACCGCTGTACCGAATACTGTCGAGCAGACTGTCGTCATCAAGACTCCCGAAACCCCTGCCCCCAGCAGCAACCCGGGCACCTCTTCCGGTGAAGGCGGAAACACGGGCCATGAGGCGGGTTCCCAGACAGGTGCAGCCTCTGGCTCTGGTGCTGGCTCCAGCACTGGGTCTGGTACGGGTTCCAGCACGGGCACCGGGGCAAACACGGGCGCCAACGCAGGCACCGGCACGGCCAATAACGGTACGGACCCGAACAATACGACCGGCCAGCGGTCCGGAAACAACCAGGGTGACGGTTTCGCCCAGAACACAGGTTCTCCTTCCGGTACGGGTGAATCATCCAACCAAGGCGCCAGTAGCGGTGATGGCACCACGCCCGCAGGCGGTAAACCTGGTGCAGAGGGTTCAGGCTCGGAAAACAAGCCCTAGCACGGGCTCGGGTGCTGACTCGACCTCGGGTTCTGCTTCGGGCTCCGGTTCGGCCGGCGGCTCGGGCTCGAGCACGGGTTCGAGCACGAGGTTCGGATGGCGATAAAGATAGCGGCTCCGATAAAGGTGGGGCCGCTACCGGCGAAGGACAGGGTGGCCAATCCAGTGAGGGCCAAGCACCTTCTCAGAATGTAGGCGGACCAGGCAGCGAAAGCCAGACGGCCCGCAGACGCCGAGCGGCCAGGGCGGCGGCGAGCAGACGACTTCCCCGACTCAGGGCAGCCCGAGCGGTGAGCAAACGCCTGCTCAGAATACCGCTGGCCAGGGCAGCGAAAGCCAGCCACCCGCTCAGACTCCGGGCAGCCAGGGCGGCAGCGAGCAGACGAGCTTCCCCGACTCAGGGCAGCCCGAGCGGTGAGCAAACGCCTGCTCAGAATACCGCTGGCCAGGGCGGCGAGAGCCAGCCACCGCTCAGACTCCGGGCAGCCAGGGCGGCAGCGAGCAGACGACCTCCCTACTCAGGGCAGCCCGAGGCGGCGAGCAGACTCCTGCTCAGAATACCGCTGGCCAGGGCAGTGAAAGCCAGACGGCCCCGCAGACGCCGAGCGGCCAGGGGCAGCAACGAGCAGACGACTTCCCCGACTCAGGGCAGCCCGAGCGGCGAGCAGACTCCTGCTCAGAATGCCAGCGGCCAAGGCGACGCTAGCCAGACGCCCCCAGAACGCGGGCGGCGGCTCGGACACAGGCAACCCGGGTACAGGTGGCACGGCGCAAACGGGTGAAACCCAAACTGGCGGCGTCAAACCGGCGGCGCTCAGACTGGCGGTGCCCAAACCGGAACCAGCGAGACCGGCAGCGACGACGACCACGGTAATGGCGACCACGGCGACGGCAAGCAAACCAGCGACGGTGAGCAAACCAGCGACGGCGGGCAGAATGGTGCCGCTGATGGCGATGGCAAGCAAAACGGCGATGGTGATGCCAAGCACGAAGGTGACGGCGCCGAGGGTGAGGACACCAGGGCGAAGACACCCAAGGGCGAAGACGGCGAGCAGGGGCAAGAACGGCGAGGATACGGCATCTCAAACCAATCCGCCGGTCACTACGCCGCCCCCACCGCCGGACTACGCCCCGAACCAGTCGGTCAGCAAGCCATCCACGCCAACAACAAGCCTGTCGGCGCGACATCTTCAGCGGTACCAACCCGGCGCACGCACCTTCCTTCGTGAAGATCACGGCGGTTCTGGACAAGGATGGCAGAAGTCTCCGATGCCATGACCCTGGGCAAGGGGCGAAGCCATCACCACAGACCAGGTGATCAGCAAGGAGCAGTTCGAGCGTGTTCCTGGATGCGCTGAAAGCGCCGGGCGGCTCTTTCAAGTTCATTCCGGTGATGGACAGCAAGGGCACGGAGATGCCAGGGGCCACCGAACAGACCGTCTCCATCGGATTCAACTACGTGCACCATTTCCAGAGTGAGCCTTTCCGGGAGGCGTACGAGGTGAAGATAGATTCTCGTACTACAGGATCCACAGTCTCACGGAACACCAGGACACCAACGGCACACTGGACGGCATGTTCAAGCTGGACGGCGGCGAGCGCACGACGCTCAAGTTGGGTGACCTGATCCGGCCCGAGGATTTCGACAAGGTGTACTGGGACTATTCGTCCAACAACGGCGGACGATTCACGCTGTCGGGTGGATGCTTCAGGAAAAGATCTAACCGATGAGAAAAATCAAAACCTGGTCCTGGAGGATGTTGCCGAGACCCGAACCGGGAAATTGCCTCCTGAAGAGCCCGGTGGTGAAGAGACCGACGACGAAGACGGCGATGACATCGCTGGTCACTCGGCCGCCCTGCACCCCGAGGTCCTTCACGGACGCAGCGTCAGCCTTCACGGTTCCTCTCACTTCTCGGTGAACGGTCAGGCACGCTGGACAATCTGCTGGACCAGCAGATGAACCACAGCATCATCTGACGCAGGACAACACCCTGCCGTGAGAGATGACGATGGTGCCGAGGGATACGTCCCCGGCACCATTGTCGTATTGAGCCTCCTGAAATTCACCCAGCCTCCACAACAGGCGCCATCCGTCCCGTCACGGCTTCCAGTCGTTCATCATCTGCTTTTAATTCGAGAATAAATCGTCAGTATCGAGATCAACGAAAGAATACGGCCTGGCGCATCCCCTGCGTTCGGCCGCTCTTTGCGCTTTCTCTTGAGATCGATCGATGATGACGCGAACCGGCAGCCAGTCTGGCAATACCCTCTCCCCTCACGACATCCTGCGGCACGATGTCCTGAAGCATGCCCGTGCCGCTTATCGTGACACCATAGACGTGTTCCTTCGGGCGAGGCCCAGGGGCACCTGAAGCTTGCGGCCGCAGCGACACCCGAAGTCCAGGAGGACGATGACCAGGACAAGGCAGCTTTCGGCTTCCGTCCGGCGCTGATGCCGCAGCCACCGCAGACGGCGCTGCACAGGCAGCGCGCTGCATCCTCGGTCACCCACGGCGCAGCCGCCTCTGTCGGCGCCTCGGCCGAGGCCGGTGCCGCTGCAGGTGCGGCCAGCACAGCCGCAGGTACGGCCAGTGCCGCTGCGGGTACAGCTGGCGTGGCTGCAGGGCACGGCGGCGCTGTCGGCATGACGGCCGCAGCCGGTTCCGCGCTACTCGGCCCCGGCATCCTGGGCGCCTTCGCCCTGGCTGCTGGTGCCAACCTGAACGATGGCGACCGGATGTACAACCTCTCGGCACGCAACCGCCTATCCACCGGACGCGACGATGCCAGCCGGGAAGATGGAAACACGAACACTGCCCAGGCCGGTACGACGGCCAACTCATCGGCGGACACAGCCTTGCTGGCCACCGGTACCACGCCGGCGGCTCCTTCCCAGCCGACGAACGATGGCACGGCAGGCGCACCCGCTGAACCTGCCAGACCTGCCACATCCGGCACGGATGCCCCGAAACCCTGCCGAGGCGGCTCACGACGACACGCCACCGCAGGCCAAGCCCCCTTCCACCTATGCCGGGAACATATCGGTCTCTTACGCACACAGCGAGAGCAAGGTTCTGAGCGCTGGCATCTTCAACGGCTCCAACGAAGAGACAGCACCAGCCTTCGTGCGCATTACGGCCATTCAGGGCAAGGACGGCGACGCCGACGCCCACACGATGAGCCTGAAGGACGGGGATGCTCTCACGGCCGGCAGCGTGGTTTGCTCGCGCCGATTTTCGACAAAGGTGGTCTGGGACGCCTCGAAGAACGAGGCGGCTCATTCAAGTTCATTCCGGTGCAGGACGCGCGGGGCTCGCCCTGCCGGGCGCTGTCGAGCAGACCGTCACCATCAACGAGGCACCTGCGCTGCCCACCTACGAGGCCGACATGTCCGTGGCCTATACGTATAACCAGAGCAAGGCGGTCGGCGCTGACATCTTCAACGGAACGGACGGTGCAACCGCACCATCTTTCGTGCGCATCACGGCCATTCAGGGCAAGGACGGGAAGCTGCCGCCAACACGATGAGCCTGCGGGACGGGGATGCCTCACGGTCGGCAGCGTGGTTTCCCGCGCCGATTTTTGACAAGGTGGTCTGGGACGCCTCGAAGAACGAAGGCGGCTCGTTCAAGTTCATCCCGGTGCAGGATGCGCAGGGTACGGCCCTGCCGGGCGCCATCGAGCAGACTGTCAGCATCAACGAGGCCCGGCCTTCTTCCACATCGCTGCGGAGAAGTTTGATCTGCTAGCCGCGTACCCTCATCTGGTAGACGAGAACCCAGCCTACGTCAAGGTGATCAAGATCGTCGAAGCAAGCGACACCAATGGCATCCTCGATGCCCTGGTCCTCGAGAAGACGGCGGCACCGTGTTGAAAGTGGGCGACATCATCAGGGCAGAGGACTTCGGCCGGGTGTACTGGAACCATGCGTCGAACGACGGGGAAATCTTCCTCGCCACCTACAATGCCGAAGGGCGACTGATCGATCCGGGACGGTAGCTCGCTAGAGCTGGAGCCTTCCTGGAAAACACCAGCCGGGGCCCCGCGTTTGCCCACCTACAAGGCCGACGTCTCCTGGACTACGCCTTCAAGCAGAGCAAGGTCGTGGGTGACGGGATCTTCAACGGCACGGACGAGTAAAACCGCACCTGCTGCCGTGCGCATCACGGCCATTCAGGGCAAGGACGGCGAGGCTGCCGCCCACACGATGAGCCCTGCAAGGTGGTGATGCCCTCACGGCCGGCAGCGTGGTTGCTCGCGCCGATTTCGACAAGGTGGTCTGGGACGCCTCGAAGAATGAGAGCGGCTCGTTCAAGATTCATTCCGGTACAGGATGCCCAGGGTACCGCCCTGCCGGGCGCGGTCGAGCAGACCGTCACCATTCACGAAGCCCCTGCACTGCCCACCTACGAGGCCGACATGTCCGTGGCCTATACGTATAACCAGAGCAAGGCGGTCGGTGCTGACATCTTCAACGGAATGGACGGTGCAACCGCACCATCTTTCGTGCGCATCACCGCCATTCAGGGCAAGGAGAGTGAGGCTGCTGCCAGCACGATGAGCCTGCAAGGTGGTGATGCCCTCACGGCGGGCAGCGTGGTTGCTCGCGCCGATTTCGAGAAGGTGGTCTGGGATGCCTCGAAGAACGAGGGTGGTTCGTTCAAGTTCATTCCGGTGCAGGATGCCCAGGGCACGGCCCTGCCGGGTGCTGTCGAGCAGACCGTCAGCATCAACGAGGCTGAGCCGCTGTACCACATCGCTGCCGAGAACTTTTGATCTGTTAGACGCGTACCCTGATCGGGTAAACGAGCACCCAGCCTACGTCCAGGTGACCAACATCGTCGAAGCAAACGACACCAATGGCATCCTCGATGCCCTGGTCCTCGGAGAAGACGGCGGCACCGTGCTGAAAGTGGGGCGACATCATCAGGGCAGAGGACTTCGGCCGGGTGTACTGGAACCATGCGTCGAACGACGGAAATCTTTCTCGCCACCTATAACGCCGAAGGACGACTTATCGATCCGGGACGGTACTCGATGGAGCTGGAACCTTCCTGGAAAACCCCGGACAGAAGTCACTGCCCGCGCCTCACCACGAGCAGGGAGGCCACAGATGCGTCACCCGAGCTTGTGGGTGTGGCGCACCCGCCACGGACGGCCTGATGCCGCTGGGGGCTCAGGCGCAGTACCCGGGCATGACGCCCCTTGCCATGAACAGCTCCGCCCTGCTGGACAGCCTGCTGGAACAGCACCCGGCGCCACCGGCCTGCTCTGAACACTGAGGGGCAGAAATGCCCTCAGACCGGCTCCAGCTTGGCCACGGCCAGCGCGAGCCATTTCACGCCGTGCGGCGCCTTGAAGCGGATCTGGATGCGGGCATCGTCGCCATTGCCTTCGATGCCCGTGACCACGCCTTCACCAAAGCGCGCATGACGCAGCGACTGGCCAATGTGGTAGCGGCTGTCGCGCCCGGCGCGGGCCTTGCCGCTGGCGTCGCCACTGGCCGGGATGCCCGGATCGGCCGGGCGCCCCCAGCCGGACTGGCGGTTGCGCTCGTGCACGGCACTGTCGAGACGCGGGACGCCAGCTGCCGCCGCTGTTGCCAGCGCCACTGCCGTAACCGCCACCTCCGTATCCACCAGCATGGCCGCCACGACCATAGCTGGCGCCTTCCATGCCGCCCGACCGCCCCCGTAATAGCCTCGGCTCGCGTTCTGCCCCCAGCCCAGACTGCCCTGGGCGCTGGCTGACGGCATTTCGCTCAGCCATTTCAGCGAACGCTCGGGCAGCTCGGACAGGAAGCGGGACTGCATGTTGTAGCGGGTCTGGCCGTGCAGCATCCGGGTCTGGGCCAGTGACAGGTACAGACGCCGACGTGCACGGGTCATCGCCACGTACATCAGCCGGCGCTCCTCTTCCAGCCCGCCAGGATCGGAAGCCGAGTTCTCGTGCGGGAAGAGCCCTTCCTCCAGCCCGGTGACGAACACCGTCTCGAATTCCAGGCCCTTGGCCGCGTGGACGGTCATCAGCTGTACGGCATCCACGCCCTCCTCGGCCTGGCCATCGCCGGATTCCAGCGAGGCATGAGCCAGGAAGGCCGCCAGCGGCGAGACCTGCACCACGGGCGCTGCATCGGCAGGCAACGGCGCCATCCGAAGCAGCGGGCAGCGCGGTGCCGGCCGTGGTGCCCGCCAGGCCCGCTGGCCGGCGTGGCGGCATCGATGCCGCCTTCGGCCTGGAAGGCCAGCGCTGCGTTGACCAGTTCCTTCAGGTTCTCGATGCGCTCCTGCCCTCGCGTTCCCTGCTCGTAGTGGGTCATGAGACCGCTGCGGCCGATCACGTCATCGATGCTCTCCGACAGGGGCAGGCGGGCACTGTTCTGACGCATGAGCTCGATGAGCATGACGAACTGCAGCAGCCGCGAGCCGCCCCGCACCGCTCGTCATCGGCACGGCACGGTAGAGGCTGATGCCGTGGGTGCGCGCCGTGTCCTGCAGGTTTTCGAGCGTACGGGCGCCGATGCCACGCGCCGGGGAAGTTCACCACCCGCAGGAAGGCGCCGTCGTCGTCAGGGTTCTCGATCAGCCGCAGGTAGGCCAGGGGCGTGCTTGATCTCGGCCCGCTCGAAGAAGCGCAGCCCGCCGTAGACCTTGTAGGGCACCCCGGCCGAGAACAGCGTGTGTTCCAGGATGCGTGACTGGGCGTTGGAGCGGTACAGGATGGCGATCTCGAACGCGACATGCCATCGGCCACAAGCGCGCGGATCTCCTCCAGCAGCCACTGGGCCTCGTCGCGGTCGGAGAACGCCGCGAAGATGCGCACCGGCTCGCCCTCGCCCGCGTCGGTCCACAGGTCCTTGCCCAGACGGTGCGCGTTCTGGCGGATGAGATGGTTGGCCGAATCCAGGATGTGGGCATGCGAGCGGTAGTTCTGCTCCAGCCGGATCAGCTGTGGGCCGGCATGAGTCGCGTTCGAAGGCGGCCATGTTGCCCACGTTGGCGCCACGGAAGGCATAGATGGACTGGTCGTCGTCGCCCACCGCGAACAGCGACGCCCGCCGCCGGCCAGCAGCGTCAGCCAGCGGTACTGCAGGTCGTTGGTGTCCTGGAACTCATCGATGAGGATGTGCCGAAAACGCTGCTGGTAGGTGCTGGCGCAGCGGCTGGTTGCGCTGCAGCAGCTCGTAGGCACGCAGCAGCAGCTCGGCGAAGTCCACCACGCCTTCGCGCTGGCACTGCTCGTCGTAGGCGGCGTACAGCTCCGCCAGCCGGCGGCTGTGACTGTCGTGGCCGGACACGTCGGGGCACGCAGGCCGGCCTCCTTGCTGCCGTTGATGAAGTGCTGCACCGCCTTGGGCTGGAACTGCTGGTCATCGACGTTGAGCCCGCGCAGCACCGCTGATGGCACCCAGCTGGTCGGCGCTGTCCATGATCTGGAAGCTGGCCGGCAGGCCGGCGTCACGATGGTGTGCGCGCAGCAGCCGGTTGCACAGCCCGTGGAAGGTGCCCACCCACATGGCCCGGGGGTTGGCACTCATCAGCATCGCCCCCAGACGCGCCATCATCTCGCGCGCAGCCTTGTTGGTAAAGGTCACGGCCATGATTCCGGACGGCGAGCACTGTCCGGACCCGACCAGCCATGCGATGCGGGTGGTGAGCACGCGGGTCTTGCCGCTGCCGGCTCCCGCCAGAATCAGTGCATGTCCGCCAGGGACGGTGACAGCGGCCCGTTGCTGTGGATTGAGATGGGCAGTAGATCAGCCATGCCGGCATTCTACCGGCCCCCGGACGTGGACGGCGGCCGGCGCCCGCCCTCGCGGCGCACGGATGCCTGTGCAGCCGGGTCCGGCGACGGCGCCCCGCACCGGCACGCCGCCCGCCCGCAGGCAGATCCCCGGCCGAAACACCGCCACGCGCTGCATCACCTTCATCGCCCGACAGCACCTTCCAGCCCGCGGGTCACCACGGCCCCGTCGGTCACCTCCAGGATGGTGATGGTCTCAGGCCAGGACGACAGCTCCGCCCACTCGGCCGAGCCCTCCTGCGCAGCCATCACCACGCCATCGGCCGCCACCACCGTATCGGACAGGGGACACCTGCCGTGCCTCCTCCAGCGCCTGCGCTGCCGCCTGCAGCCGGGCCGCCCGCCGCTGGCGTGCCGTACGCTTGCGGCGCTGGCGAATCAGCCCGCCCCCACGGCAGCCGGGTGTATTCCTCTCCGAATAGCGCCGGTGCCAGCCGCCCAGCAGCGGGATGCGGTTGCCCGGGTGGCCCATGCTCGGCCCCAGCGGGCCTGATAGCCATCCACCGCCCGGCCCTGCCGCTCCCAGCGCAGCGCCAGCACGGCCAGCAGCCACCACAGCGCGGTGAGCAGCAGCACCCACCGGTTCACGTTCACGTGCCAGTAGCCGGTCAGCACCGTGCCCAGCAGCGCAAACACCAGCCCCCAGCCCAGCAGCCGGTGCCCCCACTCGAAAAATGCGGCGCCGCAGTGTCATGTCGTAGAAAGTCACCCGGCACATCGTGCAGATGCACCAGCGTGCGCGCCTGCCGCCGCCCGGGCCGCCGATGCTGCCCCGCAGCGCCGTGTTCAGCACCAGCAACAGCACGAGGTCATCACGCCCAGCCTGCCCAGGCATGCGGATGGTTGAGGGTGACTGGCCAGCGACATGCCCTGGAACACCAGCGTCACCCCGGTCACCAGACACAGCAGTGCCAGCGCACCACCTGCGTGGTGCACGATCTGCCAGCCCCGGTGATTGATCACCCGCGGCCAGTCCTGCCCGGGCACGATCTTCCAGTAGCGTGCGGCCAGCACCGACACCGGCACCAGCACACCACCGCCCACGGCCATCAGCACGCCGTGCCAGAAATCGGCCTGGTTCACGTCGTCGGGCGGCCCGGCGTGCACCGGTGCCAGCAGCCAGTCCATGCAGACACGCAGCACCCCGGCCAGCCAGGAGGGAAGTACGGAAAAATCCAGCATGGGGCGCATGATACCGAAGGAAAGATAGAATACGGGGCTTACTGGACTCCCCGCCCCTCCCCAAAAAGCCCCCATGGACGAGCGTTACGACCCCCACGGCATCGAATCAGGCCCGCGCGCACTGGCAGGCCACCAACGCCTACCGCGCCATCGAGCACGACCCGCGTTTCCCCAAAAGGCAAATACTATGCCTGCTCGATGCTGCCCTACCCCTCCGGCATCCTGCACATGGGGCACGTGCGCAACTCACACTCAACGACGTGATGTACCGCCACCTGCGCATGAGCGGCTACAACGTCCTCATGCCCATGGGCTGGGACGCCTTCGGTCTGCCGGCCGAAAACGCCGCCCTCAAAAATGGTGTGGCCCCGGCCAGATGGACGTGGGACAACATCGCCCACATGAAGCGGCAGATGCAGCCGCTGGGCCTGGCCATCGACTGGTCGCGCGAAGTGGCCACCTGCAGTCCCGACTACTACAAATGGAACCAGTGGCTGTTCCTGCGCATGCGCGAAAAGGGCATTACCTACCGCAAGCACGGCACCGTCAACTGGGATCCGGTCGACCAGACCGTGCTGGCCAACGAGCAGGTGGTCGACGGCAGGGCTGGCGCTCAGGCGCCCCGGTCGAGCGCGACATCCGATGTACTACCTGCGCATTACCGACTACGCCGGCGAGCTGCTGAAGGAGTCACCGAACACCTCGAAGGCTGGCCCGAGCGCGTGCGCATGATGCAGGCCAACTGGATCGGCCGCTCCGAGGGCGTGCGCTTTGCCTTCCCGACGACCTGCGCGACCCGGACGGCCAGCCCATCGGTGACGGCAGACTCTACGTCTTCACCACCCGCGCCGACACCATCATGGGCGTTTCCTTCGTGGCCGTGGCCGCCGAGCACCCCATCGCCCAGCTGGCCGCCGCCCAGCGCCCGGAGGTGGCCGCCTTCGTCGAGGCCGCCCGCACCGGTTCCGCCATGGAGCCGACCTCGCCACCATGGAAAAACAGGGCGTCGATACCGGCCTCACCGTCCGGCACCCCCTCACCGGCGCCGACGTGCCCGTCTGGGTGGGCAACTACGTGCTGATGAGCTACGGGGACGGCGCCGTCATGGGCGTGCCGTCCCGGTAGCTCATGACCGCGACTTCGACTTCGCCCACAAGTACGGCCTGCCCATCCACCCGGTCATCTCCGTCGACAATCAGCCCTACGACATCAACCTGTGGCACGACTGGTACGCCGACAAGGAGCACGGCGTCTGCGTCAATTCCGGCCCGCTGCTCGACGGGCTCGGCCACCAGGCCGCCGTCGACAAGGTGGCGGCCGAACTCGAGGCAAAGGGGACTGGGCGGCAAGCACATCCAGTACCGCCTGCGCGACTGGGGCATCTCCCGCCAGCGCTACTGGGGCACCCCCATCCCCATCATCCACTGCGAGGCCTGCGGCGAGGTGCCCGTACCGGACGAAGACCTGCCGGTGGTCCTGCCCGAAGACCTCGTTCCCGACGGCAGCGGCAACCCGCTCAACAGGTGCGAAGCCTTCCTGAAGGTCGACTGCCCCTGCTGCGGCAAGCCGGCCCGGCGCAAACCGACACGATGGACACCTTCATCGATTCGTCGTGGTACTACATGCGCTACTGCTCGCACGACAACGACCAGGCCATGGTCGATGCCCGCAACGACTACTGGATGCCCATGGACCAGTACATCGGCGGCATCGAGCACGCCGTGCTGCACCTGCTCTACGCCCGCTTCTGGACCCGGGTCATGCGCGACATGGGCCTCGTGAAGTTCGACGAGCCCTTCACCCGCCTGCTCACCCAGGGCATGGTGCTCAACCACATCTACCAGCGGCGCACACCGAAGGGGGCATCGAATACTTCTGGCCGAAGGATGTCGAGAACATCACCGACGCCCAGGGCCGCGTCACCGGCGCCCGCCTGAAAATCCGACGGCTCCGGAAATCACCTACGCCGGCATCGGCACCATGTCCAAGAGCAAGAACAACGGGGTCGACCCCACCTCGCTGATCGAACGCTTCGGCGCCGACACCGCGCGGCTCTTCGTCATGTTTGCCAGCCCTCGGAGCAGACGCTGGAATGGTCCGACAGCGGTGTGGAAGGCGCCAGCCGCTTCCTGCGCCGCTTCTGGGCCTTCGGCCATGCCCAGCAGGCCACCATCGCTGGCACAGCCGACACCATCGACACCGGTGCCCTGTCCGACACCTGGCGTGACCTGCGCTTCGACGTGCATACCGTGCTGAAACAGATCCAGTACGACTACGAGCGCCAGCAGTACAACACCATCGTCTCCGGCGCGATGAAGATCCTCAACGCGCTGAAGCCGCCGCCCAGAAAAACGCCGCCCACCGGCCCGGCAGACGCCGCCGCCCTGCGCGAAGGCATGTCGATCCCGGTGCGCAGCCTCTACCCGATCGTTCCGCACATCACGCACGCCCTCTGGAACGAACTGGCGCTGGGCCGCAGTTTCGACGGCCGCGAGATCATCGATGCCCCGCTGCCCGTCGTGGACGAGGGCGCGCTGGTCAAAAAGCGAACTGGAACTGGTGCTGCGGGTCAACGGCAAGCTGCGTGGCAGCATCCGCGTACCGGCCGATGCCGGCAGGCGGTCATCGAGGCCGTGGCTGCCGCCGCCCCCGAGGTGGTGCGCCTGGCCGAGGGCAGGACGCCCAAACGCATCGTCGTCGTCCCGGGCCGGCTGGTGAACGTGGTGCTCTGACGGCCTCATCACCAAAAAGCCCCACCGGAAACACCGGCAGAACACACAGGAGTCTCCGCATGCACGCAGACCGCACCGCATCGCCCCCCGCCCGGCCCGCCGCCGCTGGATGCTCGGCACAGGTGGCAGCCTGGCAGTCAGCGGACTGGCCAGCCTGGCCGGCTGCGGCTTCCATCTGCGCCGCAGCACCAGCCTGCCGTTCCGGACGCTCTACACCAACCTGTCCCCGAACGGCAGCATCGGCCTGGCCCTGCGCCGCGAGATGTCGCACGCCGAAGGTGCCGAGCTGGTCACCGACCCCAAGAAGGCCGAGGTCCGGCTGCTGATCCCTGCAGGAAGTGCCCGAACGCGAGGTCGTCGCTCTACCTCCGAAGGCCGCGCCCGCGAATACGAGCTGCGCCTGCGGCTGCGCTTTCACATCGAGGACGCCAAAGGCAACGACCTCGTCCCCGAAAGCGAGATCACCCTGCGCCGCGAGATCTCCAACGCCGACAACCAGCTCACCGCCCGGGCCGACGAGGAGGCCATGCTGTTTCGCGACATGAGCAACGACATGGCCCACCAGCTGATGTGGCGGCTGGCCGCCCTCAAGACCCCCGTCCTGATCCCATGGGCCAGCGCATCGGCACGCCGCACCAGCTGCGTCATGCCATTGGCCAGAGCCTGCCGCCGCTGCTCTGGATCAGTGGCGACGAGCTGCTGCTCGTCATCGAGGCCGCCGACCTGGTGCGCGCCCAGGCCCGCAAGCAGGGCTTCGACGAGCGCGAAGTCGTCGACATCGACGCCCGCTTCGACCGCAGCCGCCTCATCGAGGCCACACAGTCCACCCTCGCTCTTTGCCTCCCGCCGCCTGGATCGACCTGCGCCTGAACGTCAAGCCCACGAAGGAGCTGGGCGAGGCCCTGCGCGACCTGCTGCCGCGGCTGGACGACGACACCCGCATCATGGTCTCCAGCCAGCATCTGGAAAAAGGCCACCACCAGCACCGCCTGGCTCGAGGCCCTGGCCAGACAGATGCTCTGGATGGAAACCCGCGCATCGACGTGGCCTCGCTGGGCAAATGGATCGCCGAACGGCTGGCCGCCCAGAAAGCAGCAGGCTTCGCCCCCGTGCTCGCCCTCATCACCGAACGCACCGAAGGCAACCTGCTGGCCGCCCACCAGGCCATCCAGCGCCTGGGCCTGCTGCTGCCTCCCGGCGAGCTGCCGGCCGATGCCGTGGCCGAGATCGTGCTCGACAGCGCCCGCTTCGAACTCTTCGGCCTGGTCGATGCTGCCCTGGCCGGCGAACCAGCCCGCGCCCTGCGCATGGCCAGATCCCTGGCCGCCGAAGATGCCGCCATGCCACTGCTCGTCTGGGCACTGGGCGATGCCCTGCGCAAGCTGCTGCGCATCCAGCAGGCCCTGCAGCTGGACCGGGTCTCGATGCAGCAGGCCATGCGCAGTGCCGGCGTCTTCGGCAAGCGTGAAAGCCATCATGCGCCGTGAGCGCTGGCGCGGCTCGACATCCCCACCCTGCAGCAGCTGCTGCAGCACACGGCCGTGCTCGACAGAATGGCCAAGGGCGTGGGCGGCTCCCTCGGCAGTCCCTGGTTCCAGGCCGAAACCCTGCTGGTCGCCATGGCCGGTGGCCGGCTGCCCGGCCCACTGGACCTCACCGGCAGCCTGACCGAAACCTGACGAAACCATGACCTGTCCCAAAGACCCTCATGACTCGTCCCTGATACCCTGATACTCGTCACGACAGCCATTTCCCCGGCGCGGGTCGCGAACGCATTCATCCCCGCCCGAACCCGGCCATCCCCTCCATCGTCCTTCCCGGCATCCCGCGCTTCAGCCCCATGAGCCCCACCCTCTACCTCTGGACCAAGACCCTGCACATCGTCATGGTCACCAGCTGGTTTGCCGGCCTGTTCTACCTGCCCCGCATCTACGTCAATCTGGCGCAGGTCAGCCCGGCCACCTCCCGCGCCGAATATGACCGCCTCGTCGGCATGTCCCGCCGCCTCTACCGCTTCATGCCGCCGCTGGCCACCCTGGCCACTGCCACCGGCCTGCTGCTGCTTTTCGGGCTTCGGCATCGGCATGGGCAGCGGCTGGATGCACGTCAAGCTCTGCTGCGTGGTGCTGCTCATCGGCTACCACCACGGCTGTGGCCGCCTGCTGCAGAAATTCGCCGAAGAGCGCTCCACCCGCTCCGAACGGTGGTTTCGCGTCTTCAACGAAGCCCCCGTCATCGTGCTGCTCATCGTCGTGGCCATGGTGGTCATGAAACCCTTCTGAGAAGCGTATCCCTGGTGTATTGGCCCCCATTCGTCCCCCAATGCCTCCTCGGACGTGCAGGATGCAGGAGGCGGCAGGCGCCAACGAATCCACCATGGACAGGGCACCACTCACACAATCCCTTCCCCTGCCGTGCAGCCACGACAGGCCACAACCCATCGTTCCCATGCGATCAACCTCCGCCCCTGTCAAGCGCACCACCGACACGACACCCGCCAAAGCCGACACGCCCCGGCAGGCAAAGCCGGTTTCCCCTGAACAGCAACCGGGGCGTCCGGCCAGCGCACAGCGCCCAGCCCGCCGCCCCATCACCGACGGTGCCGACGCCACCCCATTAGCCCCCGACGCCGGCATCTTTCAGCTACTTCTGCCCCTGCCCGCGCGGCCTCGAAGAAGCGCTGGCGCGCGAACTGCAGGCACTGGGCGCCCGCCACATCACCCCGGCCGCCGGCGGCGTAGGCTGCCGCGGCGACCTGCGGCTCGCCTACCGCATCAACCTCGAAGCCCGCCTGCCCAGCCGTGTCCTGCTGCGCCTGCTCGATGCCCCCTGCACCAGCGAGCATACCCTGTACCGGCTCTGCCACGCCCTGCCGTGGGAAGACTGGTTCGATGCCCGCAAGACACTGCGCGTCGACGTGGTGGCTCACCGTTCTCGCTGCGCAGCCTGAACTTCGCCACCCTGCGCATCAAGGATGCCATCGCCGACCGCTTCCGCGACCAGAGCGGCCAGCGCCCCTCGGTGGACACCCATCACCCCTGACGTACGTGTCAGCGCCTTCCTGTCGGCCAAGCGTCTGCAGCTCTATCTGGATCTCTCCGGCGAACCCCTCTTCAAACGTGGCTGGCGCAACAGCGCCGAGAACCGCGTGGCCGCCCCCCTGAAGGAAAACCTGGCTGCCGGCCTGCTCGCCCTCTCGGGCTGGGACCGGACCACCCGCTGCTCGACCCCTTCTGCGGCTCCGGCACCCTGGTCATCGAAGCCGCCCAGATGCTCTGCGACTGCGCCCCGGGGCTCGACCGTCACTTCGGCATCGACCAGCTGCGCATCCACGACGGCGCCCTGTTCGGCACGCTGCACGAACAGCTGCGCGAACGTGCCCGCACCGGCATGCAACAGGCCCCGCGCGGCCTGATCCGCGCCAGCGATCTCGACCCTGAATGCCGTCCGCCTCACCGCCGAAAACCTGAAGACCCTCGAATTCTCCCGACGGTCTGGTCCATCTCGAAACGGCCGACGCAGCAGACATCCGGCCCGACGGCGCAGCTGCCGCCCCTGCCAGCCAGCCTGACTCCCACGGGCAGCCACCCTGACTCCCAGAGCAGCCAGCCCGGCCCCCTGGGGCATCATCGTCGCCAATCCGCCCTACAACGAACGGGTCAGCATCCCCATCGAACACTGGCGCGCCATCGGCGCCACCCTGCGCCACCACTTCGGTGGCTGGCACGTCTACCTGCTCACCAGCGACTGTGGCCTGCCCGGCCAGCTGGGCCTGCGCGAAAGCCGCAAGACACCACTCTTCAACGGTGCCATCGAATGCCGGCTGTTCGAATTCACCATGCGGACACGTTAACGCATGTTATGAACTCATTCACCCCAGCGCTGATCCCTCCCGCCCATGAAGCCTTCCCGGACAGGAGCCAGGCTGACGCCAGTCAGACGATGATCGCCTTCCGTAACCTTCCAGAATGCGGCAGATCTGCGCCACCGTCTCCTTCGGCGGCGGGTGCACCCCTTGCAGCCGGTACTCGTCGCCACACAGCGCCCACTTGTGGGCGCCCAGCTCGTGATACGGCAGCACCTCCACCGTATCCACATTCTTCATCGGCGCGATGAAGCGCCCCAGCAGGTGGGCCGAACGCTCGTCATCCGTATAGCCCGGCACCACCACATAGCGCACCCGTGTACGCTGCCCGCGCCGCGCCAGATGCTCGGCAAAAGGCCAGCGTACGCGTATTGGGAATGCCCACCAGCACCTTGTGGATGTCCGGATCGATCTGCTTCGGGTCCAGCACCACCAGATCGGTGTTGTCCAGCAGTGCCTGCAGCACCTCGTCGTAGTGCAGCGCATAGCCGTTGGTATCCAGACAGGTATGGATATCGTGCGCATGACACGCCATGAACCAGTCACGCACGAACTCGTACTGCAACAGCGGCTCACCGCCCGTGGCCGTCACCCCGCCTCCCGTGGCCTTCAGATAGTGCCGGTACGCCAGCACCTGCTTCATCACCTCGGGCACCGTCATGTCCTTCGCCCGGTCGCTCTTCAGATCCCAGGTGTCGCGGTTGTGACAGTACAGGCAGCGCATCAGGCAGCCCTGCAGAAACAGCACATAGCGCAGCCCCGGCCCGTCCACCGTCCCGCAGGACTCGATGGAATGCACATGCCCCACGCCCTCGTAATGGCGATGCCGGGCATGACCTCCTCCAGCCGAGGCATGCGCTGCCACAGCACCAGCCGCGTCCGGCCCGGCAGCGCGCCCTTCCAGCCCGCCGGCCGGCGTACCCCGGAGCGCCCCGGATCCGGTTTCCCCTGGCTGCAGCGCCGGGACAGACATGCTGCTTTCGCAACCTTCGGGGCACTGTCTCCACTGCCTCCGATCCGGCCAACCGGCACCAGCGGAATGACAGAATGGCCGGCAGCCGCACGCACAGGCGACTGCCAGCCATTGAGGGACGCCCAGGTGATCGTCACCTCACCGGCAACCGCCGGTGAGGGTGAAACCCTGCCCACCCGAAGGCGCTTCGCAGACCGTCATGACCCGGTCACATCGTCGACGTGAACGTACGGGTCACCACATCCTGCTGCTGTTCGCGGGTCAGCGAATTGAAGCGCACCGCATAACCCGACACGCGGATCGTCAGCTGCGGATATTTCTCCGGATGATCCATCGCATCCAGCAGCGTCTCGCGGTTCAGCACGTTCACGTTCAGGTGCTGGCCACCTTCCACGCCGTCTTCGTGGTGGAAATAGCCATCCATCATGCCAGCCAGATTGCGCTCGCGCGAGGCCTCGTCCTTGCCCAGCGTCCCCGGAACGATCGAGAACGTATAGGAAATCCCGTCCTTCGCGCAGGAGAACGGCAGCTTGGCCACCGAGCACAGCGACGCCACGGCACCGCACACATCGCGACCATGCATCGGATTGGCACCCGGCCCGAACGGCATGCCGGCGCGACGCCCGTCCGGCGTATTGCCGGTTTTCTTGCCATACACCACATTGGACGTGATGGTCAGCACCGACTGGGTCGGCACCGCATCGCGGTACATCCCGGTGCGACGCCACCTTGCCCATGAACCGGCGCACCAGATCGCAGGCAATATCGTCCACCCGGTCATCATTGTTGCCGAACTGCGGGTATTCGCCCTCGATCTCGAAATCGACGGCAATGCCCCTGCTCGTTGCGCACCGGTTTTGACCTTCGCATACCTGATGGCCGACAGCGAATCCGCTGCCACCGACAGCCCGGCCACGCCACAGGCCATCGTCCGCTTCACGTCGCGGTCGTGCAGCGCCATCAGCACCGCCTCGTACGCATACTTGTCGTGCATGTAGTGGATGAGGTTGAGCGCCGTCACATACTGCGTGGCCAGCCAGTCCATGAAGCTGTCCATCCGGGCCATCACCTCGTCGTAATCAAGCACCTCGCCGGCCAGCGGCTCGGTTTTCGGGCCCACCTGCATGCCGGATTTTTCGTCCACCCCGCCATTGATCGCGTACAGCAGCGTCTTGGCCAGATTGGCCCGGGCGCCGAAAGAACTGCATCTGCTTGCCCACCACCATCGGGCTCACGCAGCAGGCAATGGCGTAGTCGTCGCTGTCGAAATCCGGCCGCATCAGGTCGTCGTTCTCGTACTGGATCGACGACGTGTCGATGGAGACCTTCGCGCAGAAATGCTTGAAGGCTTCCGGCAGCTGCTCGGACCACAGCACCGTGATGTTCGGCCCGGCGACGGCCCCATGTTGTAGAGCGTGTGCAGGAAGCGGAAGCTGTTCTTCGTCACCAGCGTGCGGCCATCCAGCCCCATCCCGCCGATCGACTCGGTGGCCCAGATCGGATCGCCCGAGAACAGCTGGTCATACTCCGGCGTGCGCAGGAAGCGCACCATCCGCAGCTTCATCACCAGATGGTCGACCAGCTCCTGCGCCTGAACCTCGGTCAGCGTCCCGTTGTGCAGGTCACGCTCGATGTAGATATCCAGGAAGGTCGCCACCCGGCCAAACGACATGGCCGCCCCGTTCTGCGACTTCACCGCCGCCAGGTAGGCAAAATATGTCCACTGCACCGCCTCGCGGGCATTGCGTGCCGGCCCGGAAATGTCGAAGCCATAGCTGGCCGCCATCTCCTTCATCTCGCCCAGCGCCTTGTGCTGGTCGTTGATTTCCCTCGCGCCGGCGAATCGTCTCTTCCAGGTTCTTCCCGGCTTCCAGATCGGCCTGCAGCGAGTTGAACTGCTCCACCTTGTCGGCCATCAGCCGGTCGATGCCGTAGAGGGCCACCCGGCGATAGTCACCGATGATGCGGCCGCGCCCGTACGCATCCGGCAGCCCGGTCAGCACGCCGGACTTGCGGCAGCGGCGGATATCGGGCGTGTACACATCGAACACGCCCTGGTTGTGCGTCTTGCGGTACTTCGTGAAGGTTTCCTGCACCGCCTCGCTCAGCGGCACGCCGTAGATCTTGCAGGCATCCTGCACCATCTTGAGGCCACCGGCCGGCATGATGGACCGCTTGAGCGGCTCATCGGTCTGCAGGCCGACGATCTTCTCCAGCGCGGCGTCGATGTAGCCCGGACCATGACTGGTGATGCCCGACACCACCTGCGCGTCGATCTTGTACGGGGCATGCGTCTGGTTCTCCACCTTGATGCCCTCCATCACCTGATCCCACAGCTTCAGCGTGGCATCGGTGGCAGGTGCCAGAAAACTGCCATCGCCCGTATAGGGCGTGTAGTTGCACTGGATGAAGTCACGTACGTCGATCGTCTCTTCCCAGGGGCCGGACTTGAAACCTGCCCAGGCAGCGGGATGCTCTTGTGTGGGGGCCAGCATGGTGAACTCCTGTCTTTGCGTATGCCTCGCAGCCTCGTGAGCCCTGAAGCAGCCTCGAAACACGCGAAAAAGTCCACGCACATCGAGCACAGGAGGGAGCCTGACTGGGACCCCTTCACCGTACGGTCTGTTTCATGGACGGCCCACAAGGGGTTGGGAGGCCATCCGGACCTTTTTCGTGACTTTGCCATGGCTCCAGCATAGCACTTGTGCAGGTGCACCATGCGACCATCCATTTCGCCTGGCGGGAAACAGCAACCGTATGTTCCTGATGAATATCGAATATTACAATGTTAAATAATAATGCATTGATGAACGGACGGACCTTCTCCTCCCAACGGCTCCGGGCCGTCCGCGGGACCCCTCTTCCTGTCCCGACATTCCCCGAACCAGCACACCGGATCCTCTCGAATCCCTGCCCGGAAAAAGCCCCCGGTGAAGGCTCTTCCGGAACCGGGAGCAGGATCACTCGTCCCGCACGTCCTTCGCCACATCCGGGAAATCGCTGAACAGCCCATCCACCCCCATCTCATAGAACTGGCGGTACTCGGCCTCGGATCTCCCCGGTAATCCGACAGCAGCCGGTACGGCTCACTGCGGAACGTGTACGGATGCACGAACAGCCCCACCGCATGCGCATCCTTCACCACCGACGTAGTCGGCAGCGCCACCCGGTCGCGGGCATCGATCTTCCCATCCCGGTTCAGGTCCACCGGCTTGCCGTCCGCCCCCAGCGTCAGCTTCGACGGCACCAGATACACCTTCCACGGCCCGATCCCGTCCGCATAGGTGCGGATCTCCTTCAGCCCCTCGGGCGTGAGCAGATCCTGATAGGGTCCGCCTGTCACCCGCCTTCGTCAGATCGTAGGGCTGCCCCAGCGGCAGTGACTCGTCCACCGAGCCATCCGGGTTCTGGTCGCTGCCATCGATCAGCTGCACCAGCCGCACCTGCGTGCGCGGTCGCAGTGCCTTCAGATTTCCCACCTCGAACGACTGGATGATCACCGGTGAATCCCTGCGGGTCAGCCCGTGCCGTTCCAGCGCCTCCAGCAGTCTGTCCTCGATGGGCAGTCCCAGCGCCCGGTGGTACGTACTGTGCTTGACCTCCGGATACACCCCGATCTCGCGGCCGGTACGCTTGCTCTGCTCGTCACGCAGCGCCAGCACCTCCTCGAAGGTGGGCACCTCGAACTTCCCTGTTGTACTGCGCATCACGCTCCGGCAGTGGCTGCACCGCCCGCAGGGGTCTTCAGTTCGGCCAGCGTGAAATCGCTGACGAACCAGCCCTCTTCCTCCACGCCATCGACCGTGCGCTTCGTCCTGCGGCTGGCAAACTCCGGATGATCCTTCACATCGGTGGTCGCCGTGATGTTTGGCTCGTGCCGAACCACCAGCACCCCGTCCTTCGTCGACACCAGATCGGGCTCGATGAAATCCGCCCCATGGTCGATGGCCCACTGATAGCCCGCCAGCGTGTGATCCGGCCGGTGCCCGCCGCACCGCGGTGCCCCAACACCAGCGGCTTCTCGCCCGTCAGCGTCGGATAGCGGCCCGGCACCCCACGGCCCCCTGCAGCCGAAGCCCCCTGAGGCCGCAACCGCTCCAGCGTCGGCCCCGCCTCTTTTCGCCGTATCCCCGAGGCTGCAGCACCATCGCCCCCAGAAGCAGTTCCCGCAGCTGCATCGTAACCTGCCCGCGTACCTCCAGCCGTATCGTTCGACGCCAAGGGTCACCCCCAGCCCGGCCAGTGAACCAGCCGAAGCCACCAGCACGCCACGCGATCCCGCCCCCTCATTCAGGGACTGGTCGTCCATCTGATAGCCACTGCTGCTGGCGCACCCGGTCACCACCAGAGCCAGCGCAGCCACCAGAACAGCGTTTCGGTGCCGGAAGCCTCGAGAAATCATGATCCTCTCCCCTGAAAAACAGGTATCAGTCAAGACAGATCCCATTCTAGCCAAAGAAGCAGCCACACCTGGTGCCAGGCGCGTCCACCGTCGCATATTCGGCATCTGCGTCACAGCCTGCCACACTCACCCCGGCACCACGCACAGCCCGTCACATGCCTGCAACCACAGCACCTGACAGTCACACGCCGGCATCCGGGCCCGCCTGCACACGACCACCGCGGCCCGCGTACCGTACCGGCGACACGACTCAGCGCGTTTCTTCGATCAGCAGCCGCGCATTGAACGGCTGAACCGGCCGGTTGTTTTGGGCCTTCCACCATGTGCCGCAGCGTCTCGATCTGCTCGCGGCTGGCATGCACCGGCTTCACGAAGACCACCCAGTTCACCCCCTCGCTGCAGGGGCGGCGTGGTCAGCGAACCATTGAGGCGATAGTGCGCCAGCTGCTGCGGCAGCAGGGCCCGCACATGCAGCGCCTGGTCGATATCCACCGTCTCGCCGGCCTTCACGCGCTTCGACAGCACCCGGTCCAGCGCCGCATTGCGCGGCCCGGGCGGAACATCGCCGCCAGCACCACATACTGGTCATCCTCCGACTCGTGGACCAGATGCACCTCCAGCGGAAAAATGCCGTCCCCTGAAACGTATGATCACTGGGCGAATGGAAATGGAACTGCTTCAGCACGAAGGTCCGTTCACCGACCTTCACCGCCGGCAGACGCGGCGCATCCTTCGGCTTGGCCTGCACGAACATCCCTGAATTCTTCACCGAGAACCGAGCCGGCCGATAATCCAGCCGAACCGTGCTGCTGCGCGTGCGTACATCGGGCTCACGCAGATCCACCGGTGACTGATTCTTGCCCGACCCGCACACGGCATAGGACGGATCCAGCTCTCCCCACCGGTCCGGCCCAGTCCTGTCATGATGATAGGGACCAGTGCTCCGGATGATGCGTCCCAATGGATGAATGCGGCCGCCGCACAGCCCCCTCCAGCCGCTCCGCCTTCGATGCCCCTGCCGGCTGTTTGCCCTCCCGGCAGGCGCCGAATCCACGATCGGCGCACTGGCCGACTCCACATGGGCAACCTGCCCCCCACCGGCCTGCTGCGCAAACGCAGCCGGAGCAACACTAGGGCCGCCAGCGAAACTGGCAGCAGCAGACGACGAACAACCATGATGACCTCCAGAACGACGGAACCCGGACGATCGATTATAGCTATTTAACGTTCTTCGTCGCCTGTTTCGTCGAGAAGGCATCACTGAGTCAAATTGTTGCCATACAGCAGCAGGACGCTCACGAACGCGAAAGCCGTCTTCGATTCAGACGTGTTGGGCATCCGGTCATGAGGGAATTTGCACTGAACCACCAGATTTTGCTGCGCTGCAGACCTCAAACGATCCCCAGCTTGCTGGTCGTCGCCGACGCCGGATCCTCCGAACGCCGCTTGCTGTTGAGCTTGATGTTCAGCCGCAGGTCGTTCACCGAATCCGCATTGCGCAAGGCATTTTCATGGGTGATCAGCCCGGCCTCGTACAGATCGAACAGGGTGCTGGTCGAACGTCTGCATGCCCAGCTCCCGCGACTTTTCTTCATGATCTCCTTGATCTCGCTGACGCTGCCCTTTGAAGATCAGATCGGAGATCAGCGGCGAATTGATCACGATCTCCACCGCCGCCACCCGGCCCTTGCGCCCCTCGGCCGGCACCAGCCGCTGCGACACCACCGCCTTCAGGTTCAGCGACAGGGTCCATCAGCAGCTGCTGGCGACGCTCGTCCGGGAAGAAGTTGATGATCCGGTCCAGCGCCTGGTTCGCACTGTTGGCGTGCAGCGTGCCCATGCACAGGTGGCCGGTCTCCGCAAAGGCCACCGCATGCTCCATCGTCTCGCGGTCGCGAATCTCGCCGATCATGATCACATCGGGCGCCTGGCGCAGCGTATTCTTCAGCGCCACCTCCCAGTCCAGCGTATCCACCCCCACCTCGCGGTGCGTCACGATGCAGTTCTTGTGCACATGCACGAACTCCACCGGATCCTCGATCGTGATGATGTGGCCGTGACTGTTCTCGTTGCGGTGGCCGATCATCGCCGCCAGCGTCGTCGACTTGCCCGAACCGGTCGCCCCCACCATCAGGATCAGCCCGCGCTTGGTCATCGACAGCTCACGCATCACCGGCGGCAGATCCAGGCTTTCCAGATCCGGAATCTCGCTCTTGATCACCCGCAGCACCAGCCCCGTGCGCCCCATCTGCGTGAACGCATTCACCCGGAAACGGCCGATTCCCCCTGGGCTGATCGCAAAGTTCAGCTCCTTGTTGGCCTCGAACTCCGCCGCCTGACGGTCATTCATCAGCGCCCGCGCCAGCTCGATCGTATGCTGCGTCGTCAGCGGCTTTGTCCGACACCGGCACCATCTTGCCGTTGATCTTGAACGCCGGCGGAAAAATCCACCGTCAGGAACAGGTCCGACCCATCCTTGGCAATCATCAGCCGCAGCAGGTCATACAGGAAGGCCGAAGCCTGCTCCCGCTCCATCATCGCGGTTTTTCTGGGGGCCGGCGGCCGGACGGGATGCCGGACTGGCCGGGTGGGCAGCGGTACTCATCTTTGCACTCCTGTAGCCTGAAGGCTTCACCTCACGGCATGTCTGCCAAAGCCATCAGCTTGCAACGTTCTGAAACCCGTGGAACCCGCACAATCCTGGCAAAGCCAGGCTGTACTGTGCCGTCCGGGGAAGCTCTGCAAAAAAATCCTGTGATCCTGTGGGCTCTTTGGCTCCCATGCCCAGGCAATCCTGAGCCCCAAGCGCTCGCAGACTCTTGCAGAGCTTCCCTGGCAGGTTCCCCGGGCACTCTGACTCTTACAGTGGGAAGTTTTCCTTCACGGCCGCGGCAGAACGCGCCTCGGCCATCGAAATCACGTTCTTGCGCACCAGATCGGTCAGACACTGGTCCAGCGTCTGCATCCCCACCGAAGCCCCGGTCTGGATGGCCGCATTCATCTGCGACACCTTCGCCTCGCGGATCAGGTTGCGAATCGCCGGCGTACCGATCGCGATCTCGTGCGCCGCCACCCGGCCACTGCCATCCTTCGTCTTCAGCAGCGTCTGCGAAATCACCGCCTTCAGCGACTCCGACAGCATCGCCCGCACCATGTCCTTCTCCGCCGCCGGGAACACATCCACGATACGGTCGATCGTCTTGGCCGCCGACGACGTGTGCAGCGTTCCGAACACCAGGTGGCCCGTCTCGGCCGCCGTCAGCGCCAGCCGGATCGTTTCCAGATCCCGCAGCTCACCCACCAGAATGATGTCCGGGTCCTCACGCAGCGCACTCTTCAGTGCATTGTTGAACGACTGCGTGCGCGGCCCCACCTCCCGCTGGTTGATCAGGCAGCGCTTGGACTCATGCACGAACTCGATCGGATCCTCCACCGTCAGGATGTGCCCGTACACGTTCTCGTTGATGTGGTTGATCATCGCCGCCAGCGTGGTGGATTTACCCGAACCCGTCGGCCCCGTCACCAGCACGATGCCCCGCGGCTGCATCGCAATATCGGTAAACGACTTCGGCGAATTCAGCTGCTCCAACGTCAGAATCTTGGACGGAATCGTCCGCATCACCGCACCTGCCCCGCGCTCCTGCACAAAGGCATTCACACGGAAACGCGCCAGCCCCGGAATCGAGAACGAAAAAGTCGCACTCCAGCCGCTCTTCATATTCCTTGCGCTGCGAGTCGTTCTATGATGTCGTAGATGAGGTTGTGCACCCTTCGCGATCCATCGCCGGCAGATTGATGCGCCGCACATCCCCATGCACCCGGATCATCGGCGGCAGCCCCGCCGACAGGTGAAGGTCCGACGCCTTGTTCTTGACCGAAAACGCCAACAGCTCTGTGATATCCATGCCGATCCCTGGCTCAGCTCGGGCAGCCACAGGCCCGCCAGCTTCCCCGCGCCCCCAATCCACGGACACAGAAAACCGCGTCAGCCTGCCCCTGCCATGCCTGACAAAAAGTTCACGCAACGGATCCGGCCCAGCACCTCTGCAGGTCCGTGCAGCGAATCCATGACCCCCGGCCACGCCCCGCCAGCCCCTGGACAACCGGAAGCCGGACACGGCCGAAGCCTCATCCACTGCCCATACTAGGGGCTGACGCAGGAAAAAGCCCCGCCCGGTCAGGCGAACTCACTGCCACAGGCGACGAACGGCACGTACCTTCACCCGTTGTCATGCCGCAACACCTCCGTGACGACGCCCCTCAATCCATTTTCACACTGTATTCAGCACGTAACAGGCCCACCAAAAAACCGGTGTACACCCCTCTCAAATTCCCCCACCCTTTCCCGTTTGCAGCACACCTGTGGCGTTGAAACCACAGTACAATACTCGCAGAAACGGCGACCGATCGCGCCATGACATGGCATGGGTACCGCTGCCACCTGCAGCATGCGCCAATTCATTCGTAAACCGGTCACCATTCACGGCGCCAATATCCGCCAGACCGTGCCATATCCTGCCGGACTTCCCCGGTTCAGGCCTGTCCCGTATCCCATTCAGGAAAAATACGCACGGGCACAGACCATTACCATCGTGTACTTCACGCTGCTTTTTCCGGACGCATTGCGCCGATACACTGGCCGCAATTCAATCAGAAGGCAAATACCGGCCTTTTTCCGGATGAATACCAGCCCGCACGAAAACCCATCGACCTTTCCCCACCCCGGACTGCTATCCGGGCTGACCCCGCCCGTCGCATCTCCCCGAGCCCCGCGGCGCTCGATACAGCCATGATGCACTGCCAGAACCGGCTGATGGAAGCCATGAGCAGCGATCTGCCCTCCGAGTCCCACATCTTCTCCGCCTGCAGCAGGCCGCCGAAACCCTGGGATTCCCCATATCTCGTGCATTTACCAGGCCTCGCTGCCCGTAGGAGCACCAGAATGGTCATGGCTCAACAACTACCCGGACGCCTGGCGACAGCACTACGCCAACGGCGGCCATGCCCTGCACGACCGCCCGCCTGCGCGCCCGCCGGTCATCCACCCCGTTCAGCTGGGACGAACGGTTCTTTGCCGACGCACCGGAACTGTGGAACACCCTCGACCAGTTGGGCATGGGCCACGGCTGGACCCAGTCGGTCCTCGATGAACCGGGCGGCATCAGCATGATCACCCTGTCACGGGCACACCGCTGTCGCAGCAGGAACTGCAGACCCATCAGCAGCACCTGCGCTGGCTCGGGCCTGCTGGCCCACCAGGCCTTCTCCGCGTCCTGCACGAACGGACACGCCAGCGGGCCCCTGTCCTCACCCAGCGGGAAACCGAAGTCCTGAAATGGACCGCCGACGGCAAATCGGCGCAGGACGTGGCCCAGATCCTGGGACTGTCGAAAAAAACACCATCGACTTCCACTACGCAACGCCATCCTCAAGCTGGCAGCCCCCAACAAGACGGCCGCCGTCGTGCGCGCCATCCTGATGGGCCTGTTCCAGTGACGCAGACGCAGCAGCCCGCGGACGGACGGGTGAACGGCGGCATCCCGGCCATGACAGCGCCAGCCGCCGCAATACCAGCCGTGGTAACACAGCCACGACATTCACCAATCGCAGCACCAACGAACAGCGGCCTCACCACCATGGAACCCTGGCAAACCGACCTGCTGCATCACCCACTGGACGATGCAACCTCCCTGCCCCAGGCCTTCGCCCGCATCGAACAGGCGGCACAGACCCTGGGCTTCGACTACGTCTCGTACTGTCATCAGGCCCCCCTGCCGGCCAGCAACCCGCGGGTCACGCTGGTCAACAACTACCCCGAAGACTGGCGCTCGCACAACGCCGACGCCGGGCACTTCCTGAACGAAGCACAGATCCGCAGCCGCATGCAGTCCAGCCTGCCCATCCTGTGGACCGACGAAGTCTTTGCCCGCACCCCGGACGTGCAGCAGAGCGCCCGGGAACACGGCATCTGTCACGGCTGGACCCAAGTATTCGGAGACAGCCCGGCCGGCACCGCCTTCCTGTCGCTGGTGCGGCGCCACCCGGCCCTGACCCCGCATGAGCTGGAAACCAAGCGCGACCGCCTGAACTGGCTGGCCCACATGGCTCACACCCTGCTGTCACGGCTGATCCTGCAGCAGCAGGTCCAGCAGGGACCGCCCCCTGTCGGAGCGGGAAATCGAGGTCCTGAAATGGACCGCCGACGGCAAAATCGGCGCAGGATATCGCCGAAATCCTGCTGCTGTCGAAAAACACCGTGGACTTCCACATCAAGAACAGCATCCGCAAGCTGAACGTGCCGAACAAGACGGCCGCGGTGGTACGGGCGGTGTTGATGGGGATGATTCACTGAGCATGTATTCCCGGTGGTCTGCACGGAGGCTTGAACTGTGCGGGTTCCGTGTCATCAGTTTTCCGGCAACTGCCTGTGCATTCACCCAGCAAGGCACCGATTTCCTCCCAGTGATCGTTCAGGAAGAAGTGCCCGCCAGAGAACCTGTGCACACGGCATCCCGCCGTTGTGTGCAATGACCAGTCCGTGACCTTCTTCCCCTGCAGTTGGTGATCATCCACGCCGGACAGCACGACAATCGGCACCGACAACGGTGACTCCATCACGAAGCGATAGGTGTCACATAGTTCGAAATCACGCCTCAGCGTGGGCAACATCACATTCAGCGCCTCCTCGTGCTCGAGCAGCTCCGGCGGTGTCCCTCGAGTTCCCGCAAATACTCGACGAACTCGTCCCTGGGAAGATTGCAGCGATGCTCCTTCTCCTCCCGGGCAAACAGGTGCGGTGCGCTTCACCCCAGAAGCGACCAGCGCAACCGGCTTGAAGCGGTTACGCCGCCGGCGCAGGGCTCGCGCCACCTCGAAGGCCAGAATGCCGCCCATACTGTGGCCGAACAGGACGAAACGCTGTGGGGCGATGCGCTCGATGGCATCGCAGAACGTTGACCAGAACGGAGATGTCCGAGGTCGCGGGCTCGCGAAGCGACGGCCGCGCCGGGAAGCGTGGCCAGGTGCAGACTGATTTCCGG
>BNJT01002537.1_pt1 | contig 88105 bp, 112 predicted proteins | sample 8540491 | NCBI WGS metagenome assembly BNJT01 (sample SAMD00202455, study PRJDB9452) | human saliva metagenome | host: Homo sapiens | reverse complement strand
ATAGTTCAACATTGGGATTGTCAGATTTCATAAGTAGAAGATATTGGGAATCTTAAAAATCTAATCATAACATTCTTTTATTTTTCTGAAGTTTATAATATACTTAAATTAAAAAGTAGATTGTAGGGAGAAGATAAATGAAAGATTTTAAAAGATTTTATTGCTGGGATTGGTGAAATAAATGTTATTGCTTATTTGATATATGTGTGTACTGGTCTCGCTCCTCTCTTTCATATATTGGTCATCGGTTCAGAAGTGAGTACTGGAAAAATAGTTTTAACTATCTTAGGCATACTTTATGCTATCTTTTTAACGATTGCTAGAATTTATCGAAAGTTTTTCTGGTAAGAATTATCATGAAATATTAAAATCCCATCAGAAATTTGAACTGCACCCCAAAAAGTTAGACATGAAAAAAATCTAACTTTTGGGGTGTTTTATTATGAAATTGTGAAGATAAAGTTCAGATTTATGAACTAAGAAAGCAAGGACAAAGCTTCAAACAGCTTTCGAAAAGATTTGGTGTGGATGTTTCTGGTCTAAAGTACATGATGAAATTAATTGACCGTTATGGCATAGATATCGTCAAGAAAGGGATGAATCGTTATTATTCTCCAGAACTAAAACAACAAACGAATTAAAGTCAAACTAAAAGGACTTAGCCCTGTGCAATACAGAACTAAATCCTTTCAATAATTATTTGTCCAACTTTTGGGGGTCAGTACAGCTTTCCTTTTTGGTATAAAATATGTGCTTTCTATGACTAGGCAATTTTCTTAATCGAAAAATTACGAAATAGAAAGAGAGATTTCAAATCCATGCATCCATTCGGATTTTACTACGATGTCGATTTTTAAAGCATCTGCTAATTGTTTGACAAGATAGAGACCCATGCCTGTTGATTTTTTCCTTGTCTCTCCTGAATCACCTGTAAATCCTTTTTCAAAGATATGAGGGAGGTCGCAAGCTTTAACTCCACACCCATTATCCCTAATAATCAGGGTTTTGCGCCCCTTGTCACTTGACATAGAAATCTTGAGTTCTGGTTTGTCAGAGCTATATTTAAGGGCGTTGGCTAGTATTTGAGACAGGATAAATCCAAAACTGCGTTGATCGGTGTAGCAGATTCCTTGTATGTTCTCTAACTTAATCGTAAAATTCTTTTCTTTAAGCAAGGGGGCAAAGTTTTCCAAAAGATCTTGGATACACTCTTCTAGGTCAAGGTCTTCAAATAGAAAATCATTTTTCTCACTTTTCACCCTGTAGTAGAATAAGATCTGTGATACATTTCCTTGGATTTGATTTTTCACATAGTCCAATTTAAAAGCAGTATCCTCAGGTAGTTGGTCACTTTGATTGTCTAAAAGGAGGGAAAGAAGCGATAAAGGAAGTTTAATCTCATGCGCCCATTTTTCAACATAGTCCTCATAGTCGGCTAGTAATGAATTGAGCTTTCCTATTTCCGCCTGCTTTTTGATAAAGTGTATCTGCTATTTTCTTTCAATGCTTTCTTTCTCTGAGGCACTTGATAAATTCAATAATTCAAGCTCAGTATCGATCTTAGGATTGGCTATGAAAGGCTTTATAAGCAGCGGCTTTTTTTTTCTTTCTTTTTCTTATAAGTAGGAAATGATAGGATGAAAAAAAGAGCAGGACGGTGGCTAAAAATATAGAGAAGGATGAGGGCTTGAAACATTCTCACATCTGAAAGCCAAAGCAGAATTGCTGTAAATAGATCAAATGCTAAAAGAACAAGTAACCAGGGCAGGTAAGTAGCTAGATATTTTAGATTATGTTTCATCTGGACTTACCTCTTCTAGCTTGTAGCCAATACCTCTGACGGACTTGACTTTAAGGGCAATGCCAGCCTGTTTCATCACCTTTTTCAGCCTTGCAATGTTTACTTGTAGGGCATTTTCATCGATGAACTCAGTTGTATTCCACAGTTTCATGCTTAGTTCTTCTTTTTGTGACGACAGAGCAGTTTAGCCACTAATAAGGTTTCTAACAATTTCCCTTGATTTTGAGGGAGTAAAATCGATTGTCCATTGATATAAAGGGTATAGGTCTGTCTATCCAGCAGAAAATTGTCTTTTTCAAGTAGATTTTGTCTGCCTTCATAGCGTTTCAAGATATTTTCTATACGTGCCAAAAATCTTTCTTTCTTGAAAGGCTTTGTTAGATATTCATCTGCCCCTAATTTCAGAGCGTAGATTTCATCTTTTAATTGTTCACGGGAGGTGAGAACCAATATGGGCACAGAGCGTTTTGATTTGAGATTTTTACAAATTTGAAAGCCAGTTTCTCCCGGTAAATTCAAATCCAGTATGATTAGATCTATATCATATTGCAGCACTTGCTGGGTTGTATCTTTGAAGTCAATCAACTTATCAACTTGGTAACCAGCTTTCTCTAACAAGATGACAATTTCATCTCGAATCAAGGCTTCATCTTCAATAACGAGAATATGCTTCATATCGGTTCCTCCTTTTCCTAATTTATTCTACCTTATTCTACCTTATTCGTCTCTTTTGGGTTCCATTAAGGACAACAAGTACTTGTTGCTATTTTTCTTTACAATTCTGATATAGATGACTTCAAAGCCAGCTAAGAGCAGTACGATCAGCATGGCTGTGATAAATTTCTGCCCCATAGCCATTCTTGCACTAACAGGTACTATTCCTGTGAGGAGGGAGCTCACTCCGAAGCTACTACTGATAAGTGCAAGGGCTATTGGCAGACCGAAATACCAGTTGATTTGTTTTTCTGAAGATTTACAAAGAGTTTCGTAGTTGGCGCCAAGATGAATCAAGGTTTGGTATCGTCTGTAGGATTGTCTCTGACCCATCAAAAATTGAACGCCGATGATTGTATTTGCCACGACAAGGAAGATGATAGCCAGATAGATGGTGATATAGCTGGCAGAGATAATGTAAAAATAATTGTCTTCCCATATTTTGTATATAGCTTTCATAGCCAAGAGAGGTTTGATTTAGCTTTTCATTGGTATCTGAGATAGCTCTCATCAGGCCTTTTTCCTTGACTAGCTCAGGAGCCAAGATACCGCTGACATAGTTCGAATAGTGACCGTCTGTATAGTTCATAAAGACTTCATCTGTGACTATGAGGGCAACAGAGAGGGTGATTTCACGATCTGTTACAATCGGTAAAGACTGTACTTCGCCAATCAATTTTATATCATTTCCCATGACTTTGATTTGAGGGTTTGTCTTTAGGACAGAGTTGACGAGACTCTCATCTGGGAGGAAATCTTTCCCCATATACAAGTAAGCTTCCTTACTAGTTAATTCTAGAGGAGGGAGACTGGCAGCCTTTCTAAGCTCATTGTATTCAGAAACTGGTATGAGGTGGGAAGTAGTAGACTGTTTAAATTTATGGAGCAAAATTTCCTTGTTCTTGCTGTCTTTTTGCTCTTTCAATACCTTGATAAACTGTTCAAAGGACACGGATTCGTGTTCTTTCGGTTCGCCCACTTTGATTTGTAGAATCTTTGAAAACTGTGATGCCAGTCCAGCAGCTTCAAGCTCTTTTTTAACTGTATTCATATCAAGATTTTCATCTGTTTCCTGCTTGCTATCTCTAAAGGTATAATCTAAGACATGAGTCTGATTGCCTGAATTGCCACTTGCAATGGCAACACCTGCTCCAAAGAGGCACAAGGCAGAGAAGATTAAGAGGGAGCAGATGGCTAGTATTGTTGAGCGCTGGATAACTAATTCCTGAATCTGTCTAAAATTATAAGTATGAAGTTTTCGATGGCTACCAAGATTTACCAGAATGTCTATAAACAAACGCATACCAAAGAAGAGTAGGATGGTTCCGAGAGTCCCCAAGAGAACAGTGATGCCCATAGTTATGACACTTTCCCAAGCTCGTCCACTCATACCCAAGTAATAGGCTGTTCCTAGAAGCAAAATTCCGAAGACGGAAGCAAGAAGATACACACCCTTGGGGAGTAGTTTCTTCATACCAGAAGGAGAATAGGCAAGCAGATCTCCGATTTCCTTATTAGCTGTTTTTGCACTTAAAAGAATAAAGACGACTAATTTAACAGCTAGGAAGCCAATGACTGTATAGAGTAGAGCTGTGGTAGATAGAGAAAATTGATGTTCAATAATCCCTAGTCCCACAATTTTAGCGGTTATTAGGCTAATCAGTTCTGAAATCAAGATGGAAATAGGAAGGCCTATTCCAAGAGCAAGGATACTGTTTCTCAAATCCTCGAGTAGGAGCAGCAAGAACAGTTTGCTTCTTCGCATCCCTAGCGTTAGATAGACACCAAATTCATGTTTTCTCCTTTCCATCTGCATACTGCTTGCGAAGTAGACTAGAAAAAAGAGAATAAAGAGCGTTGCTACATAAAGAATAGGAATCATGCTAAAGAGTTTATTTACAGCGTCACTCTCTATTTGTTTGAGAAAGATCATCACATCTTGATGGGACAAAGAAAGGATGATGTAAAAGGAGATAATAGAAAGAACCATGGAACTGAAATACAAGCCATTATTCTTTCGATCCCTCTTGCTATTTCTTGAGACTAATTTAGAAAACATTGCCATCACCTCCAGCCAGTGCAGACATGACCTTTAGTATTCTGTGGTAAAAATCTTCTTGACTTTCTCTTGGATAATCGCGTCGAATTTCATGGAATAGTTTTCCGTCTTGGATAAACAAGATGCGGTTGCAAAAGCTGGCAGCGACTGAATCGTGGGTCACCATGAGAATGGTGGTTTCTTCCACTTGATTCATTTCGGATAATTTTTGCATCAAAATGCTCGCATTTTTTGAATCCAAAGCTCCTGTGGGCTCATCTGCAAATACAATCTTAGGGTCTAAAATCAAGGCACGCGCAGCAGCTACCCTTTGCCGTTGACCACCTGATAATTGAGATGGGAACTTATCCAGAAGTTCAGAAATATCTAGATATTGGGAAAGCAATTCTAACCGAACCTTGCTTTCGTTGGTATCGACCTTGTGCAAAGACAAGGGGAGTAAAATATTTTCTTTGGCTGTCAGATTGTCCAAAAGCTCAAATTTTGAAAGAGGTAACCAATTTCCTTGCCACGATAATCAGCTAACTGACTACCTTTTAACTGACCTAAATCTTTTTCTTGCATTTGAATGGAGCCGTCAGTTGGTTTGATGATAGTAGCGAGACAGTTAAGAAGGGTTGTTTTCCCAGAACCACTGCTCCCCATAATCCCTAAGAACTCACCTTTGACAACTTGAAAAGATATACCGTTCAAGGCTTTGGTGATATTCGGCTCTTTTCCATAATGCTTTTTTAATGATTCTACTCGTAAAATTGTTTCCATGTGAAACACCTCCATCTTTTGTTACTTTCATTATAATATGAATCAGAGTAGAATAACACTTACGGATGATGTAAGAAATCTTTATCATTAGGTTATTGGAGCTATACTTACTATATTATAGCATGGTTTCAAGGATTTAAAAAGAGGAGTTGAGAGTCGAGAAATTTTCCTAATATTGAAATTATAAAAAATAATACCACTGTAGTCCATGCTCCAGCAGTATTATTTATTATTTTATAGGAAACTCTATTCCCACTCACTAAAAAGTCAGATATTGACTATTTAGGATAGTTGATTTAATAGTGATTGATAATACAATCAATTAGTACTATTTGATATTATTTGAGTCTTTTTGTTGTTAAATTGTTGTTAATAGTTGGCGATATATCTATGGATTCAAAAAAAGCAATTTTTTTCTTCAAAAATCCAATAATTGAAAAACTATGAATTAATTTAGCTATTAGTTCTGGAGGAAGTCCTTCATTACTTGCAACTTCTTTAAAAATTCAAAAAAATTTTTGAACGGTTAAAGAAAAATAAAGTTCGCTGTCAAGAACGGATTCTTCTTCATAATATTTTCTTTCCGTGTTGCCTAGTAAGTAGTCAATATTAGTCTTAAAATGCTCTGAAATTTTTTGGAGAGTAACAGTATCGGGTATTGCATTTTTACTTTCCCACTTTGCAATTGTAGCTCTCTTTATACCTAAAATATCAGCAAGATTTTGTTGAGTTAGCCTTTCTTCTTTGCGCAAAAATTTAAGTCTTTGAGAAAATGTAGTCATAATTCCTTCTCCTTTGTGATTTTAAATCACTTTTTTGTTGACATCGTTAATTTTTAAGTATACAATTAAAATGTGATAATAAATCACTAAACAAATTATATCAAACTATAAAACGTTTGACAAGAAGAGAGGTACATGGCCTATGATTGTATAAAAAAGTCTTTGAAGAAAAGTTACTCAAAGACTATAATCTGAGTAAATTCAGTCTCTAGTAGCTAGTAGCTGGTAGCAGGAGCGGAAGCAGAATGCCAGCGACTGCGGACGCCAGCGGTCACTAGCGGACGCTAGCAACTAAGGATAGGTTACTAGTAGCTGGTAGCTAGTAGCAGGAGCGAAAGCGTGAGCCAGCGACTGCGTGTACTAGCGTGTACCAGCGTGTACCAGCGTGTACTAGTCACCTATCAGTGACACAGTATATTTCACAAACTTTTAGTTGAAAATAGACCTACAATCTCTAATAGGTAGGTCTAAAAGACATTGAAGAGCCTTCAAACCCTTGGGAGAGTAGGTGCGAAGTACATTTTATTGAACAAAATCGTTTTGGCGCTTAGAGCCACAAGGGAATAAAGCCTATTTGATGTCTTTTTGCCGAAAGACAAGAGGATTTCAGCAAGAAAAAAAGATTGTGAAATTTTATCAAAAAAATAAAAAAAGGTAGAAAAAAATGGAAAAAAATATAAAAATAACTGCAACACAATTTATTAAAAGGTGAATTTGAATTCGAAAAAAAGAGCAATTTGAGATACCGGAAGTATTAAGAGTAGATTTCTCAAAAAGCTAGAGAAAAAAATATGAATATGTTGAAATTAACGGAGAAAGTACAAAAAAACTGATAAAAATTGAACGTTACACGGCTTATTCTAAAGATGGAGAATTGGCTCAATTCTTAGAAGAAAAAAAGGTATGGTTGCCGAGATTGAAGAATTGAAGGATTTTTGTCTTTGAGATTTCAGGAGATCTTGAAAAAAAGTCAAAATGTTTAAAGAAAAAAAGGTCTGACTCGTTATATCACTCTGACAGATTATGCTATTAAACCGAAATGGAATGGTTCAAGACAATGCTTTGATGGTATTAAATTAGAGGTGAGAGAATTTGAAGAGGAGTAATACGGTCACTATTGACTGGTTTGCTAATACAGTTAAACCAGTTGATGATGTCGACTATATTAAATCTTGTAAATATGTAATTGAAGAACTATTAAAATTAAAATTTAATGATTTTGTTCTTGAATTGTACGGTACAAACCGATATAATCATCATTTTGCTTATGCAGATATCAAGGTTTATTTTTCTCTTAATGATGATAATTCAATGAATTATGGAATGGGAATATTTACCGAGATGAGAGGGCAAGGGTGTAGACAATATGAACAATTTATGGAAGGTTCGGTTAATAACTGGAGTACTTTAGTAAGTAGATATCTAGATGAATGTGCACATTTTACAAGGATAGATGTGGCAAATGATATCTATGATGGAAGTCTATCTGTTCAGAAAATATACGAATATTGCAAACAAGGATTATGTATTAGCTATTCAAAAAAATATGAATATCATGAGACTGGCAGACTTGAAGATGGAGAAATCGTTGGAGAAACTATAAATATTGGGAGAAAAGGAAGTAACTCACAACAATGGGGCGTGTATAATAAGCTGATGGAACAAGGTGAGAAAGCAAGCGACATAGGAATTACTTCATGGGTTCGTTCGGAGTTGAGATTATTTGGAGATAAGGCTGTGTTATTTGCTCAAAATATGGCTATGAAGAAACCGTTGAAAGATTTGTTTTTTTCTGTATTAGCGAGTCATTATCGTTTTGTCTTATCAGATAAATATTCAATAGATACAAAAAAATCTAGAAGAGAAAGTGTTTCATGGTGGAATGAATATATTCAAACAAAGGAGCGTACAAAATTGAAGACAGTTAGAGAAGAGACTACTTTGCTTAAGTCAAAAGAATTTCTAGAAACTCAAGTTGCTCGAACACTTACCAAGGTTTATAAGGCTTATGAGAGTTCCCAAGGGGTAGAAGCTGCAAATGCATATATAAATTATTTGTTGGGTCTTGGCCTTGAAAAGATGAATAGTAAAGACTATACAGAAGTCAAAGAATTTTCAGTTGAGCAAAATAACAGTTTTTCGTGGGGGAAATAAAAATGACTAAGAAAATCGTGATATTCTTTGATGAAAGGTTAGGTACTGTTCATAGAGTGATAAAAATTTATGGATTAGATGTAAAAAAAGATGCGTGAAAAATAAATCACACATCAAAAATAAAAAAACCAAAAATAATTATAACATAAAGAAAGGGGAAAAAGTATGTTTGTTGTAAAAAAAGATTTAATGAAATTAGGATTTTCAAGTTGGCAAGCCATGATGTTAGTAAAACAGGCTAAAGCAAAATTAGCCAGTCAAGGTCTATCATGGTATGAAAGTAAAGGTTTAGGACGTGTTCCGCTTGAAACGGTAGAAGAAATCCTGGGTGTTAAAAATAGATGAAGCCAGTCTAGTAGATTTGGAAGTAAAAAGAAAATGCCTAAAAATATCTAGCATCTATCCTATGGGGAATGGCACGTATAGGGCAACTGTTTCTTTAGGTTTTGATGTTCAGACTGGTAAAAGGATACAAAAGTTTAAGAATGGCTTTAAAACGCAAAAGGAAGCTCAAGAGTGGCGCTTACGTATGCTTGCTGATTTTGGTAAAGGTTCTATAACCGTTAATAGTACAATGACTTTTAAAAAAAGTTTCTTGATGATTATTTTATACCAGACTATAAAAGCCAAGTTAGAAAACGTACTTTTGATATGACACAATCAAAATTTAAAAGACTGTCATATTTTGAAAACATGAAGTTATCAGATATTCAAGCACCTCATGTAAAGAAGTGGCAAAATGCAATGTTTATAGAGGGATTATCTAATAATTATATTCGTTCTGTTCATCAAATACTACAACAAGTTTTTGATTTAGCAGTTAAATTGGGTATGTTATCAAATAATGTTGCTAAAACGGTGGGAAATGTAAAGAAAGACCGTCCTAAAGTTGATTTTTGGACGGTAGAAGAATTTCAGCTATTCATTAGTACATTTGATAAATCTAATATCTATGAATTATTGTACTTTACTACATTTTGGTTTTTCTTTATGACTGGAGTTAGAACAAGTGAATTACAAGCTATTGAATGGTCGAAAATAGATTTTGAAAAAGGTACTGTTTTAATAGACTGCTCAATGTACTATAAAAGCCAAAAAGAGTGGTATCTTACTGATACAAAATCTATATCAGGTGTAAGGCTTTTGTATCTTGATGATGATACATTAGAACATTTGAAATATTGGAAGAAAGCACAATCTCAAATAGGAAAATCTAAATTTGTATTTTTCCATAGCAGATAGTCCGTTGGTAAAAATCAACTCTAAAACGTGTTTTGAAAAACTCATAGTGATTACGCAAAAAAATAAAAATCAATAAGGATCCACGATTTAAGGCATTCTCATGCCAGCTTTATGCTCTCTCTAGGAATGAACGATTTAGAAATGCAAAAATCGTCTAGGACATGCTGATATTAAGACCACACTTGGAACGTACTCTCATTTAAGACCAAATGCTATGAAAGAAGTAGCTACTAGAATGACTGGGAAAGTAGTTGTGAGTGATAATAATATCAGAAAAAGCAAATTTAATGGCAATCAGCATACTAAAAAAATTCAATCTAAAGTTTTGTCTGACTAGCGAAGTCTGAAGGTTTCCTAATCTCTAACCTTGTCCGACAAAAGGATGCTCAACTTCTAACTGAGAAGGTATCACTAACGGATATTGCCAGAAGACTTCGTATGAACCTCTGTTCCCTTTTATAGTAAATGCCAATACATTCTAATGGGGAGTAGTAGCGAGTGAGTATGAAATCTGGCAGTAGAAAAAATGCCTAAAAAATACTATAATATTAAGTAACATAGACAAATAAATTAGAATTTAGAGAGGTTTTTCGGCGAATGTTAGGATATGAAAAAAACGAAAAGTTAGAATTTAATTATAAAAAATCTTGCGGTTTGTGGTTAATTGCGGTTGCCGTAGTTATCGCAGTTGCTACCTTAATAGGTGGACAACAAATTATAAATATGCAAGTGTTTACTAGTGGTTATATAGTCTTCTTTTTTTACGATTAATATGAATAAAGACTTACTAAAAAAACTATCCACTGGACCATCGACTAAATTTCAAAATAAGGTTTCTCAATACTCAATAATATTTCTGTTTATATTAATAGTTTTTTTAGGCGGTTCATTTTTTGTTACGGAGAATTGGAGATTGATATGGTTGGGGGCATTATTAGTCACAGCATTGCATTTTTTTTCCCATTATATTTTTGTACATGGAAAAATCAATGATTTTATTAGGAATTATGTGCACTATTAATATTATCATGGGGTATATTTTTTTTCTGATGTCTCTTTGGTACTATTTGCCTATATTGATGCAATAATTAAATTTATATTTGGAGTTTATTTGTTATTTTTTTCTAAAGCAACGAAGCAATAAATCCCAATTGTTTGTTGAACTAGCAACTTAATAAAAAAATAAAAGGGAGTTCTAGAATGAAAAAAATGTTCAAGTAAAAAAAGTTATTGATAAGTGTTCAAAGCCCGTTGGTGGATTAGAAGAAATGTTTGATGATGGAGAGTACACAACTGAAGAAGAATTCCTTAAAAGCTATGAGTATGTAGAAACAAATGATGAAGGTCATGAAATATGGCATTTAAAACCACATATTCAAAAACAGATTAAAGATAAGTATGGTTTATAGGAAAAATAGTAGTTTTGTTGTTAAATTGTTGTTAAAATAAAGTAAAAAAAGCCTTAGAAAGATTGATTTCTAGGCTTTTTTTAACTAATTAACTCTATTCCCACTCAACAGTTGCAGGTGGTTTACTTGTAATATCGTAGACGATGCGGTTAACGTGGTCAACTTCGTTTACGATACGTACAGAGATTTTTTGGAGAACTTCCCAAGGGATCTTAGCGAAATCAGCTGTCATACCATCGATAGAAGTGATAGCACGGATGGCGATGGTATAGTCATAAGTACGACCATCTCCCATAACACCTACTGAACGAACGCCAGTGTTAACAGTGAAGTATTGCCAGATATCGCGGTCAAGGCCAGCTTTAGAAATTTCTTCACGAAGGATAGCGTCTGATTCGCGAACGGTTTCTAGTTTTTCTTCAGTGATTTCACCCATGACACGGATGGCAAGTCCTGGACCTGGGAATGGTTGGCGCCATACGATATGGTCTGGCATGCCAAGCTCAGTACCGAGGGCACGAACCTCATCCTTGTAAAGAGTATTGAGTGGTTCGATGAGTTCAAACTGCATGTCTTCTGGAAGTCCACCCACGTTGTGGTGAGACTTAATAGTTTGAGCAGTATCCGTACCAGACTCAATGACGTCTGTGTAAAGTGTTCCTTGAGCCAAGAATTTCACATCTTTGAGCTTGCTTGCTTCGTCATCAAAAACATAGACAAACTCGTTACCGATAATCTTACGTTTTTGTTCAGGGTCAGATACACCAGCTAATTTATCAAGGAAACGTTTGGCAGCATCTGCTTTTACGATATTGAGACCAAACTTACCACCAAGCATCTCCATAACTTGGTCAGCTTCCCCTTTACGGAGTAGACCGTGGTCTACAAAGATACAGATTAATTGGTCTCCGATAGCTTTTTGGAGAAGAACTCCAACTACAGAAGAGTCAACACCACCTGAAAGACCAAGGAGGACACGTTTGTCTCCAACTTTTTCACGGATTTGTTTGATTTGCATCTCGATGAAGTTATCCATGGTCCAGTCACCTTTAGCACCACAGATATTTAGCGCAAAGTTACGAAGGATATCATAGCCATGAACTGAATGGCGTACTTCTGGGTGGAATTGGATACCATAGATTTTCTTATCTGGATTTTCGATAGATGCGTATGGACAGTCAGCTGATGTACCAGTACGAACGAAATCAGCAGGAATTTCTGTAACAGCATCTCCGTGGCTCATCAAGACAAGTTGCTCTTCTGGAGTTCCAGCAAAAAGAGCAGACTCAGTGTGAGTAAGAGTGGATTGTCCATACTCACGGTTTCCAGCGTCCCCAGCAGGAACAACCTTACCACCAAGCTTATGAGTCAATAGCTGCATACCGTAGCAGATTCCTAAAATTGGAATACCAAGTTCAAAAATCTCTGGATCAATATCAAATGATCCTTCTTCGTAAACAGAGTTTGGTCCACCTGAAAGTACAATCCCGATAGGATTGATAGCGCGGACTTCGTCAGCCGAAATCTTGTGACTTTTTAGTTCTGAAAAGACACCAATCTCACGGATACGACGTGAGATAAGTTGGTTATACTGGCTACCATAGTCCAGTACGATGATCTTTTCGACATCTTGCAAATCAGTTGAAATGTTGGTCATCTTTTCCCTTTCTTAAAAGAAATATCTTCTTGAATATTCTATCATAAATGCCCCGGAATTACCAACCAAACAAGTGCAGTTTGACTTTTCCCCATAAGATACGGTACAATGGAAAAAAATAAAGAAAAGAAGTGAGCACGCATGTTACCAGCTTATATGAAAAATTCACGACCAAATCAAAAAAAGATATTGACGAGGGAAATTGGAAAATCGGAGAGAGACTCCCAAGTGAGCGAGACTTAGCGGAAGAATTTGCCGTTAGTCGCATGACCCTACGTCAAGCCATCTCCCTTTTAGTTGAAGAGGGGGTTTTGGAGCGTCGTGTGGGTAGTGGGACCTTTGTTTCCAGTACTCGTGTTCAGGAAAAAAATGCGTGGAACGACCAGTTTTACGGAGATTGTCAAAGCTCAAGGAAAGACTCCGTCGAGTCATCTGATTTCCTACCGTCGGACCATTCCGAATGAGCAAGAAGTGGCTAAGCTAGGCATATTGCCAACTGATAATATCATTCGGATGGAACGTGTTCGCTATGCTGATAAGATTCCTGTTGTCTATGAAGTGGCTTCTATTCCTGAGAAATTTATCAAAAATTTTCAAAAAAAGAAGAAGTAACTAAGCACTTCTTTTCAAACCTTACAGCAACATGGTTATCGGATTGGTAAATCTCATCAGACTATCTATGCTCGCTTAGCCAAGGAAAAAATTGCTCATTATCTAGAAGTGGAAAAGGGGCATGCTATTTTAGGTCTGACCCAGGTTTCTTACTTTGATGATGGAACGGCTTTCGAGTATGTAAAGAGTCAATACGTCGGAGAACGTTTTGAATTTTATCTAGAAAATAATTAATCTTTTAGTTTTCTCTTGAAGTAGGATTTTTGATCTTGCTTTAGGAGATTTTTTGATCTTGTATTCATGTAAAAAAGACAGGCTGTAAATTGAGAAAAAAAGCCATACTCTAGGCATTTTTCTAGAAATCGTGTTATAATAGTTATGTTATATGGTCCCGATAAGGTGGTAGGATTGGCAAAGACTCTTCCTACCAGTTCTTTGTAACTCTATAACAAATATTTTTTAAGGGGGGGGACATTTTTTATGTCAGAACGTAAACTTTTCACGTCTGAATCTGTATCTGAGGGGCACCCAGATAAGATTGCAGACCAAATTTCAGATGCTATCTTGGATGCTATTTTAGAGCAGGATCCAGAAGCACACGTTGCTGCTGAGACAGCTGTTTATACTGGTTCAGTTCATGTCTTTGGTGAGATTTCAACGACAGCTTATGTGGATATCAACCGTGTCGTACGTGATACCATTGCAGAGATTGGCTACACCAATACAGAGTATGGTTTTTCTGCAGAGACGGTGGGAGTTCATCCATCATTGGTAGAGCAATCTCCAGATATTGCCCAAGGTGTTAACGAAGCCTTAGAGGTTCGTGGAAATGCAGATAAAGATCCGCTTGACCTGATCGGAGCTGGTGACCAAGGTCTCATGTTTGGTTTTGCAGTGGATGAAACAGAAGAACTCATGCCATTGCCAATCTCACTCAGTCACAAGTTGGTGCGTCGTTTGGCTGAACTTCGTAAGTCTGGTGAAATTAGCTACCTTCGTCCAGATGCTAAATCTCAAGTTACGGTTGAGTATGATGAGAATGACCAGCCAGTGCGCGTGGATACCGTCGTTATTTCAACTCAACACGATCCAGAAGTGAGCAACGATCAAATCCATGAAGATGTAATTAACAAGGTGATCAAAGAAGTGATTCCAGCTTCTTATCTGGATGATGAAACTAAATTCTTCATCAATCCAACCGGTCGTTTCGTTATCGGAGGACCTCAAGGAGACTCAGGTTTAACTGGTCGTAAGATCATCGTAGATACTTATGGTGGTTATTCACGTCACGGTGGTGGTGCCTTCTCTGGTAAGGATGCGACTAAGGTTGACCGTTCAGCATCTTATGCAGCTCGCTACATTGCCAAAAACATCGTTGCTGCGGGCCTTGCTAAGAAAGCAGAAGTTCAATTGGCTTATGCCATTGGTGTAGCCCAACCTGTATCTGTTCGTATCGATACTTTCGGTACTGGAACAGTAGCTGAAAGCAAGCTTGAACAAGCAGCGCGTCAAATCTTTGACCTTCGTCCAGCAGGAATCATCCAAATGCTTGACCTTAAACGTCCAATCTACCGTCAAACAGCAGCTTATGGACACATGGGACGTACAGATATCAATCTTCCATGGGAGCAATTGGATAAGGTTGATGCTTTGAAAGAAGCAGTGAAATAAAGTAAAAGAGAGTGGGACAGAAATCGGTAATTCGTTAGAATTCGATTTCGTTGTCCCACCTCCGCACAGTTGAGTAGGGCTGTAAAAGCTGATGAAATCAGCGTAGTAGAGCCCACTCAACCACTGCGTCTTGCTCGACAATCCAAAGACAATTGAGAGGCTAGGACTTTTGTCCCAGCCTCTTTTTAGTTATGATTTAGAGATATTTTTTAAAAAAGCCCAGTTTCCAATGGACTTAGACCCGTACTCTAACTCCATAAAATCTAGTAATACATATTCGTTCTTTTTGTAGAATGGAACATTTTTTTCTGTACTGGTAATGAGTCCTAAGCGCTTGCACCCCTTAGATTTGACATATGGTTCAACTGCGTCTCTAAGAAAAGCACTGCCCACTCCTTGTCCTTTAATGGATGGATTGACTGCAAGGAGCATCAAATACCAGTCAAAGCTATTGGATTTTTTCAAATGTTCTTCGCAACGGTCTACTAAATCAAGATACTTTAAAAAATTACGTGGGCTAATATAGCGAAATAGTTTTATTACGCCATTTAGCAAGTAAGATAAGATAGAAAAATCATTTTGTTGTAATAAGGCAACAGCTAGGATTTCTCCGTCTTGTTCAGCTACTAAACAGGTTTCCTCTTTGATATAGAGGCGAGTCAGGAGACTCTCCAATAGTTCTAAAAAAGCAGGATAGTAGTCCGGCTTTTTTTCAAATCATCTATAATTAGAGTTAAAAATGGATAGTCAAAAAAGCTGTCGGCTACTACTTTTCCAATTTTTTGGTATTCGTCTAGCCTTGCTTTTCTGTATATTATTTTTTCTATTTAGAAGCTCCTTTTTTATGTTGTAAAATCATAATAGTAGAATAAATTGTTTTGATGATCAAGTACCGAGTTATACAGAAATAATACCAAATTTAGTAAGTTGAAAGGTTGTTAGAGAACTCTTTCATACTCAATGAAAATCAAAGAGCAAACTAGAAAGCGAGCCGCAGGTTGCTCAAAGCACTGCTTTGAGGTTGTAGATAAGACTGATGAAATCAGTCACATATATAATCCAAGGTGAAGTTGACGTGGTTTGAAGAGATTTTCGAAGAGTATCAGTAACACTGGATATAATTCTAGAAGATAGGATTAGACAGATAAAGAACACTCTAGAAAACTAGAGTTTCTAGAGTGTGGTTCAAATATTGCTAAGTTTTATTTTGTAGGAATTGAGATTTCAATCAATTTTTCAGAGTAGAGGGTCTTGATATTAGCTTCATCGATATTTTGCTTGTCTATCTTACGGTTTAAGAAAAATTCTTGGATTTTTTCCATTTCTTGATCGCGGATAGCACGATGTTTGTTGGAAATGAGGATTTCATAATGAAGCGGTGCCTGAGTAAAGATAACATCAGTATTGCCTGCAGAGTAGACCTCTACGAGTGTCGCGTCGGTACTCTCCAGTTGGCTTTTAACAAGGTTTGAGTGAGAATTAGTAGTGTTGATGAGCTTCATAGGCTTTCCTCCTGTGTTTCTATCTCTATTATAGCACTTTTTGGAAAAATTGGAAAAGTTAATTTAAACTTGATGCTGTTTTTTCCAAGCTTCAATTGCCCATTTATGACTGCCACGTTTTAAATTTGTAATAGCTTCATCAATTGGGAACCAAGCTAGGTGATTGAAGTCCTCCAAAGGTTTTTGGAATTCTTGATAAGAAGTAGCTTCGTAGAGATAGGCTGGATTGTAGTAGTAGGTATCGCGATGGCTGGAATAGAAATACTCATCTGCTTGTCCATAATAAGTACCAATCTCAGCTGTAAAACCTAATTCTTCAATCAGTTCTCGTTTTAAAGCTTCAAAATGATCTTCACCTGCTTCAATCTCGCCACCTGGCAAGAACCAAGCACCATTTGGAGCTTGAACGAGGATGATCTTTTCATGTGCTGAGTCAGGAATGACTGCATAAACACCATATCTAGTTTTGTAGGTCACACCCTCTTTTTTTTCTCCAAAGGTTGGATTTGTCATAAATTTCTCCTTTATGTGTGCGCTTTCTTTCTATCATATTAAAGAATGCTCTTACTGTCAAGTAAGAACATTCTTTTAGTATTTGGAATTAGTCATTTGAGTCAACTGTTTCCAATTTATTTTTTGATTTGATCATGATTTTACCATTGCTAGTCATGACTGCCTTGAGTTCTTTTTCGCTTGGATTTTCAAGGTAGTAGTCAGTAATCGCATCTTCGATATAGTCTTGAATCGTACGACGGAGTGGACGAGCTCCCATTTTTGGATCGTAGCCAAGGTCTACAAGTTTTTCTTTAACCTTATCTGTAACATCTAGGTGGATGTTATTGCTAGAAAGGCGTTTATTGACATCATCCAGCATGAGGTCAACGATTTGAAGGAGGTTTTCCTTGCTGAGAGCCTTGAATTCGATAATCCCATCGAAGCGGTTCATGAACTCAGGGCTAAAGAAGTTGCCTAATTCCCCAAGGACAGAGTTGGTACGCCCTTCTCTAGCAGCACCAAATCCAACACTAGCTTCAGCTTTGCCTGTACCTGCATTTGAGGTCATGATAATGATGGCATCTTTGAAGCTAACGGTGCGACCTTGACCATCGGTTAAACGGCCATCATCCAAGACCTGAAGGAACATATGCATGACATCTGGATGGGCCTTTTCAACCTCGTCTAAGAGAATGAGAGAATACGGATTGCGACGCACTTTCTCAGTCAATTGTCCAGCTTCATCGTAGCCAACATAGCCTGGAGGGGCACCGACGAGTTTTGCCACGCTGTGTTTTTCCATGTATTCGCTCATGTCAAAGCGAATCATGCTATCAGCAGAACCAAAGAGTTCGATAGCCAGTTGTTTGGAGAGTTCTGTTTTACCAACACCAGTAGGACCAACAAAGAGGAAGCTACCGATTGGACGGTTTGGAGTACCGAGTCCAACACGGTTACGACGGATAGCTTTAGCGATTTTATCGACGGCATCATCCTGGCCGATGACATGGGCTTTAAGGTCATTCGCTAAATTGATAAGTTGAGATTGCTCTTTTTCTTTCAAATCACCAACTGGAATATTAGTCTTTTGCTCAATGATATGTTCAATCGTCTTTTCACTGATGATTGGCGTATCCTGGTCGGTTACCTTAGTCTTTTGCATTTCCTTATACTTAGCAATCTGATCACGGAAGTAGGCTGCTTTTTCTCAAAAGTCTTCATCACGAGTTGCCTGAGTTTTAAGATTTTCTGCTTCGATTAAGCGTTGGTCAATCACCTTCGGATCCACAAAAATTCAAGGTTAAGTTCATTTTTGAACCAGCTTCATCTAGGAGGTCAATAGCCTTATCTGGTAAGAAACGATCTTGGATGTAACGGTTAGAGAGAGTAGCAGCAGCTTCGATAGCCCCATCAGTATAATGAACATGATGGTAATCTTCGTATTTCTTTTGAATTCCTTTGAGGATAATGATGGTTTCTTCAACTGTTGGTTCATCAACCTTAACAGGTTGCATACGGCGCTCAAGAGCTGCGTCTTTTTCGATAATGCGGTATTCATTCAGAGTAGTAGCACCAACCAGTTGGAGTTCGCCACGAGCAAGGGCAGGTTTGAGGATATTTCCTGCATCCATATTGCCATCTCCTGCAGAACCAGCTCCAACAATCTCATGAATCTCGTCAATAAAGAGGATGATATCATCGTGTTTGCGAATTTCCTCCATGAGTTTTTGCATGCGTTCTTCGAACTGCCCACGAATTCCTGTGCCTTGGACAAGACTAACGACGTCTAGGCGAATGACTTCTTTCCCTTGAAGTTTATGGGGAACGTCACCGTCAACAATTTTCTGAGCGAGGCCCTCGACAACTGCTGTCTTACCAACACCAGGCTCACCGATAAGGACAGGGATTGTTTTTTTGGTTCTACGGTTGAGAATTTCAATGACACGGATGATTTCTTCATCACGACCGATAACAGGGTCGACATTTCCACGACGGGCAATCTCAGTTATATTGATACCGTACTCTTCCAAGAGTCCTTTTTCTTGACTAGGAGGAGGTGTTTGAGCGGGCCCGCGATTTTGGGAGCCATAACCACCATTACCACCGTATCCGCCGCCTGACTGGGTTGGAGGAACATTGTTATTAGAAGAAGGTCTAAAGTTATTTAGGTCGTTAAAGAAGTCTCCAAAGGGATCAAAAATCACGGTTGTTTAAATCTGTAATTCCTTTAAATAAGCTATTGTTAGGATCTGTTTTTGATAATTTTTGTAGCAGTTTTTGACAAAGGTCAATTTGCTTTTTGTTGTCCATTAAGATTGGTGTAAAGATGGATAGTTGAGTCATTGATTTTTGCAGTTTTGACAGAGCATACCGCCACCTCATTTCTTTTCTTCGTATTGACTAAATCTAAAAAGGTCAAAAAAATAGTCAAACAAGTATATAATTTAATTATATCATGATTATTGGGCAATTCAAGTAAAAAGATTGGAGACTAGCACTATAAATAGTAGAGCGCTATTCATGAGAAAAATCTTGATAGTAAGAAAAAATCCCATTTGTCATACAAAAAAAGGATTCTCGTTTGTTAGAGTAGGAGAAGTTTCCTACATGTATATCTATTATTAGTATAGAAGTTCGTAAATTTCCATCGCAATCAAGTCGATGCTGTCAAAAAGTATATGTTTCACGAGCTTCAACATCACGAAGTGTAAAGATTGGGCCATTTTTCTTCGTCGTGGTTAAAATGCAACCTCTGCGACAACAACTCCTTCGCGTTCAAAGTTACGTTTTTAAGTTACCACCATCTTTTGTCATTGCTTCTAAGCGATTGATGATTCTAACCAAATGTGATTCCATTTTTGATTCTCCTCCATTTCTTATCTTTACTATTTTACCATAAACAGACTCTACTTGACTAGAAAAAAACTTAGATTTCTCACTATTTCCCTCGTCTTTGAAAAATTTTATTGAAAATTATCAGGTAAGGATATTGCATTTTTATGCAAAAATATGTTATCCTTATACAAGTTTTAAGTTTAAATTAAATATAGAAAGTAGAGCATCTATGAATTTTTTTCTTTTTTTACCAAAATACCTGCCATATTTTAACTATAGTGCTCATTGTTACCATTATCATTTCTATCTTGGTGGTCTTTTTGAGGGACCATTTCTAGGAGTGTTGTTGGCCTTTTGCACAACGGTCGAAGATTAAACCACTTGTTTGGTTTTGCCAATCTTTACATCTGGGTCTTCCGTGGGACACCGATGATGGTGCAGATTATGATTGCCTTTTGCGTTGATGCATATTAGTGCTCCTACTATTCAAATAGGGATTTTAGATGTTGATCTTACTCGCTTGATTCCGGGTATTTTAATTATTTCTATGAATAGTGGTGCCTATGTATCAGAAACCGTTCGTGCTGGGATTAATGCAGTGCCGAAGGGGCAATTAGAGGCAGCTTACTCTCTAGGTATTCGTCCTCAAAAATGCTATGCGCTATGTCATCTTGCCACAGGCTATCAAGAATATCTTGCCAGCCTTGGGGAACGAGTTTATTACCATTATCAAAGATAGCTCGCTCTTGTCAGCAATCGGTGTCATGGAATTATGGAATGGAGCTACTACGGTGTCAACAACCACCTACCTACCTTTAACTCCACTCTTATTTGCGGCCTTTTACTACTTGATCATGACCTCTATCTTGACACTAGCCTTGAAAGCTTTTGAAAATCGTATGGGACAAGGAGAGAAAAAATAATGACTGAAACGCTTATAAAAATTGAAAATCTTCATAAAAACTTTGGGAAAAATGAAGTTTTAAAAGGAATTGATCTGGAGATTAAAAAGGGAGAAGTTGTGGTGATTATCGGACCGTCAGGTAGCGGGAAGTCAACCCTCCTTCGCTCCATGAATCTCCTCGAAGAAGCGACAAAAGGAAAGGTCATCTTTGAAGGAGTGGATATTACGGATAAGAAAAATGACCTCTTTGCCATGCGTGAAAAGATGGGTATGGTTTTCCAACAATTCAATCTCTTCCCAAATATGACAGTGATGGAAAATATTACACTCTCTCCTATCAAGACTAAGGGAGAAAGTAAGGAAGTGGCTGAAAAGAGAGCCCATGAGCTCTTGGAAAAGGTTGGTTTACCAGATAAGGCAGATGCCTATCCGCAAAGTTTGTCTGGTGGGCAGCAGCAGCGTATTGCTATCGCGCGTGGTCTTGCTATGGAACCAGATGTCTTACTTTTTGATGAACCGACTTCTGCCTTAGACCCAGAAATGGTAGGGGAAGTACTAGGGGTTATGCAAGAACTTGCTAAATCAGGAATGACTATGGTCATTGTAACGCACGAGATGGGCTTTGCGCGTGAAGTAGCAGACCGTGTCATCTTTATGGCAGATGGGGTTGTTGTCGAAGACGGAACCCCAGAGCAAGTCTTTGAACAAACACAGGAACAAAGAACCAAGGATTTCTTGAGTAAGGTTTTGTAAGAATATCGTAATTTAGAGAGTGGGACAGAAATCGGTAATTCGTTAGAATTCGATTTCGTCGTCCCACCTCCGCACAGTTGAGTAGGGTTGTAAAAGCTGATGAAATCAGCGTAGTAGAGCCCACTCAACCACTGCGTCTTGCTCGACAATTCAAAGACAATTGAGAGGCTAGGATTTTTGTCCCAGCCTCTTTCTTATAGTTTCAGACTATAAGGTCCCTTAGGCAAGAAGTGTTAGAAGGTAGAGCGATTTTTTGCTATAATAAAGAATATTTGTTAGAAAAGAGAAGATACATGACACAGATTATTGATGGGAAGGCTCTAGCTGCTAAGTTACAAGGTCAATTGGCTGAAAAAACGGCTAAACTAAAAGAAGAGACAGGCTTGGTACCTGGCTTAGTCGTCATTTTAGTCGGAGAAAATCCAGCTAGCCAAGTTTACGTTCGCAACAAGGAACGTTCAGCTATTGCTGCAGGTTTTAGAAGTGAAGTTGTGCGATTTCCGGAGGCCATTACTCAAGAGGAATTGTTAGAATTAATCGCTAAATACAATCAAGATCCAGCATGGCATGGGATTTTGGTTCAGCTTCCCATTACCAAAACACATCGATGAAGAAGCTGTTTTACTAGCTATTGATCCAGAAAAGGATGTGGATGGTTTCCATCCTCTCAACATGGGACGTCTCTGGTCTGGTCACCCAGTTATGATTCCTTCAACACCAGCTGGAATTATGGAGATGTTCCGTGAGTATGACATTGAGCTAGAAGGTAAAAATGCAGTTGTCATCGGCCGTTCCAATATTGTCGGGAAGCCCATGGCTCAGTTACTGTTGGCTAAAAACGCAACTGTAACCTTGACCCACTCTCGCACCCATAATTTAGCCCAAGTAGCTTCTAAAGCAGATATTTTAGTCGTGGCGATTGGTCGTGCCAAGTTTGTGACTGCTGACTTTGTCAAACCAGGAGCTGTTGTCATTGATGTAGGGATGAACCGAGATGAAAATGGCAAGCTCTGTGGAGATGTTGATTACGATGCTGTTGCACCAATTGCTAGTCATATCACCCCTGTACCTGGTGGAGTTGGTCCAATGACCATTACTATGCTGATGGAGCAGACTTATCAGGCTGCTTTAAGAACGCTGGATAGAGACTAATCTCTACTACAATCATTAATGAATTTTTAAAAAGTAAGTTCTAATGGACTTGCTTTTTTTCTTGCTCTATTTCTACTAAAAATTCCAGTAAAACTTCTACAAATTATTGAAAAAAACTTCTACTATTTTGATATATTAAAAAGCATCAATATGTATATGCAAAAAAATAAGTAAGCGTCTAGAGGGAGGTTTATTTTTGAGCAAAAAATGTAATCGCTTACTAAATATATAAGAAAGGAAATCAGGAATTAATGGATAAGAGATTTTTTGAAAAACGGTGTCATTTTAGTATTCGTAAATTTGCAATAGGTGCGGCATCTGTCATGATTGGAGCTAGTATCTTTGGTCTTCAGGTGGCGCAAGCTGCAGAAACCGAAACATCCAGTCCGAGCGAGGAAACAATTCATCAAGTTCAACCTTTAGATAAACTTCCAGATGATCTTGCTGCAGGCCATTGCAAAAAGCTGAGCAAAATGGCGCACAAGATTCTGCTACTGAAAAAAAGAAGAAAAAGGATACGGATGAACCAGCAAAACCAGTAACTGAAGAAAAAGGTGACTGAGGCAACAAGTCCTAAGGAAGAAAAAGGAAGCAGAAGTAGTTAATCCTAAAGGGAAGATAAAAAAACTGAAAAAAACCTGCTGCCCAAGTGGATGGGAAAAGAGGCTATAGTTTCAGAAGCAAGCTCTGAAAAAGCCAGCAGTTCCAGAAGAACATACGGATACAACTAATCAGGATAAACCAGTAGCTAACGATAAAATCAAGGAAGAAAAAAAGCTTCAGTAAGTGAATCGTCTCAAGCAACAAAAAGAGAAAGAAAAAGAAGACCAGCTTTTACAGGAAAGAAAAACAAAATTTTAACAAAGACTGGTATTTTAAACTAAACGCTCAGGGGTGATTTTTCTAAGAAAGATGTGGATGTTCATGACTGGTCTAAGTTGAACCTTCCTCATGACTGGAGTATCTATTTTGATTTTGATCACAAGTCTCCTGCTCGAAATGAAGGTGGTCAATTAAATGGTGGTACTGCCTGGTATCGTAAGACCTTCACGGTTGATGAAGCTGCCAAGGACAAAAGATGTTCGGATCAACTTTTGATGGAGTTTACATGGACTCTAAAGGTCTATGTAAATGGTAAATTTGTAGGTCATTATCCAAGTGGTTATAATCATTTTTCATATGATATTACTGAATTTTTAAATAAAGATGGCAGTGAGAATACCATTGCTGTCCAAGTTACCAATAAGCAACCAAGTAGTCGTTGGTACTCAGGAAGTGGTATCTATCGTGATGTGACTCTTAGCTATCGTGATAAGGTGCAAGTAGCCGAAAAATGGAAATCACATTACAACTCCAAAAATTAGCTGAACAAAAAAAGATGGCAATGTTGAAACACAAATTCAAAGCAAGATTAAAAAAATACTGCTAAGAATTTAGCTAAGGTATATGTAGAGCAACAGATTTTTTTACCAAAGAAGGTAAGGCTGTTTCAGATTTGGTTCGTTCTGCAACAAAGAACCTAGCAGGAAAATGAGACAGCTGACTTTAAGCAAACAATCTTAGTGAATAAACCAACTCTCTGGACAACCAAAAAGTTATCATCCTCAGCTCTATGTTCTGAAAAACAAAGGTTTATAATGAAGGACAGCTAGTTGATGTGACAGAAGATACTTTTTGGTTATCGTTATTTCAACTGGACAGCCAAAGGAAGGGATTCTCTCTGAACGGTGAGAGAATGAAATTCCATGGGGTTAGTATCCACCATGATAATGGATGCCTTTGGGGGCAGAAGAAAAACTATAAGGCAACCTACCGTAAAGTTAAAACTCCTGAAGGATATGGGAGTTAACTCTATACGTACGACTCACAATCCAGCGAGTCCACAGTTACTTGATGCTGCTGCTAGTCTAGGACTTTTTGGTCCAAGAAGAAGCCTTTGATACTTGGTATCGTGGCAAGAAAACTTATGACTATGGTCGTTTCTTTGACCAAGATGCGACTCACCCAGAAGCCAAGAAGGGTGAAAAGTGGTCTGATTTTGACCTCAGAACCATGGTCGAACGAGATAAAAATAATCCTTCAATCATCATGTGGTCACTCGGAAATGAAGTTGATGAGGCTGATGGTGGAGAACGATCACTAGAAACAGCTAAGCGCTTGAAAGCAGTTATCAAAGCTATCGACACCGAGCGCTATGTGACCATGGGTGAAAATAAATTTAGTCGTGCTTCTACGGGCTTGTTCCTAGAACTAGCAGCAATCATGGATGCTGTAGGTATGAACTATGGAGAGCGTTTTTACGACGCTGTTCGTAAAGCGCATCCAGACTGGTTGATTTATGGTTCTGAAACTTCTTCAGCAACTAGAACTCGTGATTCTTATTTTAATCCCTGCTCAAAATCTCTGGCACGACAATCGTCCAAATCGTCACTATGAACAATCAGACTATGGTAATGACCGTGTAGCCTGGGGTAGAACAGCTACTGAATCTTGGACCTTCGACCGTGATCGTGCTGGCTATGCAGGTCAGTTCATCTGGACTGGTTTTGACTATATCGGTGAACCTACACCATGGCATAACCAAGATAATACACCAGTGAAAAGCTCTTACTTTGGTATTATTGATACGGCAGGCTTGCCTAAGAATGATTTCTATCTTTACCGTAGTGAATGGTATAGTGCCAAAGAAAAACCAACTGTTCGTATCATGCCTCACTGGAATTGGACTGAGGAAACGCTCAAGGAACGTAATATGCTTATCAATGGCAAGGTTCCAGTTCGGACTTTCTCAAATGCCGCTAGCGTAGAATTGTTCTTGAACAACGAGTCCCTTGGTAAGAAAGAATTTGTTAAGAAAACAACTGAAGATGGACGCCCTTATCACGAGGGAGCTAAACCAAGTGAATTGTATCTTGAGTGGTTGGTTGACTATAAACCAGGTACCTTAACAGCTATTGCTCGTGATGAAAATGGCAAAGAGATTGCGCGTGATAGTGTGACAACAGCAGGGGAGCCAGCTAGAGTTCGACTCACTAAGGAAGAACATGTCATCACTGCAGACGGAAAAGATTTGTCATACATTCATTATGAAATCGTTGATGAAGATGGCAATGTCGTTCCAACTGCCAATAATCTTGTTCATTTCAATCTTCATGGCCAAGGTCAAATTGTTGGTGTGGATAATGGGGAACAAGCTAGCCGTGAACGCTATAAAGCTCAGAAAGATGGCACATGGCAAAGAAAAGCCTTCAATGGTAAAGGTGTTGTCATTGTTAAATCCACTGAAAAAGAAGGGAAATTTACCCTCTTTGCAGATTCTGCAGGTTTAGCTTCTGATCAAGCAACAGTCACAACCGTTTCAGGCAAGAAAGAAAATCGCCATTTTGTCGCTTTTGCCCCTGTTAAGGCAACGAACTGATGTCAGCGAAAATCCTAAATTGCCAGAAACTGTGACAGCTATTTATAGCGATGGTAGTGTCGAAGAAAAAGCTGTGACTTGGGACATACCCAGATGATCTCCTTTGCAAGTGCTGGTGAGAAAAAAAGTTCTTGGTAATGTAGAAGGTCTCGAAGCTAAGGCTGAAGCCCTTGTCAAGGTAGTTGCACTTGATAAGTGGTTGCCTAAAGGTGGCAACAGTCCCAGTTGGTACAGCTGTAGAAGATTTGGACAAGACTGTAACGGCTGTTTTGTCAGATGGTAACTTGGTTGATGTGGATGTCGTTTCTTGGACTTTGAAAGATCCTTCTGCCTTGACAAAAAGAAGGTGGACGTGACTGAAGCAACTGGTAAATTGGTAGGCAAATGACTACGAGGTTACGGCAACCTTTATCGCAAGTGATAAGGAAACAGAAAGTACTGTTACAGGTCTCACGGTTGGTGACAAGTCTCTTGAAAACTTTGAGCCTGGAAAGACCTACTACCGAGTATCCCTTCCTTATACTGCTAAAATCCCAAGTGTTGGAGCACAAACTACTGGCTATCAGGTAACAGTTCAACAAGCCTCAGCTGCCAATGATTATCAGGCTTCTGTATTCTTGAGTGACCAGAAGGGCGATTTAGTTCAAACTTATTTGATTCAATTTGTGAAAGAAGCGCCTGCCTTGACACGCTTGGAAGTAAGTGTAGAAGGAAAAGAAAATGCAACAGAAGATCAAGTTCTCCCTTATCATGTCATTGGACATTATGAAGATGGTTCACAGACTGAATTTTCAGCGTCAGATATCCATTTGGAAGCTAAGTCAGCTGATGGTGGTCATCTTGAGGTGAATGGTCAGAACTTGCTTCTTTACAAGAAAGGTAGTGTAACCCTCACTCCTCGTATTGACAATCAAACTGATAAGACTCAGTCTGTAGCAACTGAACTTGTGATAAAAGAAAATACAGTAGACAAGAAAATTGTCAAACTTCATCCTGTAACTATCTCTACAGATATCAATCAGCAACCGAATTTGCCTGATCAAATCGGAGCAGAATTTGATAAAGGCTTGCCTCGTAAGGTAGCTGTAACTTGGGACAAGGTAGATGCCAAAGAACTTGGTTACTATCATAGCTTTACCCTTAAAGGTCATGTCGAAGGTACAGATATTGAGGCTCTTGCCAATGTGACTGTTGAAGGTTTGCAGGTTGCAGAAGAAATCAGTTTAACTCTTCCTAAGGGTGAAACTGTTCAATTACCAGCTAGCGTCCGTGCTTATCATTCAAATGGAACAACTGTCTATAAAGATGTCGTTTGGGACAAGGTTCCAGCTAACTTTAGTCAGACTGAGGGAATCTTTGAAATCAAAGGGTCAATTGGTTGGGTAGCCATCTGACTACCAAGGCTCATGTTCGTGTTTCCAGTCAGGTTGTTGCTGGAAATAATATCTCGAAACAATGGACTGGTTCTCAATTGCCAGCAGCTATCGTATCCAATACTGGTGGGGATGATTCGGCAAATACCTTTGAACGACTTTGACCGTTTCAAGAGCCAATACAGATGTCAAAAAAATCGATGGACTACATGGCAAACAAATACTGATAATGACTGGGCATCTATCTTGTTTGGTAACTCTGGTGATTTGACAAAACGCTTTTGTCGACAATCTTTCCGTTGATTTCTATACAGACGGGAGCAATCGGACTTCCAAAAAGAATATGTCATTGAATACTATGTCGGTCAAGAAGTTCCAGATCTTCCAAATGATGTCAATAATGCTCAGCGTGATACCAACCATCCATTCAACAATCCTGCCAACTGGAAAGAAGTTGAACATCTCAAAGCTCCAGGACAATTATCTGCAGGTCAAACCAACCACTTTACCTTTGATAAGGTTGAAACCTATGCTGTTCGTATGCGCATGAAGAAAGCAGACGGAACTGCGGGTGTCGGTTTGACAGAAATCACTATTTTAGGAAGTAAGGTTCCAAGTGCTAGTAGCTCAGAAATTTCTATCCAAGTAGATGGCAAGAAGCTTGAACATTTCAATCCATCTAAGACAGATTATTATATTCCTCAAGCAAGCAAGGAAATTACTGCAACAGCCAGCAACAATGGTGTGGTGACAGTTGTTCCTGCAACAAGTGAAAAAAAGGTGCGACACGCGTCATTTTGAAAGGCAGAAGACGGAACCATCCTGAAAGAATATCGCATCTTCCGTGATGACGAAAAAGAGTCAACACAACCAGTAGCTGCGGAAAATAGTGCTCAGACCTTGAATGTTGGCGATCAACTTCAATTGCCTGCCGAAGTAACAGTCTACTATCCATCGCAGACTGGCTGGGTTAAAGCTAATCTTGCTGTCCAATGGGACGCTGTGCCAGAACATGCGACTGCACAAGAAGGTAGCTTTGAAGTCCTTGGTCATGTTCTAGGAACAGACTTAACAACTAAGATGCAAGTGACGGTTGTTACAAGGGGTAATCAAGTCATTTCAGAAAAATGCAAGTAATAATGAGACTGATTCTAAAGCCTTTTGCGTCTACTACAAATGATACACAAGCAGCTTCTCAGGGATAAGATTTTTCTATATCAACGATGGGCACTTTAACGAGGATGGACGTTGGACTAACTGGTCTCGTACTCCGAAGGACCAAGAAACATCTGTGGGAATTCTCTTTAAGAAGAATGGTCAGATTACACCTCAGTCTGTTGGCAAAAGTAGCAATTCAGTTCTTTAAAGACAGTGGAACAGACGCACCAGCAAAAATGGTACTGGAAAGATATGTTGGTCCTACCTATACAGAACCAAGTACCATTTCTCGTTATGAAGAAAAATGCGGATCATCCGTTTAACAAGGCAGAAAAACTGGCAAGAAATTTCCTTATAAGGCATCTGGAGCAAATCGTGGCTGGTAAGCCAATTGACTTCACCTTTGATCCGATTCAGACAACAGCTATTCGAGCACGTATGACTCGTAAATCCACAACCAATGGTCTAGCAATGGTCGAGTTTAGTGCTTACTCGCCTGCTAAAGTAAGAGATGAGGAAACTCCTTCAGTGACTATTTCGGTTGCTGGAAAAAGCACTGGAAAAACTTTTGATCCTGCGGTTTCAGATTATACAGTGAGCTTAAATGGCACTAAACCACAGGTGACTGCTCAAGCAAAGTGGTCACGGTGTGACAACTGTTGTTGAGTCTGGTCAGGATAACCTTCCTACTCTTGTCCGTCTCCTTTCTAAGGATGGTAGTCTTGTCAAGGAATATCGTATTCACTTTAAGCCTAGTCACCGTATAGTTCCTGAAGAAGGCGACCAAAGTCCTGTTCTCGAACGACCAAGTCTAGAAGTTGTGAAGACCGAAATTCCATTTAAGGAAATTATCCGTGAAAACAATGATTTAGCTCAAGATGAACGTCGTGTAATCTCAGAAGGTAAGAAGGGTGAAAGAGTTGATTATGTTGAGGTTCTAGGATCTAACCGTACAACTGTTCATACAGATACGACTGAGGCGCAAGATCGAATTGTTGAAGTTAAGGTTAAACCAGTCATTACTACTAGTAAAGGCGACGATCCAGCTCCAGTCGTAGAAGTTCCAGAATTTGAAGGCGGCGTTAATGCAGTAGAAGCAGCTAAGCATGAGTTGCCAGAATACACAGATGCGATCGGCACAGTAGGCGACGATCCAGCTCCAGTGGTAGAAGTCCCAGAATTTGAGGGCGGTGTCAATGCAGTAGATGCAGCTAAGCATGAGTTGCCAGAATACACAGAAGCAATCGGCACAGTAGGCGACGATCCAGCTCCAGTGGTAGAAGTTCCAGAATTTGAGGGCGGTGTTAACGCAGTAGAAGCCACTAAAAACGAAGTCCCAGAATACACAGAAGAGATCGGCACAGTAGGCTGACGAACCAGCTCCAGTAGTAGAAATCCCAGAATTTGAGGGCGGTGTCAATGCAGTAGAGGCAGCTAAGCATGAATTGCCAGAATACACAGAAGCAATCGGCACAGTAGGCGACGAACCAGCTCCAGTAGTAGACGTCCCAGAATTTGAGGGCGGTGTTAAAGCAGTAGAAGCTGCTAAGAACGAAGTCCCAGAATTTACAGGTGGCGTCAATGCTGTGGAAGCCGCTAAGAATGAATTACCAGAATACACAGGAACAGTAGCTACAGTGGGGAACAAGCCAGCACCAAGTCTTGTTAAACCAGCTGAAGAGATCAGAATCTTAACTGATAAGGAAACTGGAGTTCTGGTAGCAGGGCTAACTAAAGAGTTATCTAAAGACCTCAAGCTTCAAGTTCAAAAGGTTCTACGCCAAGAATTAGCTGGTAAGCACTACGATGCTTATCAAGTGAAAGTTGGTAGATAAGGACAACCAAGAAGTTGAACTTAAAGGTGCTGTCTTTAGTAAGATTACCAGTTAAAGGGTCAGGTTCAAGAGGTTTATCACATGAGCTTAGATCAAGGTTTGCAGGTTCAAAAAGGTGACGCTTGTAGGTGACACAGTTGAATTTGTCATCAAAGATCTGGGACTTTATGCGATTGTCTATAAAGAACAAAAACCAAGAACCAGTAGAATCAAGCTCGTGGGAACGGCAGTTAATGGAGAGGTCCTTGAGAAATGCTTCAGGTAAAGCAAGTTCAGCGAGACTTCCAGAAACAGGTGAAAGTCGATCTGATACAGCTACCTTCCTAGCAAGTCTCAGTCTTGTTTTATCAGTAGCTCTACTAACTGTTAAACGTAAAGAAAAATAAGGACTGATGACTCCCAGCTTTAACAAAAGCTAATCATTATAAATGAAGAGGCTGAGACAAAAGTCCTAGCCTCTCAATTGTCTTTGGATTGTCGAGCAAGACGCAGTGGTTGAGTGGGCTCTACTACGCTGATTTCATCAGCTTTTACAGTCCTACTCAACTGTGCGGAGGTGGGACGACGAAATCGAATTCTAACGAATTACCGATTTCTGTCCCACTCTCTTTATTAATTGGGTAGTGAGGTGTATAATGAAAGTAAGAGAAAGCATGAAGGAGTAGTGTATGAAAGAGATTGATCAAACTCTATTGAAAAAAGTGATCATCGAGCGTTCTCGTTCTAGTCATAAGGGAGACTACGGGCGTCTTCTCTTGATTGGTGGGACTTATCCCTATGGGGGAGCGATTATTATGGCTGCCTTAGGGGCTGTTAGAAGTGGCGCAGGCTTAGTGACAGTAGCAACAGATAAGGAGAATATTCCAGCTCTACATAGCCATCTGCCGGAGGCTATGGCTTTTGCTCTTGACGATAAGCAATTGCTTGAGCAACAGTTGGAAAAAGCAAGTGTTGTCTTGGTTGGGCCTGGACTAGTGGATGATGAGCGTGGAGAAGAGCTTCTCCAAACAGTTTTTCATCATTCAAATCAAGACCAGACTCTCATACTGGATGGTGGTGCCTTATCCATTTTTGCGAAGACGGGAATGAAATTTCCTAAAGCCCAGCTTGTTTTAACTCCTCACCAGAGGGAATGGCAAGTCTTGTCAGGCTTAGATTTGGATTCCCAAGGAAGCAAGGAAACAGGAGAGGCTTTGAAGAGCTTTCCTTCAGGAACGATTTTAGTCCAAAAAGGTCCAGCTACTCGAATCTGGCAAGCTGGACAAGTTGATTGTTATCAGCTAGGTGTTGGCGGTCCCTATCAGGCGACTGGCGGCATGGGGGATACTCTGGCTGGGATGATCGCTGGCTTTGCAGGTCAATTCCCACAAGCAAGTCTCTATGAAAGAGTGACAGTAGCGACATATCTACATTCAGCAATTGCTCAAGAACTAGCTGAGGACAATTATGTCGTCATGCCAACTACGATTAGTCAACATATCCCAGCCTTCATGAAGAGGATACAAAAAGACACCTGAGGTTTTCAGGTGCCTTTTAAGGATTAGAAGAGTCCTTTGACCTTATCAACAAGATTACCGATTCCTTCTGAGCCTGAAATCAAAGTTTGTGCTTGGTTAAGATACTCACCGAGTTGGTCCTTGTTTTTCTTCGACAAAGGTTTTTGCGGCAGCCAAATCTTTTTTCTCGATTAGCTCTTTTACTTGATTAAACAAATCTAATGGGTTCATGATGTCCCTCCTTTTCTAAACTTCTATTCAATCATTTTTTAGAAAAACTTGCAAGAAACTTGACCCTTCCAATAAAGTTCATGGATGTCAAATTGTGTAAATTTTGATATAATTTTTAATGATGAATTTTAGAAATGATCGGTACGTGGTCGTGGATTTAGAGGCAACCAGTACCGGAAGCAAGGCAAAAATTATCCAAGTGGGAATCGTGGTCATTGAAAATGGCGAGATTGTTGACCAATTTGCAACGGATGTCAATCCCCACGAACCCTTGGATTCTCATATCAAAGAATTAACGGGCTTGACCGATCAGCGACTAGCAGAGGCACCGGAATTTTCTCAGGTGGCTGGAAAAAAATTTTTTGACTTGGTCAAGGACGGTGTTTTTTTGTTGCGCACAATGTCCAGTTTGATGCCAATTTGTTGGCAGAATTTCTCTTTTTCGAAGGCTATGAATTGCGCACTCCCCGTATCGATACAGTCGAATTGGCTCAGGTATTTTATCCTCAACTTGAAAAATACAATCTGGGAATTCTCTGTCAAGAGTTGGGAATTTCACTAGAAAAAGCCCATACTGCCTTATCAGATGCCCAAGCAACAGCAGAGCTCTTTCTTTGTATGAGACAAAAAATATTTCAACTGCCAAAAGGATTGTTGGAGCGCTTATTGAGTTTATCAGACAGCTTACTCTATGAATCTTACCTAGTCATCGAGGAAGTTTATCAGAAACAGTCTCTCCTTGTTGAGCATGATTTGGTAGAAGTGCAAGGCTTATTCTTAAGAAAAGAGAAGCCAGTCCTTTCTCCACGTAAACTATCTAAAGATTTCCAAACCAATATTGCCTTGTTGGATTTGGAAGATAGAGCCCCACAAGCTAGTTTTTCTCAAAAGGTTCAAGATTTTCTACAGAATGAGCAAATTGCTTTTGTGCAAGCTCAGACTGGAATTGGGAAAACCTACGGCTATTTGTTACCCGCTTTATCACTAGAAAACGAAAAAGGAATCCTTCTCAGTGTTCCTACTAAAGTTCTACAAAATCAAGTCATGCAAGAAGAGGCTCGTAGATTGGAAGAGGTCTTTCACCTTTCGATTCATAGTCTCAAAGGACCCCAGAATTATCTAAAACTAGATGCCTTTCATCATGCACTAGAGAAAGAAGAGTCAAATCGCTTGTACACACGTTTTAAGATGCAACTCCTGGTTTGGTTAACCGAGACAGAAACGGGGGACCTAGACGAGATTGGTCAGCTTTACCGTTACCAGCAGTTTTTACCAAACTTGGTGCATGATGGGAATCTTCCCAAAGCTTCTCTTTTTGGTTAGAGGATTTTTTTGGAGACGGGGGCAGAAAAAAGCTCGCTCTTGCCAGCTACTTGTGACAAATCATGCTTATCTCGTTACCCGACTTGAGGATGATCCCAGTCTACTAGAGGGCCGTCTCTTGATTTTGGATGAGGCCCAGAAGATCTTACTAACTTTGGAAAGTCTTTTACAAAAGAGTTTCGTTTTAAACGACATAGTAGACCAGCTAGATCAAGCTCTAGTTCGAGAAGAAGGGACGCTTCAGAGACGCTTGATGGAGAGTATTCGCTTTGAGCTTTGTCATTTGATGGACCAGTTCCTATCTGGCAAACGAAGAATGTGCCCAGCGACAACAATGGCACAACTCCAACAGAATTTCTCAGAGTTAGAAGTTCAAGGTTTCCGGGATTGTCAGCGATTTTTCTGCACTGATGGAGAATTTTGGCTATCAGCCTCAGACTTGTCTAGCAAGAAGGTTGTCATTTCTTCCAGTCGCAATCAACGTCTGCTCTTTTCGGAAATCTTTCCAGAGAGTTGTCAACTCTTAGCTGTCTCTGCAACTTTGGAAATTAGTAGCAGAGTATCTTTACCAGAACTAATGGGATTCCCGCATGCGGCCTTTGACAGACTGGATGAGAATTTTCAAGAAAATCAAGAAATTTTGGTTGTTAAGGATTTTCCATTGGTGACTGAAACCTCTCAAGAAGAATATGCTCATGCTCTTGTAGAAGTGCTGGAAGATTTGTCTTATCTTGAAGAGCCCATGCTCGTTTTATTCACTTCAAAAGACCTTTTGTTGCAGGTATCAGATTCTTTATCTCTTTCTCATTTAGCCCAATATAAGAACGGGGATCCGGTTCAACTCAAGAAACGATTTGAAAGAGGAGACTCTCAACTCTTACTAGGGACAGGTAGTTTTTGGGAGGGAGTTGATTTTGCGACTCATCCTCGAGTGATTGAAGTGGTGACACGTCTGCCCTTCCAAAATCCAGAAGATCCCTTTTACGAAAAAAATGAATCAGGAACTGCGTCTTGAAGGGAAAAATCCTTTCTACGACTATCAACTGCCAATGGCTATTATTCGCCTCAAACAAGCAATTGGTAGAACCATGCGTCGTCTAGGGCAACGCTCTTCTGTCCTTATCTTGGATAGCCGAATGATAAGCAAGCGATATGGAAAGCAGATTGGCAAGGCTTTGTCACAGACTAGTCGAGTCAGAGAAATTGGCAAAGAGCAAGTATTCTCAAAAGTTCAAGAATTTTTACACAAAAAATAAAATAAACATCTGAAAGAATGAAGGAGACCTTTATGAAACGTTCTCTCGACTCTCGGGTCGATTATAGTTTAATATTGCCAGTATTCTGTTTGCTGGTGATTGGGGTTGTGGCTATTTACATAGCTGTCAGCCATGACTATCCTCAAAAATATTTGGCCTATTCTCGGTCAGCAACTAGCATGGATCGTCTTGGGAATTATCATCAGCTTTGTAGTCATGTTTTTTAATACAAAATTTTTATGGCAGGCAACTCCCTATCTCTACGCCCTAGGTCTAGTCCTCATGGTTTTACCCTTGGTTTTTTACAATCCCAATTTAGTGGCAGCAACAGGGGCCAAAAACTGGGTATCAATTGGAGGAGTGACACTTTTTCAACCCTCCGAGTTCATGAAAATTTCCTATATTTTGATCTTGGCTCGGGTCATTGTTCAGTTCACACAAAAACATAAGGAAAAAGAACGAACGATTCCTTTAGACTTTCTCTTGATACTGTGGATGATTGTCTTCACACTGCCAGTCTTAGTTTTACTGGCCTTGCAGAGTGACCTAGGAACGGCCTTGGTCTTTGTCGCCATCTTTGCTGGACTGGTCTTGCTTTCTGGGGTATCATGGAAAATCATCATTCCAATTTTTGCGACAGTTGTATCAGGAATTGCAGGATTTTTGGCAATTTTCATCACAAAAGATGGGCGTGCCTTTATGCATCAGGTCGGGATGCCAACCTATCAGATCAACCGTATCCTTGCTTGGCTCAATCCCTTTGATTATGCACAAACGACCACCTATCAACAGGCGCAAGGGCAAATCGCCATTGGAAGTGGAGGCCTATTTGGTCAAGGATTTAATGTATCCAATCTCTTAATTCCCGTTCGAGAGAGTGATATGATTTTTACAGTCATTGCAGAAGATTTTGGTTTTATCGGCTCTGTCCTCGTCATTACCCTTTATCTCCTACTTATCTATCGAATGCTAAAAATCACTCTCAAGTCCAATAATCAATTTTATACCTACATTTCAACTGGCTTCATTATGATGCTCTTGTTCCATATTTTTGAAAATATCGGTGCGGTGACAGGTCTGCTGCCACTGACAGGGATTCCTCTGCCGTTCATTTCCCAAGGGGGATCAGCCATTATCAGTAATCTAATTGGTGTTGGTTTGCTTCTATCGATGAGTTATCAAACGCATCTAGCCGAAGAAAAGAGCGGTAAGACAAGATTTAAACGGAAGAAAGTTGTTTTGAAAAAAGTTAAATAAGGAGTAAATCATGGCTAAAGTAGCAGTTATCTTAGCAGATGGCTTTGAAGAAATCGAAGCCCTAACAGTTGTGGACGTATTACGTCGTGCCAATATTACTTGTCATATGGTTGGTTTTGAAGCCCAAGTGACGGGATCACATGCCATCCAAGTACAAGCAGATCGTGTGTTTGATGGTGATTTATCTGACTACGACATGATTGTCTTACCAGGAGGTATGCCAGGATCAGCTCACTTGCGTGATAATGAGCAAGTGATTGCTGAACTTCAAAAATTTGAGCAAGTTGGTAAAAAAGTAGCAGCCATTTGTGCAGCACCAATTGTACTGAATCGTGCTGGACTCCTCAAGGATAAAGTGTTCACCTGCTATGATGGTGTCCAAGAGCAAATTGCTGATGGTCACTATCGCAAGGAAACAGTAGTTGTTGATGGTCAGCTGACTACTAGTCGCGGGCCAGCAACTGCCCTTGCCTTTGCTTATAACTTAGTGGAACAACTTGGTGGAGATGCAGATGCTTTAAGAGAAGCCATGCTCTATCGTGATGTGTTTGGATTAGATTAACTAAAACGAGAGGAATCTATCAATTAGGGGATTCTTCTCGTTTTTTACTGTTAAAATAGAAGGAAATCGTCGCTTTTTTGATAAAAAAATGCTATAATGAAGGGTATGAAATATCACGATTACATCTGGGATTTAGGTGGAACTTTACTTGATAATTATGAGACTTCGACCGCTGCTTTTGTGGAAACATTAGCTCAATTTGGAATCGAAGAAGAACATGATAAAGTTTACAATGCCTTGAAAGTGTCAACTGCTTTTGCGATTGACCAATTTGCCCCAAAAATAGAGCATTTTTTAGAAAAATATAAGGAAAACTGAAGCGCGAGAGCTTGAACATCCTGCCTTGTTTGAGGGAGTACCTGCTTTATTGGAGGAAATCTCAGACCAGGGAGGACGGAACTTTTTAGTTTCGCATCGCAATGACCAAGTTTTGGAAATCCTTGAAAAGACTGGAATTGCTGACTATTTTACAGAAGTAGTAACAGCTAGCTCTGGCTTTAAGAGAAAACCAAATCCAGAGTCTATGATCTATTTGCGAGATAAGTATAAGATTAGTTCTGGTATCGTGATTGGTGACCGACCTATCGATATTGAAGCTGGACAAGCAGCAGGCTTAGCGACGCATCTCTTTGAGAATATCGTGACATTGAGACAAGTATTAGAAATGTAAGAAAAAAGAAAAAGGGAAAAAATGACAGAAGAAATCAAAAACCAACAGGCACAGGATTATGATGCCAGTCAGATTCAAGTTTTGGAAGGTCTGGAAGCCGTTCGTATGCGTCCTGGAATGTATATCGGATCGACTTCAAAAGAAGGTCTTCACCACCTAGTCTGGGAAATCGTTGATAACTCTATCGATGAGGCCTTGGCGGGATTTGCTAGTCATATTCAGGTCTTTATTGAGCCAGATGACTCTATCACGGTTGTTGATGATGGACGTGGTATCCCTGTTGATATTCAAGAAAAAACAGGCCGTCCTGCCGTTGAAACTGTCTTTACCGTTCTTCACGCTGGAGGTAAATTTGGCGGTGGCGGATACAAGGTTTCAGGTGGACTCCACGGTGTAGGTTCATCCGTTGTAAATGCTCTTTCTACTCAGTTGGATGTTCGTGTTCACAAAAAATGGAAAAAAATCCATTACCAAGAATACCGTCGTGGACATGTTGTCGCTGACCTTGAGGTGATTGGAGATACTGATAAAACAGGTACAACCGTACACTTTACTCCAGACCCAGAGATTTTTACAGAAACAACAACCTTTGATTTCGATACATTAAACAAACGTATCCAAGAACTCGCCTTTCTGAATCGTGGCCTTCAAATCTCCATCACTGACAAGCGTGAGGGACTTGAACAAACAAAACACTACCACTACGAAGGCGGAATTGCGAGCTATGTTGAGTATATCAATGAAAACAAGGATGTCATTTTTGAAAAACCAATTTACACTGATGGAGAAATGGATGATATCACAGTCGAAGTAGCCATGCAGTACACAACTGGTTACCATGAAAATGTCATGAGTTTCGCCAATAACATTCATACACATGAAGGCGGAACACATGAACAAGGGTTCCGTACAGCCTTAACCCGTGTCATTAACGACTACGCTCGTAAAAACAAACTCCTCAAAGACAATGAAGATAATCTAACAGGTGAGGATGTTCGTGAAGGATTGACTGCTGTTATCTCTGTTAAGCATCCAAATCCTCAGTTTGAAGGACAAACGAAAACTAAACTTGGAAATAGTGAAGTTGTCAAGATTACCAACCGACTCTTTAGTGAAGCATTTTCAGACTTCCTAATGGAAAATCCTCAGATTGCTAAGCGTATCGTTGAAAAAGGGATTCTGGCAGCTAAGGCGCGTGTCGCAGCCAAGCGTGCTCGTGAGGTTACTCGTAAGAAATCTGGTTTAGAGATTTCAAACCTTCCAGGGAAATTAGCAGATTGTTCCTCAAACAATCCAGCTGAAACTGAACTTTTCATCGTCGAAGGAGATTCAGCAGGAGGTTCTGCAAAGTCTGGTCGTGACCGTGAATTCCAAGCGATTTTACCAATTCGCGGTAAAATCCTCAACGTTGAAAAGGCCAGCATGGATAAAATCCTTGCCAATGAAGAAATCCGTAGCCTTTTCACAGCTATGGGAACAGGCTTTGGTGCTGAATTTGATGTCAGCAAGGCCCGTTACCAAAAACTCGTTATCATGACGGATGCCGATGTTGATGGAGCCCACATCCGTACCCTCTTGTTAACCTTGATTTATCGTTATATGAAACCCGTTTTAGAAGCAGGTTATGTTTATATCGCTCAACCACCAATTTACGGTGTTAAGGTCGGCAGTGAAATTAAAGAATACATCCAACCTGGAGCAGATCAAGAAACCCGTCTACAGGAAGCCTTAGCTCGCTATAGTGAAGGACGTTCAAAACCAACTATTCAGCGTTATAAAGGTCTTGGAGAAATGGATGACCATCAACTTTGGGAAACAACCATGAACCCAGAACATCGTCTCATGGCGCGTGTATCAGTTGATGATGCTGCAGAAGCAGATAAAATCTTTGATATGCTCATGGGTGACCGCGTAGAACCACGTCGAGAATTTATCGAAGAAAATGCTGTCTACAGTACGCTTGACGTTTAAAAAAATTGGGAAATAGTTCCCATGGTTTGAAAAATATGATATAATCATTACAATTGTTTCATGTATAAAAAGGAGTTTGATATGTCTGATAATCTGTTGATTATTACTATGATTGCAATCGCGGCTCTTCTGATTATTGCATATGTTGTGGCAGTTTTGTTACGCAAACGCAATGAAAAGAGGCTCGCAGTATTAGAAGAAAGAAAGGAAGAGTTGTATAACCTTCCAGTTAACGATGAAGTAGAAGCTGTTAAGAATATGCATCTGATTGGTCAAAGTCAGATTGCATTTAGAGAGTGGAACCAAAAATGGGTAGACCTATCCCTCAACTCATTTGCGGATATTGAGAATAATCTGTTTGAAGCAGAAGGTTACAATAATTCATTTCGCTTTTTTTGAAAGCTCAACACAAAATTGATCAAATCGAAAGCCAGATTACCCTTATCGAAGAAGATATTGCTTCCATTCGAAATGCTTTGGCAGATCTAGAAAAACAAGAATCCAAAAATAGTGGTCGTGTCTTGCATGCTTTAGATTTATTTGAAAGCCTACAGAAATCGGTCGTGGAAGATTCTGAGAAATATGGTCAAGCACTCCTTGAAATTGAAAAACAAATTGAGAACATCCAATCAGAATTTTCTCAATTTGTGACTCTAAACTCTTCAGGAGATCCAGTTGAAGCAGCAGGAATTTTGGATAATGCGGAAAACCATATTCTCGCTTTGACACATATCGTAGAGAGAATTCCGGCAATTGTTACTAAACTAACTACTGAACTCCCTGATCAACTTGAAGATCTAGAGGCTGGCTATCGTAAGTTGCTTGATGCCAACTATCACTTTGTAGAAACTGACATTGAATCACGTTTGCAGTTGTTGTATGAAGCCTTTGAAAAAAATAACCAAGAAAAATATTAAAAAAATTGGAATTGGACAATGCTGAATATGAAAATACTCAAATTCAAGAAGAAATCAATGCTCTCTATAATATTTTCACACGAGAGATTGCTTCTCAAAAAGTTGTTGAAAACTTGTTGTCAACACTTCCAACCTACCTTGACCACTTAAAAGACAATAATCAAGTCTTGGTGAAAGATATCGAGCGTTTGAGCAAGACATACTTGATGGCTGAGAGTGATGTAAATCATGTTCGTCGTCTTCAAGTGGATTTGGATTCCCTAGAACTTACAGTTAGCGATTTGACTTCAGAACAAGAGGAATATTCAGAAGCTTACTCTGTATTGGAAGAACGTTTAGAAAATGTTCAAGCTACATTAAAAGAAATTGAAGATGATCAAGTTTCAGTGAGCGAACGTCTAGTACAGATTGAAAAAGATGATGTTAATGCTCGTCAAAAGGCAAATGTTTACGTCAATCGCCTTCACACGATCAAGCGCTACATGGAAAAGAGAAATCTTCCAGGAATCCCACAGAACTTCTTGAAATTGTTCTTTGCTGCTAGTCATAGTACTGAAGATTTGATGGCAGAGTTGGAACAGTCACAAGTCAACATTGAGTCTGTCAATCGTATCCTAGAAATCGCGTCACATGATATGGAAGTTTTGGAAACAGAAACATATAGTATCGTGCAATATGCTACCTTGACTGAACAATTGCTTCAATACTCTAACCGCTACAGATCATTTGATGAAGGGATTCAACAAGCCTTCCATGAATCTTTAGAAATCTTTGAAAATGCCTTTGATTATCAAGCATCTTTTGAAAAGATTTCCCAAGCTTTGGAAGTTGCTGAACCAGGAGTAACAAATCGCTTTGTTTCTTCATATGAAAAAAACAAGAGAAATCATTCGATTTTTAATCAAGTGAAGGCGGTGGGACAGAAATCGATAGACAAAGTCTTGATTTCGTAGGCCCAGCCCCGCGAAGATGATTAGGAGTTTTTGGAGTCTAAAAGATCAACAAAAAGTCCAATCAGCTACCGCGTCAAAGTTTGATTGCTAATAAAAAATGAGGTAGGGAGCTTTTGTCCCAACCTCTTTCTTTTTACCGAACTTTTTTTCTAAAAAAATGGACATTTTTCCTATTTATCATTGAAATTATAGGCATGATTTGATATGATAAGACTATGACAAAAAAAGAACAAAGCCGTAAAAGTAAACGACAGAAAGAGAAGAAATTTGTGGATTATTGTGGGGCTTCTATTCTTCACAATCTTAACATTAGGAGCAGGCATTGCTTATAAAGTCTTGACGAAGCAGGCTTTTTGAGCAAAAAAATTGAAGCACTGAAAAAAAGAAAAAAAGATGATTCCTATTCACAAGGAAGTCAGAAAGATCATTTTCGTAAAGGGCAGGCAGAAATCATCACCTACTATCCTATGACGGGGGACAAGGTCATTACCCCTGTTCAGGATATCATTGTAAAAGATATCACGGATAAGGTAGAAGATAAGGAAGATTTGATTTTTTTACTACTCTGAGAAAAGATTCTTCTGCTATCAAGGGTGTGGAGAGTCATCTTGTGAAAAAACAGGTCTATGATTTGAGTGATTCTACTGTTGTAGAATTAGAAAATACATCATTAGATCAGCTTTATCTTAAGGAAGATGGGACCCTGTTTACTTTAGATCAGCTCTTTACAGATGCTAGCAAAGCCAAAGAAACATTTCTTGAGAATATCAAGTCAACCCTCCAAGATAAAAAGCTTGAACAAACTCTTGTTGATCAAGTAATATCCGATTTTTCAGCTACCGATTTATCATCTTGGAAGTTCGTTTACAAAGATAGTCAATTGGTGTTATATCCAGTCAAAGCAACTAATAATGTAGAAGAAATAGCTTTGCCTATTTCAGACTTCTTTGATGTTATCCAATCGTCCTATCTAACTGAAAAGGATGCAGAACTTTATAAGAAGGCTCAGGCTGAGAAAAATAAAAAAGTAGTAGCTCTTACCTTTGATGATGGACCGGACGGAAATACAACACCACAGGCATTGGATATCTTGGCTAAATACAAGATTAAAGCAACTTTCTTTGTCCAAGGCAAAAACATCGCTGGAAATGAAGCAATTCTCAAACGTATGCAGTCTGAAGGTCATGAAGTTGGAAACCATAGTTGGAATCACCCAATTTTAACGAAACTGTCACTGGAAGATGCTAAGAAACAGCTCACAGATACCGAAGACGCTATTACAAAAGTTCTTGGAAAAAGTTCTAAATTGATGCGTCCACCATACGGAGCAATCTCAGATGATATTCGCAATAGCCTTGATTTAAGCTTTATTATGTGGGATGTGGATAGTTTGGATTGGAAGAGTAAAAATGAAGCTGCTATTTTAACAGAAATTCAACGTCAGGTAAGCAATGGATCTATCATTTTGATGCATGATATCCATCAAACATCTGTTAATTCATTACCAAAGGTAATTGAGTATCTGCAGGGACAAGGTTATAGTTTTGTTACTGTATCAGATTTACTCAACACTCGTTTGAAGCCACATGAGATTTACTATTCTCGTAACCAGTAAGGTCATTGTAGGCAAATATTTAGAAAAAAATTTAAAAAAAGATAGTTTTTATCTTGACAAGTAGGGGAAAACTTGATATCATATAAAAGTTGAGAAAAGCAGAAGTGAGAACTTCTCGCCTTGCGACTAACGTTGTCTGGCCCCTACGGATCAAATTTCAGAAATGAAATACAATCATGTAGTGCGGGTTTGCGTTAGCAAGTCCGCTCTTGTTTTTCTCTAAATTAAAAAAAGAGGTGAAAACCATAGCAAAGCAAGACTTATTCATCAATGATGAAATTCGTGTACGCGAAGTTCGCTTAATCGGTCTTGAAGGTGAGCAATTGGGTATCAAACCACTAAGCGAAGCGCAAGCACTTGCGGACGAAGCTAATGTGGACTTGGTTCTCATTCAACCTCAAGCTAAACCTCCTGTTGCAAAAAAATTATGGATTACGGCAAGTTCAAATTTGAGTACCAGAAGAAACAAAAAGAACAACGCAAAAAACAAAGCGTTGTGACCGTGAAAGAAGTTCGTTTGAGCCCGGTTATTGACAAGGGTGACTTCGAAACTAAACTTCGCAATGCTCGCAAATTCCTTGAAAAAGGGAATAAAGTGAAGGTATCCATTCGCTTTAAGGGGCGTATGATCACCCATAAAGAGATTGGTGCAAAAGTTTTAGCCGAGTTCGCTGAAGCAACTCAAGATATTGCTATCATTGAACAACGTGCTAAAAATGGATGGACGCCAAATGTTCATGCAATTGGCGCCAGCAACTGACAAAAAATAATTGTCAGAAAGTTAAATAAAGGAGAAAAAATCATGCCAAAACAAAAAACACACCGCGCATCAGCTAAACGTTTCAAACGTACAGGTTCTGGTGGACTTAAACGTTTCCGTGCTTACACATCTCACCGTTTCCACGGAAAAACTAAAAAACAACGTCGTCATCTTCGTAAAAGCATCTATGGTGCATTCAGGAGATTTCAAACGTATCAAAGCAATGCTTACTCGCTTGAAATAATCGCGTATTTGTAAGTAAACAATTCTAGGAAATATTTGGAGGAAATATAAATGGCACGTGTTAAAGGTGGCGTTGTATCACGCAAACGTCGTAAACGTATTCTTAAATTAGCAAAAGGTTACTATGGAGCTAAACATATCTTGTTCCGTACTGCAAAAGAACAAGTAATGAACTCTTACTACTATGCATACCGTGACCGTCGTCAAAAGAAACGTGACTTCCGTAAATTGTGGATCACACGTATCAACGCGGCAGCTCGTATCAACGGACTTTCATACTCACAATTGATGCATGGTTTGAAATTGGCTGAGATCGAAGTTAACCGTAAAATGCTTGCTGACTTGGCTGTTAACGATGCAGCAGCTTTCACAGCTCTTGCAGATGCAGCTAAAGCAAAACTTGGTAAATAATTATTCATAAGACTGGTGCAAGTTTGTCCCAGTCTTTTTTAAACAAAGGAGAAAAAAATGGCTTCAAAAATGCTACACACTTGCTTGCGAGTCGAAAATCTTGAAAAATCAATTGCTTTTTATCAAGATGCTTTTGGTTTTAAGGAATTACGTCGTAGAGACTTTCCAGACTATGCATTCACTATTGTTTATCTTGGACTTGAAGGTGATGATTATGAGTTAGAGTTGACTTACAACTATGATCACGGACCTTATGTTGTTGGTGACGGTTTTGCTCACATCGCTCTAAGCACACCTGATCTTGAGGCTCTTCACAAAGAACATAGCGTCAAAGGCTACGAAGTGACAGCGCCTAATGGACTTCCAGGGACTCAACCAAACTATTACTTTATCAAAGATCCAGATGGATACAAGGTAGAAGTAATTCGTGAAAATTCATTATAGTTCGTATCGAGTAGCTTGTAGGCTACTCGTTTTTTGTATTTGTAGTAGAATGAAAGAAAAAGAATGGCGTCAGGCATTCACTTAACTCAAAACAAAAAAATGTGCTCGGTTCTTCTATTGAGGCTTTATTAAAACGTGTGAGTCAAGGAAGAGAATTTAATCTAATAAATCATTTGGTAGATATCTATAATAGCTTTTCACTTTCTTACGCAGTTCCTTGTGGGGGAAAAGATTTAGCTAAGATTGTTGGTGACTTCTTGGAAGAGCACGAAGGAATGAATCCTTCTTCCACTAGGGGCTGAAAGTGATGCTCCTGCCTTAGCTGATGAAATGATTTATTTTGATGAACACGGTGCGGTTTGTCGCTGTTAAAATTGGTGTGAACCCCAAAGAACCATGTTAACAGAAGAAACCAAAGATGCTATTTTAGTCATTGAAGCTATCAATGAAGAGCAGGCATCACGAGCTCGAGAAGCAATGCTAGAATTACATACTAAAATTGAGGAATATTTCGGTTTCAGTGGCATGATCAGTCATTTTACAGCTACAAATCCTATCCTATAGGTAGAATAATGAATGGGAATCACGGTTAATTCAACTGTGATTCTTTTTTTCCAAGGGAAGAAAGAAATTGTTTTTCTATTTTCTAAAATGGTATAATATAAGAAGAAAAAGGGAGGTGATAGCGAGTGATTGCACAACTTGATACAAAAACGGTTTATAGTTTCATGGAGAGTATGATTTCCATTCAGAAGTATGTTGACAAGGGGGAAAGCATACGGCTACACAGTACTTGGAATCATGGATATTGACAATCTCTATGGGGCTTATTATTTTATCAAAGAGTGCCAAAAACAGGGGATTCAGCCCTTATTAGGTCTTGAGATGACAGTTCATCATAAGGAGGAAATCGTCAACCTCCGATTTTTAGCCTTGTCAAATCATGGCTATCGAAATCTCATGAAGCTTTCGACTCTAAAAATGACAGGTAAAAAGGAATGGACTGATTTTTCTCCCTATCTAGAAGATGTTTGTGTTATTGTTCCCTATTATTCTTCAATTGATTCCTTGGACTTAGGGCATGACTATTATATCGGAGTGTATCCAGATACAGCTCAGTCGAATTTCTCACTCCATTCTCCCACTTTATCGTGTTAATTCCTTCGAATCTGAGGATTTAGAAACGCTTCAAATGCTCAAGGCGATTAAGGAAAATGTGACCTTGCGAGAGGTAGATGTTCAATCGCAACAAGGCTTGTTTTTACCTGCTGATCGCTTAGAGCAAGTATTTCAAGAAAAGTTTCCGCAAGCCTTAGAAAATCTTTCTGAACTGATTGGAGCAACTACTTATGAGATTGATAGTAGTCTCAAGCTTCCACGCTTCAATCCAGAGAGACCAGCTGTTGAAGAGTTGCGCGAAAGAGCTATTAATGGCTTGGAACAGAAAGGCTTACTCGATTCAGTTTATCAGGAACGTTTGGAAGAAGAACTATCTGTGATTCATGACATGGGATTCGATGACTATTTCTTGGTTGTCTGGGATCTCTTACGTTTTGGTCGTTCTCAGGGATATTATATGGGAATGGGACGTGGGTCTGCAGTTGGAAGTCTAGTGGCCTATGCCTTAAATATTACTGGTATTGATCCTGTAGCTAAGAATCTTATCTTTGAGCGCTTTTTAAATCGTGAACGCTATACCATGCCTGATATCGATATTGATATTCCTGATATCTATCGTCCTGAATTTATCCGCTATGTTCGTGACCGTTATGGTAGTATTCACGCTGCTCAGATAGTCACCTACTCGACTTTTGGTGCCAAACAGGCTATCCGAGATGTTTTTAAACGGTATGGTGTTCCCGAGTACGAGTTGACATCCATAACCAAGAAAATTGGTTTCAAAGATACCTTGACAAGCGCCTATGAAGGCAATCTAGGATTTAGACAACTGATTCAAAGCAGGATTGAGTACCAAAAGGCTTTTGAAATTGCCAAAAAGATAGAAGGCTATCCTCGACAGACCTCTATCCACGCTGCTGGTGTCGTGATTAGTGATAAAAATCTAACGGACTATATTCCTCTTAAGTATGGTGAGGATATGCTCATTACCCAGTATGATGCGCATGGAGTTGAAGGAAATGGCTTGCTCAAAATGGATTTCTTGGGCTTACGAAACCTAACTTTTGCTCAAAAAATGCAGGAGCTCTTATTTGAAACTCAAGGAATTCAGTTAAGGATTGAGGAAATTGACCTTGAGGATAGGGAAACTTTAGCCCTCTTTGCAGCTGGGAAGACCAAGGGAATTTTTTTCAGTTTGAACAACCTGGTGCTATTCGCTTATTAAAGCGCGTGAAACCAGAAAGCTTTTGAAGAAGTAGTGGCAACGACTTCCCTCAACAGACCGGGGGCGAGTGACTATATCGACAACTTTGTGGCTCGAAAACATGGTAAAGAAAAGGTAACAGTTCTGGACCCAGTTTTGGAAGATATTCTGGCTCCAACTTATGGCATTATGCTTTACCAAGAACAGGTAATGCAAGTCGCACAGCGTTATGCTGGTTTTAGCCTTGGAAAAGCTGATATTTTACGTCGGGCTATGGGGAAAAAGAATGCTGCCGAGATGCACCGAATGGAGAAGAGTTTTATCCAAGGTGCCCTCGAAAAAGGTCACGGAAAGGAACAGGCTCAGCAGGTTTTTGCCGTCATGGAAAAATTTGCTGGTTATGGTTTCAACCGATCGCATGCTTATGCTTATGCGGCTTTAGCTTTTCAACTTGCCTACTTTAAAACACATTACCCAGAAATCTTTTATCAAGTCATGCTCAATTATGCTAGTGGAGATTATATTCTCGATGCCCTTGAAATGGGTTTTGAACTAACACCACTCTCTATCAATACAATCCCATATCAGGATAAATTGACAGACAAGACTATTTACTTGGGACTTAAGAGCATCAAGGGGATGCCTCGTGATTTTGCCTACTGGATTATCGAGCATCGTCCATTTAGCAGTGTTGAAGATTTTATCACACGATTACCCAAAAATTATCAAAAGATTAGTCTCTTAACTCCCCTAGTCGAGATTGGTTTATTCGATAGTTTCGGTAAAAATCGCCAAAAAATCTTATCCAACTTACCTACTTTATTTATTTTTGTGGAAGAATTGGGTAGTTTATTTGCAGATAATAGCTACAATTGGCTTGAGAGTGAGGATTTTACGCAAGTCGAAAAGTTCCGTAAGGAACAGGAGTGGCTTGGAGTAGGTATCAGTCCGCATCCTTTATTGATCTTAGCAAAGAATCCTTTGTACCCAATTGTGATTTTGTCTGAACTATTTGAAGGACAGACAGCTACAGTACTCGTTGAGATTCAGTCTATCCGAGTAATCAGAACTAAAAAAGGTGAAAACATGGCCTTTCTGAAAGTTAGTGATAGTAAAACTAAGCTTGAAGTCACAGTTTTTTCTGACCAGTATCGCCAATTTAAAATCTCTTACATGAAGGAAGATTCTACTACCTTAATGGAAAAGTACAGGCAAGAGATGGTCGGCTTCAATTAGTGTTAAATAATCTAAAAGAAGCAGTGAGTGAACGATTTTGGATACAGGTTGCTGATCATGAACATGATACTGAAATTTATCATATTTTAGAGCAATATAAGGGAGAAATTCCAGTCATCATTCGCTACGAAAATGAACAAAAAAATGTCCTTTTACCGAGTTATTTTTGTTGCAAAAGATGTTAGTTTACAGGAATCTTTAAGTCAGATAGTTATGAAAAACGATTTATCGTTAAAAAAATCAATGAAAAATAAAAAGAATTTTTAACTTTAATTATGGTATAATCAGTTAGAATGTTAAAAGAAAAAGGAGCAAAACCAAATGAAACGTATTGCTGTTTTGACTAGTGGTGGAGACGCCCCTGGTATGAATGCTGCTATCCGTGCAGTAGTTCGTCAAGCAATTTCAGAAGGAATGGAAGTTTTTTTGGTATCTATGATGGATACGCAGGTATGGTTGCCGGCGAAATTTATCCACTTGATGCAGCTTCAGTAGGAGACATCATTTCACGTGGTGGTACTTTCCTTCACTCTGCTCGTTACCCTGAGTTTGCAAAACTCGAAGGTCAACTTAAAGGGATTGAGCAGTTGAAAAAACACGGTATCGAAGGTGTTGTAGTTATCGGTGGTGACGGTTCTTATCACGGAGCTATGCGCTTGACTGAGCATGGATTCCCTGCTATTGGACTTCCAGGAACAATTGATAACGATATCGTAGGTACTGATTTCACAATCGGATTTGATACTGCAGTTACGACTGCAATGGATGCCATTGATAAGATTCGTGATACATCATCAAGTCACCGTCGTACTTTCGTAGTTGAAGTAATGGGACGTAATGCCGGAGATATCGCTCTTTGGGCAGGTATCGCTACTGGTGCTGATGAAATTATCATCCCTGAAGAAGGATTCAAGATGGAAGACATCGTAGCAAGTATCAAGGCTGGATATGAACACGGTAAGAAACACAACATTATCGTTTTGGCAGAAGGTGTTATGTCAGCGGCAGAATTTGGTCAAAAACTAAAAGAAGCTGGAGATACAAGCGACCTTCGTGTAACTGAACTTGGTCACATCCAACGTGGTGGATCACCAACTGCTCGTGACCGTGTATTGGCGTCACGCATGGGTGCACATGCTGTTAAACTCCTTAAACAAGGAATCGGTGGTGTCGCTGTTGGTATTCGCAATGAGAAAATGGTTGAAAATCCAATTCTTGGAACTGCAGAAGAAGGAGCTTTATTTAGCCTAACAACTGATGGTAAGATTGTTGTTAACAACCCTCACAAAGCTGATATTGAACTTTCTGACTTGAACAAGAGCTTGTCTTAATCAACTTTAACTAAACTGGTAAAATGACCATAAAAGGTCGAATTATATAAAGGAGTCACAAAAATCATGAACAAACGTGTAAAAATCGTTGCAACTTTGGGTCCTGCGGTAGAAATCCGCGGTGGTAAAAAATTTGGTGATGACGGATACTGGGGTGAAAAACTTGACGTTGAAGCTTCAGCTAAAAACATTGCTCAATTGATTGAAGCAGGAGCTAACACTTTCCGTTTCAACTTCTCACACGGTGACCACCAAGAACAAGGTGACCGTATGGCAACTGTTAAACTTGCAGAAAAACTTGCAGGTAAAAAAGTTGGTTTCCTTCTTGATACTAAAGGACCAGAAATCCGTACTGAGTTGTTCGAAGGTGAAGCTAAAGAGTATTCATACAAAAACTGGTGAAAAAAATCCGTGTTGCAACTAAACAAGGAATCAAATCAACTCGTGAAGTGATTGCTTTGAACGTTGCAGGAGCACTTGATATCTATGATGATGTTGAAGTTGGTCGTCAAGTATTGGTTGACGATGGTAAACTTGGTCTTCGTGTTGTAGAAAAAGACGATGCAACTCGTGAATTTGTCGTTGAAGTTGAAAACGACGGTGTTATCGCTAAACAAAAAGGTGTAAACATCCCTAACACTAAAATTCCTTTCCCAGCTCTTGCTGAACGTGATAACGCTGATATCCGCTTCGGTCTTGAACAAGGTATCAACTTCATCGCGATCTCATTCGTACGTACTGCAAAAGACGTTAACGAAGTTCGTGCAATCTGTGAAGAAACTGGTAACGGTCACGTTCAATTGTTCGCTAAAATCGAAAACCAACAAGGTATCGATAACTTGGACGAAATCATTGAAGCTGCTGACGGTATCATGATCGCTCGTGGTGACATGGGTATCGAAGTACCATTTGAAATGGTTCCAGTTTACCAAAAAATGATCATCACTAAAGTGAATGCTGCTGGTAAAGTTGTTATCACTGCAACAAACATGCTTGAAACAATGACTGAAAAACCACGTGCAACTCGTTCAGAAGTATCAGACGTATTCAACGCTGTTATCGACGGAACTGATGCTACAATGCTTTCAGGTGAGTCAGCAAATGGTAAATACCCACTTGAGTCTGTTCGTACAATGGCAACTATCGATAAGAACGCTCAAACGCTTCTTAACGAATACGGACGTTTGAATTCAGATTCATTTGAACGTAACTCTAAGACAGAAGTTATGGCTTCAGCAGTTAAAGACGCTACAAACTCAATGGACATCAAATTGGTTGTAACTCTTACTAAGACTGGTCACACAGCACGTTTGATCTCTAAATATCGTCCAAATGCTGATATCTTGGCATTGACATTTGACGAATTGACAGAACGTGGATTGATGTTGAACTGGGGTGTTATCCCAATGTTGACAGAAGCTCCATCATCAACTGATGACATGTTTGAAATTGCTGAACGTAAAGCAGTTGAAGCAGGTCTTGTACAATCTGGTGACGATATCGTTATCGTTGCAGGTGTGCCACTTGGTGAAGCAGTTCGTACTAACACAATGCGTATCCGCACTGTACGTTAATCTAATATTAAAAAGCCTATCATATCAAGCTTTCTAGCTTGTGTGATAGGTCTTTTTTTGTGACGAGGGGCAAAATATATCATTTTCCTTTCAATACTAAGGTATATAAAACAGCTTCCCTTATACCTTTTGCTGTAATTAGAGATTTCATTGCTCATCTTTGTATCTTTATGACTAAACCTAGCTAGGATTTTTTGGATAATAAGTCTATAAGTGTATGATTGTTGCTTGAGCTTATTGCTATTTGGACAGAAAGGATTGCTAAAAGATAGTATTTAATAGTGTTTAGGAAAAATAAAAAAAGCTCTCTGGAAAAAAACCAGAAAGCCTGAGAGGCATCTCCATGTGAGAAACCGGTTCACACAATTTCTCAAGGTCCGCTCCTGCGTTATGACCTCCTTTGCTCAATAGTAGCTCTCGCTACATATCGACTCATCGCAAGTTTTATTTTACTATAAGGACAATAAAATGTCAATAAAAAAAGTTCCTATACCAAGGAACTGATGAACAATGCTAATTGCCGGGATCGAACCGGCGACCTCATCCTTACCATGGATGCGCTCTGCCTACTGAGCTAAATCAGCTTACTTAAAAAGTATACTATAGAATCAAATCTTTGTCAATAAAATGTTTTATTTAAAAGTAATCAGCTGTCAGTCAAACTAAAATGGCTTAAGAGAATATCCCTCAGCCATTTTATTCTAACCTAATTGATTTTGTTTTTTTTCTGGATTCCAGATAAAACTTGCAATAAAGCTAAAGATGATGGTAACAATCGCAACTAAGACAGCAAGAATCAGTGCTGGTATGCGAATAAACCACCACAAAGGATTTGGTTTTTTGTTATTGTGCCATTGTTTCGTTTCCTCATCTAGACGTTGGAATTCTAATTGGATACGTTCAGCAACCATCTCAATTCCTTCATCATTCATTTTCTTAATGTCTGAGATATCGATAGGATTTCCGAAGTTCATATCGACACGTTCGCGACTGATGAGTCCTTTTAAGGTCATTGGGCCAGTGTAAGTAACTGGCATGATGCGAACCTTGGCCATTTTAGCAATCAGAGCTACGCCACCTTTGACATCGTTAGAATGACGACTACCACTTGGAAACATGATGAGAGATCGGTCGCTCTTTTTAAGAACATTGATAGGATACTTAATGGCAGAAGCGCTAGGATTTTTCCCGGTCAATAGGAAAGGCACCACACATTCGAATCCACCAACCAAAGATTCGATTAGAGAAAAGTTCCTTTTTAGCCATAAAGACAAATTGCTTTGGTTTGGTCGCAAATGCCATGTAGACAGGATCCCACCAAGTACGATGGGGAGCAACTAGGATATAGTTTTCATCTTGACTCGGAATTTTATCAGTATTATGATAGTGAGCATTACCGTTGATAGACCAAAGAATCAACATAACCAGCCCACGAAGATAAGTATAAAACATGGTGTCTCCTTCAATTTTCTTTCTTTTATTATACCTTATCATACTAGGACAAGCAAATGTTTTTTGTTTAGGCGGAATTGCTCTTCATATGAAATTAGAATTATTTTTAAAAAAATGATATGATAGAATTTATGGATAAAAATAAAATTATAGGCTTAAGCCAATCAGAAGTTAATGAACGTCAGAAACAGGGACAGGTCAATGATTTCAAAGCATCAGCTAGTACCAGTACTTGGCAGATTGTAAAACGAAATGTTTTTACTCTCTTTAATGCTTTAAACTTTGCTATTGCTTTAGCGCTCGCTTTTGTTCAAGCCTGGAGCAACTTGGTTTTCTTTGCAGTTATCTGTTTTAATGCTTTTTCAGGAATTGTAACCGAGCTACGTGCCAAACATATGGTTGATAAACTCAATCTCTTGAATAAAGAAAAGATTACGACTATCCGTGATGGACAAGAGATTGCTTTGGATCCAGAAGAGCTTGTTTTGGATGATGTGATTCGCTTGTCTGCAGGGGATCAAATTCCAAGTGATGCGATTGTATTAGAAGGCTTTGCAGAAGTCAATGAAGCCATGTTAACGGGCGAGAGCGACTTGGTGCAAAAAGAAGTAGAAGACTTAATGTTGTCAGGTAGTTTTCTTGCCAGTGGTTCTGTCTTTGCTCAAGTTCATCATGTAGGGGCAGATAACTATGCAGCCAAACTCATGCTTGAAGCTAAGACAGTTAAACCGATCAACTCACGCATCATGAAATCGCTAGACCAGCTTGCAGGCTTTACTGGGAAAATCATCATTCCATTTGGAATTGCCCTCTTGCTTGAAGCTTTGGTCTTGAAAGGTTTACCACTGAAGTCTTCTGTAGTGAATTCATCTACAGCTCTTTTGGGGATGTTGCCTAAGGGAATCGCGCTCTTGACTATCACCTCTCTCTTAACCGCTGTTATCAAGCTTGGTTTGAAAAAGGTCTTGGTGCAGGAGATGTACTCTGTTGAAACCCTAGCGCGCGTGGATATGCTCTGCTTGGATAAGACAGGTACCATCACCCAAGGGAAGATGCAGGTTGAGACTGTTCTTCCTCTGACCCAGGCTTATGACAAGGATGCTATTGCCGACATACTAACCAGCTATATGGCAAACAGCGAGGATAAAAATCCTACAGCTCAAGCTATCCGTCAACGTTTTCAAGGTCAAGTAGCTTATCCGATGATTTCTAGTCTTCCATTTTCAAGCGATCGTAAATGGGGAGCAATGGAGTTGGAAGGTCTCGGAACTGTTTTCCTAGGTGCACCTGAGATGTTGTTGAATGCTGAAGTTCCTGAGGCTAGAGAAGCTCTTGAACGAGGATCTCGTGTCTTAGTTCTGGCCCTCAGTCAAGAAAAACTTGATCACCACAAGCCACAAAAGCCATCTGATATTCAAGCCTTGGCTTTGCTTGAAATTCTAGATCCAATCCGAGAAGGGGCGGCTGAAACTCTAGACTATCTTCGTTCTCAGGAAGTGGGCTTGAAAATTATTTCTGGTGATAATCCAGTTACCGTTTCAAGTATTGCTCAAAAAGCTGGTTTTGCAGATTACCACAGCTACGTAGATTGCTCGAAAATTACTGATGAAGAGTTGGTTGCTATGGCTGAGGAGACAGCGATTTTCGGACGTGTCTCTCCTCATCAAAAGAAACTGATCATCCAAACGTTGAAAAAAAGCAGGTCATACGACTGCAATGACAGGAGATGGTGTCAATGATATCCTTGCTCTCCGCGAGGCAGACTGTTCCATCGTGATGGCTGAAGGAGATCCAGCGACTCGTCAGATTGCAAATCTGGTCCTCTTGAACTCAGACTTTAATGATGTTCCTGAGATTCTCTTTGAAGGTCGTCGTGTGGTCAATAACATTGCCCACATTGCTCCGATTTTCTTGATTAAGACCATCTATTCCTTCCTGCTTGCAGTCATCTGTATTGCAAGTGCTTTGTTGGGACGTACTGAATGGATTTTAATTTTCCCATTCATTCCGATTCAGATTACCATGATTGACCAGTTTGTGGAAGGATTCCCACCGTTCGTATTGACCTTTGAGCGAAATATTAAACCAGTCGAACAAAACTTCCTCAGAAAATCCATGCTCCGTGCACTACCAAGTGCCTTGATGGTAGTCTTTAGTGTTCTCTTTGTTAAAATTTTTGGAACCAGTCAAGGCTGGTCAGCCATTGAAATTTCGACTCTTCTGTATTATCTACTAGCGTCGATTGGTTTCATGTCTGTAGTTAGAGCTTGCTTGCCATTTAGTCTATGGCGTGTCCTCTTGATTATTTGGTCAGTTGGTGGCTTCCTTGGAACGGCTCTATTCCCAAGAATCCAAAAACTACTTGAAATTTCAACACTGACAGGACAAACATTACCTGTCTATGGCATCATGATGCTCATCTTTACTGTGATTTTCATCCTGACAAGTCGTTATCAAGCTAGAAGATAAAGAAAGGCTGCAATCCATGATTGCGGTCTTTTTTAGGTACAGGATTGCTAGACAAAATATGGTATAATAAAGAGAAATAGACTTTTGGAAAGTGAGAGAAAATGATTTCGAAGAGATTAGAAATGGTAGCTTCTTTTGTACCTCAAGGAGCCGTTTTACTGGACGTCGGGAGTGATCATGCTTATCTACCCATTGAATTGGTTGAAAAAAAGGTCACATCGATCGTGCCATTGCAGGAGAGGTTGTAGAAGGTCCCTATCAATCTGCAGTTACAAATGTTAAAAGTCATGGTTTGACTGAGAAAATTCAGGTTCGTTTAGCCAATGGTTTAGCAGCATTTGAAGAAAGTGACCAGGTTTCTGTTATCACTATTGCTGGGATGGGAGGTCACTTGATTGCTACGATATTAGAAGAAGGGTTGGACAAACTAGCCAATGTTGAGCGATTGATTCTTCAACCCAATAATCGTGAAGACGAGTTGCGTAGTTGGTTACAAGAACATGGTTTTCAAATTATGGCAGAAAGTATCCTAGAAGAAGCTGGAAAATTCTACGAGATTATAGTTGCAGAAGCTGGTGAAATGAATCTATCAGCCACTGATATCCGTTTTGGGCCTTTTTTATCTAAAGAACTTAGCCCAGTATTTGTTCAGAAATGGCAAAGAGAAGCAAGTAAGTTAGAATTTGCCCTAGCCCAAATCCCAGAAAAAAATCATGAAGAACGTCAAGTTCTAGTAGATAAAATTCAAGCCATCAAGGAGGTGCTCCATGAAAGCAAGTGAAGTGATTAAGCGTTATGAAACTTATTGTCCACAAGAATTTTCTATGGAAGGTGATAGTCGTGGTTTGCAGATTGGTACCCTAGACAAGGAAATCAAAAGGGTCATGGTTGCCCTTGATATTCGTGAAGAGACAGTTGCTGAAGCAATTGAAAAGGGTATCGATTTGATTATCGTCAAGCACGCGCCTATCTTTCGTCCTATCAAGGACTTGGTAGCTAGTCGCCCTCAAAATCAGATTTATATCGATCTCATAAAGCACGATATTGCCGTCTACGTCAGTCATACTAATATTGATATCGTTGAAAATGGTCTTAATGATTGGTTCTGCCAACTATTGGGTATTGAGGATACAACTTATCTGCAAGAAACAGGTTCTGAACGTGGGATTGGCCGTATTGGAACTATTAGACCTCAAACATTTAAGGAATTTGCTGACCATGTTAAGGAAGTCTTTGGTCTAGATAGCCTTCGTATGGTGTATTATCATGAGAGTGATTTGCAAAAAACAATCTCAAGAGTTGCTATCTGTGGTGGCAGTGGGCAGTCTTTCTATTCTGATGCTTTGGCAAAAGGAGCAGATGTTTACATTACTGGAGACATCTATTACCACACTGCCCAAGATATGTTGTCAGACGGCTTGTTGGCTCTGGACCCAGGACACTATATTGAAGTTCTCTTTGTTGAAAAAATTGCAGCGTTCCTGAACGAATGGAAGGAAGAAAATGATTGGCCTTTAGAGGTTATCGCAAGTCAGGCATCGACCAATCCATTCCATCATATCTAGTTAGAAGGTAAAGACAATGAAAAAAGTTGCTATTGTAGGAGCAGGAATTGTAGGGACAACGGCTGCCTACTATCTTTCTAAAGAAACTGATATCGAAGTAACTGTCTTTGATCATGGGCACGGACAAGCGACCAAGGCCGCGGCAGGAATTATCAGCCCCTGGTTTTCTAAACGACGCAATAAGGTCTGGTACAAGTTGGCGCGTTTGGGAGCAGATTTTTATGTAGATTTATTAGCTGATATAGAAAAATCTGGTCAAAAGGTGGATTTTTATCAACGCTCAGGAGTCTTTCTTCTTAAAAAAGATGAGTCCAAACTAGAGGAACTTTATCAACTAGCCTTGCAACGTAGAGATGAATCTCCCTTAATAGGGGAATTAGCCATTCTGGATCAAGAGTCTGCGAGTAAGTTATTCCCTGGTCTAAAGGGATTTGAGAGATTGCTTTATGCTTCTGGTGGAGCTCGAGTAGATGGGCAACTCCTAGTGAGTCGTTTACTGGATGCCAGTCAGGTCAAGGTCGTAAAGAAAGAGGTTAGTCTAACCCCTCTATTATCAGGTTATCAGATAGACAATCAAATGTTTGACCAAGTAATTTTATCTACGGGAGCTTGGCTTGGACACATTTTGGAGCCTTTAGGCTATGAGGTGGATGTTCGTCCTCAAAAAGGTCAACTTAGAGATTATCAAGTGCCACAAGACATGGGAGCTTACCCTGTAGTTATGCCGGAAGGTGAGTGGGATTTGATACCATTTCCTGGAGGCAAGTTATCTCTAGGAGCTACCCATGAGAATGACATGGGATTTGATCTTACAGTCGATAAAAATTTGCTCCAAAAAATGGCTGAGGCATCGAATCCATTTTATCCGAGTTTAAAGGATGCAGTTTTATCTGGTGAACGTGTAGGAATTCGGGCTTATACGAGTGACTTTTCTCCATTTTTCGGACAGGTTCCAAACTTATCAGGAGTCTATACAGCAAGTGGTCTAGGATCTTCAGGGTTAACGACTGGTCCTATTATCGGTTATCATCTAGCTCAAATGCTTCAAGGGAGAAAAGGAGTATTGGATCCAGCAGATTATCCGACTGAAAGATACATTCAAAAGAAACAATAGTAAACCTTTTACCTAGTTTTTACGATAGTCTTAGGAAAGTAAATGACTTTCCCTATCAAAAAAATGGTAAAATAAAAAATAATCCAAGAATTGAGGAAATAAAATGCAAGAAAAAAATTCTGGTAACAGGTGGAGCAGGTTTTATCGGAACTCACACTGTCATTGAATTGGTCCAAGCTGGACACCAAGTAGTTGTCGTGGATAATTTGGTAAACAGTAGTCGTAAAAGCCTAGAAGTAGTGGAAAGAATTACTGGGGTAGAAATTCCTTTCTACGAAGCAGATATTCGTGACACAGATACACTTCGTGATATTTTCAAACATGAAGAACCAACAGGTGTGATTCATTTTTGCTGGTTTGAAAGCTGTAGGTGAGTCTACACGTATCCCACTTGCCTACTATGATAACAATATCGCTGGAACTGTCAGTCTCTTGAAAGTTATGGAAGAGACAAACTGTAAGAATATCATCTTCAGTTCATCAGCAACTGTTTATGGAGATCCTCATACAGTCCCAATCCTAGAAGATTTCCCTCTTTCAGCTACAAATCCATATGGTCGTACCAAGCTAATGCTGGAAGAAATTTTGACAGATATCTATAAAGCAGATTCAGAGTGGAACGTTGTTTTACTTCGTTACTTCAACCCAATCGGTGCGCATAAGAGTGGTGACCTAGGAGAAAATCCAAACGGTATTCCAAATAACCTTCTTCCATATGTGACACAAGTTGCAGTTGGTAAGTTGGAACAAGTTCAGGTCTTTGGAGACGACTACGATACTGAAGATGGAACAGGTGTACGTGACTATATCCACGTCGTTGACCTAGCAAAAGGGCACGTTGCGGCACTGAAGAAGCTTCAAAAAGGTTCAGGACTAAACATTTACAACCTTGGTACAGGAAAAGGCTACTCAGTTCTTGAAATTATCCAAAATATGGAAAAAGCAGTCGGTCGTCCAATTCCTTACCGTATTGTTGAACGTCGCCTAGGTGATATTGCAGCTTGCTACTCAGATCCAGCAAAAGCTAAGGAAGAGCTAGGATGGGAAGCAGAACTTGGTATTACAGAAATGTGTGAAGATGCATGGCGTTGGCAAAGCAAGCATCCAAACGGATTTGAAGACTAAGATGATGATTTCAATCATAGTCCCATGTTTAAACGAAGAGGAAGTACTTCCTCTTTTTTATCAAACTCTTGAAGCACTGATCCCAGATTTGGGAACAGAAATCGAATACATTTTTGTAGATGATGGTTCGACTGATAAGACTTTGGACGTTCTAAAGGTTTATCGAGAGAAAAATCCTGCAGTACATTATATCTCTTTCTCGCGAAATTTTGGGAAGGAAGCAGCCTTATATGCAGGTTTACAGCAAGCAAGTGGAGACTTGGTAGTGGTTATGGATGCAGACCTTCAAGATCCACCAAGCCTCTTGCTTGAGATGAAAGAACTACTAGATCAGAATCCAGACTTGGATTGTGTTGGAACTAGGAGAACTAGTCGAGACGGGGAACCCGTTTTACGTAGTTTCTGCGCCGATCTTTTTTATCGTTTCATGCAAAAAATTAGCCCAGTAGCTCTTCCATCGGGTGTCCGTGATTTTCGAATGATGAGAAGAACAGTTGTGGATGCAGTGTTGGAATTGACAGAATACAATCGTTTTTCCAAAGGTCTCTTTGCCTGGGTTGGTTTTCGCACTCACTATCTAGAATACCCTAATGTTGAAAGGCAGGCAGGTAAGACTAATTGGAGCTTTAGACAACTCTTTTTCTACTCTATCGAAGGGATTGTGAATTTTTCAGATTTTCCTTTGATATTAGCTTTTGTTGCTGGTCTTTCATCATGTTTTCTGGCTTTGGTGATGACACTGTTTGTAGTTGTCCGTACTCTCTTACTTGGCAATCCAACTTCTGGTTGGACCTCTCTGATGGCTGTCATTCTATTTCTTGGCGGTGTCCAATTATTGACGATTGGGATTCTTGGAAAATATATCAGTAAAATTTATCTGGAAACGAAAAAAAGACCCTCTATCTGATAAAAAGAACAGAGTGAGTCAAGATAAGATTTGCTAAAAATAAGTCCTTCAAAAAGACTATAATTTTCTGGAAAAAAATATGCTAAACTAGAGGAAGTGGTATTTGGAAATCGAATCACCACTGATGACAAATTAATCTTTGATGAGCGCGCGAGTGGGACACTGTTTTACAGCTTCCAGTAGCTCTTCACTAGCTGGGACGTCTCTCTCTAGTTGATTAGGATCATCATAGAAACGCACAATACCATTATCATGGTAATCAAATAAATCAGAATAGGTTTGGCATAGCCCGCAAGCAATGCATCGTTCAGGTATAAGTGTGATTTTTCATATTTATATTGTAATAAGAAATTAGAAAAAAACAAGGAGTAAGGTATGGAAAAAGGAACCGTGGCAAGAAGATATCTATAACAATGAGGAAAGCCGTTCGGAACGCAGAAGCAGAGGAAATAAGGAATCAGGAGTAGGAGCTAATCGTATTTTAACGATTTTGGCTTGTATTTTCTTTGTTATCGTTGTCGGTATGATTGCTATTCTAATCTACCTGTCATCCGGTGGAAGTGATCGTACGGCAGCCTTGAAAGATTTTCATGATTCTTCTGCGCCTAAGGTAGAGGAAGTTTCTTCAACATCATCAAGTAGTTCAGTTGAAGCATCAAGTTCTGAAGCAGAATCAACTTCTTCAAGTAGTTCAGAGGAACATACAAATGCTGAGGGAACCATTACTGTCCTTGCAGGTGAAGGTGAGGCAGCTATTGCAGCTAGAGCAGGCATTTCTATTGCCCAGCTTGAAGCCTTGAACCCTGGTCATATGTCTTCAGGAACTTGGTTTGCAAATCCTGGTGATGTCCTTAAGACAAGATAGGAGTTAGAATGAAAACAATTCAGATCGCTATTGATGGTCCAGCTTCAAGTGGTAAGAGTACAGTAGCTAAGATTATCGCTAAGGACTTTGGCTATACTTATCTGGATACAGGTGCCATGTATCGTGCTGCGACTTACATTGCTTTAAATAACCAAGTAAGCCCAGAAGAGTCATCTAGACTTCTTGAATTATTGGAACAATATCCGATTAGTTTTGGTCGTGCCGAAACAGGAGAACAGCTTGTTTTTGTTGGAGACGTTGATGTTACCAATCCAATCCGAGAAAATGAAGTAACTAATGCTGTATCTGCTTTTTGCAGCCATTCCAGCTATTCGTGAAAAATTGGTAGCCCTCCAGCAAGAAATTGCCCAACAAGGAGGAATCGTCATGGATGGTCGAGATATTGGCACAGTGGTCTTGCCTAAGGCTGAATTGAAGATTTTTCTTGTTGCTTCAGTGGATGAGCGTGCAGAACGACGTTATAAGGAAAAATCTTTCAAAGGGGATCGAAACAGATTTGGAAACTTTGAAAGAAGAGATTGCTGCGCGTGATTATAAAGATAGTCATCGTGAAACTTCTCCTCTTAAAGCAGGCAGATGATGCAATCTATCTGGATACGACTGGACTAAGTATTTTTAGAAGTTGTCGAAAAAAATTAAATCAGAAGCAGTTAAACATTTTTTTAATTTGAAATGCTAACCGATTTACCACGATAGTGGTGAGTCGGTTTTTTAGCAATTTGTCAAATTTTAAATTTTAAGGTATAATAGATTCTGTTAACGAAAAATTTGACAATCAAACCATCATGAAAAATAGAAGGAGATAAAATGAACAATCTACCAAATTGCCCAAAAATGTAATTCAGAATATGTCTATGAAGACGGAGCCTTGCTAGTCTGTCCAGAGTGTGCTTATGAATGGAATCCTGCTGAGCAAGCAGAGGTTGAAGACGGCCTTGTTGCCATCGATGCTAATGGAAATAAATTGGCTGACGGTGATACAGTAACCTTGATCAAAGACCTTAAGGTAAAAGGCGCTCCAAAAAGACCTTAAGCAAGGGACACGTGTTAAAAACATCCGTATTGTTGAAGGTGACCACAACATCGATTGTAAGATTGATGGATTTGGTGCTATGAAATTAAAATCAGAATTTGTTAAAAAGATCTAATCATGACTGCTTGGAATAAAATAATTTTTTTCAGTCGCTCTTTCATGTTTTTAGCAGCATTTACAGGCGTCTATCTGGAAATTACCAAACGTGGTGGTTTAGGGATGTTGCTTTACTATACAGTCCTTTCCAACCTTTTGGTTGTCATTTTTACAGGTTATCTTTTGTTAAAGATGCGACGTGAGGGTGACCATTGGCAAAGTTCAAGTCTTTTGCGACTCAAGGGTGGTGTCACTATGAGTATTATGATTACTTGTGTCATCTATCATTTCATGCTAGCTCCTTTGACGACAGATTTTTACCGTTTGGAAAATTTCCTTTGCCATTATATCGTACCCCTCTGGTTTCTAGTTGATACCATCATTTTTGATAAGAGTCGTCAATATAAGTTAGTTGATCCCATGCTTTGGACTAGCCTTCCTTTGCTTTATATGATTTTTGCCCTCTTAAACGGTTTTGTTCTAAAGATGGATGTCCCTAATGCTAAGGATAGTCCCTTCCCTTATTTCTTTTTGAATGCTACCAAACATGGTTGGGGCTTTGTCTTTAAATGGGCAGCCACTATCTTTGTTGTCTACATGGTTTCAGGATATCTGTTTTATCTTGTTAAAAACATTAAAAAATCTAAGAAATAAGAGTACCTTATATGGGTACTTTTTTTAATGATTGAGATAATTGTACCCAGACAAATCGACTTTTTTTATCTTGTACTTGAGTCATTTCTACCTTACAATAAAACTGTAGCTACCAATACAACTATTGAGGAAGAGAAAATGACTGAAAATCGTTATGAATTAAATAAAAATTTGGCACAGATGCTTAAAGGTGGCGTCATCATGGATGTTCAAAATCCTGAGCAAGCAAGAATTGCAGAGGCTGCAGGTGCGGCAGCTGTTATGGCCTTGGAGCGAATCCCAGCTGATATTCGTGCAGCTGGTGGTGTTTCTCGTATGAGCGATCCAAAGATGATCAAGGAAATCCAAGACGCAGTCAGCATTCCAGTTATGGCCAAGGTCTCGAATTGGGCATTTTTGTTGAAGCACAGATCTTAGAAGCCATCGAGATTGACTATATCGATGAGAGTGAGGTGCTATCTCCAGCTGACGATCGATTCCATGTGGATAAGAAAGAATTCCAAGTTCCTTTTGTTTGCGGTGCTAAAGATCTAGGAGAAGCCTTGCGTCGTATCGCTGAAGGAGCATCGATGATTCGTACAAAAGGGGAACCTGGAACAGGAGACATCGTTCAGGCAGTCCGCCATATGCGTATGATGAATCAAGAAATTCGTCGCATTCAAAATCTCCGTGAAGATGAACTCTATGTCGCGGCAAAAGAACTCCAAGTACCTGTAGAATTAGTTCAATACGTGCACGAACATGGAAAACTACCAGTCGTGAACTTCGCAGCAGGTGGTGTAGCAACACCTGCCGATGCTGCTCTTATGATGCAGCTAGGTGCAGAAGGTGTCTTTGTTGGTTCAGGGATTTCAAATCAGGTGATCCTGTTAAACGTGCAGCAGCAATTGTCAAGGCAGTTACCAATTATCAGAATCCTCAAATTTTAGCTCAAATCTCAGAAGATTTGGGAGAAGCCATGGTTGGTATCAATGAGAATGAAATCCAAATTCTCATGGCTGAGCGAGGAAAATAGATGAAAATTGGAATATTGGCCTTGCAAGGCGCCTTTGTAGAGCATGAGAAAGTCCTTGCCAAACTAGGAGTTGAAAGTGTTGAACTGCGAAATCTAGAAGACTTTCAGCAACATCGAGGTGAGCTATCAGGTTTGATTTTACCTGGAGGCGAGTCGACAGCTATGGGAAAACTCCTACGTGACCAACAGATGCTACTTCCTCTAAGAGAGGCTATTCTCAATGGTTTACCAGTCTTTGGGACTTGTGCTGGTTTGATTTTACTAGCGAAACAGATTACCTCTCAGGAAGAGACTCATCTGGCTACCATGGACATAGTAGTAGAGCGTAATGCCTATGGACGTCAGCTAGGAAGCTTTTATACAGAAGCAGACTGCAAGGGAGTTGGCAAGATTCCCATGACCTTTATCCGTGGACCTATTATTAGTGAAGTTGGTAAGGGTGTTGATGTTCTGGCAGTAGTGAACAATCAAATCGTTGCTGCTCAAGAAAAGAATATGCTAGTGACCTCCTTTCATCCGGAATTGACAAATGATCTTCGCTTGCATCAATACTTTATCAATATGTGCAAATAAAAATAGGTCGGGATTTTCCCGGCCTATTTTTACATGTAATAAACAATGGCAATGTATTGGAGAGCTGAAGCTGCCAGAATGAAGAGATGCCAGATCATGTGGAAGTAAGGTTTCTTCTTAGCATAAAAACCAGCACCAACTGTATAGCAAAGCCCGCCTGATACCATAAGAGTCCAAAAGATTGGATTTGTTTGACTGATGATTGCTGGTAGGATAGCCACAACTAGCCAACCCATGATTAAGTAGAGAATTAGACTAAATTTTTCATTGACTTTTTTGGCAAAGATTTTATAAAGAATACCAAAAATAGTTGTTCCCCATTGAATGGCGATAATCAGATAACCAAACCAGTTATTCATCAAGGTTAAAACGACAGGAGTATAAGAACCTGCAATCGCAACATAAATCATAGAATGGTCAATAATTCGCAACACATATTTATGGGTTGAGCCATAATCCATAGAATGATAAATAGTCGATGAAAGAAACATAAGAAAGAGGCTGATGACGAAGATGGACACACCGACAGACGATAAAAATCCATGAGCTTCATAACTATAAGTCGATGAGATAGGGAGCAAAATCAGCATGATAAGTGCCCCTACAGCATGGGTGACACTGTTGGCAATTTCTTCTCCAAACTAAGTCGTTTACTAAGTTTGAAACTAGTATTCATTTGTTTCCTCCTCTTCGGTTTCTGTATAGACTAGTGCAAGTGTTTGATGATAGAGTTTGACCGTTTGGCAGCTTGCTTGAATGATTGGATTAGCTGGGTCTAGGTCTTTATTCATATAGTCCACAAAAGCATTGTAAAGTTCTTGTGAGTTGGTCTCTGTGTGTAGGGTGTTTAGGGTTTGAGCAATTTCCTGGATCGAAAAAACAGACTTGAGTGTTGTGATAGCAATCAATCGGGCAATTTGTTTGCGTTGGTATTTTTTCTTTTCAGGTTTACTGATATAGCCGTGCTTCACATAGTTGTTCACCATTGATGCAGTTAAACCTTTCTCTTTAATAAGAGAAATAGGGGAACAAACTTTATTCACATAAAGTAGGACCTGATCCAAATAGAGATCAATGTTTGGAATTTCGTCCCATTCTGGGTAGGAAAAAGTAGTTTTCATTTCCAACTCCTGTTTATCTAGTTTTGATAACTAGATTATAAAATAATAGAAATAAAAAGTCAAGTTTTAACTGCTTGTAGAAAGCCTTAAATTATGCTATGATGAGAGAAACTAGTCAGAAAAGAGGAGATAAGATGGAAATTCGTTTAGCCTTTCCAAACGAAGTAGATGCAATTATGCAGGTGATTGAAGATGCTAGAAAAACTCTAGCCAAAGCTGGTAGCGACCAATGGCAAAAATGGTTATCCCAATGCTGATATTATCATCGATGATATCATCTCAGGTCAAGCCTATGTAGCTTTTAGAAGAAGGGGAACTCTTAGCATATGCTGCAGTGACTAAGAGCCCAGAAGTAGCCTATGAAGCTATTTATGAAGGAGCTTGGCAAGATGGAGAGTTAGAGTATCTGGTTTTTCATCGTATTGCTGTGGTAGCAGATGTTCAAGGGCAAGGGGTAGCGCAGACCTTCTTGGAAGGCTTGATTGAAGGCTTTGATTACCTAGATTTTCGTTCAGATACGCACGCTGAAAATAAGGCTATGCAACATATCTTTGAAAAGCTTGGCTTTAAAAAAGGTTGGGAAGGTTCCAGTAGATGGAGAACGCCTAGCCTATCAAAAAAATTAAAAATCCAATGCCTAAAAAGTATGCAAAAATGCTCTATGTTTCTCCCGTAGGGGAGCTCTCACTAGTTGCTGATGACCACTACTTGCTTGGCATTTGGTTTCAAGGTCAGAAACATTTTGAGAGAGGTTTGGAAGCTGGGTGTATCGTTGATGTTCCAAGCCATCCAGTTTTGAACCAAGTTGCTTCTTATTTAGATAGCTATTTCTCAGGACAAGACCAGGACCTATCTGAGCTTCCTCTGGCTCCAATTGGAAGTGAATTTGAAAAGAAAGTTTGGTCTTATCTACGGGAAATACCCTTTGGGCAGACAGTTACTTATGGTCAAATAGCTAAGGACTTGCATGTAGCTTCTCCTCAAGCTATCGGAGGAGCTGTAGGCCGAAATCCTTGGTCTATCCTCGTACCTTGTCACCGCGTACTCGGTGCTGGCAATCGTCTTACAGGCTATGCTTCGGGAGTTGAAAAGAAGGCTTGGCTATTGAAGCATGAAAATGCAACATTTCAAGAGAATATAGAATAGAAAGAGAAGAAAATGTTAGAATTTATCGAATATCCAAAATGTACAACCTGCAAAAAAGCAAAAAAAGAGCTAGATCAACTTGGACTAGAATATAAAGATGTTCATATTGTAGAAGAAACACCAACTGAGGAAGTGATTTTGACCTGGTTAGAAACTTCAGATTTTGAATTAAAACAGTTCTTTAATACCAGCGGTATCAAATATCGTGAGCTAGGATTGAAAGATAAGGTCGGAAGCATGTCAAAACAAGAAGCAGCTAAACTCTTAGCTAGTGATGGCATGTTACTCAAACGTCCAATTCTTGTTAAAGGTGGACAGATTCAGCAAATTGGCTATCGCAAAGCCTATGAAGAGCTTGGTTTGAATTAGGTTTTATCTATCTCTTTGATAAAAATAATATATGTCTGGCTTCTCTAAAAGTGTGTTAAACTAGTATTTAGACCCAGAAAGTCTTTATCCGTAGCAAATATTTTTAATCAGAGCAGAAGTATGATAGAATGAATCATTATCAGGAGAGGATGTTTCTATGAACGTTACAACACTTTTAGTATCAAATTGGTACCAAAACTTGATGCAGTATATCCCAGACGGCAAACTCTTTAGCTGGCGTTCGGTTTTTGATGGTATTCCAAGAATTGTCCAACAATTACCCACAACCTTGATGTTGACAGTATGTGGTGCTTTTTTTGGTATCATTCTAGCTCTAGTCTTTGCTATTGTGAAAATTAACAGGGTTAGATTTCTTTATCCATTACAAGCTTTTTTCGTTAGTTTCTTAAAAGGGACACCTATTTTGGTTCAGCTGATGTTGACCTATTACGGGATTCCACTAGCTCTAAAAGCACTGAATCAACAATGGGGAACCTCTTTAAACATTAATGCTATTCCAGCAGCAACGTTTGCCATTGTAGCTTTTGCTTTTAATGAGGCAGCTTATGCCAGCGAGACCATTCGTGCGGCCATCCTCTCTGTCAATCCAGGTGAGATTGAAGCCGCTCGCAGTCTCGGTATGACACGTGCGCAAGTTTATCGTCGGGTGATTATTCCCAATGCAGCAGTGGTTGCAACACCAACCTTGATTAACTCCCTTGATTGGCTTGACCAAGGGAACTTCCCTAGCCTTTAGTGCAGGTGTTGTGGAAGTTTTTGCCCAAGCTCAGATTTTGGGTGGTGCAGACTATCGTTACTTTGAGCGTTTCATCTCAGTCGCCCTAGTTTACTGGGTAGTGAATATCGCCATTGAAAAATCTTGGTCGCTTTATTGAGAAAAATATGGCAATCGAAGCACCAGATAATGTGGAAACAGATGTGAAAGGAGACCTTCGCTAATGATTAAGATTTCAAATTTAAGCAAATCCTTTTCAGGTCAAACCGTCTTGGATCATCTGAATTTAGATATTCAAAAAGGAGAAGTTGTTGCCTTAATTGGTTCTTCAGGAGCTGGGAAATCAACTTTTCTTCGTAGCCTAAACTATCTAGAAACTCCTGACAGTGGAAGCATTCAAATCGATGACTTTTCAGTTGATTTTTCTCAAATTACGCAAGAAGAAATTCTAACTCTTCGTCGCAAACTATCGATGGTTTTCCAACAGTTTAATTTATTTGAGCGTAGAACAGCGTTAGACAATGTTAAAGAAGGCTTGGTGGTAGTTAAAAAACTATCGAACGAAGAAGCAACTAAGATTGCCAAAGAAGAGTTGTCTAAGGTTGGGCTTTCAGATCGTGAACAGCATTATCCGCGTCACTTATCAGGGGGACAAAAACAACGGGTCGCTATAGCGCGTGCCCCTAGCCATGAAAACCAGACGTCTTACTCTTGGATGAACCAACTTCAGCACTTGATCCAGAATTGGTTGGTGAGGTAGAAAGATCGATTGCTAATGCTGCAAAATCAGGTCAAACCATGGTTTTGGTTAGTCACGATATGTCATTTGTTGCTCAAGTAGCTGATAAGGTTTTATTCTTGGATAAAGGAAAAATTATCGAGACTGGAACTCCTGATGAGATTATCAACCACCCAAAAAGAAGAACGAACAAAAGAGTTCTTTGCTAGTTACAAACGGACCTATATTTGATATAATAGAAGATAAGAAAAACTCAGTTGGCTAAGCTAACTGGGTTTGCTCTTTAAAATTAATAGAAATGAGAGAGAGCATGCTAGTTCAGCTATTTGCTTTGTATTTAGAGAGTTTAGTGTTGACAATTCTAATGGTCTTGATTTTTTTGGGATTATGGATTGGACTTAGAGCTCTGTCTGGGGTTGACAAAACTGCTAAAGCACGTCAAGCCCATCTCTACGATATGATTATGATTGGAGTTTTAACAATTCCAGTATTGTCATTTGCAACCATGAGTATTTTGTTGGTTCTCAAGGCTTAATAGTTGTAAAATGGGATTTAATCCGTTAGAATAAAAATAGTTACAACAAGAAAGAAGGAAAGTGAATGTACGATACGATTATTATCGGTGCAGGGCCTGCTGGGATGACTGCAGCCTTGTACGCAGCACGTAGCAATTTGAAAGTTGCTTTGATTGAAGGTGGACTTCCTGGTGGTCAGATGAATAATACCTCTGACATTGAAAACTATCCAGGTTATGCTAATATCAGTGGTCCTGAATTAGCTGAAAAGATGTTTGAACCTCTTGAAAATCTAGGTGTTGAGCATCTCTATGGCTTCGTTGAAAATGTTGAGGATCATGGTGAGTTTAAAAAAGTCGTAACAGACGACCAGGTTTATGAAGCGCGTACAGTTATCGTGGCGACTGGTTCTAAGCACCGTCTCTTGGGGGTTCCAGGAGAAGAAGAACTCAATAGTCGTGGAGTTTCTTACTGTGCAGTTTGTGATGGAGCCTTTTTCCGCGACCAGGATTTGTTGGTCGTAGGTGGAGGTGACTCCGCGGTTGAAGAGGCTATCTTCTTAACACGGTTTGCAAAATCTGTTACCATTGTTCACCGTCGGGATGAACTACGTGCTCAAAAAGGTCTTGCAAGATCGTGCCTTTGCCAATGAAAAAAATCAACTTCATTTGGGATTCTGTCGTTAAAGAAATCAAGGGTGAAAACCGTGTGGAATCGGTTGTGATTGAAAATGTTAAAACAGGTCAGGTGACAGAACAAGCCTTTGGTGGTGTCTTCATCTATGTTGGTTTAGACCCTGTTAGTGACTTTGTCCAAGAGTTGCAGATTCGCGACCAGGCAGGTTGGATTGTGACAGATGACCACATGAAGACAAGTGTTGCAGGTGTCTTTGCAGTTGGAGATGTTCGTCAGAAAGACCTTCGCTCAAGTTACAACAGCAGTTGGAGATGGCGCTATCGCAGGTCAAGAGGCCTACAAATATATTACCGAACATTATTAAAAAGGAGGTGGGACAGAAATCGATAGACAAAGTCTAGATTTCGAAGTCCCAGCCCCACGAGGATGATTAGGAGCTTTTTGGAGTCTAAAAGACGAACAAAAAGTTCAATCAGTTACCGCGTCAAAGTTTGATTGCTAATAAAAAAAGTGAGGTCAGGATCTTTTGTCCCTAACCTCACTTTTTTTATTAGAGTCGATTTCGAAAAAACTTCGTACATGAGAATGGCTGCAGCGACGCTGGCATTGAGGCTCTGTACGTGCCCATTCATTGGAATAGTAATCATCTCGTCCACTTGTTTTTTTGATGTTGCTAGAGATACCTTTTGCCTTCATTTCCGATGATGAGAGCAATCTTTCCTTTGGTATTCCATTTGTGGCAAGGAGTTCCGTTCATATCAGTTCCAAATGTCCAGAAACCTTCATCCTTAAGTTTGTCTAAGGTTTGGCTAAGATTAGTGACTCGAGCAATAGGAACGTGTTCAATCGCACCTGTTGCTGTTTTGGCTACGACAGGAGTAACACCGACAGCTCTATGTTTGGGAATGATGACACCTGAAACATTGGTTGCATCCGCTGTCCTCAAGATAGAACCAAGATTATGTGGGTCCGTTAAACCATCAAGGATTAGTAGTAGTGGATTTTCTTCCTGGCGTGTCTTAGCAAGAATCTGCTCAAGTTCAGTGTAGGCAAATTCAGAAACACGCAAGACAAAACCTTGGTGAACAGCTCCTTCAGTCATCTCAGAAAGTGATTTTTTGAGAAGTCCAAGAAATGGATACTTTCTTTTCAGTAGCCAATTCCTTAACTTTTTCCACATTCTTTCCTCGTAAATCTTCTTGAAGGTAGAGTTTGTTTCCAGTATTTGCTAAAAGAGCTTCTGTGACGGCATGAACGCCATAGACAATATCGTTTGTTTTCATATCTTCATTATAACACAAAATCCCGTCTTGCAACGGGATTTTCTTTATTCAAGAATGAGCAGGCCATCTTTAACTTCAAATGGGTCTTTTTCATTGATACGATCATAGAACATAATGCCATTTAAGTGGTCAATTTCATGTTGAACTACGATTGAGTTGTAGCCTTTTAGTTTGATGCGGTGCTTTTCTCCATCCTTATCAAAATAGTCAACGGTTACTCGAGCGTGGCGGATAACATAGCCTGGAACGGCACGGTCAACAGACAAGCAACCTTCTCCCTCGCCTAGAGCAGCGTCTTGGACTGAGTGGGATACAATTTTCGGATTGTACATGACAGCCTGTAAATCATAGGCTTCTTGTGGAGTTTCCCCTTCCTCAGTAATATTCGGTACCAGTACGGCGATGATGCGTTTTGAGATGTCGAGCTGCGGTGCAGCAAGTCCAACTCCTCCACGTAGACCTAATTTTTCAGCCATAACAGGATCTTGCGAGTGTTTCAAAAATTGCATCATTTTTTTCTCCAAGAATGATATCTTGATCACTCAAGGGGAAGCTGACTTCCTCGGCAACAGCACGAAGAGTAGGGTTCCCTTCGCGGATAATATCTTTCATATCGATTAAATGAGCAGCTTTGGTAATTCGTTCTATAGCAGACATATTCTTTCCTTTCCTTCTATTACAATTACATGATAACACAAAACAGATGAGAAAGAAAGTCACAGAAGTTGCTAAAAAATAATATAATAAAAGGAAATACCTATTTGTCTGTGGTATAATAGAGTAAGAAATATGACTTTGAAATTATGGGAGAAAAGATATGGAACAACGTAGTAGTAGAAGAAAAAATGGTCCCGTTTTACAAGCTATTAGACATTCCGTTCGATTTTTCAGGAACTATAAGCAGTGGAATAATCGCACTTTTATTGTGGTCTTGTTAGCTTCAGTAGCTGTCTCGATGATGCTTACTTTATTAGTGGAAGGAGCTCGAGGGATTTCTTTAAGCAGTAGTGATCCAAGTTCCGCACACCAAGAGTCAAGTTCTCAGGCAAATAATGCAGAGACGGAACAAGAAACGAGTGCGCGTATCATGGCAAATGGTGATTTGCTCTATCATGACATTATCTACATTTCAGCCAAAAAATCAGATGGCACCTATGATTTCCATGAAAATTTTGAGTATGTAAAACCCTGGCTGAAGCAAGCTGACTTAGTCATTGGTGATTTTGAAGGAACTGTAAATAAAGACCACTATCTTGCGGGTTATCCATTATTTAATGCACCTGGTGAAGTTATGGATGCTATAAAAGATGCAGGCTATCAAGTGCTAGATTTGGCTCACAATCATATCTTGGATTCTCAGATTGAGGGAGTGGTTTCAACTGCAGATGCTATTGAAAAGGCAGGAATGACACCGGTCGGGGTCTATACCCATGAATCACGAGATAAGGCTCCTTTAGTTATCAAGGAAGTTAATGGTATTAAAGTTGCTATTTTAGCTTATTCCTATGGTTTTAACGGCATTGAACAAAGCATTTCACAAGAGGATTATAATCGTTATCTTTCAGACTTAGACGAAGATAAAATGAAGGCTGAAATTGAACGAGCAGAGAAGGAGGCAGATATTACAATTATCATGCCTCAGATGGGAGTTGAGTATCAAATTGAGCCGACTGAGGAGCAAAAGAAACTTTACCATAAAATGATTGATTGGGGAGCAGATATTATCTTTGGTGGTCATCCTCACGTTGTTGAACCAGCTGAAACGGTTGAAAAAGAAGGTGATAAAAAGCTTATCATTTACTCTATGGGGAATTTCATCTCAAATCAACGGATTGAAACCATGCAGGATGTTGAAAATGCCAAGTGGACGGAACGTGGAGTTCTCATGGATGTGACCATTAAGAAGAAATCTGGTAAAACGACTATCGAAACTGCCCAAGCCCATCCAAGCTGGGTGAGTCGAACTCCAAAGGGAGGCTATTCTCCAGAAGGATACCCACTCTATCTTTACCAAACTTATATCCTGGAAGACTTTATTGAGGGCGGGAAATACCGTAGTCAGTTAGACGAGGCCACCAAGCAACGGATTGATACAGCCTATAAAGAAATGAACGAGCATGTAGGTTTGAAGTGGTAGTGACATTAAAAGAGGAGCAAGATGGGTATTAAGATAATAGCGACGGATATGGACGGGACTTTGTTGGATCCTCAAGGACAACTGGATCTACCTCGACTAGAGAAAATTTTAGATCAGCTAGATCAGAGTGGAGTTCGTTTTGTCATTGCAACGGGAAATGAAGTTCATCGAATGCGACAATTACTGGAACATCTAGCAGATAGAGTAGTTCTCGTGGTTGCTAATGGTGCTCGTATATTCGAAAATGATCAATTGATTCAAGCTCAGACCTGGGACGATGCTATGGTTGATAGAGCTTTGGCTCATTTTAAAGGCAGAGAGTGTCAGGATCAGTTTGTCGTAACTGCTATGAATGGGGGTTTTGTAAAGAAAGGCACTGTCTTTACAGAACTTGATAAATTCATGACTCCAGAGATGATTGAGAAATTCTATCAACGGATGCACTTCGTCGATGAATTTGACTCTAAACTCTTCGGTGGTGTTCTCAAGATGAGTATGGTTGTTGGTGAAGAACGATCCGATTCGGTTTTACAGGAAATCAATGACTTATTTGATGGGCATGTGCGAGCTGTCTCTAGTGGATATGGTTGTATTGATATCTTACAAGATGGGATTCATAAGGCTTGGGGCTTAGAAGAATTGCTCAAACGTTGGAACTTAAAACCCGAACAAATCATGGCTTTTGGAGACAGTGAAAATGACATTGAAATGTTAGAGTTGGCAGGTATTTCTTACGCAATGGAAAATGCAGAGGATAGAGTCAAGGAAATTGCGACAGAAGTAGCGCCAGCTAACAGTCAGGCAGGTGTTTACCAAGTTTTAGAAAACTGGCTAGAAGAAGGAGAATAACTTGGCAGTACAACTATTAGAGAACTGGCTCTTGAAAGAGCAGGAGAAAATTCAAACCAAGTATCGTGAACTTAATCAAATCTCGGTAATTGAGCCAGATATCATTTTTATCGGGGATTCTATTATTGAGTATTATCCCTTACAAGAACTACTTGGTACATCAAAGGCAATTGTGAATCGAGGCATTAGAGGCTACCAGACCGGACTTTTACTAGATAACCTTGATGCCCACCTCTATGGTGATGCAGTGGATCAAATTGTGATTTTGATTGGGACAAATGACATTGGAAAAGATATTCCAATGAATGAAGCACTGAATAATCTCGAGAGTGTGATTCAAACCATTTCTCGCGACTACCCACTGTCACAGATAAAGCTAGTTTCCATCTTGCCTGTCAATGAAGGTGAGGACTTTAAACAGACGGTTTATATTCGTACCAACGAGAAAATCAAGGCGTGGAACCAAGCCTATCAAGACCTTGCCTCTGCCTATATGCAGGTTGAATTTGTGCCTGTTTTTGAGAACTTACTAGATCAGAAAGGTCAACTCAAGTCAGACTTCACAACAGATGGCCTTCACCTCAGCGTCTCTGGTTACCAGGCTTTTATCAAGTACTCTAAAAAAATATATTTTTCTAGATTGATTCGCTAACGTGAGATAAGTTTAAGAATCGTAAATAATAAAAAAATTTTTCTTGTAGTCATAAAAAAGTGATAAACATTCACTGTGGTCTATAAGTTGAATTTTTTGTTTTTATTATAAATTACCTTGAATACTAGAGTCTCTTTGCTATATAAAGTAAAAAAAGAAGGAATAAAAAAATAGAGATTTAGATATGTGAATTTAACATTTACAACTATTAAATATTCTGTATAAATGCATATTATACACTTCACGGATATAGTTTTTGGAGTATCGTTATTCTTGCTATAAGTCCTGTAGTATGGTATACTTTTAGCGTTACTGGTAATGTGGGAAGACCATTTTCTTTTTTTGAAAAAAAGTCAATAAACCTACATATTATTAGTTGAAATGTTAAAAAAAGGAGAACTTATCACATGATAAGAAGAGAGCAACAACGATTTTCTTTAAGAAAAATACAAAGTTGGTGTCGCATCAGTTTTCTTAGGAACGACCCTTAGCTTCATGATGGCTAATGGTGGTGCTGTAAATGCTGCTGAGATTGTAGCAAAAGCAAACTGCGGAGAATACTGAACTAGTCGACAATAACGACAAGGAAAAAGTTGAAAGAGCCATCAACGGATGTGGCAACTTCAGCTAATTCTGAAACTTCAGAAGTTAAGTCAGAAACATCAACACCTGAAGTTAAGTCTGAAGAAGTAAAAATCAGAACCAACTGAAGTAAAAATCTGAAGAAACAAAAAGCTGAAAAAAACCTGAGGAAAAAAACATCTGTTAGTCCTGAGGCAAAACCAGAGTCTTCTAAGCCAGTAGCAACAACTGCTTCAAAAAGCAAAAAGAAGTTGTAGTGGCTAAGCCTAAAGGCAGAAGAAAAGACTGAATCTAAATCAGAGGAAAAAAATCTGAGCCTAAAGCAGAACTTTCAGCTGTTGCTGAGGCAACAAGCCTTGATACAAATGCTAGTGCAACTAATGTTGAAGCAAAACCACTAGTAGATACAGAAACACTAGCTTTGGCAGCTGAAAAATACGGTAAATGCAGGTGCATTAGCTACAAATGGTGGTCGTCGCCGTAATCGTCGTGCTGCAACTGACCATAACACAGAAGCAATAGCAACTACAACTACACTTAAAGATGGTGAAACAGCAGATCCAGATATGACAGATCCTGTTGGTGCAACTGTTAAATCACAGGATGTACCTGTTGGATATGCAAGAAAAGAAGGAGATGTTTATACATATAGTATCGTAGATCTTACTAAGTTTAATGAACGTTATGGAACAAAAATACTATACTCGTGCTTATAAGAACTTTGATTCTTCTACAGATACAACAGTTGAATTGATTGATAAAACTACTGGCAGTATAGTGGAAACTAAAATAGTTACAGCTACAAGTGGAACTCAAAAATTTGCGACTACTACAACAGCTTCTAGAGGAGAATTAACTTGGCAAGTCGGTTACGACAGAGGAGCCGGTAGTGGACCTGGTAAAACGGATCAGCCATTTATTCAATTGAGTTATGAAGTTGGGAAGAGTATAACTGATTTAGTGGCAGCTGGACACAATCTTACTCCTACAGAAAAAGTTTTATTTGATGAGGTTTATGCTGCTCGTAGATCAAACGACGTTATTAATGCTGTTGAACCAGCGTATAACGGACGTTCCATTACAGAAACGAATGCAAAGATTCCATTAGTAGTTGAAAAAACAACTTATTATCGAGTAGTTGATAAAAACAATCCAACATTTAATGCTAATAAGACTGATAAAAAAATGTTCAAGATTACGTTGCAAATGGAAATGAAGTTGACTTAGCTAAATACACTCTTAAAGCTATGGAAGGTCAGAAGTTTACAGCATCTGGCGAGCGTCAATTTGATGGCTATAAATTGTATCAAACAGCTGATGCAAACGATAAATCTGGTTATGTCAGTCGTCCTTATACTGTTGGGACGAAATTTATGGATGCAGACCGTTATGGTATTAAACGGATTAAAGAAATTGTCGGTGAAGATGGAACAGTTGTTGTCCGTGTTTATCTTCTTGATCCAAAACAACAAAGCAAACGTTCGGATGGTTCATTAAGTACTGATGGCTATATGTTGCTAGCAGAGACTAAACCTATAAAACCAGGTAATTATAATACACAAGACTTAGTTGTTAAGAAAACACCACTTCATACAATTGCTTTTACGGATACTAATGGTGTAAACTATCCAAATGGTAAAGAAGTTGAGTTTGGCTTCCAAACAGCTGCAGGTTACACACCGAAGAAAACAGTATTTGTACCGTTCTTGGGGGATGGTATCGGTCACTCTTCTGCAAACTCTCAATTGGAACGAGGAGTAGGGGGGATCGGTGTAAACGTAGACTTGCTCAATACATTAGTACCGTATAAACAACCTATCTACTACTATGTTAAAGTGGATCCAGTAACTTATACACCTGAAGTAAGCAAAGTTCTTGATGGTCGTACTTTAAGCGACGGTGACTTTAGCTTTACTCTTAAACAAGAAGGTGGTACACACCAAGAAACTGTTACCAACAAAAATGGTAAGGCAACCTTTAGCCAACTAACATTCGAAAAACCAGGTACTTACACTTATAAGATTACAGAAGTTGCTGGTTCGGATACGAATGTTGACTATGATGGTATGGAGGTTACTCTTACAGTTACCGTTATACAAAATGCTCAGGATAAACTAGAAGTTGAAGCAGTCTATACATCAACAGGTGGTCATGCTGAGGGTGAGAATGACAAGGTCTTCAACAACTATGTTGTAGCTCCAGTTAAGACTAAGTTTGACTTCAGTAAGGCTCTCGCAGGTCGTGAATTGAAAGCTGGTGAGTTCACTTTCCAATTGAAAGATTCAAAAAGGAACTGTTCTTCAAACTAAGACAAATACTAAAGCAGGTGTTGTAGCCTTTGATGATTTGACCTTTGACAATACACAAGTTGGTACTCACAAGTACACTGTAGAAGAAGTTCAAGGTTCTGAAGCAGGAATGACTTATGACCCAATGAAAGCTGAAGTAACGATCACTGTTACTAAAGAAGGTCACGTTCTTAAAGCAACAAATACACTTCCTGCAGATACAGAGTTCAACAATACCTTCACACCTGCTGCAACACAGGCTCAATTCAAGTTTACTAAGAAACTTGAAGGTAAAGAGCTTACGAAGGATGCCTTCACATTTGAATTAGTTGAAAATGGTAAAGTCATCCAAACTAAGAAAAAAATGCGGCTGATGGAACTATCCAGTTTGACGCGATTTCTTATGATAAAGAAGGTGCTCATACATACACTGTACGTGAAGTAGCTGGAACAGATACAAATATCGACTACGATTCAATGAATGCAGAAGTAACCGTAACAGTTACGAAAGATGCTGCATCTGGTATCTTGACTGCTAATGTTACAATGCCTGCAGATACAGAGTTCAACAACTTTGCAGTAGCTCCAGTTAAGACTAAGTTTGACTTCAGTAAGGCTCTTGCAGGTCGTGAGTTAAAAGAAGGCGAATTTACATTTGTATTGAAAGATTCAAAAGGAACTGTTCTTCAAACTAAGACCAATACTAAAGCAGGTGTTGTAGCCTTTGATGACTTGACCTTTGACAATACACAAGTTGGTACTCACAAGTACACTGTAGAAGAGGTTATTCCAGAAAACAAAGAAGCAGGAATGACTTATGACCCAATGAAAGCTGAAGTAACGATTACTGTTACTAAAGAAGGTCACGTTCTTAAAGCAACAAACACACTTCCTGCAGATACAGAGTTCAACAATACCTTCACACCTGCTGCAACACAAGCTCAATTCAAGTTCACTAAGAAACTTGAAGGTAAAGAGCTTACGAAGGATGCCTTCACATTTGAATTAGTTGAAAATGGTAAAGTCATCCAAACTAAGAAAAATGCGGCTGATGGAACTATCCAGTTTGACGCGATTTCTTACGATAAAGAAGGTTCTCATACATACACTGTACGTGAAGTAGCTGGAACAGATACAAATATCGACTACGATTCAATGAATGCAGAAGTAACCGTAACAGTTACGAAAGATGCTTCAACTGGCCTCCTGAATGCAGCAGTTACGATGCCGGATGATACTGAGTTCAATAACTACCATGTAGCTCCAGTCGTTGCAAGATTTGACTTTACTAAGAAATTAGCAGGTCGTGAACTTAAAGATGGCGAATTTAGCTTTGTTCTTAAAGATTCAACTGGTCAAACTCTTGAAACAGTAACAAATAAAGCTGACGGAACTGTAACATTCTCTGAATTATCATTTGATAATACTAAAGTTGGAACTCATACTTATACAGTAGAAGAAGTTATCCCATCTACTAAAGAGCTTGGTATGACTTATGATACTATGAAAGCAACAGTCACAGTTGAAGTTGCTAAGAATGGTCACACCTTGACTACTGTAACAAACGTAACATCAACTGGCGGTGTCAATGCTGATGGAACATCAACTGAAGGAACTGATGATAAAGAATTCAACAACAAGATCACTCCTCCTGAAACACCTGAATTCCAGCCTGAAAAATTTGTTCTTAATAAAGAGAAATTTGACATTACAGGAACAAAACTTGTAGACGATGATGATGAATTGGCTGATGAGTACACTGCTACAAATGCTAACCCATACGCAGATGGAACTTCAAACAACGAAGCAGAAAACATCAATACCAAGACTGTTGAACGTGGTGATAAACTAGTTTACCAAGTATGGTTGGATACGAAAAACTTCACTGATAAAAATAACATCCAATCTGTTGGAATCTCTGATACCTATGATGCAGAAAAAAATTAACTGTTAATGCTGCTGATATTAAAGCTTATGACAGTGAAAGTGGAGATGACGTAACTGATAAGTTTGACATCAAAGTTGAAAATGGTGTCATTACAGCAACATCTAAGACTTCTGTAAACAAATCATTGGGTGATGCGGATAATACACAAGTTATCGATACAACTAAATTTGCATTTGGTCGCTACTATAAATTCGATATTCCAGCGACAGTGAAAGCTGACGTTGCAGGTGGAGTGGACATCGAAAAATAAAAGCCAACCAAATTGTTCATGTTTATAATCCAGTAAATAAATCTGTTGAAAAACCAGAAAAACCAACTCAAAAAAACGTGTGAACAGCGTACCGATTGCAAGTAGACTTCAACTTCACTAAACGCTTGGAAGGCCGTGAGCTTAAAGCTAACGAATTCAGCTTCGTCCTTAAAGATTCAACAGGTAAAGTTGTTGAGACTGTAAGTAACGATGCATCTGGAAACGTTAAGTTCTCAGCTATCGAATTCAAGAAAGAACAAGCTGGCGTTCACAACTACACAGTAGAAGAAGTTAAAGGAAGCGACGCAACCGTTACATACGATACCATGAAAGCGAATGTAACAGTCACTGTTTCTCACGATGGAACAGCTAAAGTTCTTGTGGCAACTGTCGGCGAAATTGCGGATAAAGAATTTAACAACCGTGTAACACCACCAACTGAACCTAAGTTCCAACCAGAGAAATACGTTGTTTCTGAAGAGAAATTCGATATCAAAGGCGACAAGCTCCTTGATGATGATAAAGAGTTGACTGATAAATATGGAGAAACAAATACAAATCCATATGTAGATCAAGCTAACAACAACGAAGCTCAAAACATCAATACGAAGACTGTTAAACGTGGCGACAAGTTGGTTTACCAAGTATGGTTGGATACAACTAAATTCTCTGAAACTAACAAAGAAAACATTCAATCAGTAGGAATCTCAGATGACTACGATGAAACTAAGTTGGATCTTGACGCTACTAAGATCAAAGCTTACGATTCAGTAACAGGTTTAGAAGTAACAGATAAATTTGAGATCGCTGTGAACAACGGTGTGATTACTGCAACCCTTAAAGCTGGCTTCACGAAGTCACTTGGCGACGCAGAAAACACTCAAGTGATCGACACAACTAAATTTGCCTTTGGACGTTACTACAAATTTGATATTCCAACAACAGTTAAACAAACAGTTAAAGCTGGTGTAGATATCGAAAATACTGCGGCTCAAGTCGTTAACTACTACAACCCAACTACTAAGAAAGTTGAAACTCCAAATAAACCTACTCAAAAACGTGTCAACAGCGTACCAGTACAAGTAGAGTTCAACTTCACTAAACGCTTGGAAGGCCGTGAGCTTAAAGCTAACGAATTCAGCTTCGTCCTTAAAGATTCAACAGGTAAAGTTGTTGAGACTGTAAGTAACGATGCATCTGGAAACGTTAAGTTCTCAGCTATCGAATTCAAGAAAGAACAAGCTGGCGTTCACAACTACACAGTAGAAGAAGTTAAAGGAAGCGACGCAACCGTTACATACGATACCATGAAAGCGAATGTAACAGTCACTGTTTCTCACGATGGAACAGCTAAAGTTCTTGTGGCAACTGTCGGCGAAATTGCGGATAAAGAATTTAACAACCGTGTAACACCACCAACTGAACCTAAGTTCCAACCAGAGAAATACGTTGTTTCTGAAGAGAAATTCGATATCAAAGGCGACAAGCTCCTTGATGATGATAAAGAGTTGACTGATAAATATGGAGAAACAAATACAAATCCATATGCGGATGATGCATACAACAACGAAGCTCAAAACATCAATACGAAGACTGTTAAACGTGGCGACAAGTTGGTTTACCAAGTATGGTTGGATACAACTAAATTCTCTGAAACTAACAAAGAAAACATTCAATCAGTAGGAATCTCAGATGACTACGATGAAACTAAGTTGGATCTTGACGCTACTAAGATCAAAGCTTACGATTCAGTAACAGGTTTAGAAGTAACAGATAAATTTGAGATCGCTGTGAACAACGGTGTGATTACTGCAACCCTTAAAGCTGGCTTCACGAAGTCACTTGGCGACGCAGAAAACACTCAAGTGATCGACACAACTAAATTTGCCTTTGGACGTTACTACAAAGTTTGATATTCCCAACAACAGTGAAAGCAGATGTTCATGGCTGGAGTAGATATCGAAAAATACTGCGGCTCAAGTCGTTAACTACTACAACCCAACTACTAAGAAAGTTGAAACTCCAAATAAACCTACTCAAAAACGTGTCAACAGCGTACCAGTACAAGTAGAGTTCAACTTCACTAAACGCTTGGAAGGCCGTGAGCTTAAAGCTAACGAATTCAGCTTCGTCCTTAAAGATTCAACAGGTAAAGTTGTTGAGACTGTAAGTAACGATGCATCTGGAAACGTTAAGTTCTCAGCTATCGAATTCAAGAAAGAACAAGCTGGCGTTCACAACTACACAGTAGAAGAAGTTAAAGGAAGCGACGCAACCGTTACATACGATACCATGAAAGCGAATGTAACAGTCACTGTTTCTCACGATGGAACAGCTAAAGTTCTTGTAGCAACTGTTGGCGACATTGCGGATAAAGAATTCAACAACAAGGTAACTCCACCAGAAACTCCTGAGTTCAATCCAGAGAAATATATTCTTAATGAAGAGAAATTTGATATCACTGGAAATAAACTCCTTGATGATGATAAAGAGTTGACTGATAAAGTAGCTGATACCAACAAAGATCCATATGTGGACAAAGTTGATAATAATGAAAAGCAAAATATCAATACTCAAACACTCCATAAGGGTGATAAGGTTGTTTACCAAGTATGGTTGGATACAACTAAATTCACAGAAGCTCACAATATTCAATCTGTTGGTATTACAGATAAATATGACAGCGAAAACTTGGATGTTAATGTAGCTGATATTAAAGCTTATGATTCAGTAACTGGTGAAGATGTAACAGCTAAGTTTGATATCTCAATTGTGGATGGTGTCATTACTGCTACATCTAAGGCTGACTTGACTAAGTCTCTTGGAGATGCAGAAAATACACAAGTAATCGACACTGCTAAATTAGCATTTGGACGTTACTACAAGTTTGATATTCCAGCACGTATCAAGGGAACTGCTAAAGAAGGTGTAGATATTGAAAATACAGCTTCTCAAATTGTTCACCAATATGATCCAACTAAGAAATCAGTTGAAAAACCAGAAAAACCAACTGAAAAAAACGTGTTGTTAATATTCCAGTGAAAGTTGAATTCAACTTCACGAAGAAATTGGAAGGTCGTGCGTTGAAAGCTGGTGAATTCAGCTTCGTATTGAAAGACAAAGATGGTAACGTGATTGAAACCGTAAGCAATGATGCTGAAGGTAAGATCAAGTTCTCAGCTCTTGAATTCAAACGTGGTCAAGAAGGTACTTATATCTATCATGTAGAAGAAGTGAAAGGTACAGAGGCTGGAGTTGAGTACGATAAGATGGTAGCGACTGTTGGAGTTACTGTAACTAAGGATGGTAAAGTGTTGACTCTTACTTCACAAATGCCTGAAGATACTGAGTTTAACAACAAGGTAACACCGCCAACACCACCAACACCGCCAACACCGCCAACACCGCCAACACCGCCAACACCACCAACACCGCCAACACCGCCAACACCGCCAACACCACCAACACCGCCAACACCGCCAACACCACCAACACCGCCAACACCGCCAACACCGCCAACACCACCAACACCACCAACACCACCAACACCGCCAACACCACCAATACCGCCAACACCAGTAACACCACCAACACCAGAAAAACCTAAAGGTCCTGAGTTGCCAAACACTGGTGAACAATCTAAATCTGGACTTGTTGCACTTGGTGCTGCACTTGGTCTGGTAGGTCTAGGTTTGGTTGCAAAACGCAAAAAAGAAGATGAAGCTTAATGTTTCTAGGTTTCTAGAACGAATCAAGATTTATCTTTGAGTATCTAAACAAAAGATATTCTAAAGTTGGTTATACATTTATTAAATAAGTGTATGTAATCGCAAGAAGAGAGGTTAATACCTCTTTTTTTGTTTTTATAATTTATTTAAGAAAAACGAAAAACTTTGAATAAGTATAAATCTTTTAAAAATTAATTAAACAAACAGTCAGTAATTGTACAATTTTTTTAAATAAGTATGGTATAATTTGATTGGATAATCAAATGTTTTCTAATCGTAAAGGAGGTTATTATGAAGCATAAATTGTCTAAATGTTTAACATTTTTTTAATGTTTTTTTGCTAATAGGCTTATCAATAGTTAAATTATCAAAAAAACAGTTCAAGCGGATTTGGTGACGGGTTATAATCTTGATACTAAGATTATTCATGAGAGATCTGGCCTAGAATTGAGTGATGATGTGGAAGTTATTGCTGGGGAACGTTTAATCGCAACTTATCAATTAACTTTTTCAGATAATCAGAATATCTCTGAGAATGATCAATTGATTTTTAGATATTCCTAGAGAGCTCAGATTGATTACAAATTTGACCTTTGAAGTTACAAATAGTAAGGGTACGAAGGTTGGTGTTGCTCATACAGATCCTAGTACAGGAAAAGTTACGGTAACTTTTTACAGATTATTTTTTTCTAAGAGACCTGAGAATAAAGAGCTTTCTTTACAGTTTAATTTAACTATTAATCGAGAAGTTGTTAAGGAGAGTCAACCAGTTACTGTTACCATTGGTCATAAGACTTATAGTTTCAAGTACAAACAAGATAGTGGTGAAGCAGGCGACTATGAGATGAAATACGGTTATCAAGATGATACAGATCCAAGTATTATTAAGTGGTGTATTCTCTTGAATGCCAATCAAGATATGATTCGTGGGATGACAATTACGGATACTTTTGGTAATGGACAAACCTTAATTCCTGAATCATTTAGAGCTGTTCGTTATGATACACAACCTACAAAAATTCGTAATGAGGCTCATATTCTTACGTTAGAGCCATCAGATAATTTTTTTCAAACAAGGCAGTATTCACTAAAAATGCTCAAGGAGGAATCACAGGCTTTACGATTCCATTTGGAGATAACTATCATTGGGCAATGTATATTGAATACTCTACTAAATTACCAGATGGAGTTCCTGCAGGTTCATTAGTATCGAATAACTTGGCATGGTCTGCCACAAATTTTAAGACACGTAGTATGGTACGTGAAGTCCGTCTAGAGTCAGGATCAGGTTTTGGTAACGCTGAAAAATCAGAATCAGTTATCTTAAAGGCTCATAAAACTTTAAAAGGGAAAACACTAGAAAAAGATCAGTTTAACTTTTGCACTTTATGATGCTGCAAACCCTAGTGAACCTCTTCAAATTGTAAAAAAATGCTGAAGATGGAAGTGTAACCTTCAATGCTATTAAGTATAAAAAAGAAGGAGTTTACAACTATATCATTCGTGAAGTTCTTCCTGAAAGCACTGATAATTACGATTATGATAGCCATGAACTAAAGGTTACTGTAACAGTAACGGATGATGATGGTATCAAAAAGGGAACAGTGTCTTACGGTGAAGAGGAAACTACATTTACCAATATTTACAGAGGAACTACAAGTATAAAAGGTAAGAAAATATGGGATGATGCTGATAATAAAGCTGGTATCCGTCCCGATGTTATAACTGTTCGTCTCTTGGCTAATGGTAAAGAAGTAGCAAGTAAATCAGTTAAATCAGAAGAGAATTGGAATTTTATCTTTGAGCAGCTGCCTGAAAATGATGCTGAAGGAAAGGCAATTGTTTATACTGTAGCAGAAGATAAAGTTGCAGGATATACGACTGTTATTGATCAGAAAAAAACTATATTATCACTAATACACATGTCCCTAATATTCCTGATATTCCTGAAGTGACAGAATTAAAAGTCAGCAAGCTTTGGGATGATGCAGATAATAAAGCAGGAAAACGCCCAAATAGCATTAAGGTACAACTCTATACTGATGGAAGTAAAGTAGGGCAAGAAGTTATTTTAAACGAAGATAATAATTGGACTCATACTTTTACAAATCTACCGAAATATATAGCAGGAAAAATGATTAGCTATACAATTAGTGAGGTCAATGTTCCTGAGGGATATGTATCAAAAAAACAGTTCGAGAAAACGAAACGAACCTAGTCTTGATTAATACTTATCAACCACCAGTGCCTCCGGGTCCAGTAACACCTCCAGGTCCAGTAACACCTCCAGGTCCAGTAACACCTCCAGGTCCAGTAACACCTCCGGGTCCAGTAACACCTCCAGGTCCAGTAACACCTCCAGGTCCAGTAACGCCTCCAGGTCCAGTAACACCTCCAAGCCCAGTAACACCTCCAGCACCAGTAACATCGCCAACGCCTGAAAAGAAAAAAAGGCTAATGAGTTACCGAAAAACAGGTGAACAGAAAAACTACAGTCTTAATCGTTTTAGGAGTAGCACTTGGTTTAGTTGGATTGAGTTTGGTTGCCAAACGTAAAAAATAGTATAAGAAAAAGAATCATTTTCTAAAATATAATCAGGAAGTATTTCTGATATAAGATTTAAGAGAGGACGTCAAACTCCTCTCTTTTTTTGTTTAAGGGTAGAACTCTTAATTGCTTTGTTTAGTATATTTATATTTCCAACAAAAATAAACCGTTTTCACTTGACAAAAATTGGTCTATACCATATAATGAAATAAAGAATATGGAGGACAAAATTATGAAAGTTATTCAAGTGGAAAATCCAATTGAAGGTGGAAAAGTTGCTTTTGATATCTTAAAAGAAAAATTGGAAAACGGTGCACAAACATTAGGGCTTGCAACAGGAAGTAGCCCTCTGGAATTTTACCAACGAATCGTTGAGAGTGATCTTGATTTTTCAAATCTCACAAGTGTAAACTTGGATGAGTACGTAGGTCTTGATGGGGATAATCCTCAATCATACCGTTACTTTATGCAAGAAAATCTATTTAACAAGAAACCATTTAAAGAAAGTTTCTTGCCACGTGGTGTCAAGGATAATGCAGAAGCAGAAGTAGAACGCTACAACCAAATTCTTGCTGACCATCCAGTTGACCTACAAATCTTAGGGATCGGTCGCAATGGTCATATTGGCTTTAATGAACCAGGCACACCATTTGATAGCCAAACTCACCTTGTAGAGCTTGACCAGTCTACAATCGAAGCTAACGCGCGCTTCTTTGAGAAGATTGAAGATGTTCCAACACAAGCTATTTCAATGGGGATTAAAAATATTTTGGATGCTAAATCTATCCTGCTCTTTGCTTATGGGGAATCAAAAGCAGAAGCTATCGCTGGAACTGTTGAAGGTCCTGTGACAGAAAGTCTTCCAGCAAGCAGCCTGCAAAACCATCCAGATGTGACTATTATCGCAGATGCAGCAGCACTCAGCTTGTTAAAGAAATAAGATTTTTTTCATTAAAGACCATTCGATCCTATGGATTGGGTGGTTTTTTGGTCTGGATATGTTCAAAAATGAATACAGTTTTTCTGAAAGTGGTACAATAGTTCTAATAGTAGGGTGTATGATAGATTTTCCCTTGAAAAGAAGAATATATAATCTTCATTTTTTTGAGAATTATCAATTCTTGAAAAAAAGAAATGTTATAGGTATTGATATGAAGAAGACAAATTTGATTGTTCTGCACTTTCTGCTTTTTTTGTCAGTATTTAGCAAAGATAGAAGCTATCAGTTTAGGTCAACTAAAGGATTTACATTTTATTCAAGAGCAGATACTTAAACATCTTGTCTGGCATTTTTGATAGTCAGGATCTGTATACCATTTCTGATTTACCGTCAGATTATCGGGAATATCTAGATTCCATTGAGTGTGAAATAAATGAATTATTTGGCCGTCTGGAATGATTTTTTTATAAGTGGGGAACTAGGTTAGGTGTAAGGGAAAAATTTTTGTAAAAATTTAAATTGAATGATTTGGGAGAATTTCATTTTTTTCTTGACAATTTTCTTTATTCCGTGTAAAATAGAATAGATCTTGAACTTGAAGGGAGTGAAAAAAATGTCTAAAACAGTAGTACGTAAGAATGAATCTCTTGACGATGCTCTTCGTCGTTTCAAACGTGCAGTTACTAAAGCTGGTACTCTTCAAGAAACACGCAAACGTGAATTCTATGAAAAACCTTCTGTAAAACGTAAACGTAAATCAGAAGCAGCTCGTAAACGTAAAAAAATTCTAATTAATAAGAAAGGCTAGACTTGTCTAGTCTTTTTTTATACAGTAGATAGAGGAAAGTGGTTCTTATGAGAGAGTATGTAAAAAGAATATCAAAAGATACGTGAAGATCATTTTAAAGATTGGGGCTATTATTCTGATCCGATAAATTTGCTAGAATTTGAAGAGTCGAACCAAAAAATATTTGAGAAGTATTTGAACAATTCGAAAGTAATGTCCGATGATATTTTAAGGATAAAGTTGTACAGTAGTTTATTGTTAGATGATATCAAGTATTTTGCATATTATGTATCATTTTTAGATGGAGACTATAATCTGTTAAATAATGCTTTGTGGCAAACAGGAAGAGTAGAGTTAATTAAAGGCGGTTTGCTTGCAAGTGGGACAATCTATACAGCTGGAATTTTGAGAGGATTATTTAACTGTTTTGCTTGTAATGATTTTTCAGTCATTTCATCTTTCATTCCAGAAGACTTACCCTTATTGAAAGGAACCTATTATCCAGAAAATGTCATCAATCTGTTATATGCTCTTTATTATCAAGATGAAGACAGATTGTCTGAGGCTCTCATACTGGCACAACAGTTTTTTTAGAGAAGAAAAAAAGAACAGGTATGGAAGAATTTTCTGTTCGCTACTTTATAAGTTTGGTACAAAAGGATGTAGATGGGATAAGCATGGCTTTACAAAACTTATGTCGTGCTTATCAGAGACGGGGTTATCCCTGTGACAAGATTGATAAATGCTTTGCTGATGAGGTTCATGGTCTTTATCGGTTGTTAAGATTCTTTGATCATGCCTTGTTTGAAGCGGTCAGGATGCCATCTCATAATAGTTTTTTTGAAGGACTTTGAAGAATGGCAAGTACGAAATCAGTTTCCACAGGGCCAACAATTCTACATCTATCCTAAAGATTTGGCTGATGCAAACAGGATACTAACAAAAAGAACTCCCAAAAAAATCTGCATAGAAAAAAATCAGGGAGGGACTTGATGATAGATGTTGATCGATTTGCGGAAGATTTGGCTCAGTAAAAATGACAGTTTACATTTTTACACCCCTTTTTCATGTTTTTTTGGTATAATTATATATATTAGTAGA
>BNJT01001869.1_pt1 | contig 88130 bp, 109 predicted proteins | sample 8540491 | NCBI WGS metagenome assembly BNJT01 (sample SAMD00202455, study PRJDB9452) | human saliva metagenome | host: Homo sapiens | reverse complement strand
GTTACGTATTGCTAGTAATGATGGCTTTTCAATGTTTATTAAATGAAGATTTTAAATAAGGCAGAAAATTAGTTATTTTAAAGAACAAAGTAATTGATTCTCAAGATGTTAGAGATCTAAAATAGATGATTTTAAAAATATATTAAAGAACATTGAAACCAAAATATTACATATATATTAATGATAAAATACAATGGGTCAAGAGTTTTTGCTAAATTTATTCTTCACTACATTTTAATAAATATGTTGGTAAATCTGATAAGAATCAAGCTCTACCCAGATCATAGTAGTGCATTTTATGTAAATTGTTGGAGTAAATCGTAATTCCTATCGTACTAGATCCTTGTTGGGTAGTAGTGGTGCTAGTAAGGCATTAACTGAAGCTATGGGATGATTGTGATACTGAATCTGAAAGAGAAAGATTAAATCATCTCAGATTTATGGTATTGGAATATGAAGAAGCTGCTTTTGGTTTAGCTACTACAAATATGCTAATTCATAGGTGATGGTAATTCAAATATTAAGCAAGGAAATTGCTCAATAGAATTACAAGAATTATCTACCAAAGGAATAAATATTGTATTAATGAATCCACCATACAGTGCTCAAAGAAAGCATTGTGATCCAGAATCTATGTAGCTCTTGGTCTAATAAGATAAAAGAAGATCCTGCAAAAGGACTACATTTTGTATATAGGTGTGCAAAATCCATAAAACAGGAAATTAGTAGTGCACTATACAATGTAATGTGCGCAGGGGCATCATCTGACATTAAGCTATATAGAAAAATGTTAGATGACACACATTAGATGCTGTATTTTCCTTTCCGTCGGATATTTTCCATCCGGGAGCAACGCGGACATGCTGCTGAGTATGATTTAGGAATCAAACATAAAAATGCTACAAAAGATACTGGATATTTTTAAAGACGATGGATTTGAAAAAGAGAAAGAATCTTGGACGAATGAGAAAAAAGAAAAATAAAGTGGCAAAGAGAAAGAATCTAAATGGTCTTTGAGCTATATTTCAAAAGAAAAGAAGAAAGCGGATTGTCCGTTGTAAAAAGGTTACTCATTCTGATGAATGGTTATGAGGTTTATATGAAACAGACTATTCTAATTTGAATCAGTCTGATTTTCAAAAAGTATTAAATGAGTATCTCGGATATTTAATTTCCAAATGGGAAAATGCTATGAATATTATAAGTGATTTATTTTTGTTTTTAGTGGAAGTAAATTAGATTTTGGAAAGCAGATTGTCGCAGAGCCTTTTAATACAGGTAAAAAATAGTATTAATTTTTGCTCCAGAAATCGAATAATAATGGAGTTGTAGGCAGAGTTATCCTACAAGAAAACATGAGGGACTTTTAAAAAGGTGATATAACAGTCCCCTAGGTGGTTCTTACTTATTATCGGCCTTTGTGCAAGATGAGGATTTTGTTACAGCACAAAATGTTTTGCGTATTAAGACCTAAAAGAAATATGACGGATTTAGAAAAGTGGTTTTTATTGCTATGCGATTCGTGAAAATAGATTCAAATTCTCTGCATTTGGTAGAGGTTAATAAATATATAAATAACATTGAATTACCTACAATACATACCAGATTGGCTATATTCTAGCAATAATGTTCTTAATATAGAATCTGTAAAGGGAATAATTCTCTACATATAAATACAAATGATTGGGTTGATTTTTCTTATACCTGAAATTTTTGACGAAATTGAATCATGTAAATGCTCAAATGCAAGTGCTTTTAGCTGATGGTGAAGATATTGAATATATTGGGGCTAAAAAGAAAAATAATGGAGTTATGTATAGAGTACAATATAATGAGAAACTTTTTAACAAAGGGAAAATCTGCGTTATATTTATTTGTGATGGGCAAGGTTCTGTTGGTTACACCAATTATATTGAAAAATGATTTTATAGGATCAACAACATTGTCAGTTGGAAGGCATAAAAATTAAATAAATATTCAGGTCTTTTTCTTGTAACCGTTTTTAGATATAGAACGATACAGATATTCCTTTGGTAGAAAATATAAATCAAACTTAAAGAAAAAGTAAAATTAGATTACCTGCCATATATAATTCATCAGAGAATAAATATATCCCAGACTGGGATTTGTAGGAAAATTATATTAAATCACTACATTATGGAGATAAACTATAAAATTAATTATTAAATAAAATCCACTAAGAAAGACTACAATTTGCTAACGAATCATTATTTTAAGCCTAACATTTCTTTTACTAGAATAAAGACAAGCCAATAGGCGTAGAATCTTTGCATTTGCATCAAAGGCTCTATTTTAAGTTTGTCGCTACTATTTAAAATCCACGGAATTTCCTTGTGGTGTACTAACGGTATTCGAGACATAAGCGCTTTTGGGGCCGACTTGAATTTTTCAAGTGGGCGATTTTTCGTCGTCTGGCGTTTAGCAAATCTCAGAATGCCTTGCACTACATACAGGAAATTCGCAATGGCTTCAACATTATTTACTTTCAAGCAAATCAAAAACATCAATTTAAAAGATATTTTACGCCTTACAGAAGAAGATGCTTTTCACCTTTAAAACTCACCGTTGGGGAAATACTGGTAATATTCGTGATGTGTGCTATCCGCATTGCGGTATTCGCCATCACGCCTATTTTCTCAAATCTGCAAACGCTGGTGCTGCAAGCATTTACAACGTCATTTTTACGTTACCACCAACACCATTTTCTCTTTTTCATAAACTCCGTTGGTCGATATTCTTGCCGCTACTTTTACTGATGGTAACATGGCTCAAAAGGCATTAGTGCTAGTGATATTAGTCGCCACCTCAACATCAATGTACAAAACGGCTTTCGTACTTTGCCACAAGTTGCGTGAAGCCCCTGTTCAAAACAGCGTGATTTACGCCCAATGCAAGGCGAAATTCACGAAGATGGAGCTTGGATTAACTTCACGCTACGCAAAGCCGTAAACTACCGTAAAAACAACCATAAACAACGCCAACAAGCAGATGAAAAAGAACGAAATTTTCCCAAATTTAGACCGACTAAACGCTGCATTATCAGCCTTAACCAACGTTCCGCCAATGATGAACAAATATGGGGTTCAAACCGCACCATCGTGGCAATGGATTATACCGAAAACGCTGACACTGTATTCGCCTTAAATCAACGTTTTATCACCGCGGGGCAGCGATATTATGTGCGATGAAAAATCCAGCCTATAACAACCTTTGATTTTTCAGTACACGCGCTGGTCGGTAAACCATCGAGAGCCTTTAGTGCCAAAGCGCATAAACAATAATCTTGCAGAATCCTTTAACGCACGTTTCCGCGATTTACATCGTGGCGTACATCACAAAACCGATAATAAATACGCCTTACATTACGCCAATCAAGCGGCATTATGTCGGATAATCGTAGAAAATCCAACGGTGAATTATTTTCTGATGTCGCTTCAACGGTGTTTATGGGTATTACCGCTCAAAGAATGGGTCGGTTACTGGCAAGGAAACCACCGACAAGGAGAGTTAATCGGAATGAGAAGCCTTTGCCCCGAAGAAATTTTCACAAAACTACTTCAAGCGACTGGAAGAACAAATGAAGTACTGATGAAATGCTGTTAGCTGCGTAGATTGCAATAGCCTTAGCGATATTTCATCAAATTTAAATAGAAAGGGATAATTAGTTTACCGATATCACGGTCGAGCGGATTTCTCACGTCTAAAATCAACGGAAAATGAAGAATTTGCGTGAAAAAAATCGTGTAGAATTTCAGGAAAAATAAATGCCTTTCGCAAGATCATCTCGGAAAGGCACTTAATTTGGAATGCGGTTTTTAGTCAATTTTTCGGTCTTTGTGCAACTGCTACACTAATACCGAACGTTTTTAAAACGTTTTTAAAAACGACCGCTCTTTGTCCTGTTTAACTCAACTTACGCCGCAACCATTACCATTGCCGGACGAATCACGCGACCGTTTAGCGAGTAGCCTTTTGTAACACGGTGGTAATTTGGGTTTACTTTCAAAACCTTCTGCCGGTTGCATAGAAATGGCTTGGTGTAAATCTGGATTGAAGGCCTCACCGACAGCACCCACAGGCTCTACGCCGAAACGGGCAACTGTTGCCAATAGTTCTTTTTAAAGGTGAGTTCAACGCCGTCAAATAGGGCCTTAACGCTTTCCTCTTCGGTATTTTTCGGCGTCGCGAGCGCGCGTTCTAAAGTTATCAATGGTGTTTAAAAATATCTTTGGCGAACTTTTCTAACGCGAATTTATGGGCTTTTTCCACATCTTGTTCGGTACGACGACGAATATTATCAATTTCGGCACGGGTGCGTAATAACAAGTCCTGTTCTTTCTTGACGGTTTCGCTAATTGTGCTTCCAGTTCTTGCTACGCGGGCGATAGCTTCTTCCAAAAGGATCTTCTGCTTGATTTTGTTCTTCAACATCGACTTCTTGCGATTGGAAGATCTTGTTCTAATTCTTCGTTTTGTTCTTGTTTTTGCTCGTCTGCCATTATCATTCTCCGTTAAATAAAAAGTTGGGCGATTATAACAAAAATCTTAACCCCTGCACTTGCTGACAAAGTAAGGGTGATTGGGTGTAATATAGTGCCCAATTTATTGAATTCAAGTAACGACAAAGAAATATGAATACGCCAAATACGGCTAAACCCCAAACCTTACATACGTCATTTCAAACCATTGGGCTTAGGGAAAACCGCGCCATGACATTAACCTGCAAATGCACAAAAACCTATTTTTGGTTGTTGGAGCATGGCTATCACGTTTTAGTTGAACAGGACATCGGCAAAAATCGAGCTTCCGCCTAAACATTTAGCTTCATTAGAAGAAATCAGCGAATCCGCTCAGTTGGCCATTGTGATTGGTGGTGATGGCAATATGTTGGGGCGTGCGCGTATTTTGGCGAAATATAATATTCCGCTAATTGGCATTAACCGTGGCTAATTTAGGTTTTTTGACGATATTGATCCTAAAAATACGTATTCCCAATTGCAAGCTTGTTTGAAAAACGGTGAATTTTTGTAGAGGAAACGTACTTAATGCCTGTATCGAGGCGAAGCGGTGAATCACATTGCAGTGGCATTGCCGTTAACGAGGCGGTAATTCACCCGGCCAAAATTGCCCACATGATTGATTTTCGCGTGCATATCAACGATCAATTTGCTTTTTCCAACGGTCCGACGGATTAATTATTGCAACGCCTACCGGTTCAACAGCATATTCTCTTTCTGCCGGTGGCCCTATTCTGACACCGCAACTGAACTGCCATTGCGTTGGTGCCAATGTTTCCGCACACATTGTCTTCACGCCCGCTGGTGGTGGATGGTAACAGCAAAATTTCCATTCGCTTTGCAGAATACAACACCTCAAAATTGGAATTAGGTTGTGATAGCCAAGTCGCCCTTCCATTTGGGCCTGATGATATTGTGCATATTCAAAAATGTGATTATCCGCTCCGTTTACTACACCTAAAAAGTTACAACTATTACAAGGTGTTAAGTACAAAAATTAGGCTGGTTACGTCACTTTTCTTAGAGTCAGCCTCTTTACTGTACATTAAAACAGTAATATACTGACAAACATACAGTAAAAGAGGATTACTTATGTTGACCCAACTCACAATTAATAATTTTGCTATCGTTCCGTCATTTAAACATTGAATTAATGCAGGGAATGTCCGTGATTACCGAAAACCGGCGCGGGAAAAATCCATTGCTATTGATGCCTTAGGGCTATGTCTCGGCCAGCGTACGGAAATTTCCATGTTACGCGAAGGACAAGAGCGCGCCGATATTTGCGCCACCTTCATATCAACAAAAAGCAATCCTGCCTATCAATTCCTGCAGGAACAAGAATCTGCAAGACGCCGATAATCCGGAAGAATGTATTTTTACGCGCTATTATTAACAGTGACGGACGGTCAAAAGCCTTTATTAACGGCATTCCTGTTTCGCTGCGCAACTAAAAGATATTGGGCAACATCTGATTCAAATTAACGACCAGCACGCCTCCCAATTGTTATTAGAAAACGAATATCAACTCCAGCTCGTTGATAATTTTTGTCATCACACCGCACTTTTTGCAACAAATGAGCGCTGACTATCAAATATGGCGAAACCTGCAACATCAAGTGAAAACCTTCCAACAAAAATGCGCGGAAAATGAAGCTCGAAAAACAGCTTTTACAATATCAAGTCAGTGAACTGGATGAGTTTAATTCTAAAAGAGAATGAATACGCGGAATTAGAAGAAGATCACACCCGCTTATCCAACAGCGAAGAGCTTACCCAACTTTCACAGTCGGTCTTGCACTATTATGAGAATGAAACAGTGAGCGTGGATTCCTTACTCTATCGCACTACACAACATTTAAACGAATTGTGAATTAGATAATCGTTATGCTGAAGTGCAAAACATCAAGCTACATGAGGCATTTAAGTACAAGTACAGCCACTAATGAAATACACTATCACTAAGCAGTCATATTGAACAAGATCCCGTATTATTGGCCGAAATCGAACAGCGTATGGATAGCGGCACAACTGGCACGCAAACACAATATTAAACCGCAAGATTTAGTACACTTTCATCGTCAGCTAAAGCAGGAATTAGCCCAATTAGTGAATTTTTCTGAAAGTGAAGAAGAATTGATCGCGCAAGAACAGATTGCCCGTGAAAAATGTTGGAAACAGCAACCGCACTTCATCAAAGTCGTCAAGTCGGTGCACAAAAATTAGCACAATTGGTTGCAAGATCCATTAAACAGTGCTGGCCATGGAACACGCAGAATTTTTATTGAGCTACATGTGACTATGACAAGATCAGCGCAAATGGTGCGGACAATGCGATTTTCATATTGCAAAGTAACTTAGGGCAAACCGCACAACCACTCGCCAAAATTGCTTCCGGCGGTGAGCTTTCACGCATTGCGTTGCTATTCAAGTGCAAGCTCCAATCAAACGGCAATTCCGACATTAATTTTTGATGAAATCGATGTAGGCATCAGTGGCGCCACGGCGAATGTGGTAGGCAAGCTATTAAGAAAACTCAGCGAAAAATGCCAAGTCATTTGTGTCACCCACTTACCACAAGTTGCCTGTCACGGAACACATCATTTCTCCGTCGAGAAATCGACCGTTGATCACAAAACGGAAAACAAAATGACCGCACTTTCGGCTCAACAACGGATTAACGCCTTGGCTAAACTGTTAGGCGGTAGCAAAATTACCGACGCCGTATTGGCCAATGCAAAGGAAATGTTAGATGCGGCAGCTTAATCGCCACACGGAATAAAGACAGAGAAAAAGTGCGGTGAAATAAAGCAATAGATTTTGGAAACATTGCTTATACCGGTAGTAGCTATGACACTAATTTACGGTAAATTTGTGACTAAAAATTTGAGGTATTTTTCTTGTGATGGTCAATATGCAGATATGCTTTTAGTCCTAAAGACAGTATAATTGGGCAATTTGTTTTACCTTAAGTTGAGTAAATGAAATGCCACAAATCCTTTACCCAAATTATTAAAGACAGTTGGAATTTTATTCAAAATGAAAAAGCTACTCCTCATAAAAACTGATCGGGCTTTTATGCGTTGCCGCCTCTTTTTAATTGTACTTACAATCCGCCCCTCCTGGAACAAATCGCCTCAATTGTACTGAATCAAAATGGGTTGCCAAAAATATTCCCGATGAGTTAATTAGTAACATCATGTCATTTTTCTTAAGCAAACAATTTCTGAATTTGTTCATTGGCGCGTGGTGTTTAGTAACGATTCACCAAGTGAGCCTACGAGCTTTCATGTCCTTGATGAGTAGTTTTGTCACTACGTTAAAACGGACTTTTTGGGGAACAATCCTCCTTAGTTTGTTTTATTTTTATTCCTTTGATGATTGGCTTAACAGGAGTTTTTTTCTGACAATCAACAAAAACATATCCCTCTCGTCTCTCGCCATGTTTGCCATGATTATCGGTATCGTATTGTACATCTGCTTGTGCCTGGGCCCTGATTCATTATTTACTGACCAAAAACTCGCTTTTTGAAAAGTTGAAAACCATTTGGCAGCACCGGCAAAGGACGTCTTTCCGTTTTATTTATTTTTGTCTGCTTATTTATGTTGTCATCCTGATGATAGAAAATATCTTGGTAGGTTTATACATTAACGCATTTGTAGAGATAATCATGATGGTTTTTACTTTGGATTTATTAATGTCTTTGCCTTGATCATCAGTTATCGTTTTTATACCCTATTCGTTAGCAAAGCTTAATTTTTATGAAACAATTACTTGAATTTATTCCCCAATCCTAACTTTTGCGGGTTTACAAATTAGTTAGAGTTTCAGGAGGGCCGCAATCACATTAGTGATTGCGACTATAGTGCAATTCATTATTTTAAAAAATGAAATACGGCAAAAATTGAAACCCAGCAAAAATTCGTGGCCGGTGCGGTTGTCTTTTCGGTACACTCACCGCCTATTTCAATGATCTTGAATTTTAAAATGGAAAGTCACTATTATTTAGTGCCCTATTTGCGTTAGTTTTGTTGATCGCACAATCTCGGCTTCAAAAATTATTGATTCAACAATCACTTGCAAAAGAAATTGCATTACCTGAACAAGTTTGGATCTGAACCTGGGGTGGAGCGGCTTTTTCATTTTATGCATGTTGGTCAACATTTATATCAGCCGGTATTTATCAGACGACATTTGGGTAGATTTTAAGTCTTTCGGCATTATTGGCATGACAGTTTTGTTGCCACCCATCATCACCGGCCTTTATATTTATCGCTATTTACCGAAAAGCGCGAACAAGAACAAAAACAAGGAATAATCTTATGTCGCATCAATTAGTAGATACTCAAACCAGACAACAAACCACAGGGCACACTATTGCTAAGAACCTTAGCTATGCGCCGTCAGACACCAACGCCAATGGTGATATTTTTGGTGGTTGGATTATGTCACAAATGGACATGGGTGGCGCCATTTTAGCAAAAGAAATCGCCCATGGTCGTGTTGTGACCGTGGCGGTAGAAAGCATGAATTTTATTCGCCCGGTGACCGTAGGCGATGTGGTATGTTGCTATGGACAATGTTTATATATTGACGTAGCTCAATTAAAGTTAAAGTGGAAGTTTGGGTGAAAAAGTTTCCAGCGAACCGATTAGACGAGCGTTATTGTAACTGACGCAGAATTCACCTTCGTTGCGGTTGATCAATCTGGCAAACCGCGAACCATTCCGCGTGAAAATAATCACGAATTAGAAGCTGTATTTCCCCTATTCACACTCAATGATCAGAAGAGGACTCACAAAATGTACTATGTTATTTTTGCACAAGACAAACCAAACACCTTGGCTCAATCGTTTAGCTGCACGTGAACAACATCTCGCACGTTTAAAACAACCATAAGCCGAAGATCGTTTGCTCACGGCAGGTCCAAATCCCGCGATTGATGATGAAAATCTCGGGTGAGGCAGGTTTTACTGGTTCTCACCGTTATTGCCAAATTTGACAGTTTACAAGCTGCTAAAGATTGGGCTGCGCAAGATCCTATGTAGAAGCCGGCGTGTATGGGCGATGTAACGATTAAAACCATTTAAAAAGGTGTTTTAATCACGGTGATGTAATTTGATGACTACATGTCGCTTCGGGCGAGTGTCATCAATAAAAACACTGCCATTTTCAACTCATATACAAGAAAAATGACTATGCGATATTTGAAACAAAGCCTCCATTTCTCTACTGATTTTTGACCGCACTTTCATTTTCAGCATCAGGCAATCAATCGGCTCATAAGGCTGAGCATAAACCGAATTTAGCTCATGAGCAGGCCAAATGGATAAAAGCCCAAAATGCGGATGAACTCAAGCGCATAGCTCAGCGGGCAACATTTTTACAGTTGGAAAATCTGTTAAAAAGTGCGGTGAAAAATAACAACGTTTCCGATAACGCCGAGTTATATCTTAACCTCATTGAGTCTTTAAAAGACTATCCATTGCAAATGGATGCTACAACCATCTACATTGATGCCCGCATTAAAAGTGCGTGAAAAGCGTGAGTAAAGATACGCCATCCGAAGAGGTAAAGGCATTACAACACGAAATTGAATCAGTTATTGCGCAAAACCCTACGCATTTTTTACGTAATCGATGGGAACAAGGCATTTTCACACTATTAATAAATGCTGATGATACGGAAGGATTAGTCCATTATGCGCAACGCGTTAAGCCAAGTTCCTTGGAGATGCAAATAGCCGTATTAAATGCCGAACTTCAGCTTGAACGCATAAAAATGAAACAAACAAAAACAAAACTCCAATAGCTCAAGCATTATTTCGCTATGAACAACTTTGGTTAACCAACAGCAACCTCCCTAATGACGCGCAACTCTGGGCAAAATGGTATTCCGATGGCAAACGGACACAAGATAAAATCTACCAAAAAGCTGAGGAACTCTTTGCCCAAAATGATGCGAACGGATGGCGTTGTGTCATCGGAATTAAATAAAATTGATAGTGCGAAAGACGACGAAATGGTTTTGGCGAATTTAAAACGCTTTGAGTCCCTATTAAAAACCGGCAACCCTGCCTGAATTCGGGCTGATAGACTACCACCATCGAAGAAAATAATAAAATCGTCACAAAATTTGCAGTGGTGCAGACCTTTCCCGCGTTATTTACGCACTCTATCAGAAACAATGAAAAGAGCCTAACTTTGCTCCCTATCAACAATGGGCAAAAATTGGCAATTAACAGATGCGCACTCGTGAGTGGGAAAATTGCTTTTCTTGGTCGTTTTTGACACGAAAGCCCCACTCTCAACAATGGCGGGATGCGGAAATTCTCAAATTAAAAAGCAGATAACCCGACTCGAACGCCGTTTGCGTATGGCCATTTGGCAAAAGACCGATTTAACCCCATGGCTCAACGCACTCTCAGCAGAAGGTCAGCAAAAACAGGAATGGCGTTATTGGCAGGCCAAAACAATAGCAAAACGCGATAGCAAAAACAAAAGAAATATTGGACCGCACTTTCTGACGAACGCGGTTTTTATCCAATGTTGGCAGCCGCCAAATTACATCCTGAAAACCCGTGGCAACGGTTATGATTTCTGGTCAACCTGAATTACTTACTGCCCCGAGTATCTCCGATCCCACTTGGGCTGATGAATTCAAAAAGTAAAACCGGCATTGGAAGAAATTGCCGAACTACGTCAACTCGAAAGATTTCGGCCCGGCTAAACAGCGTTGGCGTTTCTTGTTGGAAAATCTATCCGGTGATGCCAAAAAGAGAAACAAATGGCGCTTAGTCAATATGCCAACCAACAAAACTGGTTTGATTTAGGTGTGATGGCTCCATCATTGCTCAAAGCGTTTGATTACATTCTGCTGCGCTTACCAATTGCTTATAGCGATTATTATGATATTGCTCTCAAAAGCCGCCCGGCGTTAAGCAAAACCAAACCGCAAGCCGCGCTAAATACCAATCGTCAGTAAAAGTTTCGCTATGGCGATTTCTCGTCAGGAAAGCGCCTGGAACCCACAGCACAATCTTCCGCCAATGCACGCGGATTAATGCAATTGTTACCAAGTACTGCCAAGTAACGGCAGATAATGCCAAATTGCTCTTTATGCAGGCGAGGCGGATTTATTTTGGCTCGCTCAATAATATTTTGTTAGGTACGGCGCATTTAGCGGAGCTAAATGCCAAATATCCGAATAACCGCATTCTGATCGCCCCAGCTTATAATGCGGGTGCTCATCGCGTGGAAAAATGGTTGGCGTGCAATGGTAAGTTGGAAATGGATGAATTTGTGGCCTCCATTCCGTTCTATGAAACCCGTGGTTATGTTCCAAAAACGTACTCACTTACGATTTTTACTATCAAATTCTGTTAGAAAAGAAGAGCCACAAACCTTTAGCAAAGAGGAATTTGATCGGCTATACTAGCCGGACTAGTTTAATAGTATAGGATTGTTGATATGTATATTAGTCGCAATTTAGAACAATGGAATGCCTTCCTCAATATGTTGCAAACCGCTTTTGAACAAGGCAAGGCCCAGGATGTATTAACCTTTCATTGCTTACTCCCCTGATGAGCGCGATGCGTTAGACTGCCTGCAAATTATCGCCCAATTACTCAACAAAGAGCTGCCACAACGGGAAATCCAACAAAATCTGAATACCAGTGCGGCAACCATCACTCGAGGGTTCCAATATGTTAAAAACGATGGATCCCGAATTTATCGACTGGATAAAAATCAACTTAATGCGCAATAAAAAGCTGACTAACATCATTTTGAATCGATTAAATCTGCGTGAACTCAAATTACGCAGATTTCATTTTTCCCTACAAAAGTGCGGTGCGTTTTTAATCCGTTTTTTCTGGCCACGGTAGGCATACTTTCATTTTTCGCTTTTGTTCCAATCCCTTTGCTCTGCTTATATGTTGCAACAAAAATCGTCCACTTGTTAGACGGTGATTTTGAGTACACCACCCACACCAATGGGTAAGCATTGACGATATTGCTTGGCTATCGCAATCTAGCGGTAATTGCCGCTGAAGATCAGCAATTTCCGAACATTACGGTTTTGATTTCAGTGCCATTGAAAAAGCATTCAAACATAATCAAAAAGTAAACGCACGCGTGGAGCTCCACTATCTCCCAACAAACGGCAAAAACTCTATTTGTGGCATGGGCAAAGCTGGCTACGTAAGGGAATTGAAGTGCCTGCAACTCTGTTGTTGGAAACTTTATGGTCAAAAAAACGCATTTTGGAAGTGTATTTAAACTTGCGGAATTTGGTGAAGGATTTATGGCGTGGAAGCAGCCAGCCAATTTTATTTCAAAAAAAGCCGGCTAAAAATTTATCGCAAAATGAAGCTGCACTTTTGGCGGCAGTGTTGCTCTAACCCCATTATTTATAAAAGTCAATGCGCCAAGCGCTTATACCAAACGCAGACAATTTTTGGATCCAGCACCAAATGAATCAACTGGGGAAATCCTATTTACAAAATTAGATTAATGGTGATTTATTTCACTTTTCAAAATAAACAAATCACCAAAAATAAAAAAATACAGATTATTACATTAATAAAATCCTACTTTTCTTGAAAAATATCATCAATTTCCTGTAAGTTCCTTTAGCTTTCGTATTTATGCCTTGCTTTTCAAGGGCCTTATCTAAGGGAGTACTTTATTTTATGCAACGTTTTCAAAAATTTTTTTCAGTCCGAAGCTACCGGTGGCATATTGCTTTTCATCTTGCTTTGATGGCCATCATTCTCGCCAACACAGCTCTTAGTGAAAGCTATTTTTAATTTTTGGACACTCTGGTCAGTGTACAATCTGGCGCATTCAGCATTGCCAAACCGTTATTAATGTGGGTAAACGATGGGTTTTATGGCGGTTTTCTGTTTTGGTAGGCATGGAAGTCAAACGAAATGTTAGAAGGATCCCTTTCTAGCTATCAACAGGCAATCTTCCCCGCGATCGCTGCACTAGGAGGCATGATCGTACCTTGCTTTAATCTATTTCTTGATTGCACAACATTCCCCGGAAATTCAATCCGGTTGGGCAATTCCTATGGCAACTGACATCGCCTTTGCTTTAGGCATTGTGGCGTTATTAGGCAAGCGCGTACCATTACCGTTAAAGTGTGTTTTATTGGCGTTGCCATCATTGATGACCTTGGCGCCATTATCGTTATCGCTGTCTTTTTATTCCCATGAACTCAGTACCCAAGCCCTAATTTTTGGCTGCTATCACAATTACTATTCTTGTACTCTGCGAATCGCATGAAAATAGGCGCATTATGTGCTTACATGGTGGTTGGTTTGATTTTTATGGGCATCCGTATTAAAAATCCGGCGTACATGCTACCCCTTTGCGGGCGTAATCATCGGTTTCTGCATCCCAATGCGGGGGCCGCAAGGGTGAAAAAACCATTACATCAATTCGAACATATTTTGACACCGTGGTGCAGCTATTTAATTCTGCCGCTATTTGCCTTTCTCCAACGCCGGCGTATCCTTGGAAAAACGTAGGGATTCTCCAGCTTAAGTTCACCGCTCACCCTCGGCATTATGCTCGGTTTAATCATCGGAAAACCGCTTGGTGTCTTCTATTTAGCTACCTGGTCTAAATGCAATCTCAGCAAACTACCACAAGGCATTAATTTCCAACAAATTTTCGCTATTGCTGTGCTGTGTGGGCATAGGTTTCACGATGTCCATGTTCCTTGCAGGCCTCGCTTTTGGGGAAACGCCACATAACAGTTTCGACACACTCTCCCGCTTAGGTATTTTATTAGGTTCGGGCGTATCAGCGATCCTCGGATATAGCTTGTTGCGAAAAACAACATCGAATTATTATCGTTGCAAAAGAAAGCCTTGCAAATTAGCAAGGTTTTTACAAGGAATACCGTCTTTATCACGATCCAGCCGTCCTTCACCACAAATATTACGGATGGTATTTTTGCTTTGCGGGTGCAAGAACTCATTTCACAATCCTTCCGCTCGTTGCAAGTAAATTCTCATGATTATTATTTGACTTGACAGCAGCATATTGTACTCAGTCAAAGTGCGGTCAAAATTAAAAGTGTTTTTCTACATAATGACCTTTTATATAGGATATATACTAAGCCCTATAAAATTACCAGTAATTATAAGTAAATCAATAAAGGAAAAATAATTTAAAACTATAAAGAAAAACCTAGCAATTATGCTAGGTTTTGTTTTTGGTGCTCTGGCGAGACTTGAACCTGCACCGACCTACGGTCACTACCCCTCAAGATAGCGTGTCTACCAATTCCACCACCAGAGCTTAATTTGATGAAATTTTTATTGTTGAGGAATATCGCTATTTTTGTATCTAACACAGCCGGTGCTTTTTGTTGTTGCTGTTGGATTTGTTCCGCTGTACCGATAAATCATCAAACGCACTTTGTCTTTACATTATTTTAGTGTGAATTTGAGTTGCCAATAACGATACTGATAATAAAGAAGATTGTTGCCAACACAGCAGTCGTGCGGATAGAAAGTACCTGCGCCGGCAGAGCTGAAAACCGTACCGGATGCGCTCACCACCAAAAAGATGCGTCCTCGTATCGGCACCTTTACACCTGTTGCAACAGGATAAACGCAATGAGGGCAATGGAAACGACCAAGTAAATGATTAATAAAGCTGAGTACATTTTATCTTCTCTGATTTAGCAAATTCTAATGAAAAATAACGGCGCAGATATTAGCGGATATCTTTGCCTTCGCAAGTCGTTTTGTATAGTATTTTAGGCTGTTTGGTGCAAATTCGATCAGTAAAAACATTTTTGAAAAACGACCGCACTTTTAGCTCTCGTTAACTTTTTCTTTGTTCTCGATGCGGCTCTTTTTCACGCCTTGATTATGCCGACTTTAACTCGCGCAAAGTGCGGAGAAATTAATATAGTGAATAACTCAGGCAAAAGCTGGGTAAGATTTTGCATAAACTGCTGATAACTCGCCTGTTTGCGACTAATGCCGTCCAGTTGAGATTCCCAATGTGCCGTCATATCGGGCTGAGTTGCCACATCCGGCAAGGCATTGATTAAAAATACGCCCTGCCTCGGTGCTGTGAATATTGCGTCCTTTTTATATAGAAAGCCCCGCTTAAACAACAACTCAATAATCCCCGCCTGAGTGGCCCTCGGTGCCTAATCCATCGGTTTCCTCGCAGAATTTTTCAACGCTTGTCTTGCACAAAGCGGGCAATACCCGTCATAGCAGAAAGCAACGTCGCATCGGTAAAAAGGGTTTCGGCGGTTGTGTTTTACTGACAATGTCGCCTTTCTCGCAATGTAAAATCTGTCCTTTTTCACCACCGGCAACAAGCGCATCGTGCTGTTCATCATCGCTATCTCCTTTTTCCCCAAAGTTGTTTCCAACCGGCAATTTGTGTTGCGCGTTTGGCGACGAAAGTTCCGCCTGCGATATCCAAGGTAATTTTGCATTTACGGTGATTCCGCGTCGGGGCAAACTGCATGAGATATTGAGGAGCAATAAGAAAAATATATGTTTTGTTCTGCTTGGGTTAAGCTAACGGCACGATTTTTGGCTGTAGGAATAATGGCACGGTGCGCTTCCACTTTTTATCGTTCCACAGCGATTTCTCTGTTCAGGATCGATAATTTCGGGCAGGGCTGAAATAGCGTTAGATGAGTAGAAACTAGCATTCATCACCGCCATACGATCGGCAAAAATGCTCTTTCGGCAAAAACGACAATCGGAGCGCGGATAAGTGATGAGTTTGTGTGTTTCTGTACAAACGCTGGCAAGTGTCTAGTACTTCCTGCGCCGACATCCCAAAAACGCTTGGCGGCATCAATTTGCAATGCAGAGAATGGAATATGGCAACGGTGCCGTTTCTTTTCCTCTTATCCGTGTAATCGGTGACTTTGCCGGTTGGTTGGTAATACACGTTTGACGACATTTTCCGCAAGCGCGCGGGAAAGTACACGTCCGTCATCGTCCTGATAATCTTTCGCAGGCTTTGCTCGGCTGCCATAAGGCGGAAAGTGCGGTCGATTTTTGAGATGTTTTTCCTCTTTTCGGATCGCGCACCCAAGCCAGTACTTCGGGTAAAATCTTTTGGTTGGAAATTTCTCAATCTCAAATCACGACGTACGATCGCTTCCAGTCACCGGTGTTTGTACACGCCCAACAGAAAGCACGCCGTTATAGCCTGCCTGTCTCGCCCTGAATGGTATAAGCGCGAGTCATATTAATACCATAAAGCCAATCGGTGCATGAGCGCGGGCCAATGCGAGGTGGCTAGCGGGATGAAAATCTCGGTTAGGTTGTAATTTTTTGATGGCTTTTTCTACCGCACTTTGGGTTCAAATCGCTGATTAAACAACGTTGAATGGCATTACGCTTCTCGGCAGGCAAATCGAGATAATCTGAACACCTCGTCAACCAACAGTTGCCCTCTCGATCCGGGTCGCCTGCGTTGACCAAAATATCGGCTTGACGTACCAGTCTTTTCAACGGTTTCAGTTGTTTAGCGGGTTTTTTCGGAATGAGCTGCCACTTTTTGCGGCACGATAGGGCAAATCCCTCTAAGCGCCATTGTTTGAAAGCGTGCGTCATAAGCGCTCGGGTTCCGCCTGTTCCACATAATGCCCTACGCACCAAGTGACATAGATCGTTATCGCCACATTTAATGAAGCCATCACCACGTTGGTGCGGCTTTGGGCAAAAACATCGGCAATGGCACGTCCAAGGCTCGGTTTTTCCGCTACATAAACAGTCGCATAGATGAGAATCAAGATTAGCTGATTTCGCGACGGCCCAAGAAAGAATGGGTTAATGGTGCCGTCCATCATTTCCAGCTCCCGCCCACCGGGATGCCGTGGGCACATGCGGCTGACTTTAACTTTTGTTGCAAACAAAGTTCCGCGATGTAGTTTGCCGTGGCATCGCCTTCCACCGTTGGGTTAGTGGCGAGAATCACTTTGAAACGATTCCGTTTACAATCGTTTTTGGGCAGTAAATCAAGCCGATTTACGCGGACCAATGCCATCTAACGGCGACAAATGCCCCATAAGCACGAAAATAACGCCCTGAGAATTGACCGGTTTGTTCAATAGCAAGAATGTCTGCCGGCATTTCCACCACGCACAACAAGCCTGAGTTTTGGCGACGAGGATTGTTAGCAAATATTGCAAAACCGCTTCTTTCGGTAAAAGTTCGAGCAATGCTCGCAGTGGCCCGATTTTCGAGCATGGCTTCCGTCAAACTTTTGCGCCAAACGCATATCGCCACTTCGATTACGCTGCAATAAATGGTATGCCATCCGTTGTGCGGATTTCGCCCGACCCCGGCAATACGCGCAAACTCGATTAAATTCTCTAACAATGGACTGGTTTGCATAGCGTTCTCGATGGATTTGATAGAAAAATAAACCGCACTTTAAGGATCGATTAACGAAAAGTGCGGTCGATTTTAACGATATAGAATGGCATTTTAAAGCCCGGCAATGACTACCGGCAGTGACAGGGCCATCTTTTGGCACTCTTCAGCGACGCACGGCATCGTTATAGGAAGCGGCAATTAGTCTTCCAACATTTCTTTGCGTCTTCCATTAAAGAAGGATAATTTTACGCGGCGACAATTGTGCGCACCATTTACGGTGATTTTCACCAATCCGGCACCGGATTCGCCGGTCTACTTCAATTGAGCAATTTCTTCCTGCATTTTTCTGCATTTTTCTTTCTGCATTTGTTGGGCTTGTTTCATTAAACGCCCAAACCACCCTTTTCCGAACATAAATTTTTCTTCGTTATTTGACATAAAAAGTGGACGCATTTTAAACGGAATTTTAGCCCTTGAATAATCACTTGCGATTAGGTTGTTTCAGTATCTGTAATTCGTATTATTATCCGCCTTTCTTTCAAATTTGTGCCGGAAAACGACCGCACTTTATGTTTGTTGATCACACATTAGAAATACAAAAATCATCGGGAAAACGCTGGAGTCAGACATTACCTAAGTTTTGGAAATCGCTCTTGTACTGCAGCTTATGCTTTGGGTTTTTGCACATCGCTGGATACTCAAGACAGGGAAAAGCCGCTGTTACTGCTTTGGATCTCTGTATTCTGAATTGCGTGGTGCCAAGCGCGCCATTACGCTGTCTTTACGCGAAAGCTCGCGTACGTCCCTTTTTCCCTTTTGGCTTTAGTAGCGTCATTGTGGGCGTATTACATCGCTCTTTTTAATGGGATAAGGCGCTGAAACTATCTATCCGATCATCTTTTCTTCGATTTTCATCGGGCTTGGCTTTGTATAACGCTCATACACGTCAGGTGAATCATTATCAAGTGCGATTGAACAAACCCATGCAGCCGTTTACGTATTGGGATGGCCAGCGACGCATAGGGACGCTCGTGGCAGATACAGTGACAAAACCTACGGCTGCCATCATGCAGCAGGAAAAGGTGGATATTATCCTCTGCCGGGCGATATTATGGATGATACCGTGACAACGCATATTTAGCAGAAAAATGCAACACGCACTTACAAACCGCAAGCTTGGCGTTGTATGCTACGTTGGGTAACCACGATTTCTTTTGTGATCAAGCCCGTATTGAACGGAAATTGCAAAGCAGGCATCATTTCCCTGTGATGGATGAGAAAGTTCGTGATTGATAACGCTTTTACCTTTCATTGGGCGCAATGACGACTCGTAACAGGATCGACCTACCGCGGCGCAATTATTAAAAGATGTGAATACGGCTGCCTGTGATTTTTTAATGGATCACCGTCCGACAGATGATTGAACAACACGCCAATTTGCCCATTGATATTCAACTTTCCGGTCATGCGCCATAACGGACAGATTTTTCCGGCAAATCTCATTGTAAAATCATGTTTATCGTTTTGAGTTATGGTTGCTGATCAATCAAGGTCACTTTTTCGTGACCTCCGCTATGGCTTTGGCGTGCTGATGCGTTTGGCTCACAATCGAAGTGATGATCATCGATGTGGTCGGACATTAAAAAGAACTATTCTCAATACCGAGTCCTGTGTATAATTGAACCTCTTACGCTTATGTTTTTATGATGACAGAGGACTCGGAAATGAAAAATCTGTCAAAACAACCCTTTACTTCTTTTCTTTATGGCTTGCAGACGGCAAGTGCTGTGACCGTCACCGATGCTAAAGGTGAATTCACCATTGATCAAACCCCAAGTCGCATTGTCGCGTTAGAATATTCTTTCGTTGATGCCCTTGCTCAAGTCGGTGTTAGCTCGGTCGGCGCTGCCGATGACAACGATAAAACCCGTATTTTGCAGGAAGTGCGCGATAAGATTCAACCTGGCAATCTGTCGGTACCCGTTCACAACCAAGTCTTGAAGCGATTGCCGCATTAAAACCCGATTTAATTATCGCTGATCCTTCCCGTCACACAGCAGTGTATGAAGAATTGAAAAATCGCCCCTGACCATGATGTTTGATCTCGCGCCATGAAAGCTATCAGGAGAATCTTGATACGGCACAAAAATCGGCGATGTTGTGGGCAAGGCGGTGAAATGAAATTGCAAATTGATAAACACAATAAAACTATCGAAAGCATTGCGCAAAATATCAATGTGAAAGGCAAAAAGCAATTTTCGGCACTTCCCGCGAAGACAAATTCAATTTACAAAATGACAGTGGTTATGTCGCCAGCTTCCTTGGTGTTCTAGGTTTTAAACTCGCCAAAATTACCAAACGCCACTCAAACCTTTGCTGAAATTAATCTTGAGCAATTAGTGATGGAAAAACCGGACTATATGTTTATCGCCCACTATCGCCAAGAAAGTATCGCCCGCAAATGGGAAGCTGAACCTTTATGGCGAAGCCATTCCCTGCCGTAAAAAGCCAAACGTGTATTTAGCGTCAATGCCGATATGTGGGCACGCGGACGCGGCATTACGGCCAGCGAGATCATGGCAAAAACAAGTTGAACAATCTCGTTAATCAAAAATAATGTTTGGCACTAGCTTTTCGTTGGGGCTTTCCCCTACTAGGACTGGCTTTCTGTTATGGGAAGCCCTGCTTTTATACTACCCTATTGAAATTTCACCATTAGATGCGCTAAACGCCTTTTTCCCCCAATGGCGATGAATTGGCCAAGATCACCGTGGTCGATTTACGCTTTCCGCGGGCGTTAGTGGCGATCGCATTAGGCGCCAATTTGGCGGTAGCTGGGGCATTATTACAGACCATCACCCGCAAACCCACTAGCCTCACCAACGCTACTAAGCGTCAATTCCGGCGCAGGATTTGGCTATGGTAACGGCGAGGTGCCATTAGCCCGGCCTTTATTATCAGGCTATAGCATTGCCTTGGTGGCGAAGTATCGGCGGTGGAATCAGCTGGTTGGTTGTACGTTGATCAGCAACGCGTGGAAAGACAGTAGCGGCGATCGCAGTCGCGTTATTTTGGCGGGGATTGCCGTGTCGTTATTGTGTACTGCCCTCACCAAATTAGTGTTAATTATGTCAGGAAGATCATGCCTTTGGCGTAATGAGTTGGCTTGCCGGCGGCATTTCACGCCCGTTGGAACGAATGGCACACTATTTGGCCGTTTCTGCTATCGAGCGCTCTCTTTTTGCCTCTTCTTTGCCAGCCGCTTAAATTTACTCAATTTAGAGCGACGAATCCGCTCAATCCTTTGGGAATTAACCTGTTCCGTCTGCGTTGGTATGCCAATATCATGGCATTATTAATTGTGGGTTCAGCCGTTAGTGTAGCCGGCCCGGTCGCCTTTATCGGTTTGTTAATTCCACACTTAGCACGTTATTGGATCGGCTATGATCTCACGAAAAATCATTACCCATGTCCATGTTATTAGGCGCCATTTTAATGTTGGGGGCTGATACTGCTGCCCGTGCTGTTGATTTCAAGTGTGCGTCACGGCGCCATTTTGGCCTAATCGGTGCGCCAATCTTTGTATTATGTTGCCAGAGGAAAACACTAATGCGCCGTTCTCATTCAGGATTCCGTGCAATCGGCTTTTTACTTATCGGCACTCTGTACGGTCGCGATATTATTTGTATTAAGCATCTCGCTACGGCACTTACACGCTATCCTTTGATGAAATTAGCCAGGCCTTTTCACCCTGACGATAAAAACTATTTCACGTTAATGGAATACCGTCTGCCACGCGCGCTACTCGCCATATATCGGCGGCGCATTTGCCATTTCCGGGGTGTTAGTTCAAAGTGTCGTGCGTAATCCGTTGGCCTCTCCTGATATTTTTAGGGAATCAATAACGCTGCCGGTTTTGAGTCGCCGTTACCGTATTAATCTTCCTACCGAATTTAGCCTTTACTGGCTACCGATTTTTCGCCTTTATAGGCGGTGTCCTGTCTTTCATTTTGTTATGGATGATATGTGGTTTTTAACTTCCGCCCGATCAAAATGCCGGCATTATCGGCGTGGCGCTTTCTCGCCCTATGGGCGGCAATCAGCCATTATTTAATGCTAACCAATCCGGTAGAAATCAACACGGCTATGCTTTGCCTAACCGGAAGTTTGTGGGGCAGAAGTTGGGCTTATGTCAATGTCATTTTGCCTTGGTTGTTGGTGTTATTGCCGTTACCGTTTATTTTCTGTCGAGATTTGGACACCTTTTAGGTTTGAGGTGAAAACAAAGCGGCCACCTTTGGGAGTAAGCGTAAATAAAACGCAAATCTTGGTATTAGTGCTGGCTGTTGCGCTTTCCACCACAGCCGTCGCCATTTGCAGCCCCATCGCATTTCTCGGCTTTAGTTGCACCGCACTTAGCACGCAAATTGGTCGGTGGACGTCACCGCACATTATTGCCGGCGAGCCATGCTAATCGGCACGTTGTTGTTACAGATTTCCGATATTTTAGCGCGGGTTATCGATCCGCCGACAGAACTGCCCGCCGGTATTCTCACCGCCATTATCGGCGCCCCTTACTTCTCTATTTATTGATGAGGAACGAAATAATGAGCATTGGGATCAATAAGTTACAATTAGGCTATCAGATAAAAACTATCGTACGGGATTTATCTCCTCAGCTTTCCAGAGCAACCAAATTATTGCCTTAATTGGCCCGAACGGGTGTGGCAAATCCACAACACTGAAAGCAGTGGCCCGTTTGCTCAAGCCTCGCCTAGGCACAATTACTCACTACAAAGGCAAAGATATTTGGCAAAAGCACCCCGAAAGAATACGCCAAACAATTAGCGTTCTTGCCAGCAACAACATTTGGTGCCGGAAGGCATTAGTACGCGAATTAATTGCTTACGGCCGTTCGCCTTATTTGAATTTATGGGGCAAATTGAGTGATAAAGATGAGCAATTAGTGGCTTGGGCTATGGAACAAAACCCACACCGCGGAACTGGCGGAACATTTGGTATCGGATTTATCCGGCGGACAACAACAACGGGTTTTCTTAGCTCATGACATTAGCGCAAGATGCAGAGCTTGTTCTGTTGGATGAACCAACCACTTATTTGGATCTCAACCGACAGGCGGAACTCATGGGCATGATGCGCAAATGCAACAAAACGGCAAAACCGTCATTACAGTACTCCATGATTTAAATCAGGCTTGTCGTTATTGTGATTATTTAATCGTTCTCAAAGACGGCAACCTTATGGCTCAAAGGGACGCCTGACGAAGTGATGACAGAGCGGGCTGTTAAAGGGTGTTTGATTTAGAGGTGGTGATTCACGCGATCCGATTAACCAAACACCAATGTTTATTTTGAGTAAATAAAGTGCAGGTCATAAAAACATTTTTATTTTTCGACCGCACTTTTAATATTTACATCGCCATTGATGACCGCACTTTTAAGCGTTATCTGCTCGCAAAAGAAATCACGTCTTTAATGCTCTCCGTGCCCATGGCAATCATCAATAAACGATCAACGCCCAAAGCCACCCCTGAACAATTCGGAATTCCCGCCTTAATGCAGCCAATAGGCGCGTATCAATGAACGCACAGCAACCTCATTTTTCCCGTTGCAGATTATCTTGCTGAAAAGCGTCTTAATTGCTCGCGCGCATCAGACAATTCGTGGAAACCGATAGCCAGCTCCAATCCTTTTGTAATGAAAACTCAAACAGCGTTCCGCTACACGCAGATCCTCCGAGCTGGTTGCGCTAAAAGCTCCTGACTTGCGGAAATGAGTACACCACCACCAGTGCCTCCTGCCCAATTTGCGGCTCCACTACCGTGCTAAATAAAGAATTGTAATAAGGTGTCACGATTTTCATTTTTCCGCCCCTATTAACTGATGTTTTCGCTTTTTCCGCCAATTCGGACAAGTCTGCTCGATAATGGATCAATCCACGTATTGCTGGAAGGCAAATTGATAGCTCATGCTTTCGCACGGCGGGCATTCCAAAATTTGTTGTAATAAATCATCCACTTCGTTAATCAGGCGATACATATCAAAGATGTGGTCGATACCACTCCAACATAGTAAATTCAGGGTTGTGTCGATTGCCCGCCTCTTCATTTCGCGGAACACTTTTGCCGATTTGAAAAATAGGGCCCGCTACACCGCCAGCAGACGTTTCATGTGATATTCCGGACTGGTGAAAGCCACAGAGTTTTCGATTGCTCACCCGAATGGTGAATAAACTCCGTACAAAAATGTTGCGAGATGAGACATCTGTGACACCAAATTCGCTTAACACCGGCATTTCCACTTCCAGCAAACCGCGATCGGTGAAAAATCGACGAATTTCCGCCAGTAATTTGGCACGAGTTAATAAATTTTTGACAGAGGCGGTAGGTTGCCATTGTTCTTATTCAAACATAAAAATGCCTTTTCATTAGAAAATGAGGAGAAATGAATTTGTCGCTATTTTAAAGCAAAGTCGGCGGGAATACATAAAGTTATTGTTCGTCCTGACGGCACGAGATGTCTGTTTTAAAGGCCGACAGCAAAAATCCGAAAACGCTCATTTTTCCACCGCACTTTTTGTACCTTTTTCGTGATAATTTAGTTAAAGAGAATGTTAATTATGAAGCAAAAATGTAAACAACTCATTATTTACAGTAACTTTTTGAGGTGAGATCGCGAAATCTTGACAAATTCTACAAAAATAGTTTTAATATAATGGCAAAATAATCTTACCCTAACAGTACCAGACTGTCGGTATTTTCACTCAAATTTATCCTACTTGGAGGAATGATCAGCAGAACTGTTAATGTCGATACCTCGCCATTGTTGGCGCCGGTGGCGGTGGTTTTACGAGCGGCGATTGCAGCTCAAGCTGTATCCTAACCTTAAAATTGCATTAGTCTCAAAAGTTTGCAATGCGTAGTCATCACCGTTGCGGCAGAAGGTGGTGCAGCAGCCGTCATCAAAGAAGAAACTCTTACGACAAACGCACTCAAGATACTGTTGCCGGTGGTGAGCTGGCTCTGTGAGACAAGACGTTGTAGAATATTTTGTTAGACACTCACCGGTAGAAATGACTCAGCTTGAACGTTGGGGGCTGTCCTTGGAGCCGTAAAGTTGATGGTGACGCTAAAACGTGCGTCGTTTCGGCGGAATGAAAATCGAGCGAACTTGGTCTCGCCGCCGATAAAGACCGGTTTCACTTGTTGCACACTCTCTTTCAAAGCTTCTATTCAATTCCCGCAAATTGTACGTTTCGATGAACACTTCGTACTGCATGTTTTAGTTGATGACGGCCATGCCCGCGGTATGGTTGCCATGAATATGATGGAAGGTTGCTTTTGGTACAAATTAACGCCAATGCTGTTGTTATCGCCACAGGGCGGTGGTTTGTCGTGCATTCCGTTTCAATACCAACGGCGGTATCGTTACCGGTGACGGTTTATCAATGGCTTATCGCCACGGTGTACCGTTGCGTGATATGGAATTCGTGCAATATCACCCAGCCGGCTTGCCGAACACCGGTATTTTAATGAGCTGAAGGTTGTCGTGGTGAGGCGGTATTTTTGGTGAATAAAGACGGCTATCGTTATCTTCAGAGACTACGGTTTTGGGACTGGAAACGCTAATTGGTAAACCACAAAATAAATATATGGAATTAGGCCCTGCGCGATAAAGTATCCCAAGCGTTCTGGCAAGAATGGCGCAAAGGTAATACATTAAAAACCGCCAAAGGCGTTGATGTGTACCTTGGATTTGCGTCATCTGGAGAACAATATTTACGAACGTTTACCGTTTGTTGTGAATTGGCAAAAGCCTATGAAGGCGTGGATCCGGCTCAAGCCCCGATTCCTGTGCGCCCTGTAGTGCACTACACCATGGGTGGTATTGAAAGTGAGACTTCAACAGTGAGAACCCGTATTAAAGGCTTATTTGCCGTGGGCGAGATGTGCCTCTTCCGGTTTACGGTGCGAACCGTTTAGGTTCCAACTCATTAGCCGAATTAGTGGTGTTGAGGTCGTGTTGCCGGTGAATATGCTGCGCAACGTGCGGTGGAAGCCAAACCGAGTAACCAAAAGCGCAATTTGATGCTCAAGCCCAAGATGTTGTTAAACGCTTAAATGATTTGTTTGCCTAAGAAGGTACGGAATCTTGGTCTGAAATTCGTGATGAAATGGGTCAAAGCAATGGAAGAAGGCTGCGGTATTTATCGTACACAAGAAAGTATGCAACAAGCCGTTGATAAAATTGCTGAATTGAAAGAGCGTTTTTAAACGTGTTCATGTATCCGACCGCTCCAGCGTATTTAATACCAACTTATTATACACCGTTGAACTAGGCTACATTTTGGACGTAGCACAATCTATTGCCAATTCTGCTATTGAACGTAAAGAATCTCGTGGTGCACACCAACATTTTAGACTACACTGGGCGTGACGATGCTGAACTACTTAAACACACCTTGGCGTTCTATAACGAAGACGGCGCACACGCATTGAATACAGCCGGTAAAATCACTCAAATCTCAACCGGCAAAACAGTGTTTATGGTGCGGAAGCAGAAGCAGCCGAAGCTGCAGCTAAGGCGAAAGAACAAGCTCAAGCAGGTAAGGGTAATAACATGGCCGAACAATCAATCATGAACGTTGAAATTCTACGTTACAACTCAGAAGTTGACAAAGAGCCACACTTGAAAACCTATCAAGATGCCTTACGATAGCCAGACCTCATTACTTGACGCTTTAGGCTATATTAAAAGATAAACTTGAACCTGAGCTTTCTTATCGTTGGTCATGCCGTATGGCAGATCTGCGGTTCTTGTGGCATGATGGTGAAACAACATTCCAGAAACTGGCATGCTAGAAACCTCTTGCGTGACTACGGTGGTCATATGCGTATTGAAGCCTTAGCAAACTTCCGATTGAGACGCGACTTAATCATTGACTTAGAGTCACTTCATTGAAAGTTTGGAAGCCATCAAACCTTATGTGATCGGTGACCAAGCGCCTGGGTTAGACGGTAAACCGCATCCGTCCAAGAATTAGCTAAAAGCCGTACTAAACAAACGCCTGCGCAATTGGAAAAATACCGTCAGTTCTCTATGTGTATTAACTGCTGGCTTATGCTATACCGCCTGCCCACAATTCGGTTTTAAACCCTGAATTTGTCGGTCCAGCCGTGATTAACTGCAGGTCATCGTTATAACTTAGATAACCGTGACCACGGCAAGGCAGAACGGATGAAAATCATGCAGATGGTGAAAACGGCGTTTGGTCATTGTACCTTTGTAGGTGCTTGCTCCGGGGTGATGTCCAAAACACGTTGGCCCAGCCACTGCCATTAACCAGAACAGAATTAGAAAGTGCAAAGATTATCTCATTTCCATGCTTAAACCGAGGCATAAGGGGAAGATTATGACAACAACAGTAAAGTAAACGTAAAAATATATCCAGTGAAATGACCCCGACTTGGTGGAAGAGTTGGGATTTCTACAAGTTCTATATGCTACGAAGCCACTGCACTTCAACAGTTTGGTTCAGTTTAGTATTGCTTTATGGCGTCATTTGTTTAGGCAAAAGCGGACGGATTTGTTATGAACTTCATTCCGTTCTTACAAAAGGCAATTATCGTGATTCTTAACATCAGTCTCGCTGGCTGCTTTATTGCTCCACGCTGTCACACTATTCGACATGACAGGCGAAGTGATGTCAGGTACTACTGGCTTACCGGCAAAACTGATTAAAAATGCTTTGCGCGCGGATGTTTGTAGCTGTCACCGTATTGGCTTTTAGTGTTAGTATTTATTTGGGGGAGACATGGTTAATCAAAATCCAAAAACGCTCAAACGAACCACCTGTCTGGTTAATGTTAGTGCAGGCGGCATGATAAGCGGACTTGCCTTCCAGTATTAATTCTTATCCTCGGTTTGCTATTGCCTTTCGGCCTTCATCAGCCCGGATAACATCATCGCCTTTGCACACCACTGGGTGGGTAAATTGGTTATTCTGGCTCTTACCATTTTCCCAATGTGGGCAGGCTTACACCGCGTCCATCACGGGTATGCACGATGTTGAAGTCCATGTGCCTCGCCGGCGGATGTTATTTTCTATGGCCTAGCCGCTTTAGCAGCATTATCGTGCTAGTTTGCCGTATGTAATATCTAAAAGTCGCATTTCAAATAAAAACTCCCTCAATATAGGGGTATTTCTTTCGCTCTTCAGTATGTGGAACATTCAATCCGTACCTATACAAACAATAAATCCCTATTTTTATGTGACTTCAATCACAGATCCTCAAAAAGTCATTTACTAAATAAACATAGCATCTATACTTTTAGTAACAATTAGATAACAAAAGGAGGCATCTTATGCAATTCACATTAGCAAAACAATATGGCCCGATTCGCCAAGCTATCACAGCAAACTATCGTTTTAGATGAGAAAAGTGCGGTCGATTCTTTAGTGAAAACATTAGATTTTCTCTGAACAAGAACAACGCATCACTGACAATGCTATTAAGTTAATTAAAAATTACGCCAACTTAAAAGCAAAAACAATATGGCGCAGATGCTTTAATGCAGAATTTTCATTAAGCAGTGAAGAAGGAGTGGCGTTAATGTAGCTTGGCATGAAGCTTTGTTGCGTATTCCAGATGCACAAACCCGTGATGATTTGATTTATGAGAAATTGCAGGAAGGGAACTGGAAATCTCACATTGGCAATTCCAATTTCATTCTTCATCAATGCAGCCAGTTACGGCCTACTGTTTGGTACATCAGCGAAAGTTTGGATGAAAACAGTTTATCGAATACGCTCACCCGTAGTTTTTCCCGTTTGTCTGCGCCCATTATGCGTATGGCAGATTATCAAATCCATGCAGATTTTGGGTAAACAGTTCGTTACCGGCGTGACCATGCAAGAAGCGTTACAAAATATTAAACCACGCTACGAAAAAGGTTTTTGCATTCTCTTTTGATATGTTGGGCGAAGCTGCCATGACAGAAGCTGATGCACAACGCTATTTCAACGACTATTTACACGCGATTGAAGAAGTAGGCAAAGACGCAGCAGGCCTGTACCATTTTATAACGGCAACAGTGTTTCCGTCAAACTTTCTGCGATTCACCCGAAATATAGCCGAGCTAAATACGATCGCTACCATCAATGAGGCTTTTACCCTCGTCTAAAAAGAACTCTTCTTATATAGCGATACAACATCAGTATCAATATTGATGCGGAAGAAGCCAGTCGTTTAGAGCTTTCCCTCGATCTTGTCGAAAAATTATTAGATGAACCCGGATTACAAGGCTACAAAAGGCATTGGTTTTCGTAGTACAAGCTTACTCCAAAACGCTGTCCATTTGTGTTGGATTATTTGATTAATTTAGCCCGAGAAAAACAAAGCTATTTAATGATCCGCCTTGTTAAAGGGGCTTATTGGGATAGCGAAATCAAATGGGCACAAGCGGATGGTTTGGACGACTTTCCCGCTTTACACACGCAAAAATCATACCGATATTTCTTATATTGTTTAGAGCGATTATGTTGCCGCGCAAGATGTCATTTATCCGCAATTTGCCACCCATAACGTGCAAACCATGTGCACGATTCACGAATTAGGACAAGATAAAAACTTTGAATTCCAATGCTTACACGGCATGGGAGAAACCCTTTATGACAATATTGTGGGGAAAGAAAATCTGAATCGACAAGTCCCGCGTCTATGCGCCTGTGGGCACACGCACGCCACCTTTGTTAGCCTATTTAGTCCGCCGTCTCTTGAAAACGGTGCCAACTCCTCTTTCGTCCACCAGTTGGTTGATGAAAACATTCCGAGTCGAACAACTCGTCACACCACCGTGGAAACTTTGTGCAAACTCACGGTGAGCCGAATAAGTCTGTTCTCAAGCCGTTAGAATTATTTAAAAACCGTAAAAACTCCGCCGGTTTCGATCTGAACAATGAACTGGGAATTAACAAGATTAGAGACAAGCGCTTAATGCGGCAACCATTGAAAATGCTGTGTCTTTGAGTCGCATTTGAAAATGGCGAAATGCCCCTGCCCATCAAGTCACTAATCCGGCAAATCTCAATGAAACTGTCGCAGAAGTCGCCTTTTTAGCCGTGAATCAGGCGGAAAGGCTTTTTGCCACAGCCGACAATACGCAATGGAAAGCTAAAAAGTGCGGTGGAAAAAGCCAACGTTTTTACGCAATGCCGCCGACTTATATGAAGAACATTTCGGCTTGTTGATGAAACTCCGCTGTGGTTGAAGCAGGCAAAAAACCTTGCCAAATGCCATTGCCGAATTGCGTGAAGCCGTGGATTTCTTACGCTATTACGCCGTTCAATTCGAGACAGATAGCAACCCAAAAATCACCTTGCCGAACCTCGCGGAAAAGTGCTGTGTATTTCGCCATGGAACTTCCCGTTAGCCATCTCTCACTGGTCAAATTGCCGCCTCTTAGCGGCCGGGCAATGCAGTGATTGCGAAACCGGCAGAACAAACCCTCATTAATTGCGTATGCCGCCGTGAAAACTCTTACACCAGCCGGTATCCCGAAAAGAAACCCTACAACTGGTTTTAGGTGCGGGATTTGGGGGCTGCGTTAGTCCAACAAAGCTTTTTGATGGGGTGGTATTTACCGGTTCAATAGAAGTGGCCAAACTCATTGAGCAACGTCTGGCATTTGGCAGATAACGATCCTGTGTTGATTGCGGAAACCGGCGGTCAAAATGTCCTTGCTGTTGACTCTTCAGCTTTGCCGGAACAAGTCGTTGCCGATGTTCTCAGCTCGGCCTTTGACTCAGCAGGTCAACGTTGTTCTGCATTACGTATCTTATTGTTACAAGAGGATGTGGCGGATCACTATTACAAGATGATCACCGAAGCCATTAAAGAGTGAGTTTAGGCGACCCACGTTTGTGGCTACCGACATTGGGCCGGTGATTGATGAAGAAGCCAAACAAAATCTTGAAACACACAAAGCATGCGCAAAAGTCGCCCGTGCTTATGCGGAAATCGATACACCGACAAGGGCATTTCGTGGCGCCGAGTGTGTATTTGTTGGATAACCTGGATCAACTCCAACGCGAAGTCTTCAGCCCGATTTTACACATCATACGTTATAAAAAGATAACTTGCTCAATGTCCTTAAAGCGGTAAATGAAAAAGGGTATGCTGACTGGTGGTTGCCATACCCGTGTTCCTGCAAACAGATGGATATGGTGGAACGCCACGCCACTGCGGTAACTTCTATATCAACCGTAATATTGTAGGCGCGGTGGTTACGGTGTTCAACCGTTCGGCGGACACGGATTATCCGGTACAGGGCCGAAAAGCCGGCGGTGAGTTCTATTTGCAACGCTTAACCCGTACACCCTCGCTATTACAGCCAATTTGGTGATGAAAATACGCTGGGGCACAACCAAACCAGTATTGGAAAGTATTACCGGTGAACACAACTCCTTGGCTTACTCTGCCTTGTGAAGTGGCTATTCTAATGGCAGACTTACCTGCGGCAGAAAGAGCCGCTGAGAAACTGCTTGCCAAAGGCTTTTAGCATTTTGGTGGAACCACAGCATCCATTAGCCGCCAAAGCGAGAGCCGGGGCATTCGTGTTGTTGATACGAGAGTTAGGTCAGTGTCAAAAAGGTATTTTATTTGGCCGCGCTTGATAAAAGCTAATCGTCAATGGTTGGCAGAAAACAGTAGAGCAATATTTCAAATGTTACGACTGGCAAAACACCCCAGACTTACTGCCATTATATGATGCAGGTTTTCCCGCGTTGCATAACACCTACTGCGCGGTGCGAAGTACCACCTCATTAATAGTACTCTCAAAGAAGAATAAAGAGGCGTTTGTATGCAAATTTACATCACCTTTGGCCTCTAGTTTGGCGATCATTTTAGGTATTAGGTTTACTACGCCTATCGCTCCACTCAAAATTTTTGATGATTACATTTTGGGTGGACGAAAATGGGAAAGTTTCGTGACTGCTATGTCTGCCAGCGCTTCTGATATGTCCGGTTGGCTATTAATGGGGTACCCGGCGCGATTTTTCTTATCCGGTCTTACCGAAGCATGGATTGCCGTCGGCAACCATCAGTGCCTATTTGAACTATCGTGTTGTGGCAGGACGTTTGCGAATTTTCACCGAGAAATATAGCAACGCATTAACCTTGCCGAATGCTACAACGTTTTCCACGCCAGAGCGTTAAGATCATTTCTTCAGGCATTATTCTCTTCTTCTTTACCATTTACCGCCTCAGGCGTGGTTGCAGGGGCGAGAGTTCTTAAAGCTTCACCCAGGGTTGGAATATTCCACACTGCACTTTAGTTAGGGGCATTAGCGACCATTACCTATACCTTTATCGGTGGTTATTTGGCGGTTTCATGGAGCGATACCATCCAAGCGTCATTAATGATTTTGCTCTAATTTTGCACCAGATCGCGGGTGTTATTAAACTATCAGCTGATGAAATTACGATGTCTTTGGAAGCCAAAATCAGCAGCCACCGGCATCCCTGCAGCAACTGAGTTTGCACAATGTTTCCGGCATTGGTGTTATTTCTGCGTTGGCTTGCTTTGGGCTATTTCGGACAACCACATTCCTTGCCCTGTCTCTATGGCGGCGGATTCGTAGCATCTCTAGACAAAGCCCGTCGAATCAGGATCTCGTGGATGTTCCTCTGCCTTGGCAGTGCCTGTTGCCGTAGGATATTTCGGATTAGCTTATTTCACCACCAAAATCTTGAATTAAGCAGTGCAGAAGCAGTTTTCATCGAACTAAGCAAAGCGATGTTTAACCCTTGGATTGTCGCATTGTCTTATCCGCTATCTTAGCGGGTGGTGACAGCATTACCTTATCCGCCCAATTATTAATGTGTTCCGCGGCAATTACGGAAGATTTCTATAAAAGGCTTCTTCCGTAAAGGGGGCCTCAAACCTTGAATTGGTCTGGGTCAGTCGCCTGATGGTATTGCTAATCTCTGTAGGTTGCCATCGCTATCGCACAAGATCCGAATTCTAAAGTGATGGGCTGGTTTCTTATGCATGGGCAGGTTTTGGTGCTGCATTCGGTCCGGTGGTGATTCTTTCCTTGTTCAACCGCAATATCAGTTCCAAAGCTGCACTATGGGGAATGTTATCCAGGTGCCATCACGGTAGTTGCTTGGAGTCCATTAATGAAATATTTAGGTTGGGAAGATTTATCTACCTCTATGAAATCATTCAGGCTTCGGTATGTTCTTTCATCACGATTACGTCCTCCGTGTTCGCACCGGTTCACCCTAAAGTGATGGAACAATCTCGATAGAAGCTTTAGCTGAATTTTGAAGCAGGACGCTAAAAGTGCGGTCGTTTTTCTCTTGAGATTCGCCTCGATTCGCACTAGAGCTCACGACTATTTTTCAAACCTATCAATTATGCGTGTTGCCGATTTTAATTTTGATTTACCTGATGAGCTGATTGCCCGTTATCGAAACCGGAGCGGACAGCCCGGCCGTTTATTACAACTAAATGGTGAAAACGAAATTTTTCACCGCACTTTTGCCGATGTATTAGATTTAAAGTTCAGCCTGGCGATTTTGGTGGTGTTTAATAATACCCCGAGTAATTCCTGCTCGGATGTTCGGGCGAAAAACTAGCGGCGGAAGCTTGGAAGTGTTAGTTGAGCGTGTACTGGAGTGAATCGCGTTTTTGGCCCACGTACGTTCATCAAAGCACCGAAAGCGGGGCTGAATTGATTTTAGGTGAAGACAAACTGCGCGAAGGCAATGGTGTGAAAAGCAATAATGCTTTGGTCGCCAAGATAGCTTGTTTGAAGACCAGAAATGGCCGAAAACAGAACTCGCGCTTTTGATGTGTTGCAGCAAATCGGGCATATGCCGTTGCCACCGTATATTGATCGACCTGATGAGGAAAGCAGGTCAGGCGAAACGTTACCAAACCGTCTGTAACCAAAGTGCCGGGTGCGCAGATGGCAGCACCGACGGCGGGCTTGCATTTTGATGATGAACTCTTGGCGAAATTGAAGAGAGAGAGGCAATTTGTAGCGGGTACAACGATTACCCATACACGTAGGCGCCGGGAACATTCCAGCCGGTTCGAGTGGAAAAATATTGAAGATCACGTTAGCGTACGCATGAATATGCATGGAGGTGCCACAGTCGGTTTAACGATGCTATTCTCGCCACTCAAACAAGCAGGCAAACGGGTCATTGCGGTCGGCACGACATCCGTTCGTTCTGAAACTGCTGTTGGCAGCAGAAAGAAAAGTCAAAGCGCAGTGTTGGTGGTGAACCTTATTTTTCCGATACATCTGTTATTTACCCAGGCAAACAGTCTCGCATCGTGGATTGTTTAATCACCAGCACTTCCATTTTACCGGAAAGTGCATTGATTATGTTGGTTTCTGCTTTCGCGAGGCTTTAGTTTCATGCAACGGCATGTGAATGCTTATAAAAGGAGGTGCGGTAGAAAATCGCTATCGTCAGTTATGGTGATGCAGATGTTTATTAACACCAAGAACTCAGGTGTGAAAGGATTAGAATATAAGGTGCGGTTAAATGCCTACCTTATACTGTGAGGACTAAACCCAACCTTTTCTTTTCCAGAACTCTTTTAATACGTTTACAAAATATTGCATTTCTTCCGGCGTCCCTAAAGTTAGACGAATCCAACTTTTGGACTGGTAAAATATCGCCCCACAAAAATACCATTTTATTTTCCTTGCGTTCTTGATCGGTTTTATATCGCTTTAATCGCGATGAAAACAAAGTTGCAGCTAGACGGCACAAATTTTAATCCCTAATTCCTTCAACGCATTTTGCACAATTTCTGACGTGATTCAGCATTACTTTGTAAACTTAACTGAGCAAAGGTTTTGATCTTGCAAAGATGGCGGTAGCGGCAACTGGCACCGGCGATGATTGGTGTTGTCTCATGGACATATATTTTTCCACCTCACACCACATTGGGATCTCGCAACATATAACCAACGCGATAACCGGCTAATGCATGACTTTGAAAATGTACGAGTTACTGCAACATTTTTAAATCCTTGTAACTAAACTAATGCCACTTTCAAGCGCCGGTTTTGCACACGGCATAAGCCTCATCTCAACAAAAGTTGATAATTTTCCGGCTGTCTTTTTAATCCATGGAAATAACGCTTTGCCGGTGTAATAGCAGAAAGTCGGGGTTATTCAGCTGCATAAATAAAAATAATGGAGACCGCCAACGCTCAGCGGTTTCCTGCAACTTATAGCTTAAATCAAATGAGAAATCGGCGGTTACTGAGCACTTTAGGCTACCGGCACGTCACGCTTAATTTCGCATACAATTCTGGCGTAATCAAACGTCGGTTCGAATTTGGGTACGATTAACTGTGCTGCCTGCTTTAGCCTGTCTAGCCATATAAAGTCAAATCCATTGCACTATAAGTTTCGAATATTTTCCGCGGAGGAACCATTCCCAAAGAGAGTTAAAATGATCTTGAACGGCTACACTTTTTAGCCAGTTGCGTGAAATTAATTCAGCGCGTTGTTCATCAGGACCAACGAAAAGCGACGTCTACACTCATCAATAGCTGCCTGCTTAGCATTTTCGGCCACCCAAAGGAGTTTTCGCTATAATTCAAATACAAAGGTTGCAATACAGTATTATCTGCCAGTTTATTTTCAGCCATTAATGATGGTGACTTTAATCAGGCATCCCAACTAATGCCATCTACTGAGTTTCAAATAGTTCTCACGCTGCACACGGTTCCTTTAAATAAATAGTAGCTTTTAAATAATAGTAAGACATTTGACAAAATGAATGAGATTGCAACAAATTTTAAAAATAATAAAAGCAGAGAATTTGACTTATTTTGAGCAAGTCACTAAGAGTGAAAAAGTGAATGATTTCGCGGCCTAACCTAATAGCAATAATGGGGAGGCTATCATTGGTAAAATTTTACTCCTCTCAAGCAGCAGAGCACCATAGCATGAAGCCTGTGTATTTAAACAGGCTTTTTATGATACTATCTTCGAACTGTTTATTCGTTGAGGAAATGAAATGAAAGTATGAATTAGATAAAACCAGCGGCAACGCCCGTCGTGCCGCTTGGTATTTGAACGCACGAAAGCATTCACGGTAGAAACACCGGCGTTTCATGCCGGTGAGGCACTTGACGTACTAGAGGGCATGACACCGGAAGAAGTATCGCGCCACCGGCGCGAAATTCTCCTTGTAACACCTTTCCATTTATGGCTCGCCCGAGCAAGAAGTGATGCGCAAAACACGGCGATTTGCACGATTTTACACTGGCGTCGACCGATCCTCACTCGATTCCGGTGGTTTCCAAGTGTTCCAGTTTGAGGTAAGTTGCGATTACCGAAGAAGGCGTAAAATTCCAAAAATCCAATCAACGGCGAACTGCTCTTATCACCGGAAAGTCCATGGATCCAATATGATTTGGTTCCGACATTGTGATGATTTTCGATGAATGCACGCCCTACCCGGCAACTTTCGACTATGCCAAAAATCCATGGAATGTCTTTTTACGTTAGCACAACCGCAGCCGCAACTGTTTTGATGAATTAGGGCAACAAAAACGCCCTATTCGGCATTATTCAAGGTGGTACTTTGAAGAATTACGCAAAGTGTCCCTGGAAGGCTTTGGTGAACATTGGCTTCGATGACTATGCTGTGGGCGGCTTTAGCCATGGGCGAAACCGCGAAAGAAGATATGCACCGCATTTTGGAATACATTTGCCCCGCAAATCCCCGCTGACAAACCACCGCTATTTGGATGGGCGTAGGCAAACCGGAAGACTTAGTGGAAGTACGCCGCGGCATCGATATGTTCGACTGTGTCATGCCAACCCGTATGCACGCAACGCGCCATTTATTCGTCACCGATGGCATTGTGAAAAAATCCGCAACGCAAAATACAAAAGGGCGATACCAGCCCATTGGATCCAGCACTGCGATTGCTACACACTGTAAGCGTGCACACCAAAGCCTATTTGCATCATTTGGATGAAATGCGGCGAGAATCACTCGGTGCGCGCGCCTTTCCTCTAAACGCATTCATAAATTTACGTTATTACCAACGTTTAATGGCGGAAATTCGCCAAGCTGACTGAAGAAAAATCAGCGATATTGATTTCGTGGTAGAGTTTATGCGAGAATCGACGAAATACCTGTTCACTTGCCGTTGCAACTTGCGGAAACAGAAAAATAATCAGCCCCACTAAATCACTGAAAAGTGCGTGGTGGAAAAATTGTAACTGTCGCTGACACGCTTTTGAACTAAGACCAATTTTTCTAACTAGCGGAACCCCAAAATGCCAAATTCTAAATAGGCAACACTTATAGTCGCTACGCTCTGTTTTCTAGTGTTGGTTTATACTATGGCAATGAAAACTCGTACCCTACGCTCCCCCAGTCAGAGAGACCGTAGGAAATCTGCATTTGCGAAAAGTAAATACTGGATAAGGCAAAGCACTGCAAATGTACTTCAAAAATACCAAAACACAGAGGAGGGTACTGGACCTTCTGAAATAGGTTTTCAAAGACCATACAAATAAAACTGTATTTGTCCATAACCTTTCGTATTCAAACCAAATCAAAAGATTCTCATGTGATGGTCGTCAATACGTCTGAAATGAACTCTTTTGATGAAGAAGCCCGCTATTTTCTGCGCAATTGTCCGAATACAAAAATGGATGGAGATAACGTCAGGCAACAAACTGCAGCGAAGATAGATGCGGACACTGGCAACTTATTTGAGTATTGGAGAAAAGATATGAATTGAGTTATCCCTCAACAATTTGCCACATGAGAATGAAACCCATTGAAATGACAGCATGCACACCGCCTTGTAGCGAAAAGCACGTCGTGACGGCACTGACTGACTTTTGCCGGTGCTGTGTGGCAAAACGGTTTGCCGTAATCGGGCAGTGAAAAAGTGACGTTCAACGGAGATTCTGAATTACGCTGTCAATCAGTCTGCCCTGTGCACCGCGGTGACGAGGAAGATTTTTCCCACTCTGAAGTGAAAATATGCGTGCCGGAGCGCAAAAAGGGCGATTGATGAGTTAGAAAAGACAACACGTGACGTTGCGCGACACGCTGGGCGAAATTATCCGAACAGCTAAAATCTTTGGTTTGGATGGCGAACGGAATACAAAGTCGATATCGTGCTAATTAATAATGTGGGTGTCGGGCTATTGACAAACACATCGCCTTGGAAGAGCCGTTGTTTTGGAGAAACTTGGTAAAGCAACATTTATCGGAAGCAGAATTACGTGAAATTGGCGAACCGCGAGTGTCAGTCGCCAAGTATAAAGCAGTTGATGTAAAACCATGGAATATCAACTTGATGCGTGAGTACCGTTGTCCTCTGCAACATTATTAATGACGAAGAAAGCCGTCGAAACGTTGTGCAAATGATGTCTTGACGGTGCTGCTTTGCATCGGAAAGTAACATTGAAAGATTTCGGTTGTTGTGTGAAGGCTGTAAGTTTATCTTGCGTTGCTAGACAAATCAATCTCAACGAAGTATTAAAATAACTAAAATCAAGGAATAAACCTACCCGTTTTAGCACATCAAAAAGTGCGGTCGTTTTTGCCGTTATTTTTGCAATATCATTTTCACATTTAAGCGGATTTATGGTATTTTAACTGCCGATTTTAATCAGCTTTTACGGACGCTCCAAAAGCGTCTTCTCTTTCATTAACTAAAAGGAAATTTAACGAAGCTCAACAAAAGCTGTCAATGTCAATGTTATTTATTTTTCACTCATCTTCGGATTGATTTTCTATTTTATGATTTATCGTCCGCAAGCAAAAAGAAATAAAGAACATAAAAATTGATGTCCGAATTAACCAAAGGTACCGAAGTATTAACTGCCGGCGGTATCATCGGTAAATCACCAAAGTGCCTGTAAAAGGGCGATGTCATCGTTATTGCATTAAACGATAAAACCGAAATTACCATCAATCGTAATTACATTGCATGCCGTATTACCAAAAGGCACAATCGAAAACTCTTTAATCTATTCCTCAAGGGAACAGGAAATCCATGTTAAATCGTTACCTTTATGGAAGAATCTAATGGTGATCTTTTGGTCGCCATTGCGTTTTATACGCTCTTCCAAATCTTTTACGGTGAAGATCCTGCCGTGCCACAACAGGAATTCGTCGTGAGTCAATCAGTTTAAGCGAAGTTCAAACCGTTCTAAAGACGACAATAATCTGGCAACTAGAAATCCATTGTGTTGGAAAACGGCTCAATGTTTTAGTACGTTTTAACAACACTGATGCGCAATTACCGCCAAAAGATAAAATCACTCGAAAAATTAGGGCAAATTATTCTGTCGCTCTGTAAACCTTGCACCGGCGACACCAACATGGTTAAGCAGCATCGGTGCGGCAACCTGATGAAATGGGGCTGGACTTTGCGCGGTGGCGTACGTTTCTCAATGGAAGTGGATATGAATTTCGCTTTAAGCAAACGTCAGAAAGCAATTACAAGACTCCTTGCGCACTGGAGTTACGTAAAGAAAAATATCAGGTATACCGCCTATCAAATCGGCAGAAAAATTTTGGCACAACCATTACTTAGCTCGTCCAGCAGCAATTTGATGTACACATGTTATTTGCGTCGCCAACATCAAAATCTAGAAGTAAAAACCATTTTCCGATAATACATTATCCCTAGGTTTTTGGTCTGACGCTGCATTAAAACGGGTCCCGAAAGCGCTATTGAACAAAACTTAAGTATTTTGCGTAAAACGTGTGACAGAACTTGGTGTTGCAGAAGCAGTGATTCAACGCCAAGGTGCAGAACGTATCGTGGTTGAAATTACCGGGTGTACAAGATACTGTCGTGCGAAAAGAAATTCTTGGGGCAACTGCAACCCTTTGAATTCCGTTTAGTCAACGGCAACGCAGACTTAGAAGCGGCGGCTCGCGGTATGGTCACTCTGATTCCGAGTGAAATATGACAGACAATCGTCCTATCGTGTTATATAAACGTAGTATTAGGTGGTGAACACATTACTAACGAGTTCCGGCGTGGATCAAAACACATCCAGACCGCAAGTTACGCGGACGTTAGACAGCGAGGTGGCGAAATTATGTCGCAAACGACGCGTGCCAACATCCAAAAACTGATGGCAACGTTGTACGTTGAATATAAAGACAGCGGCAGACGAAAATGGTAAAAACCATTTTACAAAACACGAAGAAGTCATTAACGTTGCAACCATTCATAGTCGTTTTCTGAGTCAATTCCAAATTACCGGTATTGACTCTCCCTGCAGCGCAAAATTTGCTGCCAGTATTTCGTTCCGGTGCGTTAATTGCGCCGAGTTTCAAATCGTGGAAGAACGTACAATCGGCCCGTCTCTGGTGTACAAACGTAGAACAAGGTTTGCAAGCAGCTTCTGGGGCTAAATGATCAGTCGTAGTGGCGTTTGTGGTGATTTACTACCTGTAACTCGGCCTTATCGCCAATGTCGCCTTAATCGCCAACATCGTTTTTATTGGTCTGGCTATATCCGTCCTTATTACCGGGCGCAACGCTTACCATGCCGGGGATTGCCGGTACTCGTATTAGCGGTCGGGATGTCTGTGGATGCGAACGTGTCGATCTTTGAACGGATTAGAGAAGAAATCCGCAACGGACGTCCTATTCACAGGCCATTAACGAAGCTATAGCGGGATGCGTTTGAGTCTCCATCTTCGATGCTAACTTAACCACCATTTTAACCGCCATAGCACTTTACGCCGTGGGAACAGGCCAATTGAAAGGTTTCGCAATCACCTTGTCTTTAGGTATTGCCATTTCAATGTTTACCGCAATCACCGGCACACGTGCAATCGTGAACTTCTTATACGGCGGCAAACGAATTGATAAATTATCAATTTAACGGTGAGGAACTATATTGTGAATTTAGAAAACAGAAGTCAGCCAATTAAAGAAATTCAAGGCATTAAACTCCCTTTTCCGTTTAGTGGAATTCATGAAATTCCGTATGTGGGGCTCATCTTGCTTCCGTGGTTATTATCGTGGTGTCATTATTCTTTGTGGTTTTACCAAAGGGGTTCAACTAGGGCTTGAGTTTCACCGGTGGCGTGGTAGTGGATACGCATTTTTCCCAACTGGCAGATTTGGAAAAATACGTACCACTCTTTCGCAAACGGCATCGAAAAGCCCGCTCGTGCAAACTACCGGTGGCGTACGTGATGTGATGATTCGCCTACCAGCAACAGGAAGACGCCCAAAGTCGGCGATCATGTCATGTTGAGCAGCATTGATAGCGCGATATTCAAATTCGTTCCATTGAATTTGTAGGGGCCGAATGTAGGTGAAGAGTTGACCTGCTTGCATTACGCTACCTTAGCAACGCTTATCATGTTGATACTTTATGTAGGTATGCGTTTTGAATGGCGCTTAGCAATGGGTGTGTGCTTTGGCTCACGACGTGATTGTGACGTTAGGCGCATTCTCTTACAGGGTGAAAATGGATCTCACTTTCATCGCAGCAATTCTTTTCCGTGGTGGGGTATTCTTTTGAAATGAGTAGTATTGTGGCATTTGACCGAGTGCGTGAAAACTTCCGCAAGATCAGACGGTTTCCGCTATCGACATTATTGATATTTTCATTAACTCAAACCTTGTCCCGTACTATTATGACCTCGGTAACAACGTTAATTGTGGTCATCGCCTCTATATTTTCGGCGGTCCAACCATTCATAACTTCTCCTTAGCGTTGCTCATCAGGATCGGTTTCGGTACCTACTCTTCCATCTTTATTGCGATTGCCATCGCTCAGACTGAGTTTAAGCCGTGAACACATGGTACAAGCCAAGGTGAATAAAGATGACATTGATGAAATGCCATAATTCAACCAATTTTCAATAAGGGCGTCTATGCGGCCTTATTTTACCAGTAAAACCTCTTTCCACATCATGAAGTACGCATCTGACATTTCAGCATTTACTAAAATTTTTACGAATTGAACAAATTGTGATCGATCACGAAACGATACTATATAATCATAAATAGTTAGATTTTTCAAATTTTAACTTTAGGAAACAAACATTATGAGCACGTTGAAACACGCCAAGTCCGGCTCAGGCTAAAGTGAATAGATTGGTTGAGAAAGGTTTGCTGCCTTTGGAGCAATTCCGCAACTAAAAACCAAGATCAAGTCAATTACATTGTAGCAAAAGCGTCTGTTGCCGCCTTGGATCAACACTTTAGGTCTTGGCTATGCATGCTTATGAAGAAACCGGGCGAGGCGTTTTTGAAGATAGACCACTAAAAATTTGTTTGCGTGCGAATATGTAGTGACAGCATGAGGCATTTAAAACCGTCGGTGTAATAGTGAAGACGATGTTACGGGAATCACTGAAATTGCCGACCCTGTTGGCGTTATTTTGTGGTATCACACCAACCACTCAACCCGGACATCCACTGCTGTCAAATCACTCATCGCACTCAAAACACGCAATCCTATCGTCTTTGCTTCCATCCTTCCGCACAACAATCTTCTGCACGCCGCAAAAATCGTCTATGACGCTGCGGTTGCCGCTGGTGCACCGGAAAATTGTAGTCCAATGGATCGAAAACCATCCATGGAAGGCACATCCGCTTTAATGAAAACATCCCGGCATAGCCACCATTCTCGCCACCGGCGGGAACGCCATGGTGGAAGCTGCCTCATTCCCTGTGGTAAACCGGCATTGGGCGTAGGCGCTGGGCTAACGTGCCCTGCCTATGTGGAAAAATGCCAACTTAAACAGACAGGCAGTTCACGATATTGTCATGTCTAAATCCTTCGATAACGGTATGGGTGTGCGCCTCCGAACAGGCCGCTATTGTTGATGAAGAAATCTATAACGATTTTGTAAAAGAAATGCTCTTTCACGGCGTTTATTTAGTTAATAAGAAAGAAAGCGCTGTTGGAAGAGTTCATGTTCGGTGTGAAAGCCAACAGTAAAACTGCTCCGGTGCTAAATTGAATGCCAATGTAGTAGGCAAACCTGCACCATGGATTGCCGAACAAGCAGGCTTTTAGTGCCGCCTCGCACAAATATTTTATTGGTTGAATGTAAAGAAGTCGGCGAAAAGAACCTCTTACCCGTGAAAAACTTTCTCCGGTGTTAGTATTATTAAAATCCACATCTCGTGAAGACGGTTTAACCAAAAGCAGAGCAAATGGTGGAATTCCACGGTTTAGGGTCACTCCGCGCCATTCACATCCGATGCTGAATTGGCTAGAGGAATTCGTAAACGGGTCAAAGCCATTCGCGTTATTTGGAATTCTCCATCCACTTTCGGCGGTATTGGTGATGTGTATAACGCCTTCCTACCATCCCTCACATTAGGGTTGTGGTTCTTACGGTAAAAACTCCGAGGCAACAACGTAAGTGCAGTCAATTTAATTAACATTAAACGAGTAGGTAGACGGAGAAACAATATGCAATGGTTTAAAGTGCCGTCAAAAATCTATTTTTGAACGGGATTCAATTCAATATCTTCAATCTATGGGCGGCATGGAGCGTGTGGTTATCGTCACAGACCGAACCATGGTGGACTTAGGTTTTGTGGAAAAATTGCCACCAAATCACAGCTCGCGGCAATCGACTGTGACTTACCAATTATTTGCCGATGTGGAACCGGATCCGTCCATTGAAACCGTGCGTCGCGGTACGGAATTAATCCGTAGCTACAAACCGATACCATCATCATCGCCTTAGGCGGCGGTTCGGCAATGGACGCGGCAAAAGTAATGTGGTTATTCTATGAACAACCGGAAGTGGATTTCCGCGACTTGGTACAAAAATTCATGGATATCCGTAAACGTGCTTTCAAAATTCCCACAATTAGGTCGAAAAGCAAGATTTATCGGTATTCCGACCACATCCGGTACGGGTTCTGAAGTGACACCATTTGCGGTTATCACAGAGGGCAACAAAAATACCCAATCGCCGACTACTCGCTCACCCCAACCGTTGCCATTGTTGATCCGGCATTAGTCATGACTGTACCGGCACACGTATGCTGCCGATACCGCTTGGACGTTTTAACCCACGCCACCGAAGCCTATGCTGTCCATTCTTGCCAATGACTTCACCGATGGTCTTTGCCTTGCAAGCCATTAAACTGGTATTTTGAATTCTTGGAAAAATCCGTGAACGAAAAAGATCCGAAGCACGTGAAAGAATGCATAATGCCTCCACTCACGGCGGGTATGGCGTTCGCCAATGCGTTCCTGCATGAATCACCCTTGCCCACAAAATCGGTGGTCGATCTCCATACGCCACGGACGTACGAATGCGATTTTAATGCCGCATGTCATTTCGTTATAACGGCACTCGTCCGGAAAAACCGCAACCTGGCCGAAATATAACTACAAAGCGGATGTCATACCAAGACATCGCCCGTATGCTCGGTTTGCCTTGCGCAACACCGGAAGAAGGCGTTCGTTCTAGCGCAAGCCTGTTACGATTTAGCAGTGCGTTGTGGTATTAAGATGTCCTTCAAAGAGCAAAGGCTTGGATGAAAAAGCTTGGATGGGATGCACGCCATGATGTGGCACTCCCTTGCCTTTGAAGATACAATGTTCCCTGGCAAACTCGCCGCTACCGATGGTAGAAGATATGCAAGTCATCCTGACTCGCGCTTTTAGTATGGGTATGATCCGAGGATTACACCTCATTATGTCTTTAACAAAAAGCCTAGAAATATGTCTAGGCTTTTTCTTTTTCAACTAAAAGTGCGGTCATCTCAAAGGATTTTTAACATTGGCTTTTGCCAACTGGCTCCACCTAAGGAGCAAAATAAATTCTACAAAGAATGAATGAGCCAAATTTATCCTTTTTGCGACGTTTTTAAGGTGTCAAGCAACACGGCAACAACAATAATTCCGCCTTTAACAATTTGTTGCCAGTAGGGTCAACACCAGCATAGAGTTTAATCCTTTTATTAGTCGTACCGATAATCAAAGCACCAATCAACATTGGAATAGTACCGAACCCACCACTCAGGAAAACCCCACCAATAACCGCGGCCTGCAATGGCATCAAGCTCCCACGCCAAACCATAAGACGGGGTTACCCGCATATGTCCGGGCTGCCAATAATGCGCCCGCTAGCTCTGATAGCGCCACCAAGAACATATACCCAAATTAATGTTCTATTGGGTACATACCACAAATTTTTAGCCGCGTTAGTTTCCACCAACCGATAAAACATGACGGCCAAATGTAGAACGACTGAGTAGAATATCGAGATGCAATCACAATTAGAGATATACAACATTACCAATCCAGGAAGCCCCAGAATATTTACATCTGCAATCCAAGTAAATGCTTCTGAAGACGCATCGATAGGACGACCACATCGGAATAAGTTAAAGCGCGCCACGCAATGATCATCATCCCCAATGCGTTAATAAACGGAGGAATGCCCCCGCAGGCTGCTCAGTCCGCCATTAGTTCAAACCTAATCCGGCACCGATTAAAATAGAGGCGGCAAATGCAAGTAATGCGCAGAAACAGTATCACCACCTGCAACGACCGAAGCAGAAACCACCGCAGTAAGCGCAACCACAGAACCCTGATGATGAGTCGATACTCGGTTGTGGATAATGATAAATGTCACCCAATCGCAATAATACCGAACATGGAGACTTTGCCTATAATACTCCACACGCGTTCTCGCCGAGCCGTCAATTGAAACTGAGTAATCCCAAAAGAGAAGAATTAAAAATTAATACCATCCCATACGCATTGATAATTTTCTTCAATGTCACGTTTCCCATAGTAAACCCTCTCATACATTAATAAACCGTTTGTGATGAATAAAAAGCTAACTGAAGCTAATTCAAGAACCTGTTCTTGTGTTAGCTCTGTATGAGGAATAATGCCCACTTTGATGTCCTTCATGCATTACCATCACACATCGGCTCACCATTGATAAAAGCTCCAACATATCCGATGTAATCATAATGATGGTCTCACTCTTGTTTTGATAACTCAACCATCAACTTATAGCAGTTCTGCCTTAGCCCCAACATCAATCCCTTTTGTCGGCTCATCCAAAATCAGAATATCGGGTTCTAACAGCCAACGTGCAAGCATACCTTCTGCTGATTGCCTCCGGAAAGGTTATTTGTGATGACTTCCACATTTGGAGCTTTATTTGAGTTTTATCTTGTTCATTAGCGGTTTTTGTGTTTTTCAGACAGACACCAGAGTTCTCTCTAACAAAGGCGACATCTCCGGCATAATCATATTGTCCGTAATGCTCAGATTTAAAACAACCCTGTCAGTTTTCAGTCTTCTGCTCACAAAACCAATTTTATGTTTTCATGGCATCTAACGGATTATATAGTTGCTCTTTCGCCCCTGAATATAAAATTTCACCGCTATCTGCCGGTTTATAACCGAATAAATCCTTTCTACAATTTCTGAACGACCGGCACCGACTAACCCTGCGATACCAAGATTTCTCCTTTACGCACAGCCAAATTAATGTCTTTATATTTTCCTTCGCGAGTAAAATTCTTGATCTCCAAAAATGATTTCATCTGACAACTCAAAAGCGTTCACGCTGAAAACATTTCGACATATCACGACCAACCATCATAGAAATAAGTCGCTCTTTGGTTACCTCTTTGGTCGGTTTAGTATCCACATACTGACCATCACGAATTACGGTGATCTCATCCGATATGCCGAAAAACTTCATCTAACTTATGAGGAAAATAAAGATAATCGCAATGCCTCTTGCTTTTTACCGTGTCAATAATGCGGTAAAGCTGTTTCACTTTCATTTTTCGGTCAAGGCGGTTGTCGGCTCATCCATAATGATGATTTTCGCATCATTGACACAGCCGTGGCAATAGCAACTAATTGCGCTTTCGCAACGGATACATCCGACATTTTTCCGTCACATCCATCGGCACGCCAAGGTCTTTTTAAAATCGCTGAGGCTTACTCATCCATGGCCTTTGATTAAGAAAAAACTTACCCTGGTAATTTCGACGGCCTAAATAAAAATTATCGGCAATGGTTAAATTAGCGGCGGGGAAATTTCTGCGGCACCATGGTTAAACCGCTACGAATGGCATCAATAGGACGGTTAGGCTTAAACGGTTTGTCATCTAAAAATTAACTCACCGCCTTCATCAGGAATATAAAATTCCATAAAGAACCTTCATCAACGTAGATTTTCCGGCGCCATTTTCACCCATTAAGGCATGAACACTCCGCGTTTAACTCTCAAGATTGATTCGATCCAGTGCTTTCACCCCCGGAAATGTTTTCGATACATTTCTCATTTCTAAAATATAGGGAGAATTTGAACTGTTGGTCATTTTTAACTCCTTAAATCGGTTAAGAACGAATACTGAAATAATCGTGATAAAGTGCGGTCAATTTACTCCTTATATTTGTTGATATATTGTTCCTTCATATCGGGGTGTTACCAATTCAAAAGGAATCCAGTTATATTTTGAATGCTTTTCACCTAACGCGGCTTTGTATGCCATCTCGGCACTCAAACGCTCCTTGTCCTGATGCAGATTGATACACCGTGGCATCAAGACCATTACCTAAATACTCCAAAGCGTCCGAGTCGCATCAATCCCTACAATAAGTAGATCTTCATCTTTAAAGCCCAATTTCTTCGCTGCCAACAAGGCACCAATTGCCATTTCATCGTTATTACTAAGAATCACATTGGCATCCTCGGTGTGCTGCCACTAGGTTTTCCGCCACTTCGCATACCTTTGGAGCGGTCCCATTTAGCTTCTGTTCTGCCACCACGTTAATTTCAGGATGCTGTGCAAAAATCTTTTTGTTACCCTCCGTACGTTTAATTTGCGCTTCTAAACCCAATGGACCAAGTAAAATAATTGCTTTTGGCTGGTTTACCATTGAGTGACTTAACAATGAATTCTCCTGCATTTCACCGCTTTTTAATTTCTTCCGATCCCACATAACTAGACACATATTGCACATCTTCTTCATTAGGTTTTACGGTAACGACAATTAAAGGAATGTTGGCTTTCGCTTTTAATCCGATGGCTTTAACGATTTTTGATCCGTTGGCATGATAATTAACGCATCCACACTTGAATCGATAAAAATTCTCTACATCGTTCAGCATTTTGGCAGGATCGCCATTAGCATCAGCATATTTAAATTTAAGATCCGACTGCGAACTGACAAATTTATTCATTGAATCGCAAATAAGTTTCGGATATTTATCAGCGAGGCTATGCATGGAGACACCAACCACAATGGATTTAGCAAAATGAGCGGAGTGAAAAAAGAGACTAAAAACCAAGACGCATATCTTCTTTAACATTGTTTATCCTCCGTTTATGAATAGATGTCTTTGAGGTAACAGGAAAGGACAAAATCGTCCTTTCCGTTGTCATTGATTGAAAAACTATTTTTGTATTTCGCTTGGTATTCCTCTCTTTTATCAGGCGTCACAAGTTCGAAAGGAACCCATTCTACGGATGGAACCTTCCGCCTTTTGCAGCAAGATATGCCATTTTAGCTCCTGCCGTACTCTTGACCGGCAGCAGATTGGAACACGGTGGCATCCAAACCTTTACCTAAATAATCTAATGCATCAGGTGTTGCATCTAGCCTCCCACAATAATTAAGTCTTCGTCTTTAAGACCTAATTTTCTGCCCGCCAATACGGCTCCAATTGCCATTTCATCGTTAGTTACTCACTACGACATTCAGGTTTTATTGGCGGAAAAGCAAGTTCTCTGCAATTTCCAACCTTTAGCTCTATCCCATTTTCCTTCTTGCTCGGCAAAATATTTGATGTTTTTATTCTGAGCAAAAATTTCTTTATTACTCTGTCCGTTTAATTTGTGCATCCTGCCCCAAAGGTCCCATTAAAATAGCGGCTTGAGCAGGCTTACCTTTTTAATGTGATTTACAATAAAGTCAGCTTGAATACGCCCGCCCTCAATTTCATCAGACCCCACATAGCTGGTGACATACTGCATATCTTCATCTAACGGTTTGCGATTATAATAATGAGCGGAATGCCGGCACGTTTAGCTTTTCTGCCAATAACTTTCACAATATTCGGATCGGTCGGAACAACAAGTACTGCATCAACTTTTTGATCAATAAAAGTTTCCGCATCGTTTAATAAGCGGGCTGGGTCACCGTTAGCATCAGCAAGTTTGATTACCACATCATCATGCGTTTTATCAAATTCACGAATCGCATCTTGAAGATAGGTTTGCCATTTATCGGAGAAGGCAACCATTGGAGCGCCAATAACAACATTTTTAGCGCTAACGGCTTGAGACGTTAATAGGATTCCACCACAAAGTAACGCAAGTAGTGTTTTTTTCATAATGCTACTCCCTTTTATCGGTTAAATGAATAACAACAAAAATTGAAATACAGCCATACCCTACCATAACACACATGCGAATATAAATTTCACCAGTGAACAATTTGAAACAAATCATCCGTTCGTTATCTATATCATTAAAAAGAAGATTTCCTGCAACAGCCATTTTTGAAAGTGTGAGATAGATCTTATTTTTGAAGGAAAAAATTTAACTCACTGTATAAACTAAATATTTTATTTTTAGTAAAAATAGGCATCATTCGATGCCTATATAAATCCATTTGCACAGTTTATTTATGTAATATCTTCCACGTCCATCCAACGCTTTTGTTCACAAGAAAGTGCAATAGCGTCTAATACTCTGGAAAACCTTATAGCCTTCCTCAAAAATCCGGATACCAGCGTGCTTGCCGACGAAGCGTAAGCCATTAACTAAATCCCTGAATCTCCACGGTTTTTCTGATCACAAACCCAATGCCATGACCGGCACTTACACAAAAATTCTTATAATCCGGATGTAATGGCTCGTAAGAATCGTTTTAAAAACCTTGTCTTGCAGGATTTCTCATCATGTAAATAAAGCTTTAATTCCGCCATTCTTTCTTGGGTATAAGTGATTGTCCCTTCGTCCCCGTAATGACATAACTTAGCCCCATTTTTACGCCTGCAAAGCGATACGGGAAGTTTCAATCGTTCCCATGCAACTGTTAGCAAAACGAACTAAAGCGGTTGCTCTGATCTTCATTTTCCACCGCTAACCGTTCTTGCAGATTATTAGGATTCGGTCGGGGTTTTAATTACCGTTTGCATATCGCCGATAACGGAACGAATATCCTGCCCTAGTGTAAAATACTGAGACATTTGAACAATATGCGCGGCAAGATCGCCGAGTGCACCAAGACCCGCCTTTTCTTTTACGCAGTGCCAATCTAATGGTGTATTTTCATTAGCGAGATAATCTTCATTATGCGTGCCATAAAAATGAATCACCTCCACCGATTTCCACCGTTTGCACAATTTCTCTTGCTAATTGGGTTGTTGGATTTTTATATAATTGAACCTCACCAATGTTTTTAACACCCGCTTGTTTTGCCGCCTCATACATCAATTTGGCGTCAACCGCTGTCAATGCAAGTGGCTTTTTCAGAATAGACATGTTTACCATTGGCAATGGCGACTAATGCGATTTCTTTATGAAGAAAATTAGTGCATATATCTCACGACATCCACGTTCGGATCCTGCACAATATCACGCCAATCGCCCGTAAAAACGTTTAAACTGAATTCCTTTGCTTTCTTTTCTGCTAATTCAGGCGTGACTTCAGCCAAATATTCCAACACTAATTCAGCATCAAGCGGAAAAACCGTTGGCGCCTGCGCATAAGCAATTGCATGACAACGTCCGATATACCCTGTTCCTGACTAAACCGATACGCACTTGTTTCATACCCTATCCTTACCATTTATTGCAGAAAATAAGAGGAGATAAGTTCCAATGTTCCATTATCTCCTCCTGATGATTTCTAAAAACGAAGCCGACTACAATGTTGCATACTAAATGCCGCATTCTCAATCACATATTTATTCGGCCAACGCGTGGTCACAGTTTTCATTTTCGTGTAGAAACGAACCCCATCCGGACCATAAACGTTCAACGTGCTGTAAGAAGAGTGTTTCCAGCCGCCAAAAACAGTGGAATGACATCGGCACAGGGAATCGGCAGCCATTAATACCCACCATACCGGCTTGAACGTGATACGCAAATTCACGCGCCGCACCACCATCGGAGGTAAAGATTGCCGTACCATTTCCATAAGGATGTTCATTAATCAATTTTCATCGCTTCTTCAAAAACTTTTCGCTCTGACAATACCAAGCACCGGACCAAAGATTTCCTCTTTATAAATCACCATGTCGCCAGTGACATTATCAAACAAGGAGCCCTGATGAAGAAGCTCATTTTCATGACCTGCCTGGTTTTTTACCACGACCATCAACAACAAGTGTTGCCCCTTCTTCCACACCGGTTGTAATGTAATTCGTCACATTATTAAGGTGTTGTTGAGTAATTAACGGCCCAAAGTCCATTTCTTTTTCACCGTCTTTTGGAATGCCCGGACCATAACGAAGCGCTTCTACTTTCGGTTTTAAGGCCGCCACTAATTTATCTGCGGTTTCATCATCAATCGTCACAGCTAATGCCAGTGCCATGCAACGCTCACCCGCTGACCAAATGCGGCTCCCAACAAAGCGTTCGCCGTGGATTCAATATCCGCATCAGGCATAATCAATGCATGGTTTTTCGCCGCGCCAAAAGTTTGCACGCGTTTGCCGAATTCAGAACCGACTTTATACACATGTGCAGCCGCCGGTGTGGAACCCACAAAACTAATCGCGTCACGCGCGATCACGCAACAAAAATTTCATTGTCATGACGATCACCGTGTACACATTAAATACACCATCAGGCAAGCTGGCTTCTTTTAACAGCTCGCTAAAACGAATAGACAAAGAAGGATCGGCTCGCCGGTTTTTAAAATAAAGGTATTACCGCAGGCTAATGCAATCGGGAACATCCACATCGGCACCATTGCTGGGAAATTAAATGGCGTAATACCAACAGTTACCCCTAAAGGTTGTGAGGAAGAATGAATATCAATGCCACGCCCTGCTTGCTCTGGAAAATTCACCTTTTCAATAAATGAGGAATACCGCATGCAGACTCTACTACTTCCAAAACCACGAGTCAATTCACTCACAAGCATCGGAATAAACTTTACCATGTCTCTTCAACAATTAAACGCGCCAATGAATCCCAGTCTCTTTCCAATAATTCTTTAAATTTAAACATAATCCGGGCACGACGTAGCGGAGAGGTTGCCGACCAATCAGCAAAAGGCTTTATGCGCAACCTCAATCGCTTCATTGACATCATCAGGCGAACTCATGATCACTTGGCGAATTTGCTCGCCAGTTGCCGGATTATAAATCGGATGCGCTTTTTGTCCTCTGCTTGGCACTTGTTTACCATTAATAAAGTTATAAACAGTTTCCATTTTTGAACTCCTTCTTATGGTTTAAGAAATTAACATGCGATAAACGAATGGCAATTTCATAAAAATAACGATGCTCATCACCCATGTAGCTATAGAGTAGGAAAATAAAATAAAAATTTTCAAATCATTTTAATTTCATTTGAATTTTTATTTCATTTTTGTGATCTGTATCTGATTTTTACTTGCAAATATAAAAAGTGCGGTCAAAAATCCACCGCACTTTTTGCCATTCATTATCAATTAGTGATTCGTTTAGTTTGATAGTACACGACGATAGCAACAGAATGGATGCCAAAACGGAACAAAGATCTGCACTAACCCAGAAGTAAGACAGGCTGTCAAAATCATAAACTTTCTTACCGGCTTCATTAATTACGGTCGTTTTTATCCAACATAAATCCGGTTAAAAATTCACCTGCCGCAGCCCCCGCATAACCGAAGACGCCCATCATACCTAATGCTATGCCGGAAGCGTATTTTGTAGGAAATATCCGTGGCCAATAAACCCACCCAAGAAGCACAATTGATGCCAAGCGTAATACCAAATACAGAAAGGGGCGATAATGGAGAACCAGCATTGCCGCTCGGTACAAATAAAAACGCGGTGCAAGGAAAATCGCATTCAACAAACTGACTGCGATGGTCATAATGTTTCGTTTGGCATGTAGGAAACGATCGGATAACCATCCTGAAACGACCGTTCCTAAAATACCGACAATGCTGTTCACGCTAAATGATGGATGCAGCTCAATAGTGGTATAACCTTTGCCGTTTTCAAGGAAAAACACACCCCAACTGTTCACACCGTAACGGGCGATATACATACAACAAGAGGCAACCGCCAAAAATCCAAATCGCCGGATTTTTATGACGTCCCATTGGTGCTTTTTAACACTTCCTTATTATCAGAAAACTTCATCTTTCGATTCGGTTTTAATAATCGGTTTATATCCGCAAGAGTTCCGGTGAATCTTTCATAAACATAATGGTCACAAGCACGCCTAGCAACCCGGCAATCCCTGCAAAATTGAACCCCTGCACGCCAACCGAATGTGGTAATCACGGCAGCTGTGACAACAAAAGTAATACCTTCACCGACATTATGAGCGACAGACCAAAAACCATGAATAGGAGCCGCTCTTTTTATCATCATACCAACGGGATAATGCCACGACACAAGGCCCAACCCCATAGATTGTGTACCAGCCGTTGAAACCCCAAATAATGGTAAGTACACAATCGCACTGGTGTTCATTCTCATGGCAAAGTTAGCAAGCGCGGACAATCCGACGGAAAAGAACGAACAATATTGAAATGGTCGGCCAAGCACTATTGACGAATTTACCGACAGCATAAGTAATAAAGGTTGGTGGAACCGATAACCTGAGCTCTGTTGGCGTTAAGATTCCGTTATTCACCAAAATAGGTTTGGCTACGTTAAAAGATAAACGGCAGACATAATAGATGGCATAAGCAAATGAAAACGCCCAAAAGCTTTTTCATTCGAGTACTCTAAACATTTTCTCCGTATAATCTTTCAAGGGATTGCCGAACTGGCCTTAAAAAGCTGAGAACTGACATATAGCCTCCTTTCTACTTTCATTGTAGTTTCATGTGAGTTTTTGATGTGATTTAGTCTTGTAAACACAGCTTCACTACAACAACCTAAAATATAACTTTTCACTGTTTTGCCATCATCTCTAAGGAAATTATTCACACATCCACCGGCTTCCTGAACAATAATAATAGCTGCACAAACATCCCAAGCATTAATGTCGGTCTCAAAAATAGCTAATCAAACTGACCCGCCACATACACCACAACATTAATGCGCCGGAACCATTATGAATAAACATTCCGCCATCAAGCAAAATTTGATGTAGCACGGAGTAAAAAGTATTAGGATGAACGCGATGAGACACGCCTAATCCCATTAATCCTTCTTTTAATGAAGTGGAAGAGGAAACATGAATAGGATGATTCATTAAGAAATGCCCCATCACCTTTCATTGCTCTGAATAACTCATTGTGGACGGGGTCAAAAATCACACCGGAGACAATCTGATTTTTTGTGTAGAATTGCAATGGAAATGCACCAAGCATTTAATCCATATAAAAATGGGCTGGTACCATCACAGGATCCACTACCCAACAATATTCACAGGCTAAGTTTTCTGCACCGGATTCTTTCTCTAAAAACCATCTTGCGGGAAATGCTGTTTTAATGCGTCTCTTAATTTTCGTCGACGGTTTTATCTGCAATACTCACTTGATCCTGCAAATCGCCTTTTTACACCTCGATTTTTAACTCCTTGCGATTGAGATAAAAATCCAGTGCAACCTTCCCAACTTCTTTGACTAACTCCTGAGAAAATAAATATCTATTTCGTAGTTCAATGTCCATATATATTCTCCTGATTAATACATCGTTGTAGATTTACAGCCTGAATTTATTAAATTGAACAATCCCTCCTTGTTTATTTTATAGACAATTCACGTTAATCTCTCCAATTTGAAAAATTCAATACACATAAATGTAAAATGATGTTTCACTTTTTGTGATCTCGTATCTGATTTTAACGAAATCCTAGTAGATTAATTGAGCTAAGGGAGTATTATCCAAAGGCTTTGAGCTATTTATTTTAGGAGGACGCGATGAGTTATTTACTATCCAAATCAAGAAAAAGACCATCCCGAAAAAGAACGGCGAAGTACATCACACCCAAAACGGCCAATTGGGAGTACGTCGGTTTTGAGATGTACCACTCATACAAAAGACCAAGAACTCACCTTCGACACAGAAAAATACCGAGACTTGTTTTGTTTTGGCAGGTAAAGCGACCGACGACTGCCCAAGCAACCTTTTGACCATATCGTGAAATAGAGCCTCCCGTTTGAACGGGTCCCACCTTATTCCGTGTATGTTCCACATCAACAACAGGTTCAAATAAAAAGCGAAAAGCTATTTGAGCTGGCTGTTTTCGTCGCACCAAGTCAAGGCAATTTGCCGGTTCGTTTAATTGAACCGAAAGACGTGGGCGTGGAAAACGGGGACTATGGCAATACAGCGTTTGGTACACAACATATTGCCGGAGACCTGAAACCGCAGACGCATTATTGGTCGTGGAAGTGTTTTACTGATGAAGGCAGATACCAGTTCATTTCCTAGCCATAAACATCGACGATAAAAACTCCCCAACAGAAACCTATTTGGAAGAAACCTACTACCACCGTTTCTCGCCATCGGCAAGGTTTTGTATTACAACGGGTCTACACTGACGACCCGTTCATTAGATGAATGTATGGCGGTGTATGACGGCGATGTGGTTCAGGTACCGAGAGGTTATCATCCGGTCGCTACCATTGCCGGTTATGACAACTATTACTTAAACGTCATGGCGGGACCGGTCAGAAAATGGCGCTTTACTTGGGAACAGGATCACGCCTGGATCAGCAGTGAAAAATACGCCGATAAATTCAAATAACAGAAAGTTTAAATCCATAAAATCGACTTAAAGTGCGGTCATTTTTCCGGTATTTTTAGTGTAGTTTCACAAAGCTGAAAATGACGATTGGTAACCTGTCTCATCTTGAGTAATTCTGCGTTTGATCGAGCATAAAACTCATGCGTCGACAAGCTAAACAAACCGTTTTGTGCATTTCCTATACAATACTGATTTCTTTTCAAGCAAGATGGCCGCTCTTGAGGTTTTTAATTCGTCTCTATAAGATCTAGAAAATATTTATTTTGATGGATATAACAATATGAAAGAAAAATCTCAATTAACCAATTTATAAAACAGAAATTCAAACCTGCATACGACAGTTTAAGTAAAAGGCTTAAGCAGGTTGCTCGAATACATTTTTAGATAACAGCGATAGCATCGTTTTTGATACGGTCGCCACGATTGCAGAAAAAGCAGATGTCCCTCCCTCTACATTAACTGTTTTTGCCGCTCGAATTCGGTTTTTCCGGTTTTTAAACTGAAAATGAAACAAATCTTTCTGAGAAAAACTCATGGAAAAACGACAAATCATACAGAAAGGCTACAACTTTCGCATAAAATCGCACAATCGGAGGGGAAGAATCGCCGGAAGATATTTTAACACCTTTCGCAAGCCAATAGTCAGGCATTACATCAGTTAGCGGAACAAACCATAAATGAACAAATTTATGCCGCCGCCAAAAATACTAAAAGAGGCAAATAATATCTTTATTATTGGGTTAAAGCGTTCTTTAGCGTAGCCTGACCTTTAACTATGCACTACATCATTTGACTGTCGTGCTTTTTAATCAACGGCTTAGGCGGCATGTTTGATGAGCAGCTAGTCAGGTCAAAGAAGGGATGTGGTTGTCGCGATTAGTTTCTCACCCTGAGCGGCGGAAACCGTCAACATTATGAACACCAGCGCCAAGAAAGGCGTTAAAACAAATCGCTATCACCGACAGCCAAATCAGCCCGCTACTGCGTTTGAAGCGATATCGCATTTGAGATAAAAAGAAGCCCAGGTGCTGGGATTTCGTTCAGCAATGCTCTACCATGACGCTGGTTCAAACGTTGGCAATTGTGTTGGGATTGAAAAAGAAAAAAGAGAAAGAGAAAAACACTATAATAAAAATGCCCCATAATGGGGCATTTTACGTTTATGCTATTTGCGGGCTTTGCGCATAGCAGTTTAATTAATCTTCTGTATCTTTCGCCCACTTCGGTAATCAACTCGTCATCCGTTAATTTTTCCGTCAGTTTACCGCCGATGGTTGTCCGAAATGGTCCGTCCAACAGCAAAGCCTTTTGACTAAAGGCGCAATCTACCGATGCGTCAAATACGGCTTTGAATTGTTCTTCCGGCATCTCAAAACCCAAAATCAGAATACCACGACAGTGTATGGATCGTTTGAGCGAATCACTCACCGATATTCGCCCAGCCTTGCGCCGATACGCCCGGCAATTTCCACCAATCCGGTTTAATGCCCAACTGATAGACGTGCGATGATGTCTGCACACATTGTTCGTTTTGTTCCACATCTGCAGGCAAAACCACTTAATAACAATTCATGACCGGTTCGACGAGCAGGCTTGATACACCCGTTTTAAGGTTGCATCCTGCTCCGCTCATTTCAGCACTGTTCTTTGGATGATAAAAAGACCAAACATTTCACCACGTGTCTTGTGGCCAGCCGGCTAATTATCACCTAAATCGCCGTGCTCCAAGCGTATCGGACGGTAAGACGGCAACAATCGGACGTCCAATCCACCACTTTTTACCGGTACTTCATCTCAATGCGGGCCTGTCCGAGTCGTATCCGCAAGAATCGCGCTGACCACTCGTAAATACCTTCTTCTGCGCCGTCCGCCGCCTGCAATAAAAGCTGTCTCAACTTTAGGAATCCGTTTGACATCCGCACCGTATCGCCATATCGACCAGTTGCTTACGATGATCAGGCAAAATACACGTTATCCCATTTGGCTTTTCGAGTAGTCACGCGATGTAAAATGATTAAGTTGTTCATCTAAATCCGGACGAGGCACTGATTCTGCTCGGGCAAGATAATTATCTAACTCCGCTTTGGTCGGCACTGCAGGAGCGCAACTGTGGCGGGAAACCACCAACGCACCGCAAGCATTGGCATAACGAGCAAGATTGTTCTCCAACCTCTTCATTATTGATGTAACCACGAATCAGACCTGACATAAAGGCATCACCCGCACCAAGCACATTCAGCACTTCCACTCTGAGCTATAAAACATTTAGTCCGCGTCCAAACTCATCAGGAATCTCACCTTCAAATATCGAGCACCCCAATGCACCGCGTTTTACAAACCAAAACGGCATGGCTAAACCATTACGCACGTTTTTAAGTGCGGTTAATGTATCTGTCGAACCGCCGGCAATATGGAATTCTTCTTCTGTTCCTCACCAACACATCAGTTATGATGTAAGACTTGCAATGATTCTGTCACCGCTTCCGAATCAATAAAACGGGTTTCTCCATCCCTAAGGGAGGCTCAGTCCCCATAATACCGGGCGATAATCGATATCCAACAAACGTTTTGTGTTATTTCTGCCCGCATATTCCAACGCCGTCAACACCGCTCTCTGGTCTTTCGGGTGGATAAATGCGTGCCGGTAATAGCTAGGCATGGTGAAGCAATATAGTCATCAAAATCCGCTTTGGTAATCGCCATATCGGCACAATTTTCACGGTAAAAATCAACGGAAAGTATCCTGATCTTTAATGCCTAAAATCACAAGCGCGGTCTACGTTCTTTCATCCGTAATCAAATGGCTGGTATCCACCCGACGCGTTGCACCTCGCGCAAAATGTCCCATGTGCTCATCACCAACGCGCTGCCAACATAGAAGATTTCTACGCCTTGTAACTCGCCACACATAGGCTACATTACCGGAGGACCCTGCCCAGATATTTTGGAGAGAAGTATCTCTCAATCTGGCACCGATTTGTTGTGTATAAAGATCAACAGCCACCTGACCAAGACAGATAAGGTCTAATGTCTACTGTTTTCATAATGCAATTCCTTCTACTTAGTAAAATTATTTTCACCCACACAATTGAAACACATATTTCAAAAATCAATATTGAAATTTAATTTCTTTAGACTCAATCACAAAACAAACATCATCCGATTTTTCCATTCGGTATTTTATGATTCATACTGTTAATAGGCTGTTTAAGTGTTTTTTAAAGATAAACAAATTGGAAAATTTGATTCATGTCTCAAAAATGAAATTTTTTGTTTCAAAATATTTAAAAATTAAAAGAATGCTTATATACTGGTTTCAATGCTAGCTACCCGTAAAAGGAGATTCTGATGAAAAACCGTAAGACTCATTGCGGCACAAGCGCTTATAAAATTTTGATAATCAATATATCGAATTTGATGGGCAGTAACAAAAATTTGTTGAAGGTATCTTTGGTATTTTCGGTCATGGCAGTGCTTGAACTCAGGCGTTGGAACAAGACAGTGGTAAAGATCTGACTGTGCGCCAAGGACGTAATGAACAAGGCATGGCGCACGTGGCAATCGGCTTTGCCAACAAAATTTGCGTAAAAGATTTATGCCTGCACCTCCTCCCGCCCCGGTGCCGCAATGATTACCGCAGCCGCCACGGCAACCGCCAACCGTATTCCGCTCTCTTTTACCTAGCGATGTTTGCCACCCGCCAACCGGGATCCGGTGTTACAACAAATCGAACAATTTCATGATCTGAGTATCAGTACAAACGATGCATTTAGAGCAGTGCAACATTGGGACAGAGTCAGCCGCCCGGAACAATCTGATGACCGCCTGTATTAATGCCATGCGGGTAGTAACGGACCCGGTGGACACTGGCGCAGTCATTACAATCGCCCTGCTCGCAAGATGTTCAAGGGAAGCCTATGATTTCGGAATACTTTCTACAAAAACGGATTCATCGTATTGAGCGTACGTTACCGACCGAGCCAATGTTGAAATCTCGCCGTTGATCTTATTATGAGTGCGAAAAAGCCGTTAATGATTTGCGGCGGTGGCGTGCGTTATTCCGAAGCAGCGGAGCAGCTCAAACAGTTTGCAGAAACCCTCCAAATTCCTTTTGCCGAAACACAAGCGGGCAAAAGTGCGGTCGTTTCTGAGCACGTTTTGAATGTGGGCGGCGTAGGTGAAACAGGTTGTTTGAGCGCCAACCTGTTGGCGGAAAGAGGCAGATCCGATTATCGGTATCGGCACACGCTACACGGATTTCACCACCTCTTCAAAATGGATCTTCCAACATCCGAATGAAATTCCTAAACATCAACATTGCCCGCTTTTGACGCTTATAAACTGATGGCGTTCAAGTGGTTGCTGATGCCAAAGAAACGTTAGAAAAACTGACCGCACTTTCTAGCACCGCACGCCTATCAACCACAATGGGGCAACGCCGTTGCAGAAGCCAAAGCGCAGTTTGCTCAAGAACTCCATCGTATTTATCACGCCACCTACACTGAAACCGACTTCGTACCGGAAGTCAATGACGCATTGATCGCGAAAAAGTTTATGCGGGAGTTTATCAAGCTCACCCAATCCTGTCTGACACAGAGCCGCGTTCTGGGTATTCTCACTGAAACCCTGGGTGCCAATGACATTATTGTGGGTGCTGCCGGTAGCCTGCCGGGCGACTTACAACGTGCTTGGCAATCCAAGGGCGAAAATACCTATCATCTCGAGTACGGCTATTCCTGCATGGGCTATGAAGTCAACGCCGCGTTAGAGCAAAACTGGCCCAACCGGAAAAGAGGTTTACGCCTTACTGGGCGATGAGTTCTCACATGATGCCCCATTCCGAGCTCGTCACATCAGTGCAGGAACATAAAAAGATTAACGGATTTTTACTAGATAACATGACCAACGGCTGCATTAACAACCCTGCAAATCGGCAACGGTATGGACAGTTTCGCCACTGAATTCCGTTTCCCAGAAATCCGCAAACCGACAAATTGACGGCGGATTCGTCCCTCGTGGATTTTCGCCATGAATGCGGCGGCCTATGGATGCAAAACCTATAAAATCACCACAGAAGAAGAACTACACGCGGCCTTAGCCGATGCCAAAAACCAAAATGTGCCACTTTAATTGATATTAAAGTATTGCCAAAAGACACATGATTCACGGCTATGGCAGCTGGGGGCACGTTGGCGGCAGAAGTTCTCGAAAGAAAAATCTGCAAAAAGCGCATGAACGCAGTGGAAATATAATAACGAAGCACGTCGTTATTAATTCGTGATTCAATTGATTATCTCCAATTTAACCATTCTGTTGAGAAGGAAAAACTATGAAAGCTGAAAAACGTGAAATTAGGTATCGCGCCAATCGGTTGGACAAACGATGATATGCCTGATCTTGGTAAAGAGAATACCTGAACAATGTGTCAGTGAAATGGCACTGCAGGTTTTTACCGGATGTGAAGTTGGAAACAAATATCCGCGTGATGTGGAGTGCTAAAAACATAAAGTTAGTGTTCGCGGAATTCAAATTTGTAATGCCTGGTCTCAGTACGTTTGTTTCGTGGACGGCAAAAAGAAAGAAACCATTCAAGAATTTATTAAACATCGTGATTTTTCATGCCATGGGCGCCAAAGTCATCGGCTGTTCCGAGCAAAGCCGTAGTATCCAGGTACAACAAAAAGCTGTTTTAAAGAGAAAACCGTCTTCACCGAAGAAGAGTGGCAAAATTAGCGGAAGGCTATAACGAACTGGCTACACTTGCGCCGAAAAAGGAATGAAAGTGTGTCTGCATCACCACATGGGCACCGGCATTCAAACGCCGGAAGAAAGTGATAAATATGGCAGTCGTTAAAGATGACGTGTATTTGTTATTCGATTCAGGTCACCCTCTATTATTCCGAAGGATCGCAACAAGCCATGTTGGACGTGTTGGAAAAATACATCGATCGTATTTGCCACGTTCATTCGCAAAAAGATGTGCGTGACGATGTCGTGGCGGAAGTCAAAGCCAATGATTTAAGTTTCTTAGAAGGCGTACGTAAAGGTACATCTACCGCGCCGGAGACGGCGTTATCGACTTCAGACCGATTTTTGACATTTCTCGAAAAACACAATTACAAAGGCTGGATGGTAGTTGAGGCGGAACAAGATCCGGCCATTGCCAATCCGTTTGAATATGCAGTTAAAAGGTCGTAAGTACATTAAAGAAACAGCGGGATTTAATCATGATTAAAGTAGGCATTATCGGCGCCGATCGTATCGGTCGCGTGCATTCCGAAAAGCATCACAAAATATGTCAAAGGGGCTGAAATCAAAGCGATTTCCGATGTTCGCGTCACTGATGAGCTCAAACAATGGGCAAAAGATATGCGGTATTCCGCACGTTTATGAGGATTACAAACAAATTTCTGCAGGATCCTGAAATTGACGCCGTGTTAGTATGTTCCTCCACCAATACCCACGCACCGATTTCTATTGAAGCCGCCCGTGCCGGCAAACACATTTTCTGCAGAAAACCGGTAGATGCCGATGTGAATCGCATTAAAGAAGTCTGGCTGAAGTAGAAAAAGCCGGAGGAAATTCGCAAAGTAGGTTTTAACCGTCTGCTTTGACCATAACTTTAAAGCCATCAAGACCCGTGTGAAAAACGGCGACATCGGCGAACTGCACTTAATCTCGCGTCACCTCCCGTGACCCGGACGCACCGCCGATTGAATACGTAAAAGTCTCCGGTGGGATGTTCTTCGACATGACTCATCCACGATTTCGATATGATCCGTTATTTATCCGGTAGCGAAGTGGTGGAAGTGTATGCCGCAGGCGGCGTATTGGTGAATCCGGAAATCGGCAAAAGCTGGCGACATTGACACCGCCGTCATCACGTTAAAAACTCGCATAACAGTGCTATCGGTGCGTGATCGATAACAGCCGGCGAAAGCGGTTTACGGCTACGACCAACGGGCAGAAGTGTTCGGCTCCAGGCGCGGTACAAACCCGTACAGATACGGATTCTACTGCCGCGTATTCCTGTGAAAGCCGGTGTTTATCGCCGAAAAACCGAAATACTTCTTCTTCAGAACGCTATATGCAATCTTTTCGCCGATGAAATGGCGTGTTTTGTGGATTCCGTAGTGAACGACAAACTCAACTTTAGTGAACGGCAATGACGGGTTACAACCTGTGATTATCGCACTTGCCGCCAAACGTTCTTTAGATGAAGGACGCCCGGTAAAACTGGCGAAATTGCTTAATACACGTTTTTGAGATAGACCTGAATCTTCAGGTCTTTTGTATGGTGATATGAAAAACGCTCGGAAAAACCACCGCACTTTTTATGTTATGGAAAAGAATTATTTGGTGTGTATTTACTCAAAAATACTCAACTCTCTTTTGATCATTTCTTGAGCTTATTTTCATAGAATTTCTTAGTAAGCCAGTTACCACGCTTATCATATTCATACACTCATAGTTCTTTCATCTTGTTCTGTAAATTCGGCTCTTTGCTTTGTGTGTTTCACTCGAATTAAATTTTGCTATTCATCATAAAAATACTCACCGGAAACGCAGAAGCCATCTTCATTTTTCATAAATATCTTTCACCAATAAGCTTTCGGTATTGTATTCATAACACTGTCTTTCATACAGCTTACCTTCGCGCATACTTAACGTTTCCACCAAACGCCCTTGTTCGTCATAAGTTTTGCGAAGGAAATTGCCTTCAGACCAATAAAGCGTTTCAGTTAACGCTACATCGTCATAATCCCATTCCGATTTTTCCCAAACTTGCTCTCCGTTTTCCGCCAACGTGGATTTTGCAATTTCCGACCTTGTGATCCAACAAAGAGGTAGAGGTCTCCATTTCAATCAGTGCTACCCTGGCGTGTTATGGTCCGCTTTGCATCCTGTTACCAAATACTCATAACGATATTCAAAATTCCCGTTGCGAATAGCCATCATGTTCGCCCATAAAGTGATATTCCCGAATCACTCTTTTTCGTCATCGTATTCATATTCATTTAAGCAAATGACTTTATTGCCGTTTTTATTGGTGGTGGTTTTTTCGCGGATATGGGTGCCGTCTAAATATTCGCAACTCACCTAAATCGTAATACTTTTTATTTAACGGCTTTTGCACACTGCCGATGGAGTAATACGTTTTCGCGGCCAAATAACCTTGCGGATTAAATAGCGATAAATGGCGGTCAAGACAATCACGATAAATGAGCTCACCTTTTTCTCACGAACCAACCAATCCTGATGAAAGCAAGATTTTTACAGCGCCACGCAAATTGTTTTTCTTTTTAATGCAAAGTTCTTTTTCTTCAAAAATTTCGAAAGGTGCATATTTACCTCAAGGATTCGAGCTAAATATTAAAGCGACAATTTCATTATCGCTTTATTTAAAATTGGATGCTATTAAATCAACGGAAACAGATTGACCGCACCTACGATAGTAATAAATGCCATCATGCAAATATGCCGATAATGGACTATTTATTTTTAATTTTTCTCTAACTCCTTAATTTTTGAGAATACTTTTATCTTTTTATCCTGTAATAAATTAACCATTTTGTAATTATCTAATGCTTTGCTGAGATCTTGTGCTTTTTCCCTCATACATCATGGCAAGAATTAACAAAGTTCCGCCGGATCTTCATCGTTTGATCCTTTTCTGTGTTATATGCCAATGTGTACCAATAGGCCGCTTGATCAAAATCCTTCTGTACACCTTTGCCTTCTTCATAAGATGACGCCAAACGCACTCATTGCCGCAGATGAGTTCAAATAAGCCGCTTTCTGTAATAATTCCACAGCTTTTAACCTCATCTTTCTTAATTTCGCCTATGCCGAATGCATAAAAATCAGCTAACTGAAGCATGGCATAAGCGCTTTAACGCTACACCTTTTTGATAATAAATTTCCGCTTTGCGTAGATCTCGCTTTCACTATAAATCACCTAAAATTCAATGGCATCAATGTCATTATTCGCGGCAGAACGCTCAAACCAATAAAGGGCTTTTCTGTGTTGCCTTCATCATAAAACATCTGAGCGAGATAAAATTGCGCTTCTTCATTTTTCTGCGGCTTGTTGAAATAAGGTCATCGCTTGTTTGGTGTGTTCTTGATTTCGATACATTAAGGCAAGGTTTTCATAGAAACCACATTGCCCGATTCCGCGCCCAGTTTGAAAATATTTCAATGCCTCGCCAAAATTCTGTGGCGTTCCGATTCCTTCATCATAAAGATAACCCAACCAGTTAATATAATGCGTGTTGCCATTCTCTACGGCAGCTTTTCATCGCATTAAAAGCTTCTCTAGCGTATTTTTAGCCTGTTCACTTTCTTCCTCTTCTGCTTCAATAAAAATTAATTTTTGCTTTTTCATTGCCTAACGCAATGGCTTCATTGGCAAGCTCAATGGCTAATGCGTTATCACCATTGTTAATAGCAAAATCGGCAAGAAATAATTTCGCATCAGCGTTCCCTGCCTCGGAAGCGGCAATAACAGCTCTTTGGCTTTTTCCAGATTTCTAGGCTGTTTCAACTGCCATAGCTGATAATCAAAAGCTTCTTCAAACAAAAAGCGACTCCTTTATCGGCATTTTCCCTTTGTTTCACCATCTGTTGCGCCGTTTCAAGACCTTTCGGATAATCGGCTAAATTCGTCAGTAACCCCAACACAGTTGCGCAATAATAAAAGCAAGATTTGATAACATAATTTGTCCTCTATAAAGAAAAATACGATTAAAAGCCACCGCACTTTAGAATAAAAATTAATGAAAAATTGCGCAGGATAATATCCCAATCCACTTAACATCTCCAAACTAACCAAGAGAATTAAACAATGAAAAATCAATAAATACCCATAAAGAAAAAGCGACAATTTTCATTGCCGCTTTTTGTTTTATTCATTAATTGAACTTAGGCGTAAACCGGAAGACGTTTACAAATTGCCAACACTTTTCTTTGTAGCGGCAATCCGCTTGTTCTTCGTTTTCTTTATCAAGCGCGTCTAATATATCGCACATCCAACCTGCAAGTTCTTTCACATCGGCTTCATTAAAACCACGACGGGTCACGGCCGGGGTGCCGACACGAATACCAGAGTAACAAACGGTTTTGCCGGATCATTTTGGCACGGGAGTTTTATTCACGGTGAGGTTAGCTTTGCTAGCGCCGCATCTGCCGCTTTACCGGTTAAGCTTCGTTTGATAAAGCTCACTTTCAGGAACAAGTGGTTTTTCGTGCCATAGACACAACGTCATGACAGAGTTGTTTAAACACCTCCACCATGGCTTTTGGCATTTTTGGATTACCTTCGCCTGATACTCTTTATCGCCGGCTCTAATGCTGCTTTGAAACAAACCGCTTTTTGCCGCAATAATGTGGGACTAATGGGCACCTTGGTTTTGGCAGGAATATGGAAGATTGTAATGTAGATTTCTTCATCGCCGCAAGAAGAAGAATTAAACCACCACGTAGGGCCACCCAAGGTTTTTATGAGTCGTTGTAGTGACAACATGGGCGTATGGTAATGGTTGGATATAAACCTGCCGCAATTAAGCCTGCAACGTGCGCCATATCAACAAACAAATAGCGCCCACTTCATCGGCGATTTCACGCATTTTCTTCCAATCTACCACTTGAGAATACGCAGAGAAAACCGGCCACGATCATTTTCGGCTTTCTCTCTAAGGGCTTTTTGACGTACGTCTTCATAGTCAATTAAACCATCAGCAATACCATAAAGCACAGAGTGTAGATTTTACCGGAGAAACTTACTTTCGCCCCCGTGGGTTAAAGTGACCACCATGGGCTAAATCCATCCTACAAATAGTATCACCTGCATTAATTAACGCACCGCTACACCGCCGCGTTCGCTTGTGAGCCGGAATGCGGTTGTACGTTTACATAATCTGCATCAAATAATTCTTTTTGCACGATCAATAGCAAGCTGTTCCACAATGTCGGCATACTCACAGCCACCATAGTAACGCTTTGCCGGATAGCCTTCCGCATATTTATTGGTAAATTGTGAACCTTGTGCTTCCATGACGCGCGGGCTGGCGCATAGTTTTCGGAAGCGATAAGTTCAATATGCTCTTCTTGACGACGATTTTCATCGTGAATGGCTTGCCGCCATAAAACCGGATCTAATCGTAGATATTCATGCTCTTTTAAATTGTGTTTTCCTTCTTGGTAGTTAATTGGAATACGCGTTATTGGTACTCAATTTCGCGGATAATTCTTAATAAAAACCGGATGTGTTTTCACCATGATGATGAAAATTTTCACCGGACTCATTGTTATTAACGCACGCAAGAACTGGTGTAGCTCTTCTGTGCAGTTTTTGTTCTAAAACAAGCGTATATTGTCATTTTTCGGATCACGTGTTAATGACGTAATCGTAAAATTAATGGTGTTTTGTTTATTAATGCGTTTTGCTGTATTTCTTAAACAGATTTTCTTCGTAAGGTTTATATCTCGAATCCTTTTTCCATTGCGTCCGAAAGGCTCTTCGGTGTGGTTACGTTGCACCGAATTGGTGGTGAGGGTATAAGTTACTTTAGTGAGTCTGTCTCATCAATTTCCACGTTCCCGATGCTGCTTAAATCATACACAAAAACGGCTTATCAATGGGTTCAGTAATCGAACTAATATTTACCAACGAACCGTCACCAATAAGTTTCAAACGGCTCACTGTTCGGTGTTATGTTCGGATAGCTGGCGGTACATTGCCATTCGCCGGTTAATTTACGATGGGTGATTTTGCCGTCATCCTCGATATTCACCAAGGTACAACCACCTAATAGTGATGCGGTTAATCCGAGTAAAACTAATCATGTATCCTCTGTGCCCATAAAAAGGATAAATCATAAAGAGTGCTGACTATTTGTGCAAAGTCCTGCAAAAACGTTATAAAACAAATACAAGAACCCACGTATTGCTTTATTCTACTGCAAACAGCTTAAACATGTTACTAAACTATTTTTCAGTACTTTTATCCATTAAGTATATGCCCCCTAATGAATACAGCATCAAATGCTAAAAGTTAATGAGGGTAAAAAGAATTTTTCTATTTCTGAAAATGTTGACTCATCTTTATTAAGACTGAAATGATACCACGATCACATGAGTACCGTTCAAAGTGCGGTCAAAATCATCTGCGTTTTTATAAACTTTAGAATGACAACTGTTTATTTCTTCAGTATAAACCACTTATTTAGTAATTTAATGTCTTTATCATTCTCCGTCACTCGTCGGCAAGTCGCATAGTCTTTGCCTAAAATCAGCTTGTGCCATCCTGTTTTTAAGCTCAATTGGCATTTCAACGTGATCGTTACACTTGCAATAAAAATCATCCAATTGTTCTTTTTCTTGCTTTTTGCAGAGTTTTTATTCTGTTTAATGGCCTTAGCGGCATTTTTACTGTGTACATGGCACCATAGAACGATCGGTGAAATCAAAACTTCAAGACATCATCTGTTCTGCCATTTCACATTGCCTTTTGTTAAATAGCAATTGTTGTCTCCTTATCCATCGCAATACTGAAATTCCCGCAACGAGCCGGAGCCATTGGATTTTTAAGATAAAGTGATCCAAGCGATCGTAGGTCAATCTATCTTTCGTCGGTATAGAATGACAAATCTACTCGCCTGCTAATGCTGAACCTTGTGTGTCGCCGGAGCTTACTAAGCGCAACCTGCCAATAATAAAGATAGCCATGCACTACTCAACAAACATTTTCATAACATGCTCCTTTTTCCTCACAGTGATAAACCGCACGTTTAAATTCAAAGTGCGGTCATTTTAACTATCTTTTATTCCTAAAAAGGAATCTCCAAAACACAGCAATTACACAAATCATCACTCTCAAACTCCGACATTTCACTCAACATTTTTGTTCGAGGTTGGGAATAAACGCACAGATTAGTGGTTTATTTAAGCGAAAATGCCATCGTCCCAGTATCGCGCATAATAGCCGCTATGCTTTCTGCCTTAACATTTCCCGCCACGGGAACCGTGTCTAAACCGATACCACATACGGCGCTATACGTCAGTAAAGCGCGAATATCAAAAATATTGTTTTTGTGTCCCTTCGGCTAAACCTAAAATCTTCTGTCACCGCCAACATTAATCCCAGAAAAACCAACCAATGGCACGCGCTGGATTGATTTAAAACACTTTTTGTCAGTAAACGCAGAAACCTCTACTGAACCAGCCGCACCAAAAATAGGGCAACCCCATTAATTCATAAACTTTTGTCATGGATGAACAATTTTTCGATGGTGCTGCCGAACTATCAATGCCTGCAAATTCAAATTCACCCGATAATTTGACCGCACTTAACATATCTAATACTTGATCTACATGATATTGCAGAGCTTGCGACATAGCTCTGATAACAATCAGCATAAAAATTGATTATGAGGGCGATTTTTGGTACAGATTTTAATACTTCGACTAATAAATCCGGTGTTTCTAAACCAATGACAAAAACTATTTCGGCAAATGACTTAGATGATAACCTGCTGGGGAAATAAAGGAATAAATGGCTTGCAGTTAAAATTCACAGTAAAGTTAAAATTACCTTCGCCACGAGGTGTGATGTTCGCAATTTGTTGTACGGCATAAACAGATTGCTCAATAAGTTCATTATCTAACACGCCATTTTTCATCTAATGGCACTTTAACACAGGCATTACACAAAGTCGCCGCAAGCAGCGATTAACTCAGGCAATAAAAGCAATTTCCTCTGTATTTCTGGCCGCACCAATTGCAAATCGAATACGAATCCCACTTTCATTAAATTTATTCAATAACTCCGTTAAATATTGCAAATCTGCTTTTTGCTGTCTGCAAATTGGTTAAATCTAAATATTCACCAAAAGGATTGGTAATCACTCGAATCGATTGCAAGGTATAACCGGCTTTCTGCACAGCCGGCAATAATAAATCGACATCACGTTTTACTGAATGAAAGAGCGGCTTCCCATTGAGTTTTATCTTTATGCAATGTCAGAAAAACTAATTGTGCGAATGACGACATAATTCCTTATTTTTATAATCCATATAATCCCTTAACATTAATGTGATTGTTCACGAGCCACGGCGCGATAGCCGATATCACGACGATAAAAACGGCCGTTCCATTGGATTTTGTTCTGCAAGTTTCAGGGCTTTTGTTGTGCCTCAAATACGCTGTCACCTAATGCGGTCACCACAAAGCACGCAGCCACCGTTGGTGACTAACTTTGCCGCTTTTCGCTTCTACGCCCGCCAAGAAAACTTTCTCATTTTTCGACCGCACTTTGAGGTAAACCGCTGATTTCATCGCCTTTGCGATAATCCCCGGATAGCCTTCTGCAGCCAACACGATACCTAAAAAGCCTTCGGGTTCCATTGGGATTTCACTTCGTCCAATTTGCCATCACAGGCTTTAAGACAAAGTTCCACCAAATCCGATTCCAAACGCAACATAATCGGTTGGGTTTCCGGATCACCAAAACGACAGTTAAATTCCGATCACTTTTCGGCTGACCATTCGGCACGATCATCAAACCGGCATACAAGAAACCGGTGTAAACATTGCCTTCTGCCGCCATGCCGTTGACCGTTGGATGAATCACTTCACGCATCACGCGCTCATGAATTTCAGGTGTCACCACAGGCGCAGGAGAATAAGCCCCCATGCCGCCGGTGTTCAAGCCCTGTGTCTTTTTCACCCACACGTTTGTGGTCTTGGCTGGTCGCCATAGGTTCGACATTTTTGCCGTCCACCATGACGATAAAGCTCGCCTCTTCGCCATCTAAAAATTCTTCAGCTGACCACTCGACTGCCTGCTTCACCAAAGGCATTGCCGGACAGCATATCGCGCACCGCCTCTTCCGCTTCTTGCAACGTCATCGCGACAATCACGCCTTTGCCTGCCGCCAAGCCATCCGCTTTAACGACAATTGGCGCGCCTTTTTCACGCAAGTACGCCAATGCCGGTTCAACTTCGGTGAAGTTTTGATATTCCGCTGTTGGGATTTTATGACGGGCTAAGAAATCTTTGGTAAAAGGCTTTGGAACCTTCTAATTGCGCCGCCGCTTGCGTTGGACCAAAAATTTTTAAACCGGCTGCACGAAACGCATCCACCACGCCCAATCACAAGTGGCGCTTCAGGCCCACGATCGTTAAACCAATGTGGTTATCTTGGGCAAATTTAACCAACGCAGGAACATCCGTTGCAGCAATATTCACGTTTTCAACCTTTTGTTCTAACGCCGTCCCGGCATTGCCCGGTGCAACGAAAATTTTATCGGCTAATGGAGATTGCGCCGCTTTCCAAGCCAGAGCGTGTTCACGACCGCCGTTTCCGATGATGAGGATGTTCATGTTTGTAGTCCTTGTATGCTTTTTGCACATTTTTAATCCCCTCTTTTAGCAAAGAGGGTAGGGAGATGGCAGAAGTTATTTCAACCTCATAGTACATTTAGCATCGTGAAAATCTTCCCCCTAGCCCCTCTTTACGAAAGAGGGTAAGTAAAAAAGTAAGTCGTTCATTGAGCGAAGTTATGACATAAATTAATGACTGAAAATGCCGCATTCCGGTCAATACCATCACCATATTATGCTCATCTGCCGCATCAATCACTTCCTGATCGCGCATTGAGCCGCCCTGGATGAATCACACATTGAATGCCCACTTTCGCCGCCGCATCAATGCCATCACGGAATGGGAAGAAACGCATCGGATGCCATCACACAACCAGCCACTTCCAAGCCTTCATCTTGCGCTTTAATACCGGCGATTTTAGCCGAATACACGCAGCTCATTTGGCCTGCGCCAATGCCGATGGTTTGGTTATCTTTGGCATAAACAATAGCATTCGATTTCACGAATTTCGCCACTTTCCAGCAGAATAATAAAATCTTTCAATTCTTGTTCGGTCGGTTGACGTTTGCTGACCACTTTCAAAGTCATCCAAGCCCACCATGCCTAAATCCGTATCTTGCACCAACAAGCCGCCATTCACGCGTTTGAAATCTAAACGTTGGGTACGTGCTTGCCATTCTCCACATTCAAGCAAACGGACATTTTTCTTACGTTTCACCACTTCAATAGCTTCGGCAGACACTTTCGGTGCAATAATCACTTCCACAAATTGACGTTCTACAATTTCATTTGCCGTTTTTCGTCTAATTCACGGTTAAAACGCAATGATGCCGCCAAAGGCTGAGGTTGGGTCTGTTTGATAGGCACGGTTGTAGGCCTCTAAAATGTCTTTGCCTAAAAGCCCTCCACGGATTCGCGTGTTTCCACAATCACGCAGGCCGGCTCATCAAATTCTTTCACATTCAAAGGGCTGCGTCGGTGTCAGCAATATTGTTGTAAGACAAAGCCTTACCTTGCAGTTGGTTTGCCGTCGCCACACTCGCTTCTTTTACATTGAGGATCCACATAAAACGCGGCATTTTGATGGGCATTTTCGCCGTAACGCATGGTTTTGTTTACGCACGAAATTCAAATTTAAAAGTCCGTGGGAATTGACCGCACTTCGCCTCCGCATCTTCTTCGGCAGCAACACTGAGTAAGGTTTCACCAACTGACCGAAATAGTTCGCGATCATCGGAATCGTATTGCGCGGTGTGTTCAAATGCTTTGATGGCAAGATCAAAACGGGTTTCAAGGGTTAAGCTGTTTTTGATGTTGATCCATTTCAGCAAGAATGGCATCAAAATCCTGATTGTTCACGACAATCGCCACATCTTTATGGTTTTTCGCAGCAGAGCGTACCATCGTCGGGCCACCGATATCAATATTTTCCACGGCATCTTCTAACGTGCAGTTTGGCTTTAGCCACGGTTGCGGCGACGGATATAAATTCACCACCACCATATCAATGCCTTCAATGCCGTGTTGCTGCATGATCGCATCATCCGTGCCACGACGACCTAAAATCCCGCCGTGCACTTTTGGGTGTAAAGGTTTTTCACGCGACCGTCCATCATTTCCGGGAAAACCGGTGTAATCGGACACTTCGGTTACCGGCAAGCCGTTTTGTTCTAACAGTTTTGCCGTACCGCCGGTGAAAGCAGTTTAACACCGCGTTTTTACGAGGCCTTGGGCGAATTCCACAATACCGGATTTATCGGACACGCTAAGCAATGCTTGGCGAATGGGACGAGTTGATTGCATGAATAATTTCCTTTGATTTATGAAGTAAAAATGAGGTGTTGCATTATAACGCAAACGTTTGCTCGTGTAGCAATTGATTGCATACAATTACTTAGGGTTTCAATAATGAAGGGTGCCCGAAGCACCCTTAAAAACAATTAAATCACACCGCACTTTTTACTGAGTATTATGCGGTAACTGTTTACCTAACTGTTTTGCTTGTTTCGATCCCTCTGCATTCAAGCGTTTAACATGAGGTGGTTGGCGTTTAATGTGCAACTCTGCCAAATCCAACATTGTTTCGCTTTCTGTGTCTCATTCCACTGCAATAAAATTTCAGTAGTGCTGATATGCGTTCAAGGTCGGATAATACTCCACTAACGCATTAAACTCCCCGCATGAGCGCCTGTTCGATCATCTAATTTAGTTAAAATTTTGGCATACAACAAATGCTCTCATTAGATTGATAATCCGGATTTTCCGCACGTGAAACGAATCCAGTTGTTGCTAGCTGAGGCCGCGTCGTCGCCAAATACAAGGCATAAGCGTATGCCAATAAAATATCGGGACTGGTTTTATATAAATCTAATGCCAATACCGCTTGATAATGAGATAAGGCCTCTGACATGCGATTATTATCGAGCAAGGCCTTAACAAAAGGCTAAACGATTTGCCACGGTTTTCCGACTGCTCGACATTTTGTTCGGCTTCGTAACTCACGTTTCGGGTCAAGGCTTTTGCGCAATTTGCTTTCAAAGCATTTGACCGGAATAACCGCTACGGAAAGAAGGAAGAAAAATCACTAAAAAATAGACCGCACTTCCCAAAGGAAAGGCTAAACATAATGAATAGCCAAGCGCGGTCCTGCCCTGTTCTGACCGCATGAATAGCGAAATAGATAGCAATTAGGAAACTTAAAACCCACCACAATGGCATATTTAATCCTTATTTTTAATGTGTTGTAGATGGAAAAGCTTGCTAGCACATTTTAGGAAAATAAAAACACAACCGACTTTCGCCGATTCAGTGTCAAATAAGAAATAAACTTAGGCCTTAGCCTGTGCGCGTTTCACTAAAACGGTGGAAAGGCTGAACGCCACAATAAAGGAAATGGCCATACCGATGCTGTACGCTGGCAAGGCTGTCCGGTTTAATCGATGGAATACCCTAAGAAACCTGCCGCACCAAGGGCGATGGCTTTTACGTTAAAGAGCAATGAACGCACTCGCAGACCGGAGCCAACCATGAGGCTGCGATAAGCAGCGTACCGCCATTCACCCCGGTCATGGCCCGGCTCGGTAATACCCAGCAACAGAAATGCCGGAAGGTGGCCCAAAGCCGCGAACTTTCGGATCTTTTAAAGGCAAATGCAACGCCCAAACGGGCGGCGCCCTGTAATGTTGAACATTGCCGCAATTGAAATAAAGTACCGCCGGTGCGTGCCATTTTCCGCCAATAATTGGGTTTCCACCGCGAGTGAAAGTTTGGTGCATACCGGTAATCACGATTGGTGCGTAGAAGGTACCGAAAATTGCACCGCCGATAAAACTAATGTGTCAGCACCAAGGTTAACCCTGCCGCGTTAATGAACCTGCTTCACGTCCGATTGGGCCGATGATGGTAAAGGCCGAAAGCCGGCGATAAACAGGAAAATAACGGTGTGCACCAAAGGTATCTAAATAAGACGGCACGAAATTTGCGGAACGCGTCTAGCGGTGCCAACGCAAGCGGAAAGTGAGTTTGGGATCACGGTGCCTGATGATAGCCTACACGTTCGGTGCGTTTCAAACCAAACACATTCCAATATTGGATTTGCCTTCTGCCAGCGTTAAAAGCATGGATTTCCAACCGTCAGCCAGTGCCGGGTGAACCAATAACATTCTAATGCGGCCCCAAGGGGTGGGTTACCGCAAACTTACGGGTGGCAGAGGAAACCAAGCAATACCGGCGAGAATACAAACGGTGCGTTCGCAATGGTATTAATAAAATCACTAAATCTTTGAGTTCAGGGATGCATGTCAATGACGCTGGGTTCATCCACAAAAGAACCCGCTGGCGGTGAGCATGCTGTAAATACCCATCAACAAACCACGCCTGCCACCACGTGGCCGGAATGATCGGTACGAAGATATCCGCTAAACCTTTCACCAAACGTTTGCTAGCAAACCTTGGTTTACCGCTCTCGGCTTCTGCCACTTCCGCTTTGCTCACATCGCCGATACCGAGTAATTTAGTTAATTCGGCGTGGACTTTTATTCACTGTGCCGGAACCAAAAATAATTTGATATTGTCCTGCCACGGCAAACTGACCTTTAACACCTTCAATGTGTAACACGCCTTCCTTGTCCACTTTGCTTTCGTCGCAGCACAATACGCAAACGATGTGGCGCAATGTGCGGCAGTTTGCAATATTCTCTTTCTTTCCTGGGATTTCTCAATGACTTGCTGCGCAATTTTAGGAAAGTTCTTAGTCTTCTCCAGTAGTAAATAATGGGTGAAATTCTAACTGAGAAAGGTTTTGCTAAGCCGGTAGAATTTACTGCGTCATTCACTCATCCGCGCACTGAATACCTTAAACTTATTATTTTTCGCAATCACTCATGGCGCCGAAATGTTGATCAACCAGTCGCGCAGGTAGAGCATTCGCCACAATGCGCAATTCACCACCGGTTTTTAGATGCCATTTGGCTTGTTTAATCAATTCGTTAACGGCAGTATGAGCGATATCAATGCCGTCATGAAACGGTGGGTTGGAAATGATCAGGTCAAATTTACCTTCCACATGAGAAAACACATCGCTTGCCAACACTGTGCCTTGCAACTGATTTTCTCGCAAGGTTCGCTGTGCCGATTCAAGCGCCATGGCGTGAATATCCGTCATTACAAGCTTGGTTTTCGATGATAGTTTTGAATGCCAATGACAATCACGCCTGCGCCGCAACCGATATCCAGTACATCGCCCGACACATTTTTAATGTGGACAACAATAATGCCGTGCCGCCATCAGTTCGGCGGCGCTGAATACGCCAGTAACGCATACACGGTGACATCGGCAAGTTGTGGGTGTTGGTAAGATTTCAGAGGAATTCAGCTCAAAGTGCGGTGGATTTTCTAGCTGAAAATGATAAAGACTCACAACGACGGGCAGAGTCGATTTTATGAATATCGCCGAAGTCCGCAAGCATATTTTCGGCAGAACGTACGCCGCTACGTTTTTCGCCGACAATGAGTATTTCTTGCCCACCGGGCTTTTGGCGAAATTTGCATTAATTGGAAATGGCATTCCTGCTTGTTCTTCGTCCAATAAAACGAGATCAAATCGGCTTGGCGTTGAAATTTCGAGGGAAAAATCCACCGCACTGTTGCTTTTGATTTTCTCGGTTGGCGTAATCAAAATACCAACTCCAGCACGGGCGTTAAAACCTTGGCGTCGTAAATCGGAAAGAAAATCGCTCGTTCACGGCTCCCGTAAGCAGCAGCGACTTCCCAGTTAAAAATCTGATGCCGTTCCAACACTTCGCTTTCTGCACAAATCACGCTATTAATCCTCTGCCATATTGGTTAAAATGGGCGCCCATTATACTGGATTGAATTGATTTTAGATATGCAAGAAGCGCCAACCTTTACTCCCGTCGAGATGTACTGCAACAAATGGGCATCAGCCAATGAGCAGCTCCATCGCCCTGATGTGTTGCTGGGCGCTATCAATATTGCCGTGCCGGAGCATATTCGTTTGATTATCGTCAGTCAGCAAAGTCTGTTGCAACAACCTGTTGTGCAGGATGTGTTACGCAGCCTGAACCTGAGATGAGCGAGCAAGTATTAAACATCACGTTTGAGCAACTTACTTGTTGCAAGTCAACCACGAAGTCAGTTATTGGTTGCTTTCTAAAACACATCGAAAAACGACCGCACTTTACCTCTCAACAACCGTTAAATGTCTGGCAGTCTAGATGATCTTGAGGAATTTGAAAACAAAACCCGCAGCAAAGCGTCAATTTTGGCAAACCATTCAACAATCCCTTTCCATCAATGCCGAATAACAAGGATCTGTCGTGATAACCATTTTCGCTGATTGAAGAACAAGACTTTTGACGAACTTTATGCCATTGAGCAGGCGGCTCACGCCGATGCTGTAGGTTAGGCACGTTGAAAAATAACCAAGGCGAGCGTTATCTCAGCCCTTAAATCCTCGAAGAAAATAAGATTTACGGGTTTGCTGTTTGTCAGACCGTACTAGATGAAGCCACCTATTTAATATTGCTATCGATCCCAAAAACAAGGTTTGGGACTCGGACGACAACTCTTAAACAACTCATCACCCAACTCAGACAAAAGGCATTTTGACGTTGTGGCTGAAGTGCGCGAATCCAATAAAAAGCCCAAGCGCTTTATGATTCGCTGGGCTTTTAATCAAGTGGATATCCGTAAAAACTGATTACCCGACGCCCGATGGCAAACGGGAGAATGCCGTGGTCATGACGACCTATTTGTAAGACTATCCCTCTTAATTGCTTGCAGCATCGGTGCAAACCACGCTTTACCTGCGGTTATCCGATTCAAATCTAATTCCTGCGTTTGCACCAACACGCGTTGCCAATGCTAGTCGCCACGGAATAATCACCTTCGGCAATTTTGGTTAGCCGCGCAAAGCATTGTTCAACATCGACCGCACTTTCACTTTGGAAATCAGTTCCAAATACGCGTCAATGCCTGTTGTCGGAATCAGCTGGTGTGCGTATCCGGCTAAACCAACTTTCGACATAAATTTGCAGTTGCGCAACGACCTCCGGTTGAGGCACCACATGATCTCGCTTTGTCCTTGCCTTGAAAAATGGATTCCGTCGGCTGCGGCTGCGTGGCGCATAATAACAGATGAGATACAGCCATGCCTCCATGCGATCTTGTCTTTCACTGTCGCCATACGCCCAGGGTTACCCGCTGTGAAGGTTCGCCATACGGGCGATCCATACCTGCCAAGCTAATTTCACCGTTTTTGGGTCGGCACCGCCAATTGAGCAAAAAGGCTATGCGGAGTTTGTGACATGCATAATCGATAATTTTCTCTTTAAACGCGTTCGTTTCCGCCAATAATTGATTGGCATACAAGGTAAGCAAACTCACCGCGTGGCAGCACACCTTTTCACTTTTGGCGGGCAAAAACGCATTTGTTTGGTCGCCATCAAACTCCACCAATTCCACATGAATAGCGTATTTTTCCAAGGCGTTATCCAAGGCAAAATTTTTCGCTCGGCAATGCTTTCTTCCTGTTCGGAAAAATTCACACAAGACGACACTCAAAGAAAAATTTCACCGGATACAAAAGCCACCAAACGGGAAAAATTCAATGTCGCGCTCTTCTTCCCAAGCATCGAAATCCATGGGTTGAATAAAAATCTTGCAAGATTCGATCGGCTTGTGATTGCGCCAACGGTAGCCATTGTTGCGCAAAAGATTGACCTCAAAGTGCGGTCGTCAAAGTCGACTGAACGGTGTCATGCCATGTTGTTGCACCAGTATGCACGCCAATCTTTGCCTCCATCCGCCAGATTTTTCACGATGTAATCCAATAACTGGCTCACCAGTACGGAGGCTCACATTCTTGATTATCGAAATGGAACGCCAATGTAACTTAGATGTACAAATATTCCTGCGCAGAACAGCAGGTGCCTCAAGGAACAAATAACGATCGTCATCTCGGCGTGCAGATATCGCCTTTGATGCTGATGATATTGCATTAAATCAAAACTATTGGCTTTGTTGTTGGCGAGGATACTCACCATCATTCATCCCTAACAAACATACCACTTTGAACGAATAGAACGCATGGGTAATAAGGTGCATTCACTTTGCCCGCCAAAAAGCGATAGTGATTTTGGGTTTTCTTCAAAAGCACTATTCATCACATCTGCCACAACATCAATGACTAAGGTTGCTCAAAAATACGTCCTGCAACTGTTCGGCAAATTGTTGAATCACGTCTTTTATATAAAACAAGGTTTCATTGGTTTCGGTTGTGACCACAAAAATCATCTGCCAATGCCGTTAAATACTGTTGCCACTGGGTGATGTTGAAGGAATGCTGTTTGATACCACGCAAACAAGCGTTCTATAAAATTCCGACAATCGTCCCGATAACTGTCCTTTCAACCCAAAACTGTTATCTCACCAGGCTATCCTGCCAAATGCCGTTTTTCCTCGCGCAACGCATAACCGGCAACATTCGCTCTACGCCCGCCTGCCATGAATTATATTGGTTTCGCCGTCGGCATTTTCTCAACGAAACGCCGCCACATTTTTACCCAATCACGAATTTTGAGCGAAATCCCTGCAATTCAATGGCAAAACGTTACGAATTGCCGATACCAAAAAGCAATACATCTTCCGCACTGCATGACGTTTCTCTAGCTGCAATGCCAAGAACCCGGCTTAATCAGCACATCATTTTCCGATACTGTGTTATCGGAAATAAGCGGATAGCTATTCAGTGCACTGTTTTGCTCAAAAGATCGCCTGAATATACGGCGTATGTTTGTCAATATCCGCCACCATTACGATAATATCTTTTCGGCGTCAGGTTTGGATCTGTTTTGGAACAAATGCAATAAATAATCTTGCAGGTTTCCACACTCTCGCGCATCACGCTATGGCAAGAATGGAAGTTGAAAACGGTCATTTTCCACTAATTTAACGGCTCGGTGCCACTTGGCATTAAATGCAGAATCTGATGTTGTAATTGCGATAATAAATTCGCGGCGCAATCTCTACATAAGCTGAAATTTCCCTGCGGTTCCAACTGTGTCAATAAATAGAAAAATCCCGTCCCAATTTTCCCCACGCAAGCAATAATGGGTTTCCCTACCTGTAATTTTTCTGATCGTCAGTCATCCCATTGTTGCTGCACAGCTCAACTTGCTCCGCCGACAGTAACAGTCCTGCTGAGTGCGATAGTCAGTGCGCCGACGCAACACTAATTTTTCTACAAATATCGGATCACAATATCGCCCCGAATATTCCTCGCAAAGGATTATTGAAGAACAAATTCACATCACAATATTGGCTAATCGCCTGAAATATTTCCAAATAGGCTTTTGGCAAGGCAGGAATACCGAAAATGAATAAGCGTTCGGGTAAGAGCGGTCGATTTTCGTGGAGTTTTTCTAACAGTAACCGGTGTAAATGGGCGCGGTGTACCAAATCCAACGGTATCCGTTTTTACCATTTTGCACCAAAGCGCGCCACAATACGCCCTGCCATGCAATGTTCTGTTGAATCTGCGCCAGTAAACGATCATTATCAACGCTTAATTGGTTTTCGATTTGTTGGCAAATTTCAACATCGATACTCTTCCCAAGCGCTAATCCAATCAGGGCGGTAAACTAAATATTGGTCCGAATAAATCGGCGATTTTTCCTGCCAATTGGTAGAGTTTGAACTGTTCCGACTGCGCGGAATGCGCCAAATAATGCGTATGGTTGGAAATCAGGTTGATGTAAATAGGCGGGAATCAAGCGAATTAAGCGCCACATCTGGGCGCTTTTTGTTGAATTGGTTGCTTTGAGAGACATCAGGTAAATTATCTGCATAAAAGCTGCCAAAATAAAACTGGCGGGCATCGGGAAAGCAAAATTCGCCGCAATGCCTTTTTGTCGGCTATTTGCAATTGCTAACATTGCACTCATGCCCGGGCTTTGCACTAAAACGATTTTGATTGGAGCGAATTACTCAGCGGTTGACGTTGAATTAACTCAACCAGAATGCTTTTGCACCTCAAGCTGATTGGAATGATAAACGGTAAACACAAAACCTCGAAATTCGCCAAATATAAGTTGCACTATTATAAACTAATTTCACCGCAGAGGATATTTCACCGTCACCTGATTTTTGCCGACAAACCACCTGAAAAAGCGAATAGGATTTTGGTAAAACTCACTTTCACAAGACAGACCAAGAAACTGGCGTTGCCGTTACGATTTTCGGCAGTGGATCCCTGAAAACGTTGGTAAATTTCCACCGCACTTTTACGTTGTGCATTACCCCCATTGGTTAAATGTGAAAAATGCGCTAAATAAACTATGCCACCAACAACACGACAAGCTCATGCCTTTCTGTCGAATAAAAATTTAGGCGTGAAATCATACCAACTCTTCTCCGCTAAACGCCAACGGCTGTATTGTTGCACAATCTGTTTGCAACGGATTTTGAATAAGTCACCTTGATATTTTTCATCTAAAGTTAATCGCCCTTTCGTAATAATCGAACCACTAATTTTGCCTTGACCACGAATAGGTAACATCGCCTTCGGCGACAATCACCATTCCGTTTCTTTGTCAATCCTCCATTCAGTTTCACCTACACCGAACCAAATACAATGCCACAGAGGGAGACCTACCTAAAGTTTAACGGTGGCGACTGCGGTTGTTGATGAAAAAGTACAAGCCCCGCTTCGGAAATAAAGCTGATCAAACAATTTTTCATGATTGTCGCACCGGCTGTTTTAAGCTAATTTGTCGGCGGCACCACATGCCAATGCCTCACGCCATCAGCGAATCGATTGTTATCCAAGCGGAATGTCAATAAAACGTATCGCCGCTTTCCTGCGTGGAAAGCTGTTCGCAACGCGCATTTTTCTCCGTAAAGCTGAGATGTTGCAAGGTTAGATGTTGTTCCACGCAGAAATGTCGCTGAGAGGCAATGGATGAATACAAACGAAGTAAATCATCGTTAAATAGCATGGCAAGAAGCAAAAACACCACTGAGCAACACCAACAAGGTGATTGTCATCATGCCGCGTTGAGCTCTTTATCATGGTACTTCTCCGTTTAATAACGGCACAACGATAGCGGTTTCGTAGATAATTTTTATTCTGCTTTAAATTCCCCAATTAAACGCACTTCATGCCTTTTTGTTCCGCCAGCCAATCAAAGGTTAAATGAGAGATTTCATATTCTTTTTCATCCAACAAATCCACCCAACCACCATGATTACAGGCGGATTGTTGGGTATAGCGTTGGCAATCTTCTAAACTGCAATTTTGTTTCACCGCACTTTTATACGTTAAACGGGTTTCCAGCATATTGAGCCGATAACCGAATAATTCGCGTTCAATTTCTTTGGTTGCATTTCGCCCATTCGCCAGACAAGTATCGCCTTTATATTGCCACCCACACAACCGTTAGCATCAAGATCATAAAAATACGACACAACTGTTGTTTCTTTCTCTGCATTCATTTGAGCGATAGTAATTGCTGAGGGCTGATTCGGTTGTTCAAATAAGGACAGTTATCTTTTGTTAACTTGTCGCTCACTGCTCAAAAACCGGTACGCGCCAAATCTTTTCCCATAAGCTGAACAACGCGTTGTAACTCCGTTTGTAACTGCAAAACGTAAAAAGAATCTCCTGATTCTGTTGCTGATCGACTATAAAAACTGCAAAATTACCAAGGTAAAAACGAAGAAAGCGACACCGAAAAGCATTAAGCTCACCAAACTTTGTCCCGAATGGTATTTTTGTTTTAATCTAATTCTATTCTTCATCATTAACACGGGCGCTTAAGGATTGGTTATCTTTTTAACTTCAAACTACCCACATTATGAAAAATAGGTTCGTTGATGATTCGCTTGTAACACAAAACAAGCTGTTGATGCCGTGTTCGAATACCACTCAAACGGGTAAATTCAAAAAGGATAGTAACGCTTGCTGATTAATATGGTGTCTTCAAATGTGGGTAGTAAAAATGTGCAGAAACCTCTTGCGGGCAATGTTGTGGATTGAGGCAATCACATAATTTGTCACTCTTAATTTGCGCAGTGAGGCACCAACGTTGCGTCATTTGATGGCGATTGGCAATTAAAAACTCAAATATCGGATGAATTTTTCCACTCGAGCCTGAATTTGACGCAAAAATATACAGCTTTTTGTTGTTCTTTCTGCAAAATATTTTGCTGACGATGCTGCTGCCATGCGGGAAGCGACAATGTAGCAATACACTTATTATCAGCAGAGCGATCAAGATTTCTAACAGGGTAAAATCCCTTTTGCATAAACGTTCTTTTGACCGCACTTTAGTCAGACTAAGAATGAAAAAGGAATGCTCAAGGCTGCTTTTGCAGATTCGGATCGCAAAACATAAAGAATTTGAAAGAGAAATAAATTAGAAGGAATACGAAATTACAACATAAAAGATATTGAAATTGATTAATTAGACAGTAGAGATAAGAAGTTGGTGGGTCGTATAGAGTTCGAACCTATGACCAATGGATTAAGAGTCCACTGCTCTACCAGACTAAGCTAACGACCCATTTGAAATACAGCTTTAAATTGGTGGGTCGTGAAGATTCGAACCTTCGACCAACCAGTTAAAAGTCCGCTGCTCTACCGACTGAGCTAACGACCCTTTGAAGGGTATATTGTTAAATTGGTGGGTCGTGAAGGATTCGAACCTTCGACCAACGGATTAAAGTCCGCTGCTCTACCGACTGAGCTAACGACCCAAGTAATGTTTAACAACGAGCGCCTATAATACTGATTTTAATTTAATAATCAATAAAAATTTTGTTTTTACTTATTTGCCTGAATACTCACCAAGAACTGTGGCTATTGCATCAATAAAGTACGGTCAAGTTATCTGAATTTTTACATATCGGTTTTGATAAGTATCTCTTTATAGACCAGTGAGAAGATAGCGCTAAAGGAGTATTACAATATTTCTAAAAATAATATTCATATACATAAAAACAAAAACCGGGACTCTACCCGGTGTCTGACATACTGTAAATTAGTATGCTAACACTGCACGACGATTTTTAGAGTATGCAGCTTCGTTATGACCTAACTCTGCTGGTTTTTCTTCACCGTAAGAAACAGTAGAGTTGACCTCTTGAACACCTTTAGATGTTGAGGTAGTTTTGTACTGCATGCTACGACGCTCACCTAATGCCATGTTGTATTCTGGTGTTCCACGCTCATCGGTATTACCTTCAACGCGTACACTTGTTGCTGGAGTTGCATTTAAGTATGCCGCATGGCATCTAAGATTCGAACTTTTATATTCGCCTTGAATATCGTATTTTATCGAAACCGAATAATACGGTGTTGTAACGTTGTTGCAAATCTTGAACGAGAAATAACCACCAAAAGTTTGAGCCGTTGCTGCCATTACCGTTCTCAGTTTTGTTGGAAGAACCACAAGCTGCTGGTACGGCTACTGAACCAGCAACTAATAGTGCTTTAGTCAATTTGTTTCATTGATTTCTCCTTGTTTTATTTAGTTAAGTATGGTGACCAAGCTGGAAATTTCACTTGTCCATCATTTCCAGGTAAACGTGCTTTTAAAAGCGTCCGTCAGCGGACACTAATTGTAGCACCTTTCCTAAGCCCTCGTAGAACTCATAAATAATCATAATACCATTCGGTGAAATACTCGGGCTTTCGTCTAAGAAAGTTGAACTTAGCACTTCAGAGCTACCGGATGCAAGTCTTTTTCACGATATGACTTTTCGCATCGATCATTACTAAGGTACTACCATCTGAGCTGATTTGACCGCTACCGCGTCCACCGACTAAGACACACCACCACCGGATGCACTCACACGATAAACCTGCGGAGAGCCGCCTCTATCGGATGTGAACACGATTGATTGACCGTCAGGAGACCAAGATGGTTCGGTATTATTGCCGGCACCGCTGGTTAACTGAGAAACCTGTCCTACGCAAATTTATTACATAAATATTCAACACACCATCTTTTGAAGAAGCGAATGCCAATCTAGAACCATCCGGAGAAAACGCCGGCGCGCCATTATGGCCAGGAATGAAGCAACAACTTTACGCGCCATGGGAACCAAGATCTTGTAAGATAATTTGTGCTGTTTCAGCATACAGCTAATTTCTTACCATTTGAGAGACCATGCTGGAGACATAAACGGTTGAGAACTTCTATTCACAATAAATTGGTTGAAACCATCATAATCGAATACGTACCTCATAAGGTTGAGAACCGCCATGTACAACATATGCAATACGGGTTCTAAAAGCTCCTTTGATACCGAGTTAGCTTTTTCAAAAGACTCATCACTTACAGTATGGGCGCCATGCCGAAGCCATTTTTGTGTTACGGTATATTGGTTTTGAGAAAAGAATTGAACCTGCACTTCCCATAGTATCAACCAACTGATACGCGATATCAAAACCACCGTTTGATGGTGTTGCTTGCCCTACAATAACAGCTTCAATACCTTGAGCTGACCAAACCTGAGATTCACTTCTGCAGCTGAGGTCGGTTGCTGAGGCATTTTGCTAACTTCCATCGGATTGAACTTTCCACTATTACGTAAATCATCGGAAATAATCTCTGCAATATCTGCTGGAGCGTTTCTGGTCCGTTCACGCCATATTGCACAACTGCGATTGGACGGGCAGAATCCATCACCTCATCAATCACAGTACGAACCTCTGCTCGAAACCGAAGTTAGCCCCAATAGCATAATAAATAAGCTAAAATTCGAATAACTACTTTCATTTGTTCTCCTATTGTTTAAAAAATACGACAAAAACTACCGCACTTTTCTTGGGTCAAAACCTAAAGTAAAACTCTTAAACATTTCATATTCTTCCGGTGTTGGTGCTCTACGCATTTTCTTCGTTTGCTCAATCGCATTCAAATGCGGCAGCGCATAAATCATTCGGGCCGGATTTTTCGTATAAGATAAAATGGTTCCGTCACTGGCAAGTTCCATTCTAATATCGCAAACTTTACCGATGAAACGAGTATCTCCACGGAAATACGGTTTAACGGAGGAATAAATCACGCCGGCATAAGCCGATCCTGTTTTACCTCCATCACCTGCTCCCATTTGAAGCACCGGAGCCTTGGCTTCCTTGTTTATTAGCATTGCCACCTTGCGTTGCACTACCGCCACCAACATCACCGCCATTAAAGAAATCATCTAAGGCATTTTGATCTGCTTTACGTTGAGCGTCAGCTTTAGCCTTCGCTTCTGCATCCGCTTTGGCTTTCGCGTCAGCTTTCGCTTTAGCATCCGCTTTTGCTTTCGCATCAGCCTTAGCTTTCGCTTCTGTCCGCTTTGGCTTTAGCCTCTGCCATCAGCTTTGGCCTTCGCATCCGCTTTTGCTTTTGCATCGGCTTCTGCTTTCGCTTTGGCATCAGCCTCTGCTTTTTGCCTTAGCCTCCGCGTCAGCTTTTGCTTTGGCTTCTTGTTTTGCTTTCTCCAATAGCAGCGGCTTTCGCTGGCTTCTTCCTCCGCCTGTTTAGCCGCTGCGGCTAAACGATTTCTTCAGCCGCGCTTTTAATTTAGCCGCTTCAGCAGCTTGTTTTGACCTTCGCTTCTCTGCCTGTTTTTGTTTTCTCAAGCGCCTCTAAGCGGGACTTTTCTTCCTGCTGTTTTTCTGCTCAGCTAACAGCTTTTTGCTTTTCCTGCTCTTTTGCTGTTCTTTTTCTGCTCTAATTCTTTTTGTCGGGCAATTTCTTCTTGGCGCTGTTGCTCTTTTAGGGCTTCTTGTTGTTTTTGTTCTTCCTGCTTTTGTTCTTCCCGTTTTTATCTTCCAGCGCTTGTTTTTCTGTTTTTCAGCATTTGGCCTTTTTCTGTTGTTGAATTCGGCCCCATTCTTGCGCTGCAGAGCCGGTATCAACCATCACTGCACCAATCACTTCGCCGTCGTCACCTTCACCGCCCCCATAATATCAATATTGTGATAGAACGAACTCAAGATTAATAATCCAAACAAAGCCACGTACGTATGATCGAAATCACAACTGCATCAACATCACCTTTCTGTCGCTTATTCTGCACAATGGTTTACCTATTTTATTAAATTGGATTCGTCATTAACCCAACTGGCTTAATTCCGGCAAGATGAAGCAAATTAAGTGCTTTAATCACTTCTTCATAAGGCACTCCCTTTGGCACCGCCGACTAAGAACATTGTATTGTTATCTTTATCAAACTCTTGTTTTGATAATTGGGTAACCATATCTTCGGTTAAATTTTCCGTACGATTGCCACCAATTGAAATGGCATATTGACCAACACCCGACACCTCTAAAAATAACCGGCGTTTTGTCTTCGGTAGAAACGTTTTGACTTTTGCACTGCATCAGGCAGTTCAACTTCTACACTTTGACTGATAATAGGCGCAGTAGCCATAAAAATTAAAACCAATACCAAAAGCATCAAAAATGGAACGATATTAATTTTCCAGATTTTATATCACGACGCTGGCGACGATGAACATATCACCTTCTAAATTTACAAAACTTCTTAAAATACTATTCGTTGAGTTGGCAACACCAATCTTTAAAATCTACTGATTTTGTGACCGCACTTTTTACATAAAGTGCGGTTGATTGGCGTTTAGTTATGATGATTTTTACCGAATAGCAGCGGTGCAAGATGGTCGTAAATTCATCAATAAAATTACCGTAATTTTTGTTCAAGTTTATTCACCCGCAAAACTTAAACGGTTGTAAGCCATTGCAGCAGGAATCGCTGCGAACAAAACCAATTGCAGTTGCAATCAACGCTTCGGCGATACCAGCGCCACCATTTTGTAATGTGGCTTGTTTCCAGCCACTTAACGACATAAATGCATGCATGATCCCATACGGTACCGAATAAGCCGATATAAGGGCTGTCAGAAGCTACGGTCGCCAAGAACTGGAACACGGGTTTCAATATCTTCAATTTCACGGTTCATGGAAGGATTCATCGCGCGAGTGCTACCTTTAATAATCGCTTCTGGCGCATCAGGATTGGCTTGTTTCAAACGGGAAAAATTCTTTGAAACCCACATAGAAAATCTGTTCGCTACCGCTCAAAACCATCACGGCGGTTAGATAAGCCTTCGTACAATTTATTTAAATCCTCACCGGACCAAAAAGCGATCTTCAAACGCCATTGATTCTTTTAATGCTTTAGTCAACACACGGCTACGTTGGATAATGATTGCCCCAAGATGTGATTGATAGTGAAAATCAAAATCACCAATTGAACAACGATACTGGCTTTTGAAACAAATCTAAAAGTTTAACTCTGCAGTCATTAAGCAATACGTAACTTCCAT
>BNJT01001178.1_pt1 | contig 88436 bp, 104 predicted proteins | sample 8540491 | NCBI WGS metagenome assembly BNJT01 (sample SAMD00202455, study PRJDB9452) | human saliva metagenome | host: Homo sapiens | reverse complement strand
ATTTCAATACATTAACCATATCTCTAATTCCATTCGTTAAGTATCATTAAACAAGTGTGCCATCAACACCTATGAAATGGTATTTTGATGGCATTATCCAGCAGAAAAACGGCACCCTTTTCAAGTAATTGGCACAGAGTTTGCAAACAATTACACATAATATATATAAAAAGAAAGGTAGACAATAATGACCAATCAATTCTCACCAAGAGTGTCTGAGATCCTTGCTTTCAGCAGAGCAGAAGCCCTAAGGCTTGCTAGTGGATCGATCGGTCCAGAACATTTGCTGCTAGGAATAATAAAGGATAACAACCAATATATCAATAATTTATTTGCAGAAATGCGTATAAATAAAGACGATGTCAGAGCACAACTCGAAGAAAAAAATACAAAAACGAGAACAGCTCTAACACGCTTTTCACCACAGATATTGCACTCAACGACAAAGCAAACAATGTCTTAAAAGCTTGCAATTGTTGAAGCGCGCCTTCTGCATTTGCAAATAGTTGATATTCAACATGTCCTCTTAGCCATCTTACACGATAGCTATTTAAACAACGCAAAAATTGTTTTAGAATCGAACAATATGAATTACGATAATACAAAAGAATTTCTATATCCCAGTACTAAACCACAAACCGATGGCCTAGAGCTATCGGGAGACGAGGAAGAAGAACTATCTGAAGGCAGCGATTTTAGCTCTTCTCATCGTGAAAGTGCAAGTAATACTGCCACAAAAAAACAGAACAAACAAAAAGTAAAAACACCTATACTCGACAACTTTTCTACCGACTTAACCAAGGCGGCAAGTGAGGGATTACTTGATCCTGTGGTAGGAAGAGAGCGTGAAATACTACGCCTTGCAGAGATTCTTTGCCGTAGAAAGAAAAAAACAATCCTATACTTATAGGTGAGCCAGGTGTGGGCAAAAAGTGCCATTGTTGAAAAACCTTGCGCAACTTATTGTGCAACGAAAAACATCGCCAGTGCTCTTCAAAAAAAGATTGTAGCACTCGACATGGCGTCTATCGTGGCAGGAACGAAGTACCGAGGACAATTCGAAGACCGTATAAAAGCCTTGCTCAAAGAATTGAAAGAACACCCCGAAATAATTGTATTTATCGACGAAATACACACAATTATTGGTGCGGGAGGCACTCCAGGCAGTATGGATGCAGCCAATATCATGAAACCAGAGTTGGCTAGAGGAGGTATTCAATGTATCGGAGCCACCACTCTTGATGAATATAGAAACAGCATTGAGAAGGACGGAGCATTGGAACGACGTTTCCAAAAGATCATCATTGAACAAACAACAGCACAAGAAACACTGCAAATTCTATCTAATATAAAGGATAGATACGAGCAACATCACCATGTTCAGTACACCGAAGATGCCTTAAAAGCATGCGTCAATCTGTCAGAACGATATATTAACGATCGCTTTTTTTCCCTGATAAAGCTATTGACGTGATGGACGAAGTGGGCTCGAAAGTGCACTTGCGCAACCTAAAGGTACCCAAAGAGGTTGAAGAAAAGGAAAAAGAAATAAAAGAAGCAAATGCAAAGAAAAGCGCAGCTGTTAAGAATCAGAACTATGAACTCGCTGCCAATTATAGAGATAAGGTGTGCGCTTTAGAAAAAAAGAACTCGATGATTTGAACGCTGCTTGGACTAAAGGCGAACACAAAGATATTGATATCGTAACCGAAAAGGAAGTTAGCGAAACGGTATCTATAATGACTGGTGTTCCTGTTGAGCGCATTGCAGAAGCGGAAGGCAGTAGACTTAAAGCTATGAGCGACACTCTTAAGAAAACAGTTATTGCACAAGACAACGCAATCGACAAGGTGGTAAAAAGCCATTCAACGCAATCGTGTGGGCTTAAAAGACCCTAATCACCCTATCGGTGTATTCATGTTCTTAGGTCCAACGGGTATTGGTAAAACGCATTTAGCTAAAAAAATTAGCTCAAATCATGTTCGGTTCTGACGATGCTTTGATAAGAATCGACATGAGTGAATATAGCGAAGGCTTTAACACTTCACGCTTAATTGGTGCTCCTCCAGGATATGTTGGATACGAAGAAGGTGGACAATTAACCGAAAAAGTGCGCAGAAAGCCCTACTCTATCATTCTACTCGACGAAATAGAGAAGGCTCATGGCAATGTATTCAATATGCTTTTGCAAGTGTTAGACGAAGGTCGTTTGACTGATGGAAATGGTAGAATTGTCGATTTTCGCAATACAATCATCATCATGACCTCAAATGCTGGTACTCGACAACTTAAAGATTTCGGACGAGGTGTAGGCTTTAATGCTGGCGGTTCGTTTGGAAGTGATATCAACGAAAGCGACAAGGAATATGCAAGAGGAATTATTCAAAAGAGCTTAAGCAAACAATTCGCTCCTGAATTCTTAAACCGCCTCGACGAAATTGTGATGTTCGATCAACTCGACCTTGACGCAATTCTAAAGATTACCGATATCGAACTGGCTTCGTTAACAAAGCGAATTGAACAAATTGGATATCAAATTGAAATATCAGATAAAGCTAAAGAGTTCGTTGCTAAAAAAGGGTTATGACGTTCAGTTTGGCGCTCGTCCACTAAAAAGAGCTATTCAAACCTATATTGAGAATGGCATTTCTGAGCTTATCTTGTCTGATACTATCAAGCTTGGAGACACCATCTCGGTAGGAAAAGTACCCAATAAAGAAGAGCTTACCTTTAAATAAGCCTTCTTTTTGCAAGTCAAATAAATTGTAAAGACTAAGCGAAATAGACTTAAAAGGTGCACGAACAAGAAAAAGAGCATAATGCTATATTATAATAGGTGAAATGCCATCTAAAAAAATAATAGCAATGCTTTTTAAAGTGCAAACTCTATGCTATTACAAAGGTAAATACAACGCTTTTTGCAATGCAATAGTGGTGCTTTTTAAGAGCAAGTTGCATCATAGATACGAATAGGTGGCAACAAACTTGTAATAATTAAAAATACATTTTTAAAGAATAATTCTCAAGTCTTTATATCCATAAACGCACCATTCAACACATCAATACATTCTAATTTATGTATTGATGTGTTTTTTTATTATATCCCAAAAAGCAAAACAAATGAAATATATTTAAACAAATATATACTTTTAATTTATTAAAAAAACTCAAATTAAAAAGAAATATATTAACACTACTAAACAATGGAAAGAAAAATATTTTCAAGTTTTTGCAAAAAAAGCGAAGAAAAATATTTGGTTATTCAGAAAAAAAGCCTTATCTTTGCATTCGTTATCCTGAAAAACAATCTTTTTACCTTAAAGAGACTAATACCTATTGAAGATTTGGAGCGGTTACCTGTGAAGGCCATCGCTTTTTTTATGTCAATACTTTTTCCTTTTATATATAATGTAACAAGAATACAATGAACTAACATACAATCTCTTACTAGAATTAAAAATCAAATATATTCCTTCAATTATCCACCTTTCTCTTTTAAGAGTCCTCCCACTTTTTTTCATGCATTAGCGAAATTAAAATCATCCTATTTTTGAGCATATTTAATAGTAGACCTACTCCAGCAAACATAAGAAAAAAATATCCCAAAGATATAAAAACGAAATACATTTTTCACAAATAAAGACTTATTTAAGAGAGTATCCTATAACTTAGTTAATCTATTATAAAAATATAGAAGTTAAAAACTATTAATGGAGCGTTAGGTATAGAAAATTTAGTAACTTTGCGCCGATTTAGTCCGTATAGGCTCGTATAAGTAATAACAAAGGTGTTATTCGCCTTGCGGAAATAATGTTTATATTATTATAATAATGTACGCAATTGTAGAAATTAAAGGTCAACAGTTCAAGGTAGAAGAGGGCAAAAAGCTCTATGTTCACCACATTCAAGGCGTAGAAACAGGCGCAACTGTTGAATTCGACAAAGTTCTTCTTGTAGATAAAGAAGGTGCTGTCACAGTAGGAACTCCCACTGTAAGCGGAGCAAAAGTTGTAGTTGAAGTAGTGAATCCACTTGTAAAGGGTGACAAAGTTATCGTTTTCAAGATGAAACGTCGCAAAGACTATCGTAAAAAGAATGGTCACCGTGCACAATTCACTCAAGTAGAAGTTAAACAAGTTATCGCTTAAAAAAACAGGAGGATTTAAGAATGGCACATAAAAAAAGGTGTTGGTAGTTCTAAGAACGGCCGTGAATCAGCTTCACAAAGATTAGGCGTTAAAGTATGGGGTGGTCAAAATGTTATCGCAGGTAACATCATTGTACGTCAACGTGGTACAAAACATAACCCAGGCTTAAATGTAGGTATTGGTAAAGATGATACTCTTTTCGCACTTGTAGACGGAGTTGTTAACTTCCGTAAGGGTCGCAAAGATAAGAGTTATGTATCAGTAATCCCTCACGCAGAAGCTGAAGCTTAATTTATAAATAAAACTTATTCCAAACAAACAACAATAAATCCTAGGAGTAGATTACTATTCCTAGGATTTATTGCATTTAGGGCTTTCGTTGCGATAAGAGGCCTTATATACCATAAAATGATACAATTATACTTCTAATATCAAAATAAGCCTCTACACCCCACTATACATTCCACTTAATACAAACATACCTTTGCCTTAAAAGAACCTTTCTCTTCTCTTATAAAAGCATTGATAATACATCGCAATAACATTGCTTTTTATTGCTTAAAAACGATTGCTTTTAAATAGCAAAAAGCAGCCTTATTACAATCCATCTCCCACCTACTTCGATTGAACTATACAAAAGAAGACATTCCACCGAGATGAAATGTCTTCAATATAGCGTTATAGGATACTCTTTCTTATGGCACCTTTGTGAAGTAAATACGTATTGGAGCCGACCTCATAACAGGTATATCACCACTAGCACGAAGTGTTTCATAAGTACCCTTCCATGTTTCTCCCCAGTCCATAGCTTTAGTATTTTCTGTTGGAGCATAGTCGTTGATAGTCATTTCCAATAGCTCTTGCTTTGTTTTACTATCAAGGATAAGGCGGAATCCCACACGAATAGTCTTAAGATCCTTATCTGTTGCCGAGAATGCAGCATTGATATTATCGAACTTAAACATACTCAATTCGTAGCGTGGAGGACGTCCTGACGCCAATTCTTGGAAGTACTCACGACTCTTTCCGTCTTCTGTTGCAGTGCCTGCAGCAGTGAAATAGTTTTGAAGACCACCTGTAAAGTGAGGAGTAAAGGTATAGTTCTTACCCGAAGCAGTGAAAGTGAAGTAATCGTTAGCAGCTGTTCCGTCGAACAACACCTTAGTATCTCCACCAATATTATCACGCAACCACTGATAGTTAGACACCTCTTTAAATGCCCATGTACCGCTGAATGATGTAGCACCAACAATCTTTATAGAAATACTTGGATTACTTCCTGCAATCATTCCTTCGCTATCTGCAACCTTTAAGATGATATTATCTTTACCTGCCTCAAGCTTTAAGAATTCAAGAGTCACTGTACCTGTACTGCTTCCTGGTGCAAACACAGCTTGCTTAGCACCATTTTCAAATTTAAAGTGCTCACCTTCAACTGCAGTACTCGCTGCATCTACCTCCAAACTAATACGAGTTGTATCGTTAAAAGAGAAACGAGCACCTACATCTGAGCGCAATTCTATATTATAAGACTTCTTTAAAGTCAACACATCAGAAGAGGTTTCAAAGCTATAAACATTTGCTCCTACAAGGTCAATTTGTGAATAACTCATGATACCTAAGCGTGCATTAGAAGGAGTTTGCAGAACCATCAACATATTTTTTTGTACGCTCTACACGCAAACGTGTAATGGTTATCTGCGCTTCTGTCTCACCTTTCTTCAAATGAAAGACCTTTTCTGATGCACTAAAATCAACGCCCTCTTCTGCTCCATTGAACACAACTGGCACGTCAACATCTGCATCTACGGGCTTCAAAGCCTTAATAGAAACATTCAAAGACGCTCCTACTTTATTGGTTAAGCTATACTTCGGAGTAGTAACTCCTATGACATTGCTGCTCACTTGCTCGTTATCAGAGCACGAGAAGCAAACAACCAAGCCAACCAACATGAATAATAATTTTGCAATATGTCTTCTCATATATCTTTCTATTTAATTCCTTGTTCATATTCTGCAGTAATAGCATCAGCTTCTTGCTTTTCTGTTGCAGTATTAACTGTAGGGTCTGGCAATCTATAAGATCTGTTACCAGTTGTGTTGTTGTCTGTTATTGGTGGCATATCGTCTGCTTTATCGCAAGCAGAAAAAGACATTCACGCCAACAAAAAGCAATCATTGCCAACAATAAATATTGTGCTATCTTTTTCATAATTCAACCTTCTTTTTAGTTAGAAATAACCTCTTTATAACCCTCGTTCTGTATGATTTGAGGATTTATACGAATGTCTGATTCAGGTAGAGGGAATGTGTACATATACTTTAAGTTATTATAACGCAAGCCATTATATAACACATAATACTCTGGAGCACCATTTCTTTTGAGTTCAAACATACGATCTCCTTCTGCAAAAAACTCCTTACGACGCTCGTTTAAGATGGCTGCCATCAACTTTGTCAATGCCTTTCCTTGGGCATCTACTGTGATTTTTTTCTGTAGAAACCACATCGGGCAATGTTGTAAGCGTGTAATCTGTTGCATTAGAAATACGTGCTTTGCGCAACTCATTCAATGCTTTTTAAGGCATTTTTCTGTTTGATTTAAGTGTGCATAACATTCTGCTTCGATAAGCTTTAGTTCTGCTCCTCTCATTCCACAGAAGAAAGGTTTAACCAATTTACGCTCTTTATCTAAGCTTAATTCATAACGAACGTCGGTTGCTTCTTCACCATTTTGGAAGCAATTGATGAATCGCTTGCTTACAGGACGATATTGAGCCGAACGCCATAGCGACAAGTTTATAGAGTTGTTGCTTTCTGTTGAGCGTGCATAAGCTGCAATAATATGGTTGCCTGGCTTACTGGTTGGATTGCTTATCATATCCTTATACTCTGTAGTTGACAAGAGTGGATAGGTTGATTGCAACTCTTTAGAAAGCGTAAGAGCCTTATCCCATTGCTCTGTCCACCAATAAAGACGAGTGAGATACGCCTTGCACACATTCTCTGTAAAGATATATAATGTGTTGGTGTTATGATGATTGATAGCCTCTTTCAAATCACTCTCCACTTGATTGATCGTTTCTTGAAGTGTACTTCTTATCGGACGTGCCTCCATATTAAAGGTTGTTACAAGAGCAACACCAAGCTGTTTATCCAAACTATCTTTGTCGGGAGCCTTGCAATACAAGCGCATGAGCTGATAATAAGCCACTCCACGCATTGCATGAGCAGTAGAAAGCACTTCATTAGATAGGCTTGTGCCATCTGATTTCATGTTTTCTATCACAATATTACAATCGTTTATAAGCTTATAAAGATTGGTATAAGGCTCATAAGCACTGGTTGTGAGAAGCGAACCCAAATAAATAGGAAGCGAACGACCTGCTTGTTGAGTGAGCGAAGCTTCGAAATCATCTCCTCCCGCCATATCAAAATTAGACATACGGCTGATGTTATTAATCAAATTAGTTGAGCCTTCGTCTATATTATTCAGATGTGTATGAATGAGAGCAGAGAACTCTTCAGGTGTAGTTGGAATGGTTCTTCCGTATGGTTTCACATCTAGATAGTTATCACAAGATGTGAGAAGTGTCGCACCTGCTATGATTGTAAAAACTAATTTCTTTATCATAATATCATTATTAAAATCCTACTGAAAGTCCAAAAGTAAATGTTCGAGCCAAAGGATACACCGCTCCAGGAGTCTCAGGGTCTATTCCTGAATAGTTAGTGATGGTGAATAGGTTATTCATTGTGAAATGAAAGACCAAGCGAACTCACTCCTATCTTCTTTAAAACTGCCTCTCTAAACGCATAAGTCATTGAGATGGTGTTCAATTTAAAGTATGAAACATCTTCTAAAAGAGCTGCTCTATTGATTCTATCCCCAGCAGGAACATAATCTCTAAGACCTAGATTTTCCCCATAAGCATCGATAATTCGTGGACGAGCATCGGTTCTTGGATTTGCTACTGTCCATCTATTTGTTGCGTCACGACGCACGTTTAGGTGGTTAACATACAAGTCGTTCAATACCGAAGGCACCACTTCTAAGCGTGTTCCCTCTAGATTATTGTAGGTTGTAAACGGATTAACGTCATTTAAAACCTTTGCTCCTAATGAGAAGCTACCGCCTAAATTCAAACCAAATTCTTTATAAGAAAGGTTGATTGAATAACCTCCTACGGTTGGAGCGTTAGATGTTCCAAGATAGAATAAATAGTTATTCGAATTGGTGTAAGCACCAACTGTATTGAAGTTGACATCACTACGCTTTTCATAAGCATAAAGACCTGTTTGTTCGTCTACACCAATAATGCGACCAGAGAATACACTTCCCAAAGGATAACCTTCGTATTTACCATTAGAAAGTCCTGAACTTGGTGGTGTATATTTCACTAATTTATTTCTGTTGTACGACAAGTTAGCGTTAACAGACATGTTCCAGTCTTTTGTTTTCAACACTTTCGCAAATAAAGAGACTTCTAATCCCGAGTTATCTAGTGTTGAAGTGTTGAACGACTGTGTGCTGAATCCTGTTGTTGAAAGCACCTTGATGTCTGAAACTGCATCGTATGTGCGACGTGTGTACAATTCTAATCCTAAACGAACACGCTCGTTAAACATTCCCATATCAACAGAGAATTTCATATCTCTTGTCTTTTCCCAACGTAAAAGTGAGTTAGGTGCGTTCTTAATCCAACCCATTCTGTAGTAATCTGTATCTGTTCTGCGGAAACTTGTATAATAATCCATAATCAACTGTGGATAAACTGACTTATTAATGTTTCCTGTATAGCCCACAGCTGCACGCAAAGACAAACTGCTAATCACTGGTTTTAGCTTCTCCATAAAATGCTCTCTGTCCACATTCCACGACAAACCTAAAGATCCTGTGGGGTTAAATTGCTCCTTACTACCGAAGTTATTCGATCCATCTGTACGTGCTGTGAAGCTCGCAATATACTTATTATTCAACACATAGTCGAGAGATAGATAGAAAGAAGCAAATCGTTCTTCACTTATATTCTGTCCTGATAAAGCGTCAATAATAGCTGCATAGCGTTTTTAAATCAGAGTCTGTAAGGCGTGAACCCTCTGGGAATGTAGGCATAGAGCTGTTTCCTGAGAGGCGATCGTAGCCATATCGCTTTGCAAAAAAATACCCTTTGCATATTGTCCACGTATCTCACTTCCAAGCAAAGCACTAAGATAATGTATCTTATTAAAGGTTTGGAAATAATTCAACTGCGCACGAAGATTATAATTCTTATTGTGTGTTTCGCTTTGGAAAATAGAACTATAAGTACGTGTTGACACTATACTTGAATTTTTCAAAAGGGCGATCTAACCACGCTGCATAAGTATCTTTATCGTTGATATTCTCATTATTACTACTTACATAGCCATAAGAAGCAAGTCCTTCAAATGTAAGATTGTCTAACAACTTCACTGAAAGATTGGCAATTGCAGTGGCTCCCAAGTTGGTAGCCTCATTGTCGGTATGGTCTAACTCACGCATAATGTTATATCCATTAGGTGGATTATTGACGGTGACTAAACCATTGATGTCTCTAAAATTCTTGAAAGTAAGATCTGAAGAGTATGATCCATCTTCGTTATAAGGCTTCTCATAGGGGTTAGCAAAGTAGGCATAGCGGAAAGGATTGTCGCCTAATGCAGAGCCATTTAGACTTCTGCCATGACAAATCTAACGACAAACCGAGCTTCACTCGCTTGTTAGCTGCAATGTCTAACTTTGAGTTGAGGTTGTAACGATTATAGTTTGAGCGTTTAACCAAACCCTTATTGTTTTCATAACCCAATGAAACATAGTATGTACTACGGCTTCCTCCACCCGACATAGATAGATAATGGCTATGAGAAATAGAATTTCTAAATAGCTGTTTGAACCAGTCTGTGGTGTTTGCACCTAGTTTTTTTCGATCTCAGCATCTTGTTGCTCACGAGTTAAACCTGCATATTTTCCATAGCCAGAGCGTATCATTCCCACTGCACCTATTACAGGATAGGTCTCGTTTTTAGCAAACTTTGCTTGTGAAAATTCGTCCCATAACTCTTGTTCCCATTGCAATTTCTCACGTGAATTCATAAGATCTACACTGCGAGAAGGACTTGTTGTTAACGAAAAAGTTAGTAGAATAGTTCAATCGCATCTTTCCTTCTGCACCACGTTTTGTGGTTACAACTATCACACCTCCAGCGGCACGAGAACCATAAATGGCTGCAGCTGAAGCATCTTTCAAGACTGTTACGCTTTCAATGTCATTAGGATTGATACCTGAAATACCTTTAGAATAGATGTCAGAGAAGTCTCCTGACTTGATTTGAGAAGTGACAATAGTTGGAATATCACGTTGTAAAGGCACTCCATCAACCACCCATAGTGGGTCAGCATTACCCGTAATGGTATTTGTTCCACGTATTCTTATCTTCGCACTCTCACCTGGTCGGCCCGAAGTTGCTTTGATATCCACACCTGCAACCTTACCTTGAAGCATCATATCGAGGTTGGTTAGAGGCTTACCTTGTAGGTCTTTCTCTGTAACAGTTGACACAGAGCCTGTTATTCTGCGTTTAGTTGTACGTTGATAACCATTCACTACGACCTGTTCGAGTGTGTTTTCTTCTTCATCTAATGTAATCTTACCTGTCAAAGGCTTGTTAATAGTAAAGACTCGAGGTTGCATTCCGAGATAAGAAATAGTGATCTTATCCCCACGATGTACCCATAAAGACACCTTACCGTCTAGGTTTGATACCACAGCAACGGGTCTTCCTGTTACCTTTACGGTAGCTCCTGGAAGTCCATCGCCTTGTTTATCAACGACAATAACGTCTACAAGTACATCAACAGCGCTGCGTTGGTCTTGTGCTCTCATCACAAAAGTTCCCATTATAAGCAGCATACATAATAAAAGTTGTACTTTTCTCATACTTTTCATAAATGTATTATTGATGATTTATTATATTAATATCTTCTTTTTGAGGTGAAACAAGATGTTCTTTAAAGTAGTATCTCACCTTATTCTGAAAGTAATTGCCCCACACACTATGGTCTTTTCCTGGCAAAATGAGCATATCAAAGCGCTTACCTTCTTTGATAAAGGCATTTGCTAAACGAAGAGTTGAAGCATAAGGAACATTATCGTCCATGTCACCATGCATCAAAAGGAGTCGTCCTTGCAAGTTCTTTTGCCAGCTCAATGTTTGTCGGAATCTTTCCATTTAAGCCGTGAAAGGTTTCTCCCCACCATTGAATATAAATGTTGTTATCGTGATTTCCCGATGCAGCAACGCCTACTTTATAAAAAGAAGGATAGGTTAACATTGCCGCAACCGTCATAAATGCACCACCAGAGTGGCCGTATATGCCTACACGAGATAAGTCTATAAAGCTAAATTCACTTGCTAATTGCTCCAAACTGTGCTTATCATCAGCCAAAGGATAATCTCTTAGGTTGCCATATCCATAGGTATAGAAATCCTTTCCACGCAAAGGTGAGCTTCCTCTTGGCGGAATATTCACCACAATAAAGCCCATATTGGCCAAACTTTGATTGCCATTATCATCTAAAGTGAATGAACGTGGAAGTTGATCGTCTTGTGGTCCTGGGTAAACATTAGATATAATAGGATATTTTTTATTGACATCTAAGTTATAAGGAAGATACATCAAGCCATAAAGCATGGTTTTATTGTCTGCCGCTTTCAATGAAATAAGCTTCGGAGGTTGCCAACCTACAGCCTTAAGAGCCTCATCTGAGCGTCTAATTACTTCAAAATTCTTTTGGGGCTGTGCAATGGATACAACATTATACACCGTTGGAAGGTCCATTCTTGAATAGCTATCAATAGCAAAAAGCTTATCTTCTGAGAACGACAACTCGTGAGTTCCATCACCATGAGTCAACAATTCTTGTTGCTTTCCATTCAAATTCGCCTTATAATAATAGGTGTAACAAGGGTCTGAGGCCTTTTCTTTGCCATAACCAGCAAAGATAATAGTATTATTCGACGTGTTAACATCTAAGATTGATCCTGCAATGAGATCATCGCCTTGTGTTATTCGATTCTTAAGTTGACCGTTTTTATTATATAAATAATAGTTTCCACGACCCGAACGTTCTGACCACCAAATGATATCGCCAGTCTTTTGAATTACTTTATAGCCCGAAAGCGTGATGTTTAAATGAGGTTTCACCACCTCTTGAATAAGCATCTGTGCCTTGCCTGTGGGCAAATCGAGTCGACAAAGCTCAAGAGTATCTACCCCACGGCTACGTCTTGTGAATAGAATACCATTATCTTGAATTTGATAATTGATATCCAATACAGCGTCTTTAAACTTATTTATAGGGTAAAACGCCCCACTTCTTAGTATCGGCATTGCACCAAAAACACCTTATATTGGCGCACCCCTTTTTCATTAGGGAGCGGCATTTTCTTGGTTTTTAACGATGGTCTTGGTTTCGATAGCGCATTAATAAGATACAAATCACTCACTTCGCTATCATCAATCATACAATAAATATAGATGTGATTCCACCACATTCCAGCCGCATTGCCTTCTTTTATGGCTTTTTTAGCAGAGCGAACACAATACGAAGCACTTTCTTTTCCATCAGTAGTGAGCTGTACTTGCTGACCCGAACGATTGTCTCTAAGATACAAATTATATTGGTCGCCTAACATTGTAAAGGCAGAATCAGTAGTGTGAGTGGTTCTTGTAAGTTCCTTTTGAGGTTTTTTTCTAAATAAGAATGTTTTTAGCTCTTTCTTTGCAAAAGACAACTTTTGAGACGATAAATCGAAAGCAAATGTTTTGCCAGCCTTTATCCAATACACCACATTGGGATTGTTATTGTGCATTTGCAAACTATATAAACGCAGGTTATCTCGTGTTATAGAGCTATCACCTAATAGCTTTTTATATTGTTGCACAAAGTTATCAACATCTTTAAATAAAGGCTTTTTCACTCTGTTCTCTGCATTTTTGCAAAGATCACTTGTACACCTTTTTGGAGTCGATTGCTGGTAATACAACCAATGACTACCTGCTACCCAAGTTACATTAACAGCCTGTTTTTGATATAACTCTGATAAAAAAGACTCTTCTCCACGCTTCACCAAATCCCAATCTACCTTTTCTTGAGCAGAAATAGTTGTGGGGATATTCACCAAAGAGCCGAATATCACAATAGATAAGGCGTGATTTAAGTTTTTCTTTATAGCCTTTAAATTCATTTCTGTAGATATTTTATGTTGTAGATAAACTAATAATCCCGTGCTCTCCCACTGTTATTTGCCTCTTTTTTGAGCCAACTTAATAGCCTCAAGCACATCTATCACACCATCAGTGTCGGGGTTTACAGAATCTTTTAATATCTTCTTAATAGTCTTTGCCTTTAATTTGGGGAAACAACTTTTTAGCATTGCAGCCACAGCAGAGACGATAGGAGCTGCCACACTCGTGCCTTGTGACAAGGCATATTTATCATTCATAAACACAGAAGCAATGCGTTCACCAGGCGCAAGGAAATCAACTTTCTCTGCACCATAATTAGATAAGGCAGAAAGAGTACCTCTCATATTAGATGCTCCCACACGAATAAAGTTATCAAAGACCTTACCTTTAGCATCTCTTCCTGTGGGATAATAAGCAACTGTGTCGATATCTAACCTATTGTTACCTGCAGCTTGAATAACAAGAACATCTTTCTTTGCTGCATAAGCAATGGCATTGCTCACCATTTGAGCATCAGGCGAAGTGTATTTACCAAGACTTAGGTTCAGAATCTTTGCACCATTGTCTACCGCATATCTAATGGCTGTTGCAATATCTTTATCATATTCGTCACCATCAGGGAACACAACGAAGAATCATCAACTTTGCTTCTGGGAAATACACCGCCATAGTTTTGGTGGGCTTCATCTGGCTTTCCTGCAATGATACCAGCCACAAAAAGTGCCGTGATCTGCATCAGAAGAACCTAAGATGGCATTGCCATAATAAATATCTTTCTCGTTTTTTTAAGATCATCACCCATCAACAAACGTTTATCTTTGTCGTGCTCAATACCATCAATCCGAGCTTTGGTCAAAGCAAAAGAGCTATCTTGTTGAGCCACAAAAGCATTCCATTTAGTTCCTTCTGCTGCCTTCATCACCTCAGAAAGCAATGCTTCTATATTTTGTTTGTTTGCTTCGTTAGCTGCCAAAGTTTGCATAGCAGCAGCCAAACTAAGGGTATCTCCTTGTGTGGTGTATACCTTTTGCACTGCCGCATCTAACGAATGCAATGCCTTTATTCTTTGCAACTCCAAATTGGTAAAAAAACGTAAATAGCGGTCTATACCTGCCTTTTTTTACGCATTTTTTGATAGTATTGAAACTCCTCATTGTTTGCTTCTTTGGTTGCATCGGCATTTTTATAGCGAGGATATAGGCGTTTAAACTCTCTAAACTCTTCTGTTCCTGCACTTAAAAGATTAAATGTTCCATCGGCAGTTCCTAAGAAGTTCCATCCGTGAATATCATCGACATAACCATTTCTGTCGTTGTCTTTGCCGTCTTTTTACTTCCTTTTTATTTACCCACAAGGCATCTTTCAACACCACAGAAGTTGTGTCTATTCCCGAATCGAGAATTCCAACAACCACTTCTTTCTTTGGCTTTATGCCTTGTTCTTTCATATATTGCAATGCAGCAACAAGGTTAATGCCTTTGTGTTCGTCTGTATATTGTTTGTGCCAACCTGCTCTTGGGTCTACTTTTGCAGTCTTTTTCTGAGCGAAAGACTGTGTAGTAAAATAAAGAAGACATTAAAAAAATAGAACAAGAAGAATGGGTTTCTTATTTCTCATAAAAATAAAAAAATTTTTATAACTAAAAAAATGTTTTTTTGCCAGTATTACATGTATTATCTTATTGACAAGATAGTAGTTACTGCTATGCAAAAAAATAACATTTTTTTATTGATTAATACTATAATATTATAGTATTTTCGTAGAAAAGAGAGCAAAGTAATATAAAAAAAGACTTTACATCGCTCTTTTTCTGAGGATTTTTTTAAGCTTAAAAAATAGAAGTAGAAAAAGATAGATTTGAGATAAGAGTATGATGAACAAATAAAACCCTGAACGTAAAAAAATATACAAAAATTTACATTTCGAGTTGCTTTTGTTCAATAGGTAATTATCGAGCAGAACCATTGCCGTCATTGCCTCAACAATGGGCACAGAGCGAGGCACAACACATGGATCGTGTCTTCCAGTTGCAGTAAACTCAACATTATTCCCCTCACTATCAATAGTTTGTTGCTTTTGAAGTATGGTTGCAACAGGCTTAAAAGCGACTCTAAAATAGATGTCTTCGCCATTGCTTATACCACCTTGTATGCCACCACTATTGTTTGTTCGGGTGCCAATTTCACCCGCTTCGAATCTCCATTCATCGTTCATGTCACTGCCATAAGCCGCTGCTGAATCGAAACCTGCACCATATTCAAAACCCTTTGCGGCATTAATGCTCAGCATTGCCGCCCCTAATTGAGCATGAAGTTTCGCAAATTCGGGATTACCAAGCCCAATAGGACATCCTTTTACCACGCAAGTTACTACCCCACCCACGCTGTTTCCAGTTGCTTTTGTTGCTTTAATAATCTGTTGCATCTCTGTAGCCACCTGCTCATCGGGGCATCTTACAGAGTTGGTTTCAATGTTGTTAAGTTCTAACTGTGAATAGTGTTGACTTAAACACACCTTTCCCACTTGTGAAACATAAGCTTTTATGCTTACACCTATTTGTTTTAAAGCAAGTTTTGCCAATGCTCCAGCCACCACACGAGCAATGGTTATGCGAGCTGAAGAGCGTCCACCACCTCGATAATCACGTATTCCAAACTTCTGAAAGTAGGTGTAATCGGCATGTGAAGGACGGAAAATATCTTTTAAAGAATCGTAGTCTGAACTGTTTTGATTGCTATTGGGAACGATAAAAGCAATGGGCGCACCTGTTGATTTTCCTTCGAATATACCACTTAGGAACTGCACTCTATCTGTTTCATTGCGTGAAGTAGATAGGGAACTCTGCCCTGGTCGACGGCGATTAAGTTCTTCTTGAACAAAATCAAAATCGATATCAATGCACGAAGGCATACCATCAACCACTCCACCAATAACCTCTCCGTGACTTTCTCCAAACGAAGTGAGTCTAAAAAGACTACCAAAAAACTATTGCTTGCCATCTGTTCTTTATCTATTCCAATATTGTAAACACCTTATCAAAAAGCAACAAAAGCCAGTTCGTAAACACTTGCCTTTGATTCTTAAAAGAAAATAAGTGAAAAAAACAGATGAGCACAAACAATGCACCACATCTTATTCTTTCACTTACCTTTCATTATCGTTTAATAATTAATGACCACATCCACAGCTGTGCTCATGGTCGTGATCGTGATGTCCACAACCGCCTCCACAGCATCCACCACTGCAGCTATCGTCACCTGAAATGCGATTAATCATTTCTTGAATCTCTTCTTTTGTAGCCTCACGAGCTTCAACAATAGAACCCTTGAAGTTTAGAGTTTTACCTGCAAGAGGGTGATTTAAGTCCATCTTTACAATGTCGTCGGTAATCTCAAGCACACGACCATTGAAGCGATGTCCATCTTCATTTTGTAGAGGAACAATGGCATCAACAAAAATATTGTCGTGATCGAAGTGACCATTCACTGTAAAAATCTCTTTTTCTAAGTCTAAAACACGGTCTGCAAGGTGCTCACCATAAGCCTCAGAAGGCAACAATGTGAAGTTAAATGTATCACCTTCGTTTAGTCCTGCCACTTCTCTTTCAAATGCATCGATGGTTAAACCAAATCCACTTAAGAAAGAAAAAAAGGCTTATCTGCTGGTGCTTCTTCTACCAAAAGAAACTTGGTCTCCGTCTACTGTATATAACTTATAACTAACAGCTATATATCTATCTTTATTGTTTTCCATTTTGTTTTAATTTATAATTGAATTATGCAAAGTTACGAAAAAAGAATGTAGGTAGCCGTATAAAAAAACACATTTTTTTATTTAGGGCCTCATTCCTTCTACATTTTAATAGTATTGCTTTTTAGCTTGCAATAGCAGTCTTTTTTTGCCTATTAATTACATTGCTTTTTACATCACAATTGCACTGCTTTTTGTTTGGCGGACTCTATACCTATTATATATAAAGGTCGTCAACATCATTTCGAGCTGATGTCTTCTAATCCTCATCATTCATCACTTATACATCACAACAAGTAGGTATTAATCTATAGGAAACACATAAAAAAATAACTTTTCGATTATCATATTTTTAAGGAAGAAAAAAATAGCTATATCATTCTTTTTTTAGGGATAGAATAAAACGAATAAACATTATCCCTAATCATTTGTAGGTATTTTACTAAAAAAACCCTACTTTTTAGGTATTGGCGAATCAAAAAAATGTGTATATCTTTGCAACATCAACATAACGAAATAGTAAATTAAAAATTATAAGGATATGAAATCAACAGTAGTTGTTTATGGTTCATCAACAGGAACCTGCCAAAGCATAGCTGAACAAATTGCAAGTAAGCTAGGTGTAGAAGCTTTAGAAGTAACAAACTTAACAGCAGACGTAGTTGCTGCAAACGAAAAATCTTTTGCTTGGAACTTCAACATGGGGTGCAGGCGAATTGCAAGACGACTGGTATGACGGTTTAGACGTATTGAAAGGTGCTGACCTTTCTGGTAAAAACTGTTGCCTTGTTTGGTTGCGGTGACGCTGAAAGTTATAGCGATACATTCTGTGGAGCTATGGCAGAGATTTACAATGTTGTTAAAGAAGGTGGCGCAAATGTAATCGGTGAAGTTTCAACAGACGGTTATACATTTGAAGATTCTGAAGCTGTTGTAGACGGAAAGTTCGTAGGTTTGGCTCTTGATGACGTAAATGAAGACGACAAAACTGAAGAACGTATCGACGCTTGGTTAGAAAACTATCAAAGCAAGTCTTTAAAGATTTAAATTAAAGAGGTGATTAATCATCAGTTTGATAACGATATGTCAGATCTTGCAAAGATGCCTGCCGACCTTAAAGTGTTGGTAAACCACATCTACGAATACCAAAAAAGGTGTACGTCCTATGGTGCTCTTCACTTGCAAAAAGCAATACGAAGAGTTTGCAACCTCACGACTAGCAAACCAAGATATTTCGTTTATTACACAGCCCTGTTGGCAATAAAAAAACATCAATATTTTCTTTCGGAAAAAGAAGAATGTATCAATGCTATCAAACTGATGGTTAATCGCCCTTTAAACCAATTATCTCCTGAAGAAGATTTTTATTTTTAGGTGCTTTACTAGGATATGATATCCGAGTTCAGTGTGAAAGATATTGCAAACGTAAATGCGATACTTGCACCAAAGCACAATAAAAGGAGATAAACGCAGGTTGTGAAACCGCTTAATTATTTAATAATAGGATATACTTTTTAGATCTTGTTCGCTAAATAAAGTATTCATAATGTTTTTTTGTATAATATGTATTAGGCTGGCTGTGAAGTCCGCCTTTTGCTTTTTACCCCCAGCGGATTGATGAGAAGAGAGCGGAAGAGAAAAAGGAAAATTATTAAAAACAAGATCGTTGGAAGAAATAATATTTTTCATATTCCTGGTATTACAAAAAAATTTCTTTTTTTGCATAATTATAATACAAACCTGTTCATATTTCTACCATTTACAATCTCAAGCAAATCAAAGATTATAGAAAGGTTAAACAAAAAAAGCACCAAAAATATAATCTTTTTGGTGCTTAATAATTAAGTTAAAAAGGGTATATATTCCCTCTTAATAAGTCATCATCACAACTATTTATTGATGATTTAGGAAACTCTTCAATAAGGCATTGGTGTTTACTGGAAGATCAGTTGTTGCAACTGTTAATCCATTTTTCTGGAACTCCCATATTCTTTAACCAATTCTCTAAAAATTGGAATCATTTTTATACTCTTGCTCCTTAGTATATGGATTCACTTCAAAAAAATACCAACTTCTAAGTTTTCTAATCCCTTTCTTTTTAACTATTAACGAAGTTTGATTTTTTTAAGAACATTAGGCACGATATACGAATAAGAGTTACCTTCTTGCATTTTATTATTCTCTGCATATAGATATCCATCAGTAAGTATTATCATAATATTTCGAGCACCTTTTTTTAATACATTGTGCATCTACTCTCTTACTACTAAAGAAATCCCAAATATCACAACCTACCCATGCTTTTTTTCTGAAAGCGTTCTATTATAAATCTGAGTAAGATTCTTCTGAAATAAAACTTTTTAATCCCTCAAGTTTAATTCGCTTATCTTTTTCCTTTATAATTCTCCATATTTATATCAAGATCATTAGCTAAAGTTGCTATATCCGAACTATGTGGGGCGGGATAAAAGAAGACCTTTATACTATTCTTATTTTTTTCAAAAATAGCAGGCCCTAAGGTTTGTTGTTTAAAAATAATCTGCAATATATCCTACTATTGCAGTATCACGACTCATTTGAGAAGGTTCCATTTCTCGGGTCAATCTATCAGATAAATCTAAGAAGATTGAAATGTTTAAAGGTTTTTGATTCTTGCTTTGCTTCTTTCTTTTTTTCACCACAACTTGCCAAAGAAAAAGAAAAAAACATTAATAAAAAAAGCAAGCCCTAAATAGTTTTTTTAATCATTGTCTGTTTTCATTGTTGTTATTTTTTTAGTATTTGTTGTTTGCTGTAGTAAAGATAGTGATGACAAAGTATTATTAAACTCTTGTCGTGCTAAAATTTGTTTGTCATGGTTGCATCCTAAGACACTCATTTGTTGCATCCAACCTTCAAAGAATTCCACCATAGCATCATGAATAATATGCAACTTAATATTAACGTTTTTTTATCTCTTTTATATTCCAGACGAGTTATCTGATCTTGTATTTCTCTTATTTGATTATTTAACTGTCTTGCAGTTTTTTTCTTAAATCTTCTATTTGTTGCTTTAATTCTGCAATCGTTACATCAATTCTCCTTATTCCCACTCTATTAAGATCCAATTGATTATAAGCACTCATCGACATATCAAAAAAACAATACCCCAAATAATGTAAACAATAAAGCCACAGAAGATTACAGCCCAGGTATTAATATCATTCAACGCATCCAAAAAGTCCATAAGTACTATCCAGGCTTGCCGCTCCTATTGTTACTTCCATAATATGAAGCTGCTTACCAATTAAATAAGCAAGGATTGCATCAAACACAAATGTAACACACAAAAATTGCAGCCATTTTAAAAATACTTTGTCTTATTTTTCCTGTACACTAAAGAAATGTAGACTAAAGCCTAAACCCATAAAAAAATAACAGGTGCAGATAATACAAAACAAAGTTCTGTAAAACTTGTTTCTAAAAGCTTTTACTTAATGCATTAGCATCAAACATAGCATTCATTAGAGTAGTATCATCGCCAAAAATCTTTAAAGAAAGCAGAATAGAAGGTTGAACTATAGAATAAAAAAATAAATATAAAGTTAAAGGAACAAGGATAATTAGCCCCAAAAAGTAACTTTTATCTTAGCTTCCTTTATTTACCTCATATTCTCTACTTTTTTTAATTCATCTCTTTTTAATTTTTTTCTTCATTAATTTGTGTCTGTTTTTTTCCTCCTGTTGCTCTCCATTAGAACGTACTTGCTCTCTCAAATACGCTATATTGTTTGTTTTTTTCTTCTATTTCTTTAGCGCATTGTCTCTTATACTCGTCCTGCTGTTCTTTATCAGAAGCCTGTTGCCTATAAAGAGATTGATAACAAGAATGTAAGCAAGGTACCAATGTATGCACGTTTCCTACAGCTATTGCACACACTCTTAGGCCCCATAGTTTATAAGTTTCATCCTCCCTTTTTCCTGTAGGATTAACATTCAAAGATGGATTCTGGTCTACAGATTTAAGAGTTGAACCTGTAGAAAAATAAATCACTAATTCTCATTTTTTTATATTTTCTATCGTCATTATTCAAAAATATTTTTATAATTTCATCTTCGCCTACATTTTTCTTGAACCTTTGCTAAAAAGAAAATCTATAAGCTCTTTTGTTTTATCCTCCTTAACACCAAATCTCAGTGCATATTTCTGCAAGAGATTATGTTCAGACTCTTCTATAACACCATCAGCCCAAGCTATTATAGACATTTGATAAAGTAGTTTTTATTCGTTCTGTTTGTAGTTCTGGAATACTAGTAGACACTCCTCCTTGAGAAATAACTTCACTCATTTCTTCTTGGGTCAATCCATAATTCTCCAAGCCGATGCGATAGAGGGTCGTCATTTCTTTAGGATCTGCTGTTCCATCTGCCATTACCATACGATAAAGGTCTAAAAAAATTGCATTTTTCTTTTTTTGTTTCCATTAAATTTTTAAATAATCCAGCTTGCCAACTAATTCCTTGAGGTTAGCAGTATTAAAACATAAAAGCGTAGGAACTATTGCATATTATCAAACTACAATAGAATAGAACTATCAATGAATATAACAAAACAACGGCTCACATTTCGAGATAAGTCTTCTCCATTATTATAAGGGTAGTAGCTCAAGTGAAACATATTGCTATCCATTCTCCTAAGTTTAAAAAGTTCTAAACTTTAGTCTTAGAATAATACAAACGCTCGTTTTCAAAAAGTTAAAGTAACTAACACACCACAAGGATGCATAAGTTTAAATGCAAAGATAAATAAAAAGAATAAGAAAAAAACAACTTTATTTTTGATTTATTTTTAAATATTATATCAAATAATAAAGTTTTCATTCTCTCCTAAAAACAAAAAAATGGTAGAAGCGGTTTGAGTTGCTTCTACCATTTATGATAATTGTATTTTCTCTAAAAGCGATCGATTACTTAACCAATGCTTCTAGTTCTTTTTGTGCGAGAATCGTTTGCACCATACAATGAATAATATGCTTGATACAAAGGATATTTCCAGTTTGCACGTTCGCAAGATGGATCTACATCACGAGCAACTTCAAGATACTTCACTGATTCTTCGTATAGTTTCTTTTTGCTCAGCATTATTGCCATTGATGTTAGCTAGCCTTGCGGTTTAAAGTGAAACCAAGATATGTTAGAACAAGAGAATCATCTTTCTTTGTTTCAAGAGCCTTCTTAAAGTCGTTGATTGCTGCATCATCATTACCTGCATTCATGCTTTCTTGACCTCTCATAGCTAGTGCCATGAAGTCTCCAGAGTTAGCTGCAAGACGTGCATCAATCATCTTTGCTTGTTCATTCTTCATACCTAAGCTACCATACATTGCTGCAAGATTAGCAAAGATTTGCTCGTTGTTTGAATCATCTGCATATAAAGTCTTTAGTTTCTCTACGTAAGATAGAGAGTCTTCTTTGGTCTTTAAATCTTGTTGCATTAAGTAAAGCTTAAGTCCAAGAGCATCTTTTTTAGCTTCAGGATCCTTCATTGCGATGTCAACATACTTGTTAGCTGATGGTAAATCCTTTTCTTGGAAAGCATAAACTGCAGCAACACGTGCGATTTCTCCTAAGTATTGGTCTGGATTTTTAGTTCTATCTACTTCAACAAACAATGGAGCTTCTGCTGTTTCTACATACATCTTGAAGTTTTTGTATGCTTCTTTTGCATCGTTCTTCTTCATTGCTTCTTGTCCAGCGCTGATGATATAAGGACGCAATGGATATAAACGATCTTGGTTTGCCTTGTGGAATTTAGGTTTAACTTTTCCCTTTTCGTTTGGCATTTGATCGTATTTATCCACGATAAGAGCATTATCTAGGGCATTATAAAGAGCAACATAATAACCTAATGTATCGTAAGGTTGAATGTTATCTTGTTTTAATTGCTCTGCAGTTGCATTGGCTGTCATAATTTGTTGTTCCTTATCAACCTTTGCAAGTGATAGTTCTACAAGCTTATTATAAGCCTTTGCCTTTTGCTCGGCATTAAAAGTTGCTTCGCTAGATTTCACCAACTGTGCGGCTGCATCATACGAATTAGATTTCAAGATGTTTTTTTAAAGCATCTTCTTGTGCAAAGACTGTAGTAGCAGAAGCTGCCATTAAAAGCCATAAACATTAATTTTTTCATAGTGATTCTATTTTTTAATTGTTTTGTATTTCATCTCTATCTTCACTTTATTCAGAAGTCTCTTGGGTGTTTTCAAGAGTTGTTTCTGCTGAAGTTTCGTTTGATGTTGTGGTGTTATCTAGTTCTTCTTGTGCCTTATCGAACTCTGAACGACTCTCTTCTTCAGCTGCTGCTTCAAGCTCTGAGCTCATCACTTTACAAACACTTGCAATGACATCGTTCTTCTTTGATAGGTTAATTAGGCGAACCCCTTGTGTTGCTCTACCCATAACTCGCACCTCAGAAACTGCCAAACGAATAGTTATACCGCTCTTATTGATAATCATAAGGTCGTTATCATCGTTGACATTCTTGATTGCAACCACACGTCCTGTCTTCTCAGTTATATTTAATGTCTTCACACCTTTACCACCTCTGTTGGTTACTCGGTAGTCTTCGACAGACGAACGCTTACCATATCCGGTTTCACTTACAACCATTACGTTCTCGGTTTCGGCATCATTTACAACAATCATACCTACCACTTGATCATCATCTCCATCAAGTTTCATACCTCGAACACCTGTTGCTGTTCTACCCATAGCACGTACTGTCTCTTCATTAAAGCGCACTGCACGTCCATTTTTGTTTGCCATAATGATTTCGTTCTTACCATTTGTTAGGCGAACATCAACCACTTCGTCTCCTTCTGCAATATTAATTGCGATGACACCGTTTGCTCTTGGACGTGAATAAGCTTCAAGACTGGTCTTCTTTATTGTACCATTCTTAGTAGCAAATACCACATTGTGTGAGTTAACAAACTCTTCATCATCAAGTCCTCTCAATCGAAGTATTGCATTCAAACCATCATCTGGCTCGATATTTAATAGGTTTTGAATAGCTCTACCCTTTGAGTCTTTGGTGCCTTCAGGGATATTATAGCACTTCAACCAATAGCAACGACCCTTCTTAGTGAAGAATAACATGGTCTGATGCATGGTCGCTGGGTAGATAAACTCAGTGAAATCTTGTTCACGATGACGCACTCCCTTAGAGCCAACTCCACCTCTTGCTTGCTCACGGAACTCAGAAAGTGGCGTACGTTTGATGTAACCTAAGTGACTAACTGTTATCACTACTGGGTCATTTGGATAGAAATCCTCTGCATTGAACTCATGTTCTGCAGGAATAATCTTTGTTCTTCTCTCGTCACCGAACTTCTCTTTCAATTCGTTTAGCTCATCTTTCATCACTTTCTTGCAAAGGTTATCATCAGTAAGAATGCTTGTTAAATAAGCGATTCTTTGTTGAAGTTCGTCGAATTGAGCATGTAGTTCTTCAACTTTCAAACCTGTGATTTGAGACAAGCGCATATCAACAATTGCTTGAGATTGTAGCTCATCAAGGTTAAAACGTTGCTCAAGATTTGTTCTAGCGAGTGCTGGTGTGCGACTTGCCTTTATGATTTTGCACCACTTCGTCAATGTTATCACTTGCGATAATCATTCCTTCTAGAATGTGTGCACGTTCTTCTGCTTTCTTAAGTTCGAACTTTGTACGACGAATTGTTACGTCGTGACGATGTTCTACGAAGTACTTAATGCAGTCTTTCAATGTTAATAAGCGTGGACGACCTTTCACTAAGGCGATGTTATTCACAGAGAATGAACTTTGAAGAGCTGTCATTTTGAACAGTTTATTCAAAAGAACATTAGCGTTTGCATCACGTTTTACATCAATAACAATACGCATTCCCTGACGACCAGACTCGTCATTAGCATTTGAAATACCTTCAAGTTTTCCTTCTTTAACTAGATCTGCGATATATTCAATAAGCTGTTGCTTGTTAACTCCGTAAGGAATTTCAGTGATAATGATCTTATCTTGGTTCTCATCACTTTCGATTTCAGCTTTCGCACGCATAACAACTCGGCCACGACCTGTTTCATATGCGTCCTTAACTCCTTGCAAACCGTAGATGTAACCACCTGTTGGGAAGTCAGGAGCTTGTATATATTGCATCAATTCTTCAGTGTTTATCTCTTCATTATCGATGTAAGCACAGCAGCCATCAATCACTTCCGACAAGTTATGTGTAGGCATATTGGTTGCCATACCCACAGCAATACCGTTTCCACCATTAACTAATAGGTTTGGAATTTTTGTAGGCATTACAGTTGGTTCAAGTAATGTTTCATCGAAGTTAGGCACCATATCTACAGTGTCCTTATCCAAGTCGTCCATTACATACTCACCAATCTTCTCTAAACGACACTCTGTGTAACGCATAGCAGCTGCAGAGTCACCATCGACACTACCGAAGTTACCTTGTCCATCAACTAGAGTATAACGCATATTCCAGTCTTGTGCGAGGCGAACTAAGGCTCCATACACTGATGAATCGCCGTGTGGGTGATACTTACCAAGTACCTCTCCAACTACACGAGCACACTTTTTTTATAAGGATTGCTACTGGTATTACCGATATCACGCATACCATATAAGATACGACGATGAACGGGTTTAAAAACCATCTCGCACGTCAGGTAGAGCACGAGCAACAATCACAGACATCGAATAGTCGATGTAAGAAGATTTCATTTCTTCTTCGATATTAATCTTGATAATTCTATCTTGATCTATCGTTTGATTTTCATCCATTGCTAATATGTATAATTAGAAGTTATTTCTTTTTGAAAAAAATCGCCTACAATGCCCTTTTATTTTTCGATTTAAGGCGATTTGCTTTTTATTTTATTGGTGCTAAATTACTATTTTTTTTTCGAGATATAAAAGCAAATCCAACTAAAAAAACAATAAGGAAAGAGAAACTTTGTCGTTAAAAAGATAACATCACTGAAATAATTACACAAACGGCACTCTTACACCTTATTATTAATGCCTCCTAACCAACCATTTTTTTATCTTAGGACAAATCAGACAAAAACACCAATGAACTTCGATACACATTATTTAATAAGCACTCCATAAAAACAAATAAAAATCTATATCTACCACTTACATCATACAAGAAGATTCTAATATAAAGAAAGGAGGAATAAGCTTAAAGGATTATTCTACACCATTAGACGCAAATAAAAAAAGGCTTTGAAAAAGTAAATCCCGCTACCCTTTCAAAGCTACAAATATACAAATAAAGACAGAAGTTACAAACAACAAAAAAAGTAGACTAAACTATATACCACTATAATTTAGCCTACTTTTTATTAAAAGAGTTCTATCATTTAGTTTTTGAAGAAGTCTTTAACAGCTTCGTTTGCTACCATTTTTTCATCAAAAACATAAGCACCTGTTTTAGGACTCTTCACCATTTTGATTACTTTTTGAATATGCGCGTCCGTCCGTTGAACCTTCATGGAGAGATGCGACCGCTTTCTTTGCCATAATTCTAAATATTTAATTGAGTTAGAATAACTTCTTATTTAATCTCTTTGTGAAGAGTCATTCTTCTCAAAAATAGGATTATACTTCTTCATTTCGAGACGCTCTGGAGTGTTCTTACGATTCTTAGTCGTAACATAACGGCTTGTTCCAGGCAATCCACTACTCTTAATCTCAGTGCATTCGAGTATCACTTGTACTCTATTACCTTTTGCTTTCTTTGCCATAATTGATTATTCTCCTATAACTTTTATGTCTTTCCAGTCACAATAACCTTTTGAAACGGCTTGTCTTAAGGCTGCATCGAGACCAACTTTATTTATGAGACGAAGACCAGCTGCACTGATCTTAAGGCTAATCCAACATGCCTCTTCAACATAGTAGAATTTCTTCTTGAAGAGATTCACGTCAAAACTACGCTTTGTGCGGTGCTTTGAGTGAGATACGTTGCAGCCTATTTGGGCTTTCTTTCCCGTGATTTGACAAATCTTAGACATTGCTATCTTTAAATTTTTGTATTCGTTTTTTTGATACTTATTCCAAACAGTTTGCAAAAATTACAAATATTTATCGAATATACAAAAGAATACACCTTCTAAAGTTCCTAATTAAGTTTTTTTTTCTTTTAAAGAAGTATTTCGCTCAATCATTTACTCTAAATTACTCTTCATCAAGCACTATTTCCTCTTTAAGGAAGTCAAGAAAAAGTTGTAAAGCCTTTTTGAGTTGCTGCTGCAATATTCAAATCTCGACCATTATCTTCTTCGATTTTTGAATGTGTGAACCTTTATCAGCTGTTCCGTAAGCAATCCATATTGTTCCTACAGGAGCATTAGGGTAAAGCGCCTGCAGGACCTGCAATACCAGTTGTTACGATAGAGTATGTAACATTAAGAGCTTTGCAAGCACCTTTCACCATAGCAACTGCGACTTCTTCACTAACAGCTGTTTTTTTCTTCAATAAGTTGTGCATCAACTCCTAATATATTTTCTTTTTACTTCGTTTGAGTAAGCAATTACGCTTCCTTTATAATAATTAGAAGAGCCAGGAACCGACATAATTGTCTCTGCTACTCTACCTCCTGTACAACTTTCTGCAGTTCCTAAAGAACGTTGTGTGCCATCATAATTGTAAAGATACTCTTGTATCTGCTTACTTAAAAACTTTGCTTTCTAATTCCATTATTCGAATGTTACTTTACTAAATGCGGGTTTATCTATTGTGCAGAATGCACAATCTAAATACTTGTAATAACCTGTTATTCCAATCATTGCAGCGTTATCGGTTGTATAACCAAACTTAGGAATATAAATGGTCCAACCATATTTCTCTGCATGTTCTTTGAATGCGTTGCGTAATCCATTGTTGGCAGACACTCCACCAGCTACAGCCACATGCTTAATGCCTGTTTCTTTCACTGCAGCCTTTAGCTTTTTCATCAAGATATCTACAATGGTAAATTCTAAACTGGCTGCAATATCTTCTTTATTTTCCTCGATAAAGTTTGGATTTTCTGCAATCCATTTACGCATATTATATAAGAATGAGGTTTTAAGACCTGAGAAACTATAATCAAATCCTGGTATATTGGGCTCTGCAAACTTATATGCATGAGGATTACCTTGACGTGCTAAACGGTCAATAATGGGACCTCCTGGATAGCCTAAGCCCATCACTTTCGAGCATTTATCAATCGCTTCGCCTGCTGCGTCGTCTATGGTTTGACCCAACACCTCCATATTATTATAAGCGTTTACCTTCACTATTTGAGAGTTTCCACCACTTACTAATAAGCAAAGGAAAGGCAATGGAGGAATAGCATTATCATTATCTGGTTCTTTTATGAAGTGAGCCATAACGTGACCTTGTAGGTGGTTCACATCAATCAAAGGTATTCCAAGAGCTTGCGACAATCCTTTTGCAAAGCTAACTCCTACCAAGAGCGACCCCATTAAACCAGGACCACGAGTAAAAGCTATTGCACTTAGTTGCTCTTTTGTTATTCCTGCTTTCTTTAAAGCATGATCAACCACAGGCACTATGTTTTGTTGATGAGCACGAGAAGCAAGCTCTGGCACCACACCACCATAGGCTTTATGAACGTCTTGCGAAGATGTTACATTACTTAAAAGCACATCATTACGCAAAACCGCAGCCGAAGTGTCGTCACAACTACTTTCTATACCTAATATATAAATATCTTTTTCTTTCATTATAGTATTATTATTTAATAGGTAAGGATTTCTACTCCATGTTCAGTCATCACGAAAGTATGTTCCCATTGAGCTGAAGGTAATTCGTCACCAGAGATAATTTCCCATCCAAATGGATCTTCTGAATCTAAGAATACCTGCCATGTTCCCATGTTAATCATAGGCTCGATGGTAAACACCATACCAGGAACAAGAAGCATTCCTGTACCCTTTTTGCCATAATGTGTAATGTCTGGCTTCTCATGAAACTTCAAACCTACACCATGACCACATAGATCTCGCACCACACCATAATTATATTTATTAGCATGTTGCTCTATTGCATAACCAATATCTCCCTACAAAACAATATGGTTTTGCAGCCTCTGCGCCTATTTCTAAGCATTCTTTTGCCACTCTAACCAACTGCTCTTTTTCAGGAGTTGTTTTACCTATTATAAACATGCGTGATGCGTCTGCATAATAACCATCGAGAATAGTTGTGAAAATCGACATTGATAATGTCTCCTTCTTCCAACACATCTTCTTCTTTTGGAATACCATGACACACCACTTCATTAATGCTTGTACAAACGCTTTTGGGGTATCCTTCATAGTTTAAGCATGCTGGAGTTGCGCCATGAGCAGTGCAATAGTCGTAGCATATCTTATCTATTTCGAGTGTGTTCATACCTGCTTTGATGTGTTTTGCCACTTCGTCCAACACACCAGTATTGATAACACCAGCTCGTTTAATACCTTCTATCTGTTCGGGAGTTTTAATTAAGTCACGAGTAGGAACTTCTTTACCTTTATTTTCCCAATACATCACCTTCTTGTCAAGCTCGGTTATATCCTTTCCCGGCAAGAGAGTCCATCTTCTTTTTATAGACTTCATGTTTCTCTTTATTAATATTACTGGTATAACCAGCGATGAATTTCACCACAAAGTTAGTATTTTTTTCTGTAAAAAAATCATTCACTTTGCATACTTATATTGCATTGTTCTTTTTCGTGTTTTTACGACAGAAAAGATACGACAACATTAATATCGCTTAATGGCTCTATCCATTTCACGACGATCTTCTTTTTCTTTTAGAGTTTGACGTTTATCGTATTCTTTCTTACCTCGTGCCAAAGCGATGTTCACTTTCGCACGTCCATTCTGGTCAATAAACAACAATGTAGGAACAATTGTTACACCCACTGATTTCGTTTCCTCTTCCAATCGGCGTATTTCTCTTTTCTTTAACAACAGCTTTCGATCTCTTTTAGCCTCATGATTGGTAAAAGAACCATAGAAATAAGGGGTGATGTTCATTCCTTTTCACCCATATTTCGCCATCATGAATGTAGCAGAAAGTATCTACTAAAGATGCCTTTCCTTGTCGAATAGACTTTATCTCTGTACCTGTAAGCACTATTCCTGCGGTGAAGGTATCGATAAAAGAAATAATCGAAAGATGCTTTTCTGTTTTTTTATTTGTATTGAACTCTTTTTTTATCTGAGTTTTTTTCTTTTCGTTTGCCATAATGCAGTTTTTTTGTTTTGTTCATCAGCATTTATTTGCTGTGCTGCAATGTTTTTCTAAGATTCGACAACAGCAAATTCGGCAATATGTTCGTCTACATATTCTGCCATTTTAGCTGTCCAATATTCTTCGTGCTCTACAAATTTATCATCAAAAATCGTCGAACTCTGGATATTTTTTTCAAATAGTGCCATAAACTCTTCATCGCTACATTCTGCTTCTAAAACATCACGATGTTTTTTTATAACTCTTATGACATTTATTGATAAGCGAGCACAAATCGCCTAAGCCCCAACGACGCATCATTGCCGAAAAGGGATTTAAGAAGATAAAGCCTCCATATCCATTATGAATAAGTTGTATAAATCCTCCGTCCATAACTTCTTCTCTTAAAGTGTGATAAGCTAAGAGAGTTATTTGCGAAGCATTCAATTCTGCCATATTGGTAGCAGTTAGTTCGCCTCCTATGGCATTTTTTTATTGCATCTACAAACACTTCAATAAAGGCGTCCATGCCTTCGTTTGCTGCACTAATAAGATTTTTGTTCTTTTTACAACTACATTCACCATTTGTTTTCTTCTTTTATGTGATGATATTAATAAACACGTAATCTATCGTCTACCTTGATATCGTAATCGGGCAATAGATGATTCTTGATATAAAGACTTTCGACCTTTATTCCATATTGTTGAGCTATCGAATACATACTTTCTCCAGGTTTAACAATGTGTGGACGGTCTTTAAATTGCTTCTCAGCTTTGCTCTTTTTCTTCTTAAGATATATCACTTCGCCCTCTACAAGTGGGTCGTGTTTATCTCGTTCGTTATACTTTGCCAACTTACGAGCAGAGATATGCACCTCTGCAGCAATACTCTTAAAGGTGTCTCCAGCACGTACTCGCAAATAATAGTTATCGTTATAAGCGTATATCGGATGAAGAGTTCCACCCTTAACAGGAGGTTTATCCACTGTAGTACGCTTCACCATAAACTTATCGAAGCTGTTAGCTGTGTCGTATTGATAAAGCTTATACAGTTCAATTATCTCGATAAGTTTATTAGCATATTGTGGATTGGTGGCATAACCAGCAGCTTTTAAGCCTCTTGCCCACCCTTTATAATCAGTTCTGGGCAATGAGAACAAGCTGCGATAGCGTGGTTTATTCACCAAAAACTTACTGTGGTCTTCATAACTTTGACGCACATTATCATACGCTCTAAAACATTCTTGCAACTCATCGTCATCATGTCGCACACTTCTTCCTGTCCAATCGTGACATTTAATACCAAAGTGATTGTTGCTATAGAGAGCTAATCGACTCTGACCTGCAGCACTTTCAAAGAGTCCTTGCGCAAGAGTTATACTCGCAGGAATGTTGTATCGCAACATTTCTTCTATAGCAATATCCTTATATTGGTCGATATATGTTTGATAAGTTACATTCCATTTGGCCTGACCTAACAAACTAATAGGACAAAGCATCAATGCAATGAGCATTAAAATATTCGTTATTTTTTTCTTTTCATCGATAACGTTATCTCTTATAATTATTTTTGTTCTTCAGGGTCGTTTCAGAGTCTTTTTCCACTCCATCTATTGGTGCGTTTGCTTTGCACTATCATTTTATTTCTATTTTTTTCGAGAATAATTTTCTCTTTAAAAGATAGTTCTAACACCATTGCAAAAGAAGAACATTTATAATACTTCTATTCTGTGCAAAGTTAATGATATTTTTTTGAATTGTGACGTTGCTACTATGGTTTTTAAAATTTCTTTCCTTTCGTTTAGAGTTAAAAAAATCAAGTGAAAGATGTCAATAATTGCCTTTCTTCGCTCTTTTTCTCTAATTCTTCTTGCCGTAGGACTTTGCGCCTTCACGCTTTCAAAAGCATCACTTTTACATTTAAATAGCATTGAGTTTATACCCTAAAAACAATACTTTTACAAGCTAATTACATTGAGATTAAAAAAACAAAAAGATGAACCTTAAAAATTGCACATATAAAAACCATCAAAAATGCATTTTTTTATCGAAACAAAGTTATAAAGGCACATATTTTTTTATTAATTTTGCAAAGCGTATCGGCTCAAATACAGCTGATTTTCAATCATTAAAAGAAAAAAATAATTCGAAATAATAATCATAACATCAACACACAATGAGTATCATAATTGGAATAGATGTTGGTATTAGTACCACCAAAATTGTTGGTATCAATAAAGATGGAAAGGTCATTTCTCCGATACGAATAAAGGCCACCGACCCTGTAACTTCATTATACGGAGCCTTTGGAAAAGTATCTTCACGACAACAAGATAAAGCTTACCGACGTGGCAAGAGTTATGCTCACTGGCGTTGGATCGGCATATATCGACAACCCAATATACGGACTTCCTACCACAAAAGCGGAGGAATTTATTGCCGACGGATTAGGAGCTAAATATCAAACCAACATCGATAGCATGATAGTTGTAAGCATGGGAACAGGTACTTCGCTTGTTCAATGCGACAAAGAAGGCATCAGACACATTGGAGGTATAGGCATTGGAGGCGGAACTTTACAAGGTCTTGCAAGGGTTATGCTTAAGACTGACGACATTAAACAAATCAGTTTGTTGGCTGCCGAGGGTGATATTTCGAACGTAAACGTATTGATTGGCGACATTAGTCCACACGCTTTGCCTGGCTTACCCAAAAGTGCTACCGCCTCATTGTTCGGTAAAACAAAGAGTAATGCAAGCAGAGAAGACATTGCTTTGGGCATCACTTGGATGGTAATTCAAGCCATTGGCAGTAGTACTATACTCTCAAGTCTTGGCAGTGGCATTAAAGATTATGTCTTAATTGGCAATCTCACATTGCTACCTCAATGCAAAGAGGTTTACACCTCAATGGAAAAGCTCTACAATGTGCGTTTCCACATTCCCAAACACAGCGAGTTTTGCACTGCAATAGGTGCGGCATTACAAGCTCCCGAACTAGCAATTGAAAAAAATAAACAACAATAAAATAAGAGCTATTGGCAAAATCATTCACCAATAGCTCTTTTCTTTTTATCTAACTCATTCTATCTCATTTAGAATGAAAAAAATATTCTACTTAATCATCTCTAAGAATTCATCTTCGCTTAAAAATCTTCACTCCAAGCGACTCAGCTTTCTGCAATTTAGATGGTCCCATGTTGTCTCCTGCAAGTACAAAAGCTGGTCTTTGCACTGATACTTCCAGTGTTCTTTGCCGCCTAATTGTTCTATCATCGCTTTGTATTCGTCACGAGAATGGTGTGTAAAGACTCCACTAATGACTATAGTTTTACCTTCTAACACATTGCCTTTAGGGCCTTCTTCCATCACCGGCATAGCCATTTTGAAGTCCGTAACTCTCTAGTCTTTCTATCAAAGCAATATTCTTTTTCATCGGCAAAGAAACTCACAACGCTTGCTGCAATGATGTCTCCCACTCCCTCAACTTCAAGTAATTGAGCCGCAGTTGCATTGCGCAAAGAATTAATATCATTGAATTTACGAGCCAATAAGCGTGCCGATGTTTCTCCAACAAAGCGTATTCCCAAAGCAAACAACACTCTATCAAAGGGCACTTGCTTCGAGTTTTCGATGGCATCGATCACCTTTTTAGCCGATTTCTGATGCGCTCCGCCCTCGTTGATATCATCAATTGTAAGACAATATAAGTCGGCAACGTCTTTAATCAATCCTTTGTTATAATACGAATCGATTGTTTCTGGACCTAAACTATCAATGTTCATGGCCTTACGAGCTATGAAATGTTCTATCTTTCCCTTTATTTGTGGAGGACAACCCATATCATTTGGGCAGTAATAAGCAGCCTGTCCTTCATATCGAACGAGCTGAGTTCCACACTCAGGACATGTCTTAATGAATTCTATTGGTTGCATTCCTGCGGTGCGTTTACTTAGTTCTACACCCACAATCTTAGGTATAATCTCTCCACCTTTCTCTACGTATACATAGTCACCAATATGCAAATCAAAGCTTTTAATAAAGTCTTCGTTATTTAATGTGGCACGTTTCACCACCGTTCCTGCAAGTAAAACGGGTTCCATATTAGCCACTGGAGTGACCGTTCCCGTACGTCCTACTTGATAAGAGACACTCTCTAACTTGGTTAACTCACGCTCTGCTTTGAACTTATACGCAATAGCCCAACGTGGATTCTTTTGCTGTAAAAGCCCATACTTTGTTGCTGTTTGAGCGAATTAACCTTAAGAACTATGCCGTCAGTTGCCACTGGTAGGTTCTTTCTTTCAACGTCCCAATAATCGATAAAGGCATATATATCTTCTAAAGAAGACACTTTTTCTCATTCCTTCGCCTATCTTAAAGCCCCATCGTTTGGCTGCTTCTAAACGCTCAAAGTGACCATCTATGTTGATATCTTCGCCCAATAAATAATATAAGTAGGCATCTAATGAGCGCTTTGCAACTAATGCTGGGTTCAAACTTTTAAGTGTTCCTGAGGCTGCATTGCGTGGATTTGCAAATAAAGGTTCTTCTTGTTGGCGACGTTCTTCATTGAGTTTGTCAAACACTTTCCATGGCATTAGCACCTCTCCACGCATCTCAAAGACTGCAGGATAATCGTTTCCTTGCAACACTAGAGGTATGGTTTTAATGGTTTTTACATTCGCAGTGACATCATCTCCACGTGTTCCGTCACCTCGAGTGACTGCTCTTATAAGCTTTCCGTCTTCATATCTCAACGAAATAGACAAACCATCGTATTTCAACTCGCAACAAATCTCGAACTCTTCACCATTCAATAACTTTGAAACGGTGTTGTAAAAATCTGCAACTTCTTGCTTATTATAGGTATTCGAGAGTGATAGCATAGGATAAACATGTGCCACTTGCTCGAAAGACTCTTGCAAATCGCTTCCCACTCGTTGTGTTGGTGAGTTGGCATCATACATCTCTGGATGTGCATTCTCTAAGCTTTGTAGCTCATGCAACAATGCATCGAAGGTAAAATCGTCGATTTGTGGGGCGTTCAACACATAATAATTATAGTTGTGTTGATGCAGTTCTTTACGCAATTCTATTATTCTTTCTTGTTCAGTTGCCATACTATTATTGTGCTATTGCTATGTTTATTTAAAAGAAAAATTCATGAATAGAAGTGGAACGAATGCCTTACAGTTTTTCAACCACAAGCATTTCTGCCCTCCTACTCATGAATCTACAAAAATAGTAATTCTTTTTTAATTCTTCAAAGAATGAAGAACTAAGCTCGAATATTTATCTTAGAAAGTCCATTTTGCTGCAATTGTTGGAATTGCATAGAACTTATTGTTCATTCCTTTGTTGTTATATACGAAGTTGTTGCTGATCTCCACCTCTGTACCAAGGCTCAAGTTAACATCTTTCATACCTTTTTAAGGTATTCAAGTTGAACCAGAACTGTGGCTCAGAAATTAAGATTAGCTTGCCATTTACGTTCTTATCATACCATAAATCGCAGAAACCATTGAATGTACAAAGGTTGTTTGCAAAGGTAAGTCCCCATACTTCTGTTAATTGGAAACCGCTAAATGGACGAGCAAGTCCTTGACCTTTGAAGTAATATTTATACATTAATTGAATTGAGAAGTTCTTTTTAAAGTCGCTACTTACCCAATTCCAAGCTCCACCTGCTAAGAAAGCGTGTTGATAACGTGCAGTATATGTTAGGGTCTTTGTTTGATCCTAAACCACCATTATACTCGATATGAGCAGCCCATTGTTTGTTTTTTGAAAGGTTAAACTCACGTGCAATTTCCCAATAAGCACCCTTAACACCATCACGATGATAGTCCATATCAGTAAACAAGAAGGTACTTCCCCACTTATCTAACTTGAACATCTCTATGGTTGTTGTAACAGTTTGGCGGTCGGTGATGTCTTTATACAATGCACGACCTAAGTCATAATGTAACTGAACGTTTTTGTGCTCCAGCGCAAATACTTGTTATAAGCATTGCAGCAGATAGTAATAATTTTTTTCATAAATTAATTATTGATAAGATATAATGATGCGCAAAAGTAGTCATTTTTTTATTGAATTCATTACATAACATGTTGTTAAATTCGCAATTATGCCGTATTCTTGTTCTTAATCAAGATTTTGCAATTCACATCTTATTTCACATTTATTATCACTCCAAGCAGAGTTTTTTTCTACTTATACATTATTATATATGGAGCTTCGTAGAGCCTTTTTTTCATTCTTTTTTTCTGATCCTTTTTTTAAGCTAAAAGAGGATCGTTTTCCTTACTTTTGACACCTTAAAAGCAATCTAAACCTATTGTTTTCTGCATTTTATTGCAAAGAAGACGTGCAATTAATTAAGTGCAAATAAAAAAACATTTTGTAACTTTGTGCCCATTATGAGAATAGATATTATCACCGTTTTACCTGAAATGCTCACAGGATTTACACAAGAATCGATTCTTGCAAGAGCACAAAAAAAAGGATTGGCAGAGATTCATTTGCACAATCTTCGTGATTATTCTACCAATAAACACAGAAAGGTAGACGACTATTCTTATGGCGGTTTCCCTGGAATGGTGATGACTTGCGAGCCTATCGACAGATGTATTTCGGCATTAAAAAGCGGAAAGACACTATGATGAAGTGATATTTACAACACCTGATGGCGAGCAATTTAACCAGCCAATGGCAAACGAATTGTCGATGAAAGAAAACATTATCATTCTTTGTGGACATTATAAAGGCATCGACCAACGTATTAGAGAGCATCTTATTACAAAGGAAATTTCTGTAGGCGACTTTGTTCTTACAGGCGGAGAGCTACCTGCTGCCATCATTGCAGATGCGGTTATTCGTATTGTTCCTGGTGTTATTGGGGACGAACAAAGTGCTCTTTCTGATAGTTTTTCAAGACAACTTGTTGTCTGCTCCGATATATACTCGTCCCGCAGATTATAAAGGTTGGAAGGTACCTGAAATCCTTTTAAGCGGAAATGAGGCTAAAATAAAAGCCTGGGAGCTTGAACAAGCACAGGAAAGAACCCAACGTTTGCGTCCTGACTTACTAAAATAAGGATATAACCCAAATCGAATTTGAATATATTTCAAACGATATTTGAAGATAAAGAAAGCGTCTTACTAACACAAGTAAGGCGCTTTTTAGGATATATTCCCTCAAAAACAAAGGAGAATAAGAAGCTATTTCTATTCAACTCCTACTCTATTTTTCTTTTATTAAAGTGCTATGCTGTTTCAAAAGCATTGTTTTTGGGTGATAAAAGCAATGCAATTAGCGTGTAATAACACTGCTTTTATCATGTAATTACATTGTTATTACCCTTCATTCTCTACGAAAAAAATGAAAAAAAATGAAGAGATACCCACACCAAAAGGTGCAAAATATCTCTTCATCTATCGTTAAATGTCTTTATTAAATGATGTGCATTTTAGCCACTAAATAAAGAACTACATACCCAATAATCATTGTTAGTGCACCCATTGCACCACCAATCTTCATCATTTGCTTTTGATCTACCAAACCAGTTGAATGTGCAATAGCATTAGGGAGGAGTACTAATTGGTAAACACATCGCTGCAGAAGCGGCAATTGCAACACCAATTAAGATGGTAGCTCCACCACCAATAGCATTAAGACTGTTGCCCATTCCCTTACAAACAACTGCTAAGATTGGCACTAAAAGAGCTGCTGTAGCTGTGTTTGAAATGAAGTTTGAAAGTGTGTAGCAAACAAGTCCTGAGATAACAAGAATAACAACAGGATGCCATTTATCGAAAGTAATGTTCTGAATAACATTCTCTGCCAATCCAGATTCATTCAAAGCAAGTCCTAAAGTAAATCCACCTGCAACCATCCAGATAACACTCCAGTTGATATTTTGTAGGTCTTTTGCTGTCACTACGCCTGTAACTGCGAACACAGTGATAGGCAACATTGCCACAGTATTAGCACCAATTCCTGTTACTTTGTCGAGCAGCCACAATAAAACAGTACAAATAAAGGTTACAGAAACAACAACTGAACGCCAGTTACGTTGCACTTTACCTTCGATATGCAATTCAATTGTCTTTTGTTTAAAAGGGAAAAAGGTTTTAAGAAGATACCAACCTATCAATAAAAGCACGATGGTTAGAGGCATCATAAATAGTAACCAGTCGCCAAAACCAATTCCTGCATGAAGGCCATTCACGTCATTTAGATACTTAAGAGCAATTGCATTGGGAGGAGTTCCAATGGGAGTACCCATTCCACCGATGTTAGCTGCAACCGGAATACCTAGAGTTAAGGCGATACGTCCTTTGCCTTCAGGTGGAAGAGCTTTGAAAACAGGAGTCAAGAACGTAAGAGTCATAATCGCAGTTGCTGTGTTTGATAGGAACATCGAGAAGACTCCCGTAATCAAAATGAATCCTAATAACACGTTTTCCGACTTGTTTCCAAATGGTTTTAATAAGGTTCTGGCCAGCAATACATCAAGACCTGCCTTGCTTTGCAGCTATTGCAAGGATGAAACCTCCTAAGAAAAAGAATAATAATTGGGTCGGCAAATGTAGCCATAATATCTTCATGATTGATGAGTTCTTGCTTCTCAAAACCATCTCGCATGAATTTAAATGCATTATCAGAAATCGTAAAAAGCATAATACCTATTACCGAAACAGAAGTGGCCCACGACGGTATTGCTTCAGTAATCCATAGTATTGTTGCGAAAGCAAAGATGGCAATAACACGTCGTTGAATAACTGTTAGACCTTCAATGCCATAATAATCTAGTGGAAGGTTCCACAAAAAGTAAAGTAATGAGAACTGCAACTGCAAAGAGAATACACTTCTTTAAGTTGAAACTTCCCGATAAAACGTTTTTGTTCTTGGTTTGACATACTTGTAGAATTTAAAAGGTTTGTTTCTAATAAATGATTTAATTAGAATTTAGGTTGATTGTTAATTTATTTGTATTGTTTATTTGATCGCTCTGCAATAACCAATGAACGGCAATGCAAAGACAATTTTAATTATTATATTGTTTAGGCTTTCACAAAGATAATAGATATTATTAAAAACGCCAAAAAGAATAATAAAAAGAATTATTTTTTTGCTGCTTTATTAATTTGTTAAAGAATATTATTTTTGTTCATTTTTTGCCCATTCTTTTTTTAGTAAATTAAAAATAGAAAGTAAAAAAAGAAGCATTTTATTTACTTTTTTTAGATTAGTGTTTGGTTTTTAATTCCCATTTTTGTAATTTTGTATCGTTATAAATTACTTTATCAAATCGTTGTGAGAAATCTTCTCTATATTTTTGCTATTGTGCATTATTGGTTTGTCTTCTTGTAACCTAAAGGTAGGTGACAGCGGTAAAGAAGACAAGCAATTGTTGGTTGAAGCCAGGCGCTTTGATCAGCTAGAGAGCCGTTATCTCACTACAGGAGACTTCTCTGCATTGCAGAATATGCGAACAGAATATCCACAAGAAACTCGTGCTTTGATTGAAGATGTATTGGAATTGGGTGATATTGATGAAGTAGGAATCAACAGTAAGCTATTAAAAATTCTATCAAGATACGCTTCTTCAACATGTAATTGCAGACATCGAAGAGCAATATAGCGACTTTTTCTGATATCAATTCTGAATTGTCTTCTGCCTTTAAAAAGAATGCAAAAAGCTTCTTCCAGGCATTGACATTCCAGAGATATATACGCAAATTGGTGCCTTTAATCAAAAGCATAATTGTAAACAGAAACGCTATAGGTATCTCCTTAGATAAATACCTTGGAAGTGAATATCCATTGTATAAGAAATTTTATACCGCTGCACAAAGAGAGACAATGAATAGAAGTTATATCGCAGCAGATTGTCTACACTTCTATTTAATGAGTCTTTTTCCCATGCTCAAAAGAGCAAAGTGACAATCTAATTGAAACTGGATTGCATGCAGCAGCAGTGATGTGGGTGACCAATACCATATTAAATAAAGAAATGTTTACTACCAAAGAAGTTCAATTGATTGGTAGTTTTATGGCAAAACACCCAGAAATAACAATAAAAGAGCTATTACAATATAAGCATTATAGAACGCTATTATAAGCCTCTATAATGCCTTTTATTTTGCTATTCTGCTAAATCTCCCTGCTTAATATTATGTTTTTTCAAGTAGTTTACAAGCTTATTGGTAAACTCATAGTTCTTTATTCCCCACTTAGGACCCACTAAATACTCGGGAGGAGATTGACTAACGAATCGCTCTAACACAAGATCTTTTCTCAAATACTGAATATATTGCGCAATGAGTTCAATATACTCATCAAGCGAATAAAGGTGAAAAGGCTCCTCATTCCATTCCTTTGCCAACTTAGTTCCTCGGATAATCTGCATCTGATGTATTTTAAGTATGTCTAAAGGAAGTTGAGATATGATCTTAGCTTGTTGTATACTCTCTTGCGAATCCTCACCAGGAAGCCCTAAAATGATATGTCCCTCCTGTTAATATTCCACGCTCTTTCGTTCTTTTTATCGCATCAACACTACACTCAAATGAATGTCCTCGGTTGATTCTTTCTAACGTTTTATTGTTCGTTGTCTCTATTCCATACTCCACTAATACAAACGTTTTCTTGTTCAACTCTTGTAAATAATCGAGCAATTCATCTGAAACACAATCGGGACGGGTACCTATTACCAATCCAACAACATCGCTAACGGCTAATGCTTCTTCATACATTGCTCTCAATTTAGATGTTGGAGAATAAGTATTTGTGTAGGCTTGGAAGTATGCAAGATACTTCATTTCAGGATATTTCTTTCCAAAAAAGCGCTTTCCAGCCTCTAATTGTTCCGTAACAGAATCTCTTTTATGACAATAAGAGGGGTTAAACGTCCTATTATCACAATAAGTACAGCCTCCACGAGCAATGGTTCCGTCTCTATTTGGACAAGAAAAGCCAGCATCAATGGATATTTTTTGAACCTTAAAAGGAAACTGTTGCTTCATCCAAGACCCAAAAATCATTATATAAAAAAAGATGTATTCATTTGAAAATTCGAATCTTATTAAAAAAATAAATAGCTCATTACTCTCAATTGGGTTGATGCGCACTTATAAACCAAGAAAATAACATTATTCCTATGAATTCTATGATCGTACGACCAAAACCATTGGTAATAGCCTTTGCAAAAGTAAACAAATTTACTTAACTTTGTGGCAAAGAACATACTAAAAGATACACAATGAGAAAGATTTGGACCCTTCTTACTGCATTCACAATGATGTTTAGCGTTGCCAATGCAGGTGATAAAATCACGATAAAGTCGATTACTAATGGTGATTTCGCAGCTGAAATGATGCAAGGAATGAATCCTATTGCAGGCACAGACCAATTTACTCGCATCAGTAGTGACGGCAAACAAGTTTTGCAATGCTCGTTTAAAACAGGACAAACAACAGCTGTTTTGTTCGATATTTCAAAGACAATAGGTGAAAAAATCGATGGATTTGACGGCTATATCATGTCTCCTGATGGCAAAAGAATGCTCATTCAAACCAAAACAGAACACATCTACCGACGCTCATTCAAAGCAACTTATTATATATATACCATTGCTTCTACTAAATTAGAAAAAGCTTTCAGATGGCGATAAAGCAACAAGTTCCAACCTGGTCACCCGACGGAAACCTCGTAGCTTTCGTGAGAAATAACAACATTTTCTTAGTAAAGCTATTATATGATAATGCTGAAAGTGCTGTAACAACAGACGGAAAGCCAAACGAAATCATTAATGGTATCCCCGATTGGGTGAACGAAGAGGAGTTTAGTCATAACAAAGCACTTGTGTTTAGTGCAGATGCTTCAATGCTTGTGTGGGTGAAATACGACGAAAAGGCAGTGAAAGAGTATTCTATTCAGATGTTTAAAGGTTCCCACCCTACATTCAACTCTTATGCAGACTACCCAGGCTTAGATTCTTATAAATATCCTAAAGCAGGCTTTGATAATGCAATTGTGTCGCTATGGAGCTTCGATATAAAGGCTAAAAGAACCCAAAAGATGCAACTACCACTATCTGCCGACAGCTATATTCCACGCTTAAAGGCTACAAACGATGCAAACCAAGTAATTGCATTCACCATGAATCGCCATCAAGACGAATTGTGTTTATATTCTGTTAATCCTCGAAGTACTGTAGCACAGCTACTTATAAAGGAAACATCTCCTAAGTATATTAAAGAAGAAGCCATTGGAAATATATTGATAACCCCTAACAATATATTGATTCCTAACGACAAAGAGGGAGCAATGAACTTGTATCTTTACTCTCGAAATGGCCAACTTATCCGCAAAATTGGCAATAACAACACCGTTATTACTGATGTTTACGGCATTAACGACGCAACAGGTGAAGTGTATTATCAAGCAGCTTTGCCCACACCTCACGACAGAACGGTATTCGTTAGCAAGAAGAATGGATCGGTAGAAGAGCTCACTAAGCAAGAAGGATGGAACCAAGCACGCTTCTCTGGCGACTTTAAATACTTCTTAAATACATGGAGTAACTATAACACTCCTTTTATTTTCACAATCAGAGACAATCAAGGTAAGGTGCTATCTACCCCTATTAATAACGAAAAAAACTAAAGAATAAGATTGCAAACTACGATTGGGCGAAACGTGAAAGCCTTTACATTTACCACCTCAGAAGGTATTCAATTAGATGGTTGGATAATGAAACCGCTTAACTTTAACCCTGCAAAACGCTATCCTGTTGTACTCTTTCAATACAGCGGACCTGGCAGTCAACAAGTCATTAACTCATGGAATGCAGGCTCAATGGGTCAAGGTGGAGCCTTTGATGCATATCTTGCGCAAAACGATATCATTGTGGTTTGTGTAGACGGACGTGGTACTGGCGGTAGAGAGGCAGCCTTTGAAAAGGCTACTTACTTACAATTAGGAAAGCTTAGAGGCTAAAGATCAAGTTGAAACCGCATTGTGGTTAGGAAAACAATCGTATGTAGATAGGGACAAAATTGGCATTTGGGGATGGAGTTTTGGAGGCTTTAATACTTTAATGAGCATGAGCGAAGGTCGCAAAGTGTTTAAAGCTGGCGTTGCAGTTGCAGCTCCAACCGATTGGAAGTTCTATGACACTATCTACACAGAGAGATACATGAGAACTCCAAAAGAGAATCCAGATGGTTATAAAGATAATCCCATTAGTCGTGTAAATCAGTTAGAAGGCGCATTATTGCTATGTCATGGCACCGCAGATGATAATGTTCATGTGCAAAATGCCTATGAATATTCAGAAGCATTGGTGCAAGCAGACAAAGACTTTAAAGAGCTTTACTACACCAATAGAAACCATTCTATCTACGGAGGAAATACTCGTAACCACCTACTTAGACAAATTTCAAACTTCTTTATCAATGAGTTAAAATAAAGAAGACTACAATAATAAAAACAAAAAGAGAATAAAGTTTGGATTGCCATTGAGCGTCCTTGCTTTATTCTCTTTTTATTTTAAACTTTCTCTTTCATCGAGAACGTCAGTAAAACGGATAGCAATGTCATGATAATACCCGAGAAAGCAACACCTTCCCATGCCCATTTATTCCAACACAATCCTGCTATAAAGGTTCCTAAAGAGGCGCCTAAGAAGAAGGTTGTCATGAAAATGGTATTCACTCTGTTTGTTGCTTGAGGCACAAGAGATAGTGCTTTACTTTGATTACTTAGCTGAATACACTGCATTCCCCCATCAATTGAGATAATTCCAATGATCATTCCCCAAATAAGAGTTTTTGAAAAAAATACATCACTAACCACGAAGCGATAAGCACTCCACAACCTATTAGATGAAAGGTACGCACTCCAAATTTGTTAATATAACCTCCAATAGATGTTGCTGTGAGTGCTCCCATCATACCACAAAGCCCCAATAAGCCAATAGTATCATTACTTGCGTAAAAAGGTTCACCACTCATTTTAAACACAAGCACAGCCCACATTCCTTGAAAGCAGCCAAAACAAAGGGCAGCACGCAACGAAACATTTTGCAATATCTTGTTATTCTTCACCAAACCAAACATCGACTTCATTAAAGAAGCATAACTTCCTTGGAAAGTAGAAGGCGAAGCAGGGAGCATTTTTAAAATAACTACAAGACAAACTGCCATTAAACACGGTTGCAACATAATAAATTGCACGCCAACCAAAGTGCTCTCCCATTATTCCACTCACCACTCTTGAAGCCAAAATACCTGTTAACAAGCCCCCAAGAAGTATGCCCACATTTTGCGTTTTGCGCTCAGGAGTTGAGTATTGGGATGCCATTGGAATAAAAATATGAGGCATAACCGACCCTGCACCTATTATAAATGAGGTGAAAAAGCAATGTATAGATATTGCTTGTTAATGCGGTTGCAAGAAGCGATATGGCAAGAAGTGTGAAGTTTACGGTAAGAATTTTTTTCTTACTTGCACTAAGTCACCAAGAGGTATTATGAATAAAAAGTCCAACGGCATAGCCAAGTTGTGTGATGATAGGAAGCCAGTTGGCGGTAAGCGATGAAATACCCAATTCGGTACTGATCATATTCAATACGGGCTGATTAAAATACAGATTGGCAACTGTTACGCCCGAGATTATCGCCATAATCCATAATAACGATGTTGAAATTCCTTTATTGGGAACCAGTGTTTGTTTCATTTTTAGTTTCTTTTTTTCTTTCGATATTATATTTCTACAATATTCTTCTTTATTTATCCTTTGTTTATTATATTTCGTGTGTTTACACGATATCGTGTCGTCTGTATGCCTTTTTATCTTTATCTAAAAAAAGAAAGCTATACAAGTTCAAAAAGAAAGAAGTATCAAAAAGACAACATCACAGTTCATCTTTTGATACTTCTGAGTTATAATGGCACATTATGCCAAACTGTTCATACGAGCAATATATTTTCCGATAATATCGAATTCTAAGTTCACAACACTTCCTAATTCAATAGCACAAAAGTTGGTATGTTCTTTTTGTGTAAGGAATGATAGCTACCTTGAAAAGAATCACGTGTAGGCGACACCACTGTCAATGAAACTCCATTAACAGTAACCGACCCTTTATCTACAGTGAAATAGCCTCTCGAAGCTTGTTCTTTGTCGAAATTCATAGCTAAAGGTAAAAATAAGTAGAACCATTGGCATCTTCTATCGCACTGCAAATCGCTGTAGTATCCACATGACCTTGCACAATATGGCCATCAAGTCTACCATTCATCTGCATCGAACGTTCTACATTCACCTTGTCCCCAACGTTCCATAATCCCAAATTACTGCGTATTATGGTTTCTTTCATTGCTGTAACTGTATAGCGGTTGCCATCTAATTCAACAACAGTTAGGCACACTCCGTTGTGTGCTACGCTTTGATCTATCTTCAATTCGTTGGTAAACGAACATTCAAGTGTAAAATGAATATTCTCTTTGTCGTGTTCTATTCCCACGACAGTTGCCATTTCTTCAATAATTCCCGAGAACATATTATATTCCTTTCTTATACATATAAAAAAAGGCAGGGAAAAATGTTTCCTGCCTCTATTTGAAAAGGGGTTGCTCGATGATGTGATGAAACTCCGAGCTAAAAAAGATTTGAGTGTTCTCCGTCTTTGTAATCCACCGGCTTTGCAGCTTAGCCTCTTTTAAAAAGAGATTTATATGGCCCGCCATTAACAAAAGAAACAATCTCGGTTTTCTGAAATAATTTGATGAGTATCCCAATCAAACCGACACAACCCCAAATGTGTTGTTCTTTGTGCCTGCAAAGATAATAGATTTTACTTAAACTTACAAAGATTTGAATGTTAAAGTGCATCTTAGGGCTGTGTTATACTTACCAACTTTACTTAACATTATTAAACTGCTATTCTGTTGGTGCATTGATTTTCTTCGTTTAAATTTGCATCATTATTGTAACTATAAAACACATTAATTGCCCATTTAGGGAGAATGAGCAACGAAAAAAACACACTCTTTAAAAAGAGAAGAGTTGTATTGGGATAAATAAGAAAAACGTATGTAGAGAATGCAAGTTACCATCTATTGCATTGTTCTATTATTCGCATTATCGTTAACCTGCACCGCAAACGAGGTGCTATAATACACACACAATTATGAAAAAACTATTCTTTACAGCCGCAAGCATTGCATTTGCAGTGTCGGTAAACGCTCAAAGTGCTTTCAAAGGCGATTTAGCTCTTAACACAAGCAACGCAACTAACAATGCTTATAACGTGGCTTTGGTTACGAATGAGTATCTAACAGAAAACAGCAATTTGAACAATTCAACTGAAATGAACGAGCTTTTCGCCCATCAGTTCTACTGTAACTGAAACCGAAGCATTTGCTCAACGTCGTACAGGAAGATATTATGCACCTCGCAGAAGCTATCGTTCTGGTAGCAATGGAGGCTTTAATGCATTTGTAGATGGAGGCTTTGCATTTGGTGTTGGCGACTATGGTCACGACCGAGTAGAGTTCACTGGAAGTATAGGTTATCAGTTTAATCCCTATGTTTACTTAGGTGGTGGTCTCGGAATGAGTATATACACTGGCAAGGGTTCAACCATTTTACTTCCTTTCTTTGCAAATGCTCGATTCAATTTCACCACAAGAAGTATCGCACCTTTCCTCGATTTAAAACTGGGTTACAGTGTTGGTGATGCAAATGGACTTTATTTTTTTCTCCAATGGTTGGATGTAGATTTGCTACAAGAGGCAGCTCTGCTTTCTATGTAGGTCTTGCCTACTTGTCTCAAGGAATTGATGTTAAACACACCAATTATAGCTACACAACTGGTGCACTTGGATTTAAAGTAGGATACGAATTCTAATATTAAAATAGTAAAGGATTTATTTTTTACACAACAAAGGGGTAAAAGATAAGTCCTTTTTCTTTTCTCTTCACCACTCACCCTCTTTCTTTCAGTCTTGCAATAGCATTGATATTGGTGTGTTAAAGCTATGTGTTTACACTGCAAAAGCAGTGCTTTTAAGAGCTAATTGCATAGCATTTGCATACGCGATGGTTTCATATTAAAAAGAACACCCTATCTTTTAGGAAAACAAGAGCAAAACATTTCGCTTGAAAGAGGATTTACAAGGAGATGAAACAAGAATAAATATATAAGAAAAGGGAGAACCATTAAGGCTCTCCCCCATCATCAACTCATTTTCAAATATTAGCGTTCTCGATACTTAGATAAATTACTTCTTCACTAATTTCAATATCTTATAAGGCTTTCCTTCTTTTTAATATTCTAAGGACATAAACGCCTGTTTCGCCTTCAAAAAGCAATTGCTTCATTGGCATCTGAAGATACATTAAGATTGCGTTGGAGCAACATTGCGCCTGCACTATTGATGAGTTGAACTTGATAAGTGCCTGCTTGTACAAAGTGTAAACGCAAGATGCTTGATGTAGAAGTTTTTTTGAAATATCAACTAAAAAGTGTGCTTGCCTCGATCGAATTGACATCGTTTGGCAAACCAGACACTTCGATATTGTCTTCTAACTGCATAGTTGCTTCTCCCCAACGGTTCTGCAATGTTAGCTCTGCTTTGTATGTTCCTGGTTGAGAGAAGGTGGCATTTGCAGTTTTATTTTTGTGGTGTAACGGCTGCTCCTTCCACGTTCCAATTAGCCTTAGTTGTTACATCTAAGCTACCAACAATACCAGGATAACCCAATACATCGTTATTAGAAACACGCTTTTGATAGAACGCTTTACTGGTATCTTCTACCACCACTGCCTGCCATAGTCACAAATTCCACTGAGTTTTTTTCTCTACCTGCAGATCCCCCAATTATAATAGAAAACCATTTTCTGTTTTTCTCTTCAAAAAGTATAATAGCCCCTTAAATTTTTGTGGTACATTTATCTTTTGAATAACCTTGCATAGCCTGCAAAACTTCTTCGTCACTAAGGGCTTTATCCCACACTTGTACTTCGTCTACATATCCGTTTAAACCAGCTTTATAAACGCCACCTCCACCAATAAAGATATGAGCTGTGCGGTTTTTATGTATTCGATAATCTGTAGATTCGTCACGTCTGCTACTTTCATTGAAAGTTGTTTCTGCCACTTTCTTACCATTAAAGTATAGCTTTTGCTTATTGCTGCTATCGTGTGTCACCACAACATGAGTCCAAACACCAGGAGAAACTTGATAACCATTAGACATCATTGCTTCATTTGGATCGTCATGTCGTTCCCATCCCATTGTATTAAATGAGATCTCATTAGCTAAGTGATTAGTCATTGCAGGACGAATAGTTACCCATAGGTCGCCCCAGTTATTGTGTGGCCATGAATCGAAGATTGTATTTTTATTGATAAGGTTGGTTCCTTGCTTATCATGTCCAAACTTCTCCACTTTAAACCACAATGCATAAGAATAGTTTTTACCTTCTTGTATGTCACCAGGAATGTACAACATCTCAGGGTCTTTCACAATTAAAGCTCTTGAAACCTTGCCTTCTCCCTCTTTTCCAACATAAGATAAGGTTACAGATTCATTGGTTTTAACTTGTGTTTTGTCTGCCATCACCTTTTCAATAACGGGTACAGAGCCTGTTGTTTCTGGTGTTATCTGAACCATTCCTCGTGTAGTTGTTTGGTTTCCGTTGGCATCTGTCAATAAAAGGTCATACAAACCAACTTGAGAAATTTGCGCTTCACAAACTCGAGAGTTACTTGATTGCGCAATAACTTCTCCATTTCTTGGATTAACAATTGATATTTTTTGCGCTGCAGGAGCTCTCTTATCAACCATCACAATCTTGACCTTTTCGTTTGGTTTTACTACCTTTTTTTATCAACCACAATGTCGCTAATCATTTGGTTATAAGGTATCTCTTTATAATCAGTCCAAACGATATCGGTTGTCGCTTTGCCATCAGGTGCAATGGCTCTAACACCTAAACGCACCTTTCTTACTTCGTCTTCGGCTTTCAAAGGAGCATCAACTACATAAGCAGCCCATGATGTTGTGGCTGTAAGAAGTTGTGGATTCTCGTTCAATGGCTGCATGTAAATCTCATAATACCATGTATCTACATCGTCATTATACACCTTTATTGCACTATTATCGGGTGCACTTGCATAGCGAATCTTAAAGTCAAAGGCATTGTAACGACCTCTAATAATCTCTACATCCTTAATTGTTGGAGTGACAGTATTAAAGGTTTGCGCTGGATTTCGTAGGGCAATTTCTCCTACATACATATTATAATTCTCTGGAGTGTCGTTAAATACCAATCCAATCATTGCCACTTCGCTATCTGCAGGCACTCCAAGTTGCTCCATTGTAGCGGTGTATGTCACCCAAGAAGATAAAGAAGCAGTGTTTGAAGGCAATGCAACTTCTTTATAATGAGTTAGATCTCCCTTTAAAGCCACAAACAATTTAGCATGTGGTTCGATGTCTCCTGTCTTCTTATAAGTGATTGATAAAGTGTAATTGGGCTGTACTTTTAAGAAGCGTTTTGAATAGCTTTAATCTTGAGAAAGCACTCTTTCCTGATACATTTAAGCATGAACCACCAAAGTAAGCCTCATCAAATGTGAGATTAGTATTTACGAATGATGAGATAGAAGATTCGTCTACTGCATCGTTTTGGTCTGTAATCCACCAACGCCAAGTAGGCATTAGGTCTTGAGTATTTAAGTTATACCACTTGTGATTGAATGTAACTTTACCCTCATTGTGGAACTTTAAGCCGTTTCCAAGATTGAAACGAGAAACGAAAGGCACATCGCTTATAGTAGATTTAGCTGTTAAATACGATGCAAGTCCATGGAACTTCTTTCAATGCAGTGTTTGATAATGAGGTTCCACTGCTTAGCTCTGGTGTGAAAGCAGGATTGCGATTACCTCCACTAAACACCAATTCGAGTTTCTTTTGATATGCTCTTTGAATTGCAATATCTTCTGTTCCTTCGTCTGTTGCGCTCTGATGGAGCAGACTTTGTGCGTGTGCACCCCAAAAAAACCGATTGAAACTGGCTGAGTAGAAAGTGCCTTCCAGCTATAATTATTAAGTGCATTCTTTTTGAATATCGAATCCTGCAAAGATGTCATAAGAGTTTCTTGGCAATTGTTTTGCCATCCTTACAGAACTTGCTAAACCTGCACTTCCCCAATTATAGTTAAGGAAGAACATATCAACTTTCTTGTTATTATCTGGTCCAAGAATGCTAGAATTCTGGCTATTCAATGAGTTTTTAAAGCTTTTCTCACCTGAACGAGTCATAAGATCATACCAATGGATTTGAAATTCCCATCCTTCTTCTTTTAGCTTTTTGCATGACAATCAGCAAAAAAAGTTTAAGAGATGAGTCATCGTATCATAATCAGAAAAAGAACTCAGAGTTAATACCTAAGCCATTAATTCCATAATATTTCATGAATTGAATGAGCTTTCTTGTCCAACGGAAAGTTTCCATTTGAATCTAGCTTCTGTTAAGCCATAAAGAACCTTAAAGTGGTTATTAAAGAAGTTAGGTTGATCAAAAAAGCTGATAGTTGTTGTTTCGGGCACTCCTAATACGCAACCAACTGCAACACCATTCTTTGCTGCAACGTCTGATAAACCTGCCGAAACACGAGCCCAAGGAGCCGACCAATTGCCATGAATGTCAAGATATGACCACATACTAAAATTGTCTCCTTCGAGCGAATAACGTGGAAATGCTTTCCATTTCACCGATGGATCATCTAAAGGAACCCACATACAAAGCTTGCGTTGCTTATCTGCTAGACTATTAGCCTTATAGTTTTCGGCATCTTCTATACGCTTTTTGGGTTTCACTCGTGATATATAAAACTCGTCATCTATAGCAGAAACGCCTGCTAAAGGCTGTCCTGGAGTCCACGATTTAAATCCTTCGAACCACTGATAGAAATCCATTGTAGAGATATCTAACGGATGACTTGGGGTTCGTTGTGCCATCATTGTAAATGAAGAACACGACAATGCCAATGCTGTTAATATGGCTTTTTGTTTTCATATAAATTATTGTTTGATTAGTAAAAATTCTTCTTGTTCCTTCTAAGTAGTTTGTCAAAAAGGGCTTTATATATTAACAAATCAAAAAAATGAAAAGATGCGTAATTAAGTTGCATTTATTTAACGAATATCAACATTAGGCGGTAAAAAAACAAAAAGAGATTTGCAGTGTATTTCCTACAAATCTCTTTGATTTCTTCTTATTTAAAAATATTTTTCTTAGCTCAAAACTCCATATCTTATACCCGAAAGGACTCAGGTGTAAACCATCTGAAGTAAGCTCTTTTCGCATCTCATTGGTGCCGTGCCGCACAAATTTATCAAACAAGTTGATATACGATATATTGTTCTTTTTCGCAATAAGTCTTTAGCAATTCGTTGATACGAGGAATGTCATTGGTTTTTGCCTTCGAGTGTTTTCCAACGCCCAGAAGCCTCATAAATGGGCAGAAAGACTCTGCACATAAAGCTTTGTTTTGGGTGTATCTTTGGTGATTTTGCTAATCACTTTCACGCAAAGATCATACACTTGATTGGGAGTTAAATCGTGACTTAAATCGTTGATGCCCACCATTAGGAAAGATAGCCTTAGGCTTTCCCAGGTGTAATTTGCTGTAAACGATTGATCATGCCCGTTGCATCATCGCCCGAAATACCTCTATTTCGCACTCTTTTTAGCTTTTTAAAAGGACATTCCAATCGCCTGCCATTTCCGTTAAGCTATTGCCCAACATCACAACATCTAAGCTGTCAACAGGACGCATTTGAGCAAACTTTATCCACCCTTTCTCGATAATGTTTGGTAGACTGATATGTCACTTTTTTTGTGCTTTTTACTATTGAAAATAGACTTCCACAGATAAGCAGAAAAGACTATAAAAAAATATTTCTCATTCTTTAGAATTGTTCTAGAATAGCGATTCGTTTCTTCACATCTGGGTGTGTACTAAATAGCGAATCAACTGCTCCAAGTAGTCCTGGTTCCATCTCATCAGGATACATTATAAACATTTGAGCAATGTCTGCACGATTCACTGCATCAAGTCCTGGGTCGCTAGATATCTTCCTTAAGGCAGAAGCTAACGCCAAAGGGTTACCTGTTATCTCTGCTCCTCCTGCATCTGCCATATACTCTCGCTTACGAGAAATGGCGAATCGGGTCAAGAGAGTAAAGAAATAAGCTACTGCAGCCAATACTACTCCAATGAGAATGATGAGCACAACCGAGCCACCTCCTTCTTTTTTTACTTCGTCTACTGCCACCTGACATAAAGCTATAATAAAGCATTCTAAGCAACATGGTCATGATTGTAGAAACAATTCCCACGAAAACAATACTTGTAATAAGCAGCTTTGTGTCGTGATTTCGAATGTGGGTTAACTCGTGAGCAATAACTCCTGCCAGCTCTTCATCATTCAATCGGTCTATAATTCCTGTGGTTAATGTAACCGCATACGTCTTTTTATTAATGCCACTAGCAAACGCATTGAGCTGAGGATCATTCACAATGTTCACTTGAGGCATATCCATTCCAATCGACATGCATAGGTTTTCAACGATATTATACACCTTTGGATTGTCAGAACGCTTTAAAGGCTGGGCTTTTGTGGCTGCCATAATCATAGATGCATTACCATAATAGGCTATAACAAACCACAAACCCACCGCTCCGAGCACGTAAGGTAGAATATGAAGGAAATAGGCATTGACCGAAGCAAAATTGACTTCGTATGCCATCGTTCCATCTTCTAGATAATAACCACCGTTAAAATAGTTCACAGCAACTAAGAAAACCCATATCGTTCCCAATATTATCACAGGGAACATTAATAACAAAAGAATTGTAAGTCGATTGTTTTTTCTTATTTGCGATTGTACTCCTACGTATTGCATTCAATCTAAAATTTAATTTCAGGAGCCTTTTCCATTGCTGCTTGTTGCTCTACTGGGATCTCAAACATTGGTTGAGTGGTAAAGCCAAACATTCCTGCTATGAGGTTTGCAGGGAACGATTGGATTGCAGTATTTAGCTCTTTAGTGGTTGAATTGAAGAATCTACGAGTTGCAGAAAGCTTGTTTTCCATATCAGCAATTTCCATTTGCAAGTTATTGAAATTGGTATTTGCTTTCAAATCGGGATAAGCTTCGAGCGAAACTCTTAGTCCTGCCAATGCACTTGACAACTGATTGTCGGCTGCAATGGTATCGTTTATGGTGTTTGCACCCATTGCTGCAGCTCTTGCTTCAGTCACTTTCTGTAACAATTCCTTTTCATGATCAGCATAACCTTTCACAGTTGCCACCAATTGAGGAATCATATCATAACGCTGTTTCAATTGAACTGAAATATTCGAGAAAGCATTTTCACGATTATTTCTTAATCCAACTAATCTGTTATAGACACTAATAAAATAGATCGCAATAACTGCAACTACTACTAAAAACTATTACTGTTGTTGACATAATAATTATTTTTTTGATTAATATTCTTCTTAAATTTTTTTCTCAGTCTCTTTATCATTGCCTTGCAAATTAAATGCCATTCTTTACTATAAGGCACCCTTTGTGGCAAAATAATGCACGTTTGTCACCGCACATTCTTTACAAAAAAATAGGAAATTAACGCTATATACGACAATATTTTTATTGTTTTTTTGTTAAAAAAGAGAAGTTCTATTCTTTTGTAAGTAGAAAGGAAACAATTTGAAATGAATAACAGCATCAATTAGAACAAAAGGAACAATTGCGATGAAGGCAAATTGAAATTAAAGCTGACAAAAAGCAATGTCTTTTACTTTATAATTGCATTACTTTTTGCAGTGCAATAGCATTGAGTTTACAACCCAATTGCATAGTTTTTTTAAATAGAAAGAGCATAAGTATATGAAAGAGAAAGAGATATGCCGCTGGTGCAAAGGCGACACGATGATGGAGAAATATCACAACGAAGAATGGGGAATTGCTTGTCACAACGACCAACAACTTTATGAATGTTTGATGCTCGAAGCAATGTCGTGTGGACTAAGTTGGAAGATTGTTCTTACTAAGAGGGAGATATTCAGAGCTTGCTTTGTGAACTTCGACTATCTAAAAAGTTGCCCAATTTACCAACATAGACGTTGAAAGGATTATGCAATATCCTGGCGTTATTAAGTCTAAAAGAAAGATTGAAGCAATGATTAGTAACGCTCAGGCTTTCATCAAGATACGCAATGAATTTGAAACTTTCGATAACTATATTTGGAGTTTCACAAAAAGGCAAAACTATAATCTATAACAATCGCTCCCAACGGAATGATGCAAACACAAAGTGAACTATCGGATATCATTGCCAAAGACTTAAAGAAAAGGGGCTTTAAGTTTCTTGGTTCAGTACTTGTTTATTCGTTTATTCAAGCCATAGGAATGGTGAACGACCACGACACTACATGCTATATGTTCAAAGAAATTGGTGGGGATGTGATTGAATGAGCCTAACAAAAAAAATGAAACAATCATCTAATTCCATAGTATTTTACTCAACTCATAAGGCATTAGCATTCAAAGGGGAAAGTATTTATCCCTTCAATTAGCCATAAAAAGAAAGAGAGAATTAGCTAAGCTAGTCTCTCTTATTTTCTTACGATCATATTTTTACTGATGATAATCGCTCTACTCAAACGCCAATTTATTGAGGCGTTCTTCTAACATTGGAGCCATTGAACGCTTAATGGCAAGGGTGATGATGCAAGTTTCGTCGTATTTTTGCTCAACAATGCGTGGGTTTAGCTCTTTAACTACCCTCATAACGCTATTCATCATCACATAAGGAAAGGTGAAAGTAACAGTTTCTTCAATCGTCTTTTTCTATCACCGTAGCTGCTGAAAGGGCTTCTGTTGCCGCCTCACGATAGGCTACTATCAATCCACTCGTGCCGAGTTTCACTCCTCCAAAGTAGCGAATAACCACCACAAGTATATTGGTTAGCTCACGAGAATTAATCTGTCCAAGAATGGGTTTGCCTGCAGTACTACTGGGTTCTCCATCATCATTCGCCCTGAAATCTGTCCTTTCAGGTCCCAACATATAGGCATAACAAACGTGCCTTGCGTCGTAATACTTCTTTTTATAATCGGTTAGAAGGTCTTTTATTTCGTCGATCGTTTCTACAGGATGTGCAAAAGCGAGGAATTTACTACGTTTTTCGGTATAAATCCCCTCGCTTTTATCTTGTATTGTTAAATATGTATCGTTCATGAACAATTGTTTACGACAACTTATGGATAACTAATCCCGAACGAAGTTTAGGTTCGAACCATGTTGCTTTTTGGTGGCATAATGTTGCCAGTGTTAGCAATATCCATAATTTGTTGCATAGAAACAGGATAGAGTGCCAATGCCATTTGCATCTCACCGCTATCAACTCGGCGTTTAAGTTCTTCTAAACCACGTAGTCCACCCACAAAATCTATACGCTTATCGGTACGGAAGTCTTTGATACCTAAAATGCTATCAAAAATCAATCTACTTGAAATATCTACGTCTAACACGCCAATTGGGTCGCTATTATCGAAGGTTCCGTCCTTAGCTGTTAAGCTATACCAATGCTTATTTAAATAAAGTGAGAAGTTATGTAGAGCATTTGGACGATAGATGTCTGTTCCTTTATCTTCTACAACGAAGTCTTTTTTTCAAGCTGAGTAAGGAACTCTTGTTCTGTAAGTCCATTCAAATCGGTCACTACTCTATTGTAATCTAAAATGGTTAACTGCGATGCTTGGAAACAAACTGCCATGAAATAGTTATACTCTTCGTCGCCTTTATGATTTGGATTTTGCTTCGCCTTCTCTGCACCAACTAAGGCAGCAGCAGCCGAACGATGATGTCCATCAGCAATATAAAGCGCTGGCATCTTTTCAAACTCTGCGGTAATGAGGTTGATATCCTCTGCATTCTCGATAATCCAGAATTGATGTCTAAAGCCATCTATTGGCGCAATAAAATCGTATTCGGGCGCGGTTGTAGCATAACGCATAATCAATTGGTCGAGAGCTGCATTGTCGGGATAAGCAAAGAACACTGGTTCGATATTCGCATCACATACTCTTACGTGCTTCATTCGATCCTCTTCTTTATCCTTTCGAGTAAGTTCGTGCTTCTTAATGGTGCCGTCTAAGTAATCATTTACATAGGCTCCGACAACTAAACCATATTGAGTTTTGTTGTTCATGGTCTGTGCATAGATATAATAGTGGTCTTTTTCGTCTTGCACCAACCAGCCTTTTTCTTGGAAATTCTTAAAGTTTTTGGCAGCTTGCTCATACACTCTAGGATCGTATTCGCTTGCTCCTACCTCGAAATCAATTTCTGGCTTGATGATATGATATAAGCTCTTTTCGTTGCCTTTAGCCTCTTCTCTCGCCTCTTCTGAATTCAACACGTCATAAGGACGTGACTCTATTTGTTCAATTAGCTCTTTAGGAGGGCGTATTCCTTTAAATGGTTTTATTGTTGCCATTGTGATTTTGTTCTATAATGATTGTTTGGTAGCAATGCAGTCGCTATATTATAACGACTGCATCTGCTTTTACTTATTCACTTGATACTTTGTGCATCCTTCGTTAAAGAAGGCATTTATTTGCTTAGCAGCAGCGATTCCTGCATTGGTATTGGCTTCACTTGTCTGCGCTCCCATCTTCTTTGGAGTTGAGAAATAGCGTCCTTCGAATTGCGCAAACTGCTCATCTGCACTTGGCTTTGATGTCTGTTATGAACTTAATATCTTGACGCTCTGCCATCAACTTCAATAGTTCTTCTTCGTTAATAACCTCTTTGCGAGCTGTATTCACTAAGATACCGCCTTTAGGAAGCTTGTTAACTAATTCGTAATTGATGCTCTTTGTGGTTTCAGGTGTTGCAGGAATGTGAAGCGAAACAACATCACATTGCTCGAATAATGCGCTTGGTGAGCTTACTGCTTTTACGCCATCGCTTTCTATTTGCTCTGCGGTGCAATATGCATCATAAGCATATACGTCCATACCAAAGCCTTTTGCAATGCGTGAAACGTTTCTACTTACATTGCCATAAGCCAACAAACCGAGTTTCTTTCCTTTGAGTTCTGAACCTGATTTGCCATTATAAAAAGTTGCGAACTGCATATACTAATAAGCCAAATACAAGCTCTGCAACAGCATTTGAGTTTTGTCCTGGAGTGTTTTCAACCACCACTTGGTGTTCTTTAGCACTTTGAATGTCTACATTATCATATCCTGCTCCAGCACGAACAACAATCTTTAATTCTTTAGCTGCATCTAAAACATCTTTATCTACGATGTCAGAACGAATGATAACTGCGTTTGCTTGAGCTACAGCTGATAAGAGTTCAGACTTCTCTGTGTACTTTTTCTAATACCTCAACAGAATGTCCTCCGTCTACTATTTCTTTCTTAATAGCTTCTAATGCCTCTTTGGCAAAAAGGCTTTTTCGGTTGCAATTAGTACTTTCATATCTTTTCTTTTATATTAATATCTAACAGCGGGTTTAAGCTTTTGTTTATGCAAACAAATCGTTTAAAGCCTCTGCCATGGTTGGATGTGTATATATTTGATTCTTTAATTGATCTGCAGTTATATTGTTATCGATAGCTAACTTGCAGATATTAATGAGTTCGTGAGCCTCTGCACAGAAGAGAGTTACACCTAAAATGCGGTTACTTTCCTTTTCAATAATAGCCTTTAGCAATCCATCGGTTTGTCCTAATATCTTTGCCTTAGGTATTGAATTGGCTGCAATCTTTTTCACTTCAAATTGTAGCTCTGCTGCTTTTTGCCTGCTGTTCGGTTAATCCTACCTGTGCAAGAGTGGGATAAGTGAAGACTGATGTTGCAATATTTTTACGATCAAGTCTATTTCTTTTAGAGTCACCAAATAGCTGATCACGTACGATTCTATAATCATCTAGCGACATATAAGTGAACTGTGGAGTCTTAGCAACATCGCCCATTGCCCATATATGTTCACTAACTTGCAGATAATCATTGGTTATTATGTATCCTCTTTCGTCTGTTTTAATGTCTGCTTTGTGTAGCTCTAACTCGTCAGTTGCAGGCTTTCTACCTATTGCAACCAATACTGCTTCGGCATCAAAGTTGCCTTGTGAGGTGATAACAGTTGTATAACTATCATTCTCTTGCAATTCAGTTGTTTTTGCATTAAGTTTCACTTCAATTCCACGAGAATTGAGAATACGCAACATTTCGTCTGCTACATCTCTGTCTTCACGTGCTAAAAAGGTGTCACTTGCTTCCAAAATGGTTACCTTACTGCCGAAAGCTTGGAACATACAAGCAAACTCTAACGAGATATAACCACCACCAATGATAACAAGACGCTTAGGAAGTGTGTTTAAAGATAATAACTGTGTGCTATTATAAACATGCTTTCCATCTCCTCCTTTGATGTTTAATGAGATTGGAGTGGTACCTGTATTGATGAAAAATTCGTTGCGCAGTGACTTCAATTTTCTTATCTTCACCCTTTAATAATACGGTGTTTTTTTATTTATAAACGATGCGGTTGCATTGATAATTCTTACCCCTTCTAAGTCGTCAAGTTTCTTATAATTGGCAGCTCGCAAAGCCGAAAATCAAAAGTATTTTTTTACGCTCCATCGCTTGCTCAAAATAAACGCTTTGATTCGCATCTACAGGTCTTTTTTTCAGCCTCTACCAATAACTTTTTTTAGAAGGAATACATCCTATGTTGATGCAAGTTCCACCATACATAGAACTACTTTTTTTTCAACTAGTATCACCTCTTCTCCATGCTTTTGCCAAGTCGGCAGCTAAGGTTTTACCAGCCTTTCCGAATCCTATAATAAGATTCTTAATATCAATTTTTATTCATAAATCTGTTACAAAAAAATAAAAAAAGGTAACAAGAAGATAGACCTTAATAATCTACCTTTCTCATTACCTTTTTCTTTATATTAATGATTAGCTTCGAATTCTTTCATACAGCTAACAAGTGCTTCTACACCTTCAATTGTTTGTGCATTGTAGCAACTTGCTCTAAATCCTCCAACCGAACGGTGTCCTTTTATGCCCACCATTCCTTTGCTAGTTGCGAAATCGAAGAATTCTTTTTCAAGCTCAGCATATTCATCTTGCATCACAAAAACAAATATTCATTAATGAGCGATCAGCCTCTTCTACAGTGCCACGGAATAGCTTATTGCGATCAATTTCACCGTAAAGCAGTTCTGCTCTTTGCTTAGCTAGCTTGTCCATAGCCTTCACTCCGCCATTTTTCTTTATCCAACGAAGATTCTCTAAGGCTGAATATATAGGCACAACTGGTGGTGTATTGAACATAGAACCTTTGTCTACGTGAGTGAAATAGTTGAGCATTGTAGGCACTGGGCGTGTCATTTTGTTCAAAACATCGTCTTTTATGATGACAACAGTAACACCTGCCATAGCCAAATTCTTTTGTGCTCCAGCATAAATACATTGATATTTAGCCACATCTACTTCACGACTGAAGATGTCTGAGCTCATATCTCCTACCATAAGTACAGGTACATCGTAATCAACTCGTGTTTCTGTACCATATATAGTATTATTAGTTGTGACGTGAAGATAATCCACATCAGCAGGACAAGTCCAGTCTTTTGGTAAATAAGTATAGTTTTTATCTTCCGAAGAAGCCAACTCTAAGACCTCACCATATAGTTTAGCTTCCTTCATTGCCTTCTTAGCCCACACGCCAGTGTTAAGATATGCGGCCTTAGTGTGTAGCAAATTACAAGGTACTTGTGTAAATTGTAAAGAAGCACCACCACCTAAGAAGATGACAGAGTAGCCTTGCGGAACATCCAATAGTTCTTTAATTAAAGCAACACTTTCATCGATAACGGGTTGAAAGTCTTTCGCTCGATGGCTGATTTCCATTAAAGATAAACCACTGTCGTTGAAGTTTAGAATTTGTTTTGCTGTGTTTTCGATCACTTCACGTGGAAGCATAGAGGGACCAGCATTAAAGTTATACTTCTTCATAAGATAGAATTCTTTGTGTATTAAACTTAGTTTCTTAAAAATATATATGCGAAATTACGTTTTTTTATTTTATACCTGCAAAAGATTTACGAACTATAATTTATAAGATTCTTGATTTATTTTTTTAGACAACAGCTAATATTATTTTTTTCGACAATTTCTTTCCTCAAAATTTGCAAGTTATAAAAAAAGCATTACCTTTGCACTCGCAATTGAGAAAAAAACAATTGTTTAATTAACATCGCGGAGTGGAGCAGTTGGTAGCTCGCCAGGCTCATAACCTGGAGGTCATACGTTCGAGTCGTGTCTCCGCAACTACTTAAAAAGAGAAGTTTTTAACGAACTTCTCTTTTTTTATTTTATATACTTTTTCTGTCGCTCCCCCATTGCAATTAGATGCTATTTCAGTAGGAGTTTTATTGATATCCCTTTATATTTTTTTATATCTTCATTCTATGTTTACTTGGCCAAGTTCCAAATATCAGTGGTCTCAAAAAAATACCTGAAACACCTTGCTTTGCAGCTACAATTATAGCCTTTTGCAACCACTTCTGTGGGCATAGGGACGTTGCTTTTTAAATAGTCCCTAAAGCATTTAATACCTTCAGAACTGCCACTGTTACCTTCTCATTTGTTTTGGTAGTATTCTTGCGAATCAATGAAGGTGGACGCATAATCACCTCTTGTTGAAAGTGGAGCTGATGAATAGCATCTTCTAACTCGCCTTTCATTCTGGTATAAAAAGAATTTTGATTTTCGCACTAGCCATAGCCGAAGACACGAGAATATAAGCAGCAACACCGTTTGAATGAGCCGCTTGCGCAAACTCAAGTTGATAAGTATAATCAATTTCGTATTGTCTTTCTTTTGAGCCTGCAGCCTTCAAACTTGTTCCCATACAAGAAAATACGACATCTCCTTTTTATCATGTCTTGCCATTCATTTGGCTGTTTAAAGTTCACAATGTGAGTCGTTAACTTAGCATTTTCCATAGGCATTGCACGGCGAACAAATACCTCTATTTCGCTAAACGCATCGTCTTTCAAAAGCATTTCAACCAAATCTAATCCCACTGCGCCCGTTGCTCCTAACACAATTGCTTTCATATCTTTCTTATTCTTATTGTTTATAATCGGGTTACCCTATTCTTTTACAAAGATACAAACTATTCTTCGATTTATCAATACATCGCTTTTCGTTTTCCCATCTCATTTCTTTTTATATATAAAATAGGTTGTTTCTTATACCAAAAGAGATAAACGAACCATTTTCTAAATCCTCTTTTTCTTTAGAATGAATTGAAACGAGAAGAGTAACAAGCTGATATACTCTTGATTTTCAACAAAAATAAAGAGAGAAAAACAAAAAAACAATGCAATTAGAAAACAAACTCAATGCTATTATGATGTAAAAGTCAATACTTTTTAAGATGCAATGACAACACTTTTTATAAGATGAAAAGAAAGGCGTTTGCTAGATAATATAAAAAGAACAATCCACAAAAAAACAAGATTGTCTTTTTGTGGATTGCACATCGAAAGAGTTGTAATAAAACAACTATCTCATTATAAATTTCTTTATTAATAAGCGTCATCTTCATCTGAAATTGCCTCGCCTTCCATCTCTAATTCTTCTGGCTCAGCATCAAATGTAGTGCGATAACTTTCTTCTGTAAGGTCTTCTTCATCGAAAGAATCTTCGTCTTCTTCATCATAATTGCTTGGAAGATCAATTTCACCATCTTCTTCTTCGTTGTCAGAAGGAAGGTCTTCTTTCTCTAATCGTGTTTTAATCTTTTTCAACTTTAGGGTTTTTCTTTAGCAAAAAAATTGCTTCAACCCAAGAGCCTTTTTTTCTATCTCTAGAACTTCGAAACCATTGTTCACTTTGGTTTCATACATACCGCCAGCTTTATGCAAACGGTCTTTAGGAAGTGTGGTTGTGCTAACGTCAAAGCCTGAAGTTATGATGTCTTGAATGCTTTGTGACAACGAATTCCAGCCTCCTCCAAAGTTACGTTCGAGTACTTCTATGAGCTTTGCAGCACTGATGTGGCGTATATTTTCATAAGTCAAATCAGTTACTCGCATAATAGGACGCTTCTTAATCGCCCACTTTACTTTCACAGAATCATCGATTTTGACTTCTCCAACTTTAAATCCACGTTCTTCATACTTAGCAATTACCTCTGGACGATCAATCTTTATCTCTTCGATTTCGAATGCACTTTTGATAATATCAGTATAATGTCGTACGTTATCTGATAAGTCAACATCTTTCTCTGCTGCATCCCATAATCTAAAAATGTCGTTCTCTTGTAATTCCCAAGCATTGCTCTTGGTAAGGGTTTTAATTGTTAAAAGCCTTTTTGTTGTTTCATACTTTATTGTTCACTTTCTTTGTTATTCAGTTTGGGTCGTGTTCTTTTTTTAAGACACGATACTAGATTTTCTGGCACTAAAAATATCGACTTTAAATCATCGATTGCTTTTAAGTGCGTGCAAAAGTAAATACTAAATTCATAAAAAACAAGTTTTAGAGCAAAAAAATAACTCTCTTCAAAAAAACATTATTCCTAAAGAATTGAAATCTTTTTTTTTTCATATCTTTGCATTATGACAAAACCATTGGCAGAACGTTTACGTCCAAATAGCCTAGAAGAGTATGTAGGTCAGCAACATATAATAGGTAAAGGAGCACCTTTGCGACGCATTATTGAGTCAAAACATGGTATTCCTTCATTTATATTATGGGGACCTCCAGGAGTTGGAAAAACAACTCTTGCAACCATCATATCGCACACTATTGATGTACCTTTCTACACTTTGAGTGCCGTTACCAGCGGAGTAAAGGAAGTAAGAGAGGTGATTGACAAAGCAACAAAAGAGCGTTTCTTTAGCAATAGTGCTCCCTATTCTGTTCATAGATGAGATTCATCGGTTCAGTAAATCACAACAAGACTCTCTTTTAGGCGCTGTAGAAAAGGGCGTAGTGACGCTTATTGGTGCCACAACTGAGAACCCTTCGTTCGAAGTTATACGTCCTCTTTTGTCGAGATGTCAAACTTATATCCTACAACCACTAAGCAAAAACGATCTCGAAAGCATTGCTTCAAAGAGCTATTACTGAAGATGTTGAATTACAACAACGCAATATTGAACTGCGAGAAACAGATGCTTTACTACATTTTAGCGGTGGAGATGCTCGAAAACTGCTCAATGTTCTCGAATTGGTTGTAGACGCTTTTGAAGGTGATGATAAAGTGATTATCACCAATGACTTTGTTAAACAGTGCCTACAACAAAACCCTTTAGCATACGATAAAGGTGGAGAAATGCACTATGACATCATCTCTGCATTCATAAAAAGCATAAGAGGAAGCGACCCCGACGCTGCAATTTATTGGCTTGCACGTATGATTTCGGCAGGAGAAGATCCTAAATTCATTGCAAGACGACTTGTTATTAGTGCCTCTGAAGATATTGGTTTGGCTAATCCCAATGCTCTTTTATTGGCTAATGCAGCCTTTGATGCGGTGCAAAAGATTGGTTGGCCCGAAGGAAGAATACCGCTTGCAGAAGCCACTATCTATCTTGCCACATCGCCAAAGAGCAACTCTGCCTATCTAGCCATTAACAAAGCCCTTGAGATTGTCAATGAAACTGGCAATCAACCTGTACCTCTTCACTTGCGAAATGCGCCTACAACACTTATGAAAGAGGTGGGATATGGTGACGGTTACAAGTATAGTCACGACTATCCGAATAACTTTGTTGAGCAACAATACATGCCCGATGCCCTTCTTGGCATGCGTTTATGGCAGGCACAACATTCTTCTAATGAAGAAAAAGCTATATCAACAAATGGTTAAATGCTGGGGAGATAGGTTTAAATAGGCAATCAACAGCATTGAAACAAACATTCAATTAGAACACAAATAATTATACTTTAAATTAATAAAAACATGAAAAATCGTAGTGTTAGATGGCTATGCTATCAACAATGGAGATATCACTTGGAACGACTTTGAGCAACTTGGTGACTTCAAAGTGTATCCTAGAACCAGTAAAGAATATATCATTGAAAGAGCTAAAGACGCTGAAATGATATTGCTTAATAAGGTTCCAATGAAAGAAGAAACCTTGCTTCAACTTCCTAAACTCAAATATATTGGTGTACTTGCAACGGGCTTTAACATTGTAGATGTTGATGCAGCGAAACGTTTAGGCATTGCAGTTACCAACATTCCGAATTACAGTACCGATAGTGTTGCACAGACAGCGTTTGCCCATATCTTAAATATTACGAACAAAGTAGACTATTATGCTTGCGAAAACAGAAAGGGAAGATGGAGCCAACAAAGTGATTTTTTTGCTATATCGACACCCCTATTCAAGAGCTAACAGGAAAGACATTAGGTGTTATTGGTTTAGGAAATATAGGCAAACGAGTGGCAGAAATAGCTCTAGCTTTTTGGCTTAAAGGTAAAAGCTTTCACAAGTAAAAAAAGGCCGAAGAGCTACCTATTAGCATCGAAAAAGCATCTTTAAACGATTTGTTATCGACAAGTGACATCGTGTCACTTCATTGCCCTTTGACCGACACTACAAGAGAAATGATTAACAAAGACACACTAAGTATGATGAAACCCAATGCCATTTTTGGTGAATACTAGTCGTGGACCGCTTGTTAATGAGCATGATATTGCCGAGGCTTTACATTCTAAATTGATTGCAGCTTACGCCACAGATGTAATGTGTAAGGAGCCTCCTGCAGCAGATAATCCATTGTTTAAATGCGAAAATGCCTATATAACACCTCACGTTGCATGGGCAAGTACCGAGGCATTAGGTCGCCTTTTAGACATAGCTTTAAGCAATGCGAAAGCCTTTATCAATGGAAATCCAACCAATGTAGTTAATCCTTAAATCACAATTCATCATGCTTAATGCATTAGACTTATTTAATCACAACACCACAATGATGGATACTCTCCAGGTAGTGATTGAGTTTATTGGTACATTTGCATTCGCCATATCAGGTATTCGACAAGCTGCTGCAAAGAAATTCGATTGGTTTGGCGGCTTTGTTTGTGGCTTTGCGGTGGCTATTGGAGGCGGAACTTTGCGTGATGTTATGCTGGGATTAACTCCCTTCTGGATGACATCTGCATCGTATATCACCTGTACTATCTTTGCACAACTTGTGGTTATCGTTTTCGCAAGATATATGAAACGCCTCGATAATGCATGGATGATATTCGACACTTTGGGCTTAGCGCTCTTCACAATCGTTGGTTTACAAAAGACATTAGCATGTGGTCACCCCTTTTTGGGTAGCCATAATCATGGGCTGTATGACTGGTGCTGCGGGCGGAGTAATACGTGATGTACTATTAAATAATGTACCTGTCATATTTAAAAAGGAAATATATGCCATGGCAAGTATCGTTGGTGGCTTGGCATATTGGATCTTAACAATAGCCCATATCAATGCTGTTTGGGCGTCAATCACCACATTCTTCGTAGTATGCGCTATCAGATGGCTCGCTATTCGATATCATATTTCTCTTCCAATACTTAGAAATGAAGAGAATGAAGGCGAGGTAAAAGAAGACGACAACGAGAATATAGAGGAATAAAAAAAGAGGTTATCAATTGATAACCTCTTTTTTTGTGACTCAGCAGGATTCAAACCTGCAACCTTCTGATCCGTAGTCAGATGCTCTATTCAGTTGAGCTACGGAGCCTTTTTGCTTGATTGCGAGTGCAAAGGTAGGTATTTTGAATCATTCTACCAAATAAAATTCATTATTTTTTCCAACTTTTTTAATTTTATTCTTTGAACTATTGGGAGATATTTTAGCATTACTCTTCTATCACACTGAATAACAACGAATTATAAAAAAAGCAGTGCTTTTTACACTCTAAAAATCAATGCTTTTGGGGTGTAATTGCATTGCTTTTGGGGTGTAATTGCATTGCTTTTGCCTACAAACAACAATGCAATCACTTTCCAATGTCAAAGTTTGAAAGACCAAAGAGAATTTTCGCTCTTATTCAATAGAAAGAAAATGAGATCAAAAGAGCGTTTATTGTACTAACAACAGGAGATATTAAGCAGTCAAAAAGTTCTCCTCTCCCCTTAGAATGAGGCGAAAAAGAAAAACGACAAGATAGAAAATTACCTTATCTACCCCATCGTTTTCCAACTAAAATTTTACTACTTATAATTTAACCCATTATTTTTTAATCATCTCAATCGAACGTTTTAAGAAGCTATCTAACGCTGCTCCCTTCAACATTCCATTTTGAAGAAGTGCCAAGTCGATAAGTTGGTGCACCACATTGTTATCCTTTGCATATGCAGCAACAATATCATCACGTTTCTTTTGCTCATCAGCAAATAGCCTTTCTTGTAGCCTCCAAGTCAGCTTTTTTTCTTCCGAAGTAACTTCTTCAGGCTTCTTTTTTTATCTTGCTGTTGTTGCAACACTTGCAAGCGAGCTTCTTGTCCCTTAATCTCACTTAGCACAGGTTTCAAGTCGTCAGCAGTAGCCTCTTGGGTACTCTTCAACACATCTTTAATAAGCGAATGATCGGTATTAAGCACCAAAGTGTAGCTGTCTGGGAACTGAGAATAGAAGCCCATACCTGGTTGGAACTGGCTCATATCCTTCATTCTGCGCATAAACTCGTTTTGAGTTATCATCAAAGGCGCACCTTCTTCGCCCAAAGCTTGCACGTCAACAACAAACTCTGTTTTGTCGATAGCAGGCATTTGCGATTTAAACACGTATGTAAGACAGTCTTTATCGCTACCCACTACGTCTGATTCTTTTTGATTTTCCTTTGCAATAAGCTTGTCTGCAATGTCCGCATCTACACGAGTAAAGCGGCATTTCTCTAACTTTTGCTCTAAAAGGTTAATCATAGGAACATCTAACTGACCATCAAATAGCAACACACTATATCCCTTTTGCTTTGCAGCCTCGATGTAAGTGTATTGATCTTCCTTGTTGGTTGCATAAAGATAGATAAGAGTTCCGTCTTTATCTGTTTGATTATCCTTGATAAGAGTGCGATATTCTTCGTATGTAAAGTTCTTCTCTTCCACATCAGTAAACAAGCTAAAGTCTTTCGCTTTGTCGTAGAAATCTTCTTGAGAAAGCATTCCATACTCGATAAATATCTTCATATCGTTCCACTTTTCCTCATATCCTTTGCGGTCTTCTTTGAAGATTCCAGCCAAACGATCAGCCACTTTCTTAGTGATGTATGTAGATATTTTCTTCACATTCGCATCGCTTTGTAAATAGCTTCGGCTCACATTTAGAGGAATATCTGGACTATCTATCACACCATGAAGCAGAGTTAAGAATTCAGGAACAATGCCATCTACTTGGTCTGTTACGAATACTTGATTTGAATAGAGCTGTATTTTGTTGCGTTGTAGCTCGATATTAGACTTGATTTTGGGGAAATATAGAATACCAGTGAGGTTAAATGGATAGTCAACATTTAAGTGAATCCAGAATAAAGGCTCGTCACTCATTGGGTAAAGAGTGTGATAAAAGCTCTTATAATCTTCGTCTTTCAATGAAGAAGGAGCCTTTGTCCATAGTGGTTCCACTGCATTGATTACATTATCCTCGTCTGTTTCTTGTTGTTTTCCATCCTTCCATTCAGTCTTTTTACCGAAAATCTACAGGCACAGCCATGAACTTACAGTACTTATTGAGCAGGCTTTCAATTTTCGAAGTCTCTAAGAATTCCTTCGCATCGTCGTCGATATGAAGCACAATGTCAGTACCTCTTTCAGCTTTTTTTCTGTATCTTCAATCTCGTAAGCAGGACTTCCATCACAGCTCCATTTAACAGCTTTAGCATCGTCTTTGTAGCTTTTTGTAATGATTTCAACCTTCTTACTCACCATAAAAGCACTGTAGAAACCAAGTCCAAAGTGTCCAATTATAGCGTTTGCATTATCTTTATACTTGTCAAGGAAGTCAGTTACGCCCGAGAAAGCAATTTGATTGATGTATTTATCAATCTCTTCTTCAGTCATACCAATACCATTATCACTGATGGTTAAAGTGCTATTCTCTTTGTCTAACTGCACCTTTACAGCCAAATTTCCAAGCTCTCCTTTAAAATCTCCACGTTCTTTTAAAGTCTTAAGCTTTTGAGTTGCGTCTACAGCATTCGACACTAGCTCACGTAAAAATATCTCATGATCAGAATAGAGAAACTTTTTTATGACGGGAAAGATATTCTCTGTTGTAACCCCAATATTTCCTTTTTTTGCATAATTATATTGTTTTTTTATTCCTTATTGTTTGTCATTATCGTCGCACACCCTTTTGTTTTGTATGGTGTCAAAACGACTACTTTCGTATTAAACAAATTGCATGCCAAAAAGACAGAAACAATGCTTTTAGACCTAAAAAAGAGGCATATTTGTAGAAATACCTTTAGAAAAGAAAGCGATTGGCAATGTGCTTGCATTCCTATTACGTTCACCTATTTATATATATAGACCGAAAAACAGCAGAAAAAGCAAGGATTTGGAGATACATTCCGTTTGGTTTGGCTCATCAACAGAATATGATTAACTTTGTTAGTAGAAATAAATTAGAACAAACGAAAATGACAAAAACAGAACAATACACTCAACTTATTCCTCAAATAAAAGCACTTATTGAGAAACAAACCAATGTTGTTGGAGCACTATGCAATGTAACTGCCCTATTGAAAGAAGCCTTTGACTATTATTTTTGGGTGGGATTTTATATTGTAAAGGATCAGTCTTTGCAGTTAGGACCATTCCAAGGCAGCGTGGCTTGCTACACTATTGCGAAGGGGAAAGGCGTTTGTGGCACCTCATGGGATAGCCAAAAGACCATCATTGTCGACGATGTAGAACTGTTTGAAGGGCACATTGCCTGCTCGTCTCTATCTCGTTCGGAGATTGTAGTACCCGTATTCAAAAGGCAATGTGGTGGTGGCTGTAATCGATGTAGATAGTAAAGACTTAGCAAGTTTCGATGAAACACGATGCCAAAGGCTTAGAAACCATTGCACAACTGGTAGCTCCTTTATTTTAAAGCACTCATTGTTTAAAATTCGATAAAAACCACATCGAATAGCAATGAAACAACAAAAAGATATTAAATAGATTCGAAGAAAAAAGCGATTAATAAAGAATTATCATTATTTTCGCATCATAAAAGATATCAACGGACAAGTGCAACTTACTTCTTTATCAACCTTTAATGGGTAATAACTTAGTTACACAATTTTCGTTGCTATCTTTTTTTATTGCTCTAATGCAATGATAGGAAACCAATATCAATGCTTTTAAGACCCAACAGCTATGCTTTTGCACCCCAATAGCACTGCTTTTACCCTTCAAAAGCAATGTTATTAGAATGCAAGTTACAATGAATGGATAATCAAATGAAAATCAATAACTTGCAAAGAACAAGTGAGAAAGGTTGAACAACCATCAACAAAGAAAGGAAGAACGATGAAAGAAACAGCATTAAAACAAGTGGCATTTCGCTATCAGGCACTCTATATCGAAACCAACCAACACGAAAACGACACTCAAGTTACACCTACCAAAGAGGCACTTGCATTTATAAAGCTTTTGAACGACTATGGTTATAGCGTTTCAGAAGCCCTTTTACATGCGCTATATCGTTGTTCTGTTGAGGAGTTAAACCTACAAACAGAAGTGATTAAAGAGGCTTTGGGCGTGGATTTTTAATTGGACTCCGCTTGTAAAGAATTGGCAAGTGCCCACTAATGAAAGCACTATAGACCACCTTATCACCCTCTTTGTGAATTGCTTTCCTACGACATCAGACATCAAAGGAACGCTTTTAGGTTGCGGACACTTCATACCTACAGGCACATTTAACATCGAACGATATAATGGTTGTCCGTTTTGTGGAACGCCATTAGAGCATCATAACGATATTTTTTTGTGAATCAAGGAAGTGAGAAAAAGGAACTCCGTCTATTTCAATTAAGCGATTTAGAGAGTAAATTGAATGAGCTATTAAGTTCTAAAAACACCACTCAACAGAAACTCAAACTCAACACCCTCACGCTCCTACTTTACTCACTTCGATGTTTCGGAAGATACCCCTATCGAAATGAAAGAGACACGCCTTGAGGTGATGAAGGCATGGGCAAAGCAACAGCATTTCGACCGAATAGGAAGCTATATTAGTAGTCCTACCGACTTATTGCGCTTTCTTTGGTTCCTCAAAACCAATCAATCGCAAATCATTCAGCCCAAAACACTCCTCAAAAAGGCATCGAAGCATCGTTTCTTTACATACGACGAAGAGGAACAAAAAGATCCTTTTACAGAGAAAGAAAAAGAACTTTTAAAGCTTAAATACAACCGTACATGGTGCAAATGGGCTGCGACATGGCTCAACAACCTACCCATGTCGGCAGAAAAAGCTGCCGAAATAATGAACCCACAACGTGGTATGTGGGTGAGAATGATACGTGCTTTGCGTCTACCTGAATACTCAAAAAGAAAGGGTTTTGATGCTTTGGCTCAGCTACTCGATGTGTTCTATAACAAGAATTACACCACTTGGTTGGGCAAGGTTAATGCAGCTAAGCAACAAAATGACCACCAAAAGGAGTTAGAACTATTGAAACAACGCCCTGGAATGTTTGCCCGTGCATTGTTTTCTACCATGCTTCGAATTGGAATAGCACCCACTTTATCGGCTTTTAAAGAAGTGAGTGGCGAGATTTCTCTACGACTTCTCACCTCGCTTTATAGTGCGGCAGAAACCTATTTCATTCCTAATCAAGAGCGATTGATACGCACCATAACGGGAAGTACATACACGGTGCATTCTAATCCGTTGTTAACGAAGTCTGAATCCAACTCCTATCAAGAGTATATCGATGCCATAAAAGAATTGTATATCAACGCTTTGGAAGATAAATACAAAAGCGAAGAAAAAGAAGATGCAATTCAGAAGGTATTCATTGATCCCGAATTGATGACCATTCCTATAAGTATTGGAAACCGAACCAGCACCATTCAAAATGCAGGTTGCGCCCTAATGGGAACCCGCTTCAACGTGCAAGGCAACCAAGTGCGTTTGTTTTTAAACTGGGGTGTGGGTCTTCCTGCTCAGCATTTGGATATGGATTTAAGCTGTAACCTTAGCTTAAAAGACGGAACAACAGATGTTTGTAGCTTTTATAACTTATCTCCTGAGGGCTGTTTACATTCTGGAGACATTCGAACTATACCCGAAAAGATTGGTACTGCCGAATATATTGAGTTAGATCTTGATAAACTTTCTAAACGAGAGGTGGCTTATGTCACTTTCACCTGTAATGCTTACACTGATGGTTCTTTATCGCCTAATATGCGAGTTGGCTGGATGAACAGTGCAAACAAAATGACGATTAGCGAAGAAACAGGCGTTGCTTTCGACCCATCTACGGTGCAACACATGGTGACTATTGCTTCGAACAACTTGTCGAAAGGGCTTAGCTTTTGGCGTGTTAGACGTGGATAAGCGAGAAATTACATGGTTGGAACTGCCTTTAATCGGTCCTACTGTTCAGTGGTTGAACAATGGTTCAGTTGAACTTTTGTTGCAACAGCTTCGCAACAAGCCTACCATTGGTGAATTGTTGCAGTTAAAAAGCGAAGGCACAAGGAATTGAAATCACAACGAATAAGGACGAAGCCGATATGGTTTACGACTATAATTGGGCCTTAGATGTAGCTCAAGTGAGCAACACCTTATTATAATATAGATTCTATTTAGCAAAAAATCAGAATCGAAGTAAAAAGATATGGATTGAAAAGAGCCACTATATTTGTGTTATAGTGGCTCTTTTTTTATGGTTTCTATCGAACTAAGTTGGTGTCTAACAAATCGTCTCCTACCAAGTTAATTGCTAAATGATATTTATCTAAATAGTCGATTTTCATCATCTTTTTAGGCGCAAAAATCGGTTGGAGATAATGCCAAAAGCAACATGTCCCATGGTTGTTCTTAAATTCAATTCAACACAAGGATGCAACTTAAATGTTGTGGCATCGTCAGTGGTTACCACCATCATATCAACGCCAAAATTACCTACATATTTTCCTTTAAAAGCGGAAGCCAATTGCAAACAGATATTGGTTTGAACCAATTGGAGCAATTCTTGCTTAACAAACTGATTGACAATGCCTTCTTTTTATGGCTTCATTAGCCAACAAATTGCCTGAATAAGCTCTGTTTTCTGTTGAGAAAATAGACAAACCTTTATATTCTATTTCGCCCTGTTCTGAGGCATAAAACTCCATACCAAAGTCGAGAACACGATTGTAATAAGGCTCAATTATCAATCCACCTTGCTGCTCTAAGATGTTTTTCATCCAGCCTTTATTCGACTCATCTACCGTATTATCAATGTATCTAACGCCTCTTCCACTACTACTCCAGGGTGCTTTGATAACATAAAGCGCAGGGTTTGTCGTTGAAAAATTGCATCACTTTTTCGTGACTATCGGTGAAATAGATGCTATCTCCTATCAAATCGTCGCTTAAACTCACCAAATGGGGCAGTAAAGAGCATGCCGCAAAAGAGCGATTACTGATATTTCGAATGGTGTCTAAGGCCTCGTTAGAGGGCAAAAACTGCTCTAACCGTGGATTAATACCTAATAAATAGGTAGCAATAGCACGGTCCCAACCCCATGGTTGTATGTGTAAATCGATGTTGCTTAAATCCTTTTCTGCCAATTGTGCAGGCGACAAGAAAGCTCTACTTCTTTACTAAAAGGCATTTAAATGTCTTAACGATTCGTTGGCAGCTTCAACATTTCTCCACCAACACCCAGTCGCCTTTTTTTCGGCGTAAAGTGCAGGCAAGAAGCCTAAATCGGCACGCAATTCACGGGCAGAATGAGGCGCAGTGAAAAATACTTTTTGTTTATTGCTAAAGCAATATCATGCTCGGGATTAAATATATGAAGCGTCATTTTTATTATCGTAAGTATATATCTTTCTATAGAAAATAAGTATCTCTTTATCAGCATATTACAATTTTATTAAACTGCAATACCCATATATCTCTACTGCAAAGGTAATACAAAAAAACACTGAAAAAAACCTATTTCGAGCAGAGAATAAAAAAACGTTGATTTGAGTTTAATAAAACGAAAAAAATAATCACAAATCACCAATTATTTTTGCAATGTGTAGTTTGCAAATTTAGAAATAAATGTTATCTTTGCAGAGATATTTTTTTAATTAGGAACAAGATAAATGGAAGCATTTTTTTTCGCACCCATACTTATTTGGTTGAACACCTCGAAGCACCCGTAAGAAGAGTGTTAATGGATCAAATCAATTGGGAAGACCGATTGATTGGGATTAAAGGCACACGTGGAGTTGGTAAAACAACCTTCCTATTACAATATGCAAAAAGAACACTTTGGAGCTACAGATAGGCAATGCTTATATGTAAACATGAACAACTTATACTTCCAAGGACATGGTATTGCTGAGTTTGCAAGCTACTTTATCAATCAAGGAGGTAAAGTGTTGTTGATCGACCAGGTGTTTAAACATCCTAATTGGAGCAGTGAAATAAGAGCCTGTTACGACCTCTTTCCACAACTAAAGATTGTTTTCACGGGCTCAAGTGTAATGAGATTGAAAGAGGAAAACCCCGAACTTAACGGCATAGTGAAAAGCTATGACCTTCGAGGTTTCTCGTTTAGAGAATATCTTAATCTACAAACTGAAAAATCAGTTTAAGCATTATTCTCTTACAGATATTTTAGAAAAGAGCGAAGAAATAACAAAAGAGATAACACAAAAGCTAAACCCATTAGACTTTTTCCAAGACTATCTACATCATGGTTTCTACCCTTTCTTCTTAGAGAATCGCAATTTCTCGGAGAATTTATTGAAGACTATGAACATGATGACAGAGGTTGACATTCTCTTAATCAAACAAATTGAGCTGAAATATCTCGCTAAAATTAAGAAACTATTCTACGAGTTGGCTGTAGATAACCACAAAGCACCCAACATTAGTAATTTAGCTGAAGGAATAAAGACGAGCCGTGCAACGGTGATGAACTATATCAAGTATCTCGAAGATGCACGACTTATCAATATGATGTATCCCTTTGGGGCTTCATTTCCCAAGAAACCCGCAAAGATTATGATGCAAAACACCAATCTAATCTACTCCATTTACCCTATACAAGTTGAGCAATCATCTGTTATGGAAACATTCTTTGTGAATGCGTTTGTGGAAAGATCACTTGGTGAATCAAGGCAATAAAGAACATTATTACCTTGTTGATGGAAAAACAAAGTTTAGAATATGCGACGCATTAAGTGAGGCAAAAATAAGACATAACGCCGATACTATCTATGCGCAATATAACTCAAAAGACGGAAAGGGTAACCAAATACCACTTTGGTTGTTTGGCTTTCTATATTAAAAATACAAAAACATTAATTAATATTTTATCTATAAGAAAATGGCAAAAAGAAAAAAAGTTTATCACTTGTGATGGTAACGAAGCAGCAGCACATGTATCATACATGTTCTCAGAAGTTGCCGCTATCTACCCTATCACACCATCTTCTCCAATGGCAGCTCATGTTGATGAATGGGCAGCAAAGGGTCGCAAGAACCTTTTTGGACAAACAGTTGCAGTTCAAGAAATGCAATCTGAAGGTGGAGCAGCTGGTGCAATGCACGGTTCTTTACAAGCAGGTGCCTTAACAACTACATTCACTGCATCGCAAGGTTTGTTGTTGATGATCCCCAATATGTATAAAATCGCAGGAGAAATGCTTCCCTGTGTGTTCGATGTTTCAGCACGTGCAATCGCTACTCATGCACTAAGTATCTTCGGAGACCACTCTGACGTTATGGCATGTAGACAAACAGGATTCGCAATGTTCTGCTCTGGTTCAGTGCAAGAGGTTATGGACCTTACTGCTGTTCCTCACTTAGCAACACTTAAGACAAGCATTCCTTTCGTTAACTTCTTCGACGGTTTCCGTACATCTCACGAATATCAAAAGGTTGAAGTGATTGATCAAGAGGAAATTGCAAAGCTTGTTGACCCTGCAGATATTAAGAGATTCCGTGATCGTGCCTTAACTCCTGAACGCCCTTCAACAAGAGGTACAGCTGAAAATCCAGAGACATTCTTCACTCACAGAGAAGCTTGTAACCAATATTACGAGAACATTCCTGAGGTAGTTGAAGATTACTTAGGTAAGATTTCAGAAATTACTGGTCGTGAATATCACCTATTCTCTTACTATGGAGCTAAGGATGCTGAGAACATTATTATATTAATGGGTTCTGCAACAGAAGCTGCTCGTGAGGCAATTGACTACCTTGTTAAGCAAGGAAAGAAAGTGGGTATGATCGCAGTTCACTTATATCGTCCATTCTCTGTTAAGCACTTGCTTGCTGCAGTACCTGAAACTGTGAAGAGAATCGCTGTTCTTGACCGTACAAAAGAGCCAGGAGCTGAAGGTGAACCATTATACCTTGACGTGAAGAGTGCATTCTACGATCAAGAGAAGAAACCTCTTATCGTTGGTGGTCGCTATGGTCTTGGATCTGCAGACATCACTCCTTCTCACATTATTTCAGTTTATGACAACCTAGAACTTAACGAACCAAAAGACCATTTCACTGTAGGTATCGTTGATGACGTTACATTTACATCTCTTCCTGAAGTGGAAGAACTTCCTTTAGGTGGTGAAGGTGTGTTCGAAGCGAAGTTCTATGGACTTGGAGCTGATGGTACTGTAGGTGCTAATAAGAACTCAGTTAAGATCATTGGTGATAATACAAACAAGTATTGTCAAGCTTATTTCTCTTACGACTCAAAGAAATCAGGAGGTTTCACCTGCTCACACTTGCGCTTTGGAGACTCTCCTATCCATTCAACTTATCAAGTAAAAACTCCTAACTTCGTTGCATGTCACGTTCAAGCATACTTGAACATGTACGATGTTATTCGTGGTTTACAAAAGAATGGTCTATTCCTTCTTAACACAATCTTTGAAGGTCAAGAGCTAATAGACTTCATTCCTAACAGAATCAAACGCTACTTTGCACAAAACAACATCACTGTTTACTACATGAATGCAACAAAGATAGCGCAAGAAATTGGTCTAGGAAACCGCACAAACACTATTCTTCAAAGTGCATTCTTCAGAATAACAAAGGTTATTCCTATCGACTTGGCTGTTGAACAAATGAAGAAGTTCATCGAAAAGTCATACGGAAATAAGGGACAAGACGTTGTTGATAAGAACTATGCAGCTGTAGATCGTGGAAATGAATACCACACTTTAGAGATCGATCCATCATGGGCTAATCTCCAAGATGATCCTTCTGTAGAAGATGATGCACCTGCATTCATCAAAGAAATCGTTCGTCCTATCAACGCACAAGATGGAGAACACCTCAAAGTATCAGACTTTATCAAACACGGAATGGTTGATGGTACCTTAAAGAATGGTACTGCAGCATTCGAAAAGCGTGGTGTTGAAGCATTTAACCCAGAGTGGACAGCTGACAACTGTATTCAATGTAACAAGTGTGCATACGTTTGTCCTCACGGATGTATTCGTCCATTCGTTCTAGATGAAGCAGAACACGCTCAATTCAACGATACAACTCTAGACATGAAGGTGCCTAAGACTATGGCAGGAATGCACTTCCGTATCCAAGTTAGTGTGCTAGACTGTGTTGGTTGTGGTAACTGTGCAGACGTTTGTCCAGGTAATAAAAATGGTAAAGCACTCGATATGGTTCCATTCACACGTGATGAAAAGCAAATCGAGAACTGGAACTACCTTATCAAGGAAGTTAAATCAAAAACAACACCTTGTTGACACTCAAAGCAATGTGAAGAACTCTCAGTTCGCTAAAACATTGTTCGAATTCTCTGGAGCATGTTCTGGTTGTGGTGAAACTCCATACGTTAAACTTATTTCTCAACTCTACGGAGATCGTGAAATGATTGCTAACGCAACTGGTTGTTCATCTATTTACTCTGCATCTATCCCTTCAACTCCTTATACAACAAATGAGGATGGACAAGGACCTGCATTCGCTAACTCTCTATTTGAGGACTTCTGCGAATTCGGTATGGGTATGAATCTTGCTAATAAGAAGATGAGAGAGCGCATTGCTATGTTGCTTGAACAATTGATTAGCGAAGATACTACACCACAAGAAATGAAAGAAGCAGCACAAGAATGGCTAGATTCTAAAGACAATGCAGATGCTTCTAAGGCAGCAACAGCTAAACTTAAGCCTCTAATTCACGCTGGTGCAGAAAAAGGTTGCCCAACATGTGAAGAGTTGAAGACTTTAGATCACTTCTTAGTGAAAACGTTCTCAATGGATTATTGGTGGTGACGGTGCTTCTTATGACATCGGTTACGGTGGTCTAGATCACGTTATTGCTTCTGGAGAAGATGTTAACATTCTTGTACTTGACACCGAAGTATATTCTAATACAGGTGGACAAAGCTCTAAATCTACTCCTCTTGGTGCTCTTGCACAGTTCGCTGCACAAGGAAAACGCATCAGAAAGAAAGACTTAGGCTTGATGGCAACAACATACGGTTATGTATATGTAGCTCAAATTGCTATGGGTGCAGACCAAAACCAAACTCTTAAAGCTATTAGAGAAGCTGAAGCTTATCCTGGACCTTCACTCATTATCGCTTATGCTCCATGTATTGCACACGGTCTTAAGGCTAAAGGTGGAATGGGTAAGAGCCAAGCTGAGGAAGGAAGAGCTGTTGAATGCGGTTACTGGCACTTATGGAGATACAACCCATTGTTGGCAGAAGAGGGCAAGAACCCATTCACTCTTGACTCTAAAGCACCAGATTGGAGCAAGTTCCAAGACTTCCTATTAGGTGAGGTTCGTTACCTATCAGTGAAGAAGGCTTATCCAAACGAAGCACAAGAGTTGTTTAACGCTGCTGAAGAAATGGCTAAGTTACGTTATAAGAGCTATGTTCGCAAGACTCAAGAAGATTGGAGCCAAGAACAAGAAGCTGAAGCTTAAAGAATCATTCTGATTCATTTCAGAACTTCATAAATATAAAAAAGGATGTGCAATATGCGCATCCTTTTTTTCGTTTCTACACCCTCTTTTTCTACTAGTAAAGCTACAAATATCCAAGAGGAAAAGGATTTACTAACCCTACACCACCTTAATCGCCTTCCAATTCAAGTCAGCTACAATACAAATAGAATTGCAATGCTTTTATAATCTAATAATAGTGCTATTGCATCGCAAAGGCATTACTTTTAGTCTACAAAAGGATTGCTTTTGCCTCTTTCCTATTCTATCATCATATTACAAATAAGATAAGCACATTTCTCACGATACAATCAATTAGGAAAACAAGCTAAGACTATTTCATTTTAAATAAGGTAAATTCTCGTTCATATAAAGGAAGAAATAGCCTCGTGATCATTTACCCTCTTGCCATCCTAAAAGCATACATTCCCTTTCGTTCTGTGGCTATATCAAAAGAAAATGGGTGACACCTCAAAAAGAAGTATCACCCTATTATATTTTATTTCAAGAACTTATTCGATTGAATAAGCTACAGACTCTCGTCTTCAGGCTTATCAATTGTACGAATAACCGTCCTTACTAATCTCTTTTTTTAAGCCACTGAGCCTTTCTTTTGCTCGTAGTTTGCTCTTTGTTTCTCTAGGAAATTATCTGCCATTTAGCGATTAAACTTACTATAGATAACGTTTATTAGAACCTTTCCATTGGTGTTATTAGGTCCTCCAACAAGCTTAGTACTTGTTAAAGACATATCAGGTTCAACCGAAGAAAGGATTGTTAAGCCACTTGAAGCATCAGAAGTGTATGTTGCTTTTCACAGGAATTAAGAGCACTTTGTTCCAGTTTGCGCTTGCTGTTCCATTCTTCTTCGCCTTAAACATCGCATGAACTAACTTACTAATGTTGTTAAAGGTGTAAGTGTTGTATGTCTTACTATATTCTGCAAGATAACTTGTTTTATTGTCTGCAAGCTTTCTTTGAGAGAAGAAAGCAGCTGCTTCGTCTACAGGAATCAACATCACTGTTGTTGGAACATTGAAAGCATATTGCGATGCTGTGGTGTTATTGATGCGGTGAAGCATTATCTTAGCAGAGCTGATAGTGTCGTTATCGTGTCCTTGCATAATCTTTTCAATTGGCAACTCCATTTGAGTGTAGATGCCTGCAGGAGTCTTTAAGTAAGTGTGTTGTGTCTCGTTTACAAGCGAGTTCAACTTTGTTTGGTCGTTTTGAACATAAGTTGTAGAGAGAACTTCTTCTGTTCCAGAGAACGAAACGCCTCCCTTTGTATCTTGTCCATTCTTCTTTAAGCGGAAGAATACACTGATATCTACTGCACTAATATTTGCCATTGCACCCACACCAGATGTTGATTTGAAGTAAATACCTGGTAGAACGTTCTTAATGAACTGCAAAGGATTAGCGAAATAGTTAGGATTTGAATAGTATTGCTTCATCAAATAAGTACCAAAGTTCTTATATTCAACGTGGTTCTTATCGTAATATTTACTATTTAAATCAATGGTAATACCTTTATAATAGGTCTTTTTAGAGCGCACTGTTGCAGGTATATTCATATCAACAAGTGAATATACTTTCTCATATTTTGTGCTGTTGCTGGTGATATAAGGCGATACTTCAGGATTAAAGTCCGACTTATACTCTCTATTTTCAAGCATTGGCTGATCCATGATGAATGCTGTAACCTTCATCTTTGTTAATGAATCGCCATAAAAAGAATCATAATAAAGAGTTATTCTGCATGAATCTGCATAAACGCCACTAGCATCTTTGCTTACAATACTATCTGTTTTAGGAAGCGAAAAGTCGTTAGGGCAATAGAATTGGGTCATAAAATTACTTGTGATATATGTCCCTGTTTCTGCATCTAACACCTTTCCTAAATGGTTATTTGCATCTCTTGATAGTACAGCACCAGACAAAACAGATTTTGTACTCACCTCAAAAGAGTCTGAATTAATTGTCAGCTTATCTGTATCATCAATAAGGCTACCACCAAGATTTGATGTATTCTCGCTGCACGAAGCTGCTAAAAAGCATGCCTAAACAGCAAATAAATAAATATTTTAAACGCATAGTTCTCTTTCTTTTCAATATCTTTCGATTGATATTCTGTCATCTCACAAAGCATCACTCCTACCGATATTTACGGTAGTTGTACTGCCCGTTCTCACTAATTAACACACGGTATTATTCTGTTTCGCCAAGAATTTGATTATAGAAATTACTATATTCTGTAGCAAGGTCTGCTTCCGAATGGTTCAAAACGAATTTACCTTTCTCTGAAGCATAGGCTAACATGTCTTTATTTTCATTAGGAACGGCCTCAATAATACCATCACTAAAAATCAATAGCAAGCTTTGTTAGCTCATTAAAATCAAACTTATCGTTGTATGGTTTAAGCACTTTCTTGTTTGCATCTCTAAACTCTAAGCAGTCTTTAAAGTTATCTTTAAAAATCTGATTGTAGTCTATCGTTGAACAAAGAAGTAACGACTTTAGTGTTTGCAAACGATGGTTCATCGTGATAAGCTGTCTTGATATAGAGTGGAATAATTGACGACATCCAACCTTGACAATGAATAATATCTGGTGTCCAACGTAGCTTTTTCACTGTTTCTAACACGCCACGAGCAAAGAATATAGCACGTTCGCCATTGTCATTGTATTCGTTTCCTTCTTCATCTACTGCCATTTGACGCTTCATAAAGAAATCATCATTATCGATAAAGTACACTTGTACACGTGCTTGAGGCACTGAAGCAACCTTAATTATCAATGGATGGTCGGTATCATCTATAATAAGATTCATCCCCGAAAGACGAATAACTTCATGTAATTGACCTCTACGTTCATTAATAATACCCCACTTTGGCATAAAAGTACGAATCTCAAAAACCATTCTCTTGAATTGTTTTTGGAACCTCAATACCTTTCAATGATAAGGGAGTTTCAGGGACATAAGGTGTAATCTCTTGGTTGATGAATAATATTTTTCTTTGCCATTTTGATTTTTAATTTGTTATTTGCAAAGATACTATTTTTTTGTTGAACTAAAGTTCAAGTAACCACATTATTATTAATATATAAGACTTTTAGCTTATATTTTTTTATTGTTATTTTTTTCGATATTAAAGAAAAAAAGTTGTTATTTTGCACCCGATAATTCACTTGATTTGTCATTCAAGAAGAAAACAAAATGAAGATTTTTCGACAATATTGTAGACCTACAAAAACGAGCTTTTCTACTTAAGAAAAAGCCAACAAAAAGATAGGACTTGTGCCTACCATGGGAGCACTACACCAGGGTCATGCATCATTGGTTAAGCAGTGTGTAGCCGACAATGACATCACAATTGTATCGGTATTTTCTTAATCCCACACAGTTTAACGACCCCAAAGACCTTGAGCGTTATCCTCGAACTTTTGAGGAAGATTGTAAGATTTTTGAATGAAGTTGGAGCCGATATTGTATTCGCTCCCACCCCCAAAAGAGATGTATCCAACTCCTGATAACCGCCACTTTGAGTTTCCACCAACATCAACTGTAATGGAAGGAGCTAAGCGTCCCAGGACACTTTAACGGCGTTTGTCAGGTCGTTTCTCGCCTATTTTATATCACAAAACCACACAATGCATACTTTGGAGAGAAGGATTGGCAACAGATTTGTGTTATAAAACAACTCGTAAAGTTTTTAAATTTAGATATCAACATTATCGAATGTCCTATCATTAGAGAAGAAAGTGGGATTGGCAATGAGTTCTCGTAACGCCCTATTAACAAGCGAAGAGCGAGCAATTGCAGCCAATATCTACCGCATTTTAAAGGAAAGCGTAACAAAGAAAGACAGCTTATCGGTAGACGAACTTCAACAAGAAGTGATCAATTCGATTAATGCTATAGACCAATTAGAGGTGGAATACTTCGAAATTGTAGACGGAAACACCTTAGAAACTGTACATTCGTGGAACGATTCGCCTTATATTGTGGGCTGCATCACCGTATATTGTGGCGCAACTCCTATTCGCTTAATCGACCACATCAAATATAAATAACCCCTACAAAGCAACTATCACAACGTTGCAAGAGGCAAAAAGCAAGAAAAAGAGATAAAAACATGATGATTCAAGTTTTAAAATCGAAGCTACATCGAGTTAAAGTTACCGATGCAAATCTTAACTATATAGGAAGTATAACTATCGATGAGGACCTTTTAGACGCTGCAAATATGATTGCAGGAGAGAAGGTTCAGATTGTAGATAACAACAACGGAGAGCGCTTTGAAACCTATATTATAGCCGGAGAACGTGGTTCTGGCTGCATATGTTTAAACGGAGCAGCAGCTAGAAAGGTGCAAATTGGCGACACTATTATCATCATTTCATACGCACTCATGGACTTTGAAGAGGCTAAAACCTTTAAACCTTGGGTGGTATTCCCTAAAGATAATAAGATCGAGCGATAACAACTCACCTGCAAACACGATTTACTTGCTCTATAAAGCCATTCTATCCCATGCTCAAAAAGCAGTTTAAGAATGATGCTATAAACGGTCTTTAAAAAAGTCGTAAAAAAGCAGAACTAAAGCTGATTTAGAGCGAAAGTTGAGCAGCTAAAAAAGAATGAGATTATATAAGAGTGCAATTGATTATGTCGGTTGCACTCTTTTCTTTTGCGCTTATCCGCAACGCTACTCCTCTTTAAATCCCATTCTAATATACGCTAAATCTATACTCTTATGCGCCTTAAAAAGACGAATACTACCCTTATCTTTGCAATACCACCAATCACACTAAAGAACGCTTTCTAACGTAGCATTTTTCACCCCTAACAGCCACTCAACAAGCACCCTGAAAAGAATTTCAACTCAAATCAAACTGCAGACAACAGATAAACCAATCGCCCTCTACAACTCATAAAAAAACCACTTAAAAAGACATTTCTTTTTTTATATTAAGGAGAAGTATAATAGGAGCCAAACAACACTCTTTTTCAAAGGCATTTTTCATGCTACCCAGGGAGTTTTACTATTACGTACGACCCTATTCTCACACGCTCTTTTCCTACTTCTCAGCCCTCTAAAGCACCTAGTAAGATTGAAATAAAAAGCCAATTTAAGCATAAAAACAAATCCTTTTTACTATCCTTTTTACGTTCCTATTTTTGCTCTTTTTCGAGACTTTCAGCAATGCAAATTCACGCATATTTTCATAGTTTTACGAGCAACAATATCGCTCTTTCTAAAGTAGAAAAATCGTTATTTTTCCACATCATTTTTCTCCCAGTTTTACGCCTAATAAGAGCTATAATCGACACTGCACTTCCATAATTTCACAATGCAAAAGCAGTGATATTTGAATGCAATAGCTATGCTTTTTACTGCTAATAGCAATGCTTTTACTCTGCAAACTCAATGCTTTTTACGCTTCATTCTGATGAAAAATCACATCGAAATAAAAGGACATTTCTCACCTAAAAAGGACACTTTTTTTAGGACAAAAGTTATCAACAATAGAATATCAAATTCAAAAATAAATTAACATAAGTAAACATTATACACTGTTGATAACTCACGACAAAAAAAGGGAGCAAAAAAATGCCCCCAGAAATCATCAAAAAAATAAGATTCTAAAACAAATAATAGTCTTAGAATCTCATATTTTCTTATCTTTTTACTTCTTAGGAACAAAGGTTTCCCAAGTCTGATCATCAAAAAAATATACGTATTTCAGTAATCTGTCGCTGTGGTTTTTCCACTTCTTTTATAACCACACGCTCTTTAGAACCGCTATAATTAACGCCTGAATACGATGGAGAATTATCGAAATCTAGAGTAGGAGTCACTGCTTTTAGCTGTAGAAGCATCTGAATTTGATGTTTCAAAAATGCTCGCCTTCATTAGCAAACATATCATCATTTTTGCGAACTATCATCTAAAAAAACATCGGACCATTTCCATACATCAACCAATCTAAATTTATAGAAGGAAATTTCTTCTTGATGGCATCTACATGATTTAATGTTGGTTTTTGTGCGATCATTAAAGATGCTACTTAATGATGCAGGAGACAATCCTAAGATATCAGCAAAGGTCTGTTGAGACATGTGCTGATGTAACATTAGTTGACGAATTCTATCTTTCATTTTTTTGCTCTTTTACTACAATTATAGTGCGAAAAATCGCTTTTTTTCTATTCATATTACAAAGGTAAATCAAAAAAAGGAGATACGCAACAAATCTAAAAATAAATATGCAAATAAAAAAACTTTACAAACGCATATTTAAATCTTTACATTAGACTCTTTATATTTTTTTATATTTGTATATTTACATTTAAATATTATACATTTCAAAAAGATAATCAGAAACCCCTTTATTTACTTTTAATTCAAACAATATAAATATTGGTTATTAAATAGTTACAAACATATACACATCTGTAAATATAGTATTTTCTATGTCTCTACGAGACAAAATTGTATACTAAAACTAAATTAAAAGATATAATAAATAAATAATAAAAGCACTGGTTTTCAACAACTTATTATATTATATTATACTCTGAATATATTTACATTTTCAATTGTAAAGGGTATTATGTTGCAAATATATACCCTATTTTTTTCAATATGTAAACTGTTTACATATACATATCAACACAATACTACTTGATTTACAAAAGTAAAAACAAATTGTATATTTACATTTTCAAACTTTACAGAGTAAAACACAAAACAAAGCTTAACAATAAATTGAGTAGTGAAAAAAATGAAGTCACTTTTCTTCATTTCTTTAGTATTTCACGAAACAAGGATAAAGTTGCTGAGAAATACGAAAAAAATATGAGCATAAAAAAAGTGGCAAAAACCCTTTGTTTATGCCACTTTATAGTATATTTTTTTCTGTACAGTAGAAAATTCGATTCTAGAATAAAAAAACAGGTAAAAAAACTACCCTATTTTTAGTGTAAAATGAAGAACAAAAAGCTCCTTCATTAGCTCATCTGCAGATGTATTTGGGTTATCTAAACCTTTGCTTTTAGCATCAACCTCTCTAATCTTCTCTATAATTTGCATTGCCTTTACACCCGAATAGTTCCTCATTCCAAGTATATAATCTTTTGGCAGCCCAGCTCGATTTCAATTCTAAAAACCTTGCAACATCAGCTTCATTGCTCCTATTTGGTGCATAATAGGCAATCATTAGATTTTGAAAATAACTGAACAATAGCGGTAGAAAGGCATATATAGAACCCGACTTAGGATTCTTTTTCAAAAATAGTTGATAATGAGATTTGCCTTATATACATCTTTATTTATAATGGCACTTCGAAGTTCAAACGTATTAAATTCTTTACTTATACCTATCTTCTGCTCCACCATCTCTGGTGTTATGATTCTATTTTTATCATCTAACGACAAAATGATTTTATCTAATTCAGACACTAACCTACTTAAATCGGCTCCCAACATGCTCTAGCAATCATATCCGAAGACTTAGCATCTATCTGCACATGCTTTTTCTTTTAAATATTTGTTAATGAAAGTATTTAATTCGTAATCTCGTTTTTTCTTACTTTCAAAGACAATTCCAACCGATTCTGCTTTCGCTACAACTTTCTTACGTTTGTCTATTAATCCATTTTTTTATGACACCACACTAAAATTGTTGTTGGCATTGGATTTACAAGATACTTTTCGAGTGCATCGAGTGATTTTACATTCTGCGCTTCTTTCACAATCACCACTCTATGGCTCGACATCATAGGATATCCCTTTGCAATATCTACCACTTGAGCTGCTGTTACATCTGCTCCAAAAGAGAATAGTTTGATTAAAATCCTGCTCTTCGGGCTTCAAAACAGAGTTTGCTATGGCATCTGTTATCTGATCGATGTAATACGATTCGTCTCCCATCAATATGTAAACAGGTGCATATTGCCGTTGTTCTATACGGCGCATGATGTCTTCGAAAGTAATAGAACTTTTCTTTTCAGTCATACATTATTATATATATAAAACTAAATAGTGCATCAACATAAACACTGCTACTCTATTTTTAGTAATCAATCTTTATGCAAAAAGCAATGATAAAAAAAGTTTCTTACTACACTAAAATAGCAGTATCTTTGCACTATCTTGCAAAGTTAATAAAATGATTCCATTAAATTTACCATCATACAACATAAAATTGTCGGGCACAAAAGAGCATCCTTTGATACTGGATTCGCTACGAAAGAAATATGTTTCGCTAACTCCCTGAAGAGTGGGTGCGCCAACATTTCGTGCATTTTCTTATCGAAGAGAAAGGTTTTCCTGCTCCACTTTTAGGCCAATGAGGTGGGTCTTTCATGTGGAAACAAGCAACTTCGAGCAGACAGTATTCTATATAATAAATCACTAAAGCCACAAGTTATCATCGAATACAAAAGCTCCTTCAGTTACAATAACACAAAAAAAGTGTTCGACCAAATTAGCGCTTATAACATGCTACTACATGTGGATTATCTCATTGTGAGCAATGGATTACAGCATTTTTGTTGTAAGATGGACTACGAGAATCATTCTTATCATTTTTTGAAAGATATCCCCTCTTATTCTGAAATCATTGAATCGACACCCTAATAACAGGTGTTTGTACCTCAAATCAACAATGCCAAAGATACATTTATATAATAGAAATAACATAACAAATAAATTTGCAATATGATTAGAATAGAAAACGAAAAAGCAAGCAAACGAAGGTCGTTTCGCTCTTTATGAGAATGATGTTTATGCAGGAGAGTTAACCTATGTGTTTGACGAAAACCATAATTTAGTGGCAGAACACACTCGAGTTGGAGAAGAACATAAAGGAAAAAGGATTTGGAAAAAGAATTGATAAATGCCCTTGTTCAATATGCAAGATAGAGCAAATAAAGGTTGTTCCTGTTTGTTCTTTCGTGAAAAAAAGGTGTTTGAAAAGAGACGAAAGTCTGAACGATATCAAAGCATAAAAAGTATTCAAAGAGATATTTTTTTATCTTTACAATAAGATAACATATTTTCAAATTGCTTTTTCGATGTAAAAAAAGAAACATCGAAAGATAGATTTATGTTGTTTTTAAAAATGTGAATTACAAGATAGAAAAAAATGCGATAAAAAGCAATGCTTTATTGTGTTTTTTTCTATTTTTTTATTTTATATCTTTGCATCGTATTATCAGCGAAAAAACATGGTTTTATATTAGGAAAAGGACTAAAAATAGCCATATTTACTTCGTAAAAGAATACATATAAACACGCATCGACACCCTTTTATAACGGGGCTGACTGGATTTGACAGCGGGATGAGATGGTGTGTAAGCACGTAGAGCTTCGTTAGCTGGCTCTTAAATATCAGTTATCAAAAAATTAATTGGCGAAAATAACTACGCTCTCGCTGCTTAATCGAAGTATAGTAGATTACTAGCTTTATTCCATTACCAGGTAGTGGAACGAGACATCACTCCAAAGATCTGGTTCCGAATCAATGGATTCAGTGGTGCAGAAAAATCGGAAATAGTCTAAAAAGGTCTTGATTTTTAGATGAAACTTTAAAGACTAAGGTTATAATTGGTGGTTCGGGTCTTGTTATAATCTGACAAATGAAGGCCGAAATAAACGTGTAGAAAGCACAGTATTTCCCTGTTTGGACGTGGGTTCGAAACCCAC